>Ga0207701_10000247_pt1 | contig 55230 bp, 46 predicted proteins | sample KBSSwiSSwithPhiX_FD_184294 | JGI IMG/M metagenome (GOLD analysis project Ga0207701, IMG submission 184294) | Switchgrass rhizosphere bulk soil microbial communities from Kellogg Biological Station, Michigan, USA, with PhiX - S5 (SPAdes) (version 2) | ecosystem: Environmental > Terrestrial >... | reverse complement strand
TGGCTGGGAGGCAGGGATTCGAACCCCGATAACGTGGTCCAGAGCCACGTGTCCTACCGTTGAACGACCTCCCAACGGGTAGTGGAAACCTTAAGCATACCACGGCGAACTGCAGCACGGAGGGTCGCTACCGCTGCTGGTAGATGCGGATGTAATCGACCTCGAGCTGACGCACGAGCGTCTGGGCCGACAACACGGACGCCCAGTCGCGCTCCCATTGGTTGTCGACCATCATGTGCAGGATCAACTGCATCGGGCCGCTCTCAATCGTGGTCGAGTCGCCGTTGAATTGCCCGCACTTCACGCCGTTCACGTACCACGCGATGGAGGTCGGCTCCCAATCGATACCGAGCCTCACGAAGTCCGTTGAGTAGTCCTTGACCGCGCACGCGCCGTTGTTGTGCAAACCGTTGTTGGGGGTGAACGACGTATTCCGGCCGTTGTAGTGATACGTCATGAACATCGTGTCGGGGTGGCCGCCAAGGATTTCGACGATGTCGATTTCGGTGTTGTAGGTGAAGTTCGAGTTGGTTGGCAGCATCCAGAAGGCGGTGAAGAATCCAGGCGTGCCGGGAAACTTCACGCGCGACTCGACATATCCATAGGTGAAAGGAAACAGGTACGCCGAGCCGTTGTCCGCGCGCGGTCGCGCGGTTGACACCAAACCGGCTTTGTACGTGCACTGTCCCTGGTAACACGCGCTGCTCGCGTACGGCGGCGTCAGCGGTTCGGCCACCAGCTTGGCGGTGCCGTTGCTGACTTGCACCTGCGACGGCAGATACCGTTCCTTCCCGGTATTGAACGACGCGGTGCAGGCGCCGAAGTTCCAATCGAAGCAGGGCGTCAGCTTCGTCAGATCGAGAGCCGTGCCATTGAACTCTTCAGCGTATGTCAGCGTCCACTGCTTGCCGCTTGCGACGGGCGCCGGTGGCGCCGCAACGCAGTTTGGAAACACGCCGATCTCGCCGGCCGAGCAACGTCCCGTGCCTGTGAGGAATCGAAGATTCGTGGGTGGCAGCGGGATGCCTGATTGAGCGACCGCTGCCGCAAGAACAAGCCATCGAAGAGTGCTCATGGTTTCGGACGAAGAGCACCGCAAGACAGGCGCCAGGTGCGGATCAGCCCGTCTTCACGAGATCCGGCGCCACCGGTCGTGATCGTCAGATGCCGCCCCGAGAACGACCGTCGGTTCGTGCACCGGGAGCACCAGATTCGTGATCAGTACTAAGAGAATTCTTTCCAGTTGGCGACGAGCGTTTCAACCGTTCGTCGATAGTGCTGCTGCAGCAGCGCGACGCCGGTCTCCGCGTCGCGATTGACGATCGCCTTCTGGATCGCCTCGTGCTCGCCGCGGTGGTCGCGGGTGCGGTCGACGTTCTCGAGCAGCAGATGTCGATAGCGGTACGCGCGTTCGGCGAGGATCTGGCAAAACGAAATCAACGATCGCAGATCGCAGGCGGCGTACAGCGCCTGGTGGAAGGCGTCATGACGACGCTCCCATTCGGGATCCAGCTTTCCGTCAGTGGCATAGGTGGCGCGCTTCGAGAGCTCGTGAAACCGCCCGATGATGTTGGCTTCCCACTGATCGTCGCCCTTCTGGATCGCCATTCGCACGGCCAGGCCTTCGAGTTCGCAGCGGCTGTTCGCGATGTCCAACGCCTCTTCCGGAGACACAGGGGCGACGCGAAACCCCTTGTGATCTTCGAGGACGACGAGTTGCTCGGCGGCGAGACGCATCAGCGCCTCGCGGAGCGGGCTCTGGCCCGATCCATACATGCTGCGCAGATCGCGGAACAGCAGCCGCGCGCCCGGTTGCAAACGGCAGTGCAGAATGTCCAGCCGAATCCGATCGAACAAGTCGGACGTGAGCGTCCGGCTGACCCGCGGGGTTTTGGATCGGGCTGACCGGGTTGCCGTGGCTGGGAATGCGATCGGCGAAGTGCGGCTGGCGCGCATGGATTACACTCAAAAACGTCGAGGCGGACACACTGTAGGCCCACCGGCGCGGACCTGTCAAACCGCGGGTTATTTATTTCGACAATCCATCAAAGAATCGATATTATCGCGCACTCGCACGTTTGCTGCTGCTATGGGCGGGGTGTCAGGCAGTGAATCGTGAAAACGATCTTCACGATTCACTGCCTGACACCCGGTCAGCGGGACTCTAGACAATCATGACCCGAAATCACATGCGTTTTGCGGCTCCCATCCTCCTTGTCGGCACCGCGTTCCTGTTTGGGACCGAGTTGTTTCTGGCTGCGCGCGGTAGCGCACAAGCCCCGCAGCAGCCGCCTGCAGGTGGTGCAACCCCAGCGGGAACCGCCCCGGGAGGTCAGGCGCCTCCCGGCGCCGGTCGCGGCGGTGGACGCGGCAACCCTGCCGCGGCACTCTTCACTGCCACGTGCTCGGGTTGCCACGGCACACCGGAACTGACCGGCAGGGCGCCGTACCTCTTCGATCAGAAATGGCTCGACGGCACTGATGACGACAAGATTGCCGCGACGGTGCGCCGGGGAGTGCCTGACAAGGGAATGGTCGGTTTCACGCCGGAGCAGCTGTCCGATCAGCAGGTCTTTCAGCTGATTGCGTACATTCGGACCGCGACCGCGAACCTCAAGCCGAAACCGACGTACGTGGCCGATCCGGATGGCAAGGAAATCACGTCGGAAAAGCAGGCCTTCAAGATTGAAGTGCTCACGCGCGAGGTGAACACGCCATTTGGCCTCGCATTTCTTCCCAATGGACGGCTGCTCGTCACCGAGCGCAACGGCTCGCTGAGGATCCTCGACAAAAACAACAAGATTTCGGAACCAGTCAAAGGCACGCCGAAGCCGCACGTGCAGCAGGACGGCGGGTTCCTCGACGTGACCGTGCATCCCCAGTACGCGAAGAACGGGTGGATCTATCTCTCGTACTCGGAAGTGCAGCCAGGCTACGTGGCGCCACCACCGCCGCCGCCCGCCGATCCAGCGGCCGCGCCAGCTGCCAATGCCGGCGCACCGCCGGCGCCGGGTGGAGGGTTTGGCGGTGGCCAGGGCCGCGGACGTGGAGGTCCGCCGCAGCCTCCGTCGAACACGGTGATCGTCCGCGGAAGGATCAACAAGAACAACGAGTGGACGGAGCAGCAGGTGGTCTTCCGATCACCAACTGAACTCTACGTCTCGAGCGGCGTGCATTTCGGATCGCGCTTCGCGTGGGATCCGCAGGGTCACCTGTTCTTCACGCTCGGCGAGCGCGGCACGATGCAGAACGCGCAGGAGCTCAAGAACCCGCTCGGCAAGATCCATCGTGTCAACGACGACGGGAGTGTGCCGACAGACAATCCGTTCGTTGACGCGGCCGACGCCGACAAGACGGTGTGGAGCTACGGTCACCGAAATCCCGAGGGGCTTGCGTGGGAGCCCGGCACAGGAACGCTCTGGGAATCGGAGCACGGCCCGACCGGCGGCGACGAGATCAACATCATCCAGAAGGGGCACAACTACGGCTGGGGCGTCGCGTCGAAGGGCATGCAGGGGGGCATCACCAAGACATCCGAAACAGGGATGGACGATCCGATCGTCTACTACACGCCGTCGATCGCGCCCGCCGGGATCACCTTCTACACGGGTAATCGGTATCCGGGATGGAAGAACACGAGCCTCTTCGTCGGCGCCCTCGTCGGTCAGCAGCTGCGCCGGCTCGAGATCAGCAACGAAAAAGTCGTCAAGCAGGAAGTCCTGTTCTCCGAGTTTGGCCGCGTCCGTGACGTCGTTCAGGGACCCGACGGCTACCTCTATATCGCACTGCAAAGTCCGACCGGCGGACAAGGCGTCCCGCTGTCGGCGGCCACGCCTGGGATGATCGTCCGCCTGCTGCCCGGTTCGCCGGCGTCAGCGTCGAAGCACTAGGCAAGCGCTTAAAGGGGCCGGTTTCGCCAGCAGGAACCGGTCATTTCTCCATCTCTTGACTGTTTGTCGATAATTCTGCACATTATCGACGACATTGACGGCCGTGTGGCCGCTCTAGCTCACTTCGCCCCCTCCTCTATTAATTGCCGCTTCGGAAGCTACGGCAATTTCGGTGGCGTCCCCGGAGGTTGTAAGCGGATTGTCGTCCGGGAAGTAAGGATGGTTGGTGAATCGGTGAATTGGTGAATTGGTCAAAAAGGTGGCTGGCACCTTTCCCGTAAAGGTGCCAGCCACCTTTTTCACCATTCACCAATTCACCGATTGGGGAGGTTCTGCATGATGCTCAAACGTCTCGGCCTCGCCGTGCTGGTCACAACAGCGCTGGGTGGTCTGGTTGTGTCCGCACAGCAGCAGGGTCGAGGCGCGAACCCTGCCGCACCCGCTCCGCAGGGGCGTGGCGGGAATCCTGCCGCGCAGCAGGGCGGCGATCCGGACATTCCGACTGCGCTCCAATCGCTCAACATGCCGTGGCCGCCGATGCACATCTACATTCGCGGTGGACTGAAGTCGCACGGACCGGGCCTGCATGACTATCCGCAGTTCATGGCCGACTGGAGCAAGCTGCTCACCGAGCGCGGCGCGATCGTCGATGGCGGCTTCCACTTTCCAACCACCGCCGAACTGAGCGGCATCAACGTCATCGTCATGTATAAAGGCGACGCCGGCTACATGAGCGCCGACGAACGCGCGACGCTCGAGGCGTATTTGAAACGGGGCGGCGGTCTCGTCAGTTTCCACGACACGTTGTGTGGCGACGACCCGCAATACCTGGCCAACATCCTCGGTGGCGCCAAGAAGCACGGCGAGCGAAATTTCTCGGCCGGCGAGATCGCCTACACGATCACCGACAAGAACCATCCGATCATGCAGGGGATGTCAGACTTCAAGATCAACGACGAGGCGTTCTTCCTGTTGACGAAGCCGACGCTCTCGCCCGACGGACTGCACGTGCTCGCGACCGCGGCGATGCCGAAGAGCGGCAGCGCCGGCGAACACGTCGGCGAGGTCGTGCCGCAGATCTGGACCTACGAGCGCCCGTTCGGCCTCGGTCAGTCATTCCGCACATTTGTCTGGATGCAGGGGCACAGCTACGCGAACTTCTCCGACCCGCAGGTCCAGCCGATGATTTTGCGCGGCATCGCGTGGGCGGCGAAATGGCCGATCGACGCGCTGATGACTGTCAGGCAGCCGGCGCAAGGCGGACGCGGGCGGGGCCGAAGCGGAGCCCAGGGCGAATAGAATGAAATGCTGAATGCTGAATGCTGAATTCGATTGTCGATTGCTGACTGGTGATTGAAGAGACGATCAGCCCCAGCGCCGATCCAAGCAGAAAGTCGTAGCGATAAGTCGGCGCGAGCGAACAGCGAGCGCTGGCAGGCGCTGGGGGTGGGGCCCCAGCGCAAAGTAAAAAAGTAGACGGTATCCTCGATGAACAAACCGACTCTGTGTGCCGTTATCGTGTTGTCCTTTGTGACGGCATTGACTGTCAAAGCCCGCCAGTCGCCGCAGACCACCGGCCAGGCGCCACAAACCCCTGCATCCCCGCCGGCACAACAGCCCGCCGCGCCGGGCGCCGCGACGCCCATCGCTGGCACGGCGAAGACCCCCGGCAACATCTGGCTGCCGTCGAAAAAGGCGTCATCGTCAACCGCGGCGCTGACTCCTGACGAGGAGTTGAAGACGTTCTCGATGCCGCCGGGCTATCACGCGCAGCTGGTGGCCGCCGAGCCGCTGCTCGAGTCGCCGATCATCATCGACTTCGATCCCGACGGCCGCATGTGGGTGCTCGAACTGCAGGCGTTTCTGCCGGACACGTCAGGGCGGGATACGCAGGAGCCCATCTGCGACGTCGCGGTGCTCGAGGACACGAACGGCGACGGCGCGATGGACAAACGGACGGTCTTCGCCGATCGGCTCGTCCTCCCACGCGCGCTCAAGGTGCTCGATCATGGCGTGCTGGTTGGCGAGCCGCCGAACCTCTGGCTGATGAAAGACACCAACGGGGATCTCAAAGCGGACACGAAGGAAGCCGTCTACAAGAACTACGGGCGCTTCATCGGCGGCGTCGAGCACAACGCGAACGGTCTGCTCTGGGGGATGGACAACGTGTTGTACACCTCGGAGTGGAACGAAAACCTGCGATTGAAAGATGGCAAATTCGACGTGCTGCCCTCGCTGAGCCGCGGCCAGTGGCAATCGTCGCAGGACGACGCGGGGCGGGTGTTCCGGAACGTGAACGATTCGCCGCTGTTTGTCGACTACACACCGGCGCGCTACTTCGTGCGGAACCCCAACGTCGCGCGAACGCGCGGACTCTACGAAAGCCTCATCGATCAGATGGAGGCCGTCGTCTACCCGGTTCGCCAGAACCGCGGCGTCAATCGCGGCTATCGCGATCCGTACTTCCGTCCCGACGGATCGTCCATCGTCATCCAGGGGGCCGGCAGCCCGACGGTGTATCGCGGCGACAAGTATCCCGCCGACGTCAGAGGCAGCGTCTTCATCAGCGATTCTCCAACGAACCTCGTCCACCGCTTCAACGTTGTCGACGACGGAACAGGGCGGCTGAGCGCGAAGAACGCATACGCTCGAGGTGAATTCCTGGCATCGTCCGACGAGCGGTTTCGTCCGGTGAATCTGTTTTCCGCTCCGGACGGCACGTTGTACGTCGTCGATATGTATCGAGGAGTCGTCCAGGACGGCGGCATCTGGTCCGACTATCTTCGCGATTACATCAAGGGCCACGACCTCGAGATGCCGGTGAAACGCGGTCGCATCTGGCGCATCGTGTACGGAACCGGATCGACGAATCGCGGTCCGAAGCCGTCGCTCGGGTCGGCAACACCAGCGCAGCTCGTCCAGGCGCTCAGTCACGCGAATGGATGGTGGCGCGACACCGCTCAACGACTGCTCGTCGAGCGCGGTGAAACCTCCGTCGCGCCGGCGCTGAAGAAGCTGGCCGCGTCGGCGCCTGATTGGCGGACGAAGCTTCATGCGTTGTGGACGCTGGATGGCCTCGATGCGATCGATCCCGAATCGGTCGAGCGTGCGTTGTCGGATCCGAAGGCGGAGGTGCGAGCGTCGGCCGTGCGACTGGCGGAGCGGTATCTCCCCTCAGGCCAGGCGTCGATCACGAAAGCGGTCGTGCTGCTTGCCGGTGACAAGAACTGGAACGTTCGTCGGCAGGTGGCCGCGTCGATTGGCGAGCTGCCAGCGGCGGCGAGGAATGACCCGGCGATTCTCCTGCTGAAGAAGTTTGGCAGTGATCCGATCATGGTGGACGCGGTCATCAGCAGCATTGCCGGCGCCGAGGAGGCCGTGCTCGCAGCAGTCCTTCAAGAGAGTAGCGTCCAGCGCGCTGCGCCGGATGCCGTCACGGCGCTCGCGGCCGCCATCACCCGCAGTGGCGACGTTCCGTCGATCCAGCGCGTGTTTGCGCTCGTCGCCGACGACAAGCAGCCCGCGCCGATTCGGCTCGCGCTTCTCCAGGGCGTCGACAAGGTTCTCCCTGCGGCTGGTGCGCCGGCCGGCCGGGGCGGACGCGCGGCGGGCAGCGTGGCTCTCGCCGGACTCAGCACGCCGGGCGCCGGTGAATCGTTCACTCCCGGACGTCCCGTCAGTGTGCCCGCCGAGCCGCTCGAACTGGCGCGCCTTGCGACCGGCGCCGACCCGCTTGCCACCGCGGCGAAATCGGTGGTGAACAAGCTGGATTGGCCCAACCGGCCCGCTCCGGCTGTGATCGTTGCGCCGTTGACGCCCGAGCAGCAGAAGCAATTTGCCGCCGGCGCGGACATCTATAAAGGTCTGTGCATCGGCTGCCATCAGGAGGACGGCAAGGGCAAGGACAAGATCGGCGCAAACCTCGTCGATTCGCCTTACGTGAAGAGTGCCGATCCGAACGCGATCATTCGCGTGTTGTTGTCGGGCAAGGAAGGAGCGATCGGGTTGATGCCTCCGGTCGGCGCGACCTACAGCGACGATCAGCTCGCCGCGGTTCTCACCTACGTCCGACGTTCGTGGGGAAATACCGCTCCTCCCGTGGACTCCCTCAGCGTCCTCGAGGTTCGTGGGTTGACGAAGACGAGGAACAAGCCGTGGACAGACGATGAGTTGAAGCAGGTTGGCGGCCGCGGCGGCAGAGGGAATGCGGGGCGGGGACGCGGGGGCGAAAGGTAAAAAGTTAAAAGTTAAAAGTTAGAAGTTAAAAGTACTGAGTCGGCGGAGCAGAGGAGACGTGATGAATCGACGTGAATTCCTCGAAACGGTCAGTGCGGCGGCCGTGCTTCCAGCGTTCGCACGTCAGCAGTCGTCGTCGAACGAATGGGGTTCACCTGTTTTCGATCTGCACTTCCATCTGCGTCCGCAGCCGGCCAGCAACCTGGCGCATCTCGACGGCGCCGGCGTGACCAAAGCGAACCTGCTGACGCGCAATGACGCCGTCACGCAGGTGAAGGCGCTCGAGGCGGCGGCGCCGGGTCGATTCACCTGGTTCAACAGCTACGACGTGACGAAGCCTGACGCCGAACAGGTGCTCACGCAGTCGGTCAAGAACGGGGCGCAGGGATTCGGCGAGATGAAGTTTCATGTCGCCGCGGACGGCCCCGAGCTGCGCCGCATGTATGCACTTGCCGCCGATCTGCAGGTCCCGATCCTGGTGCACTTCCAGGAGGTCGATCACTTCCCGGACGAAGGCACGTGGAGCCCGGGGTTTGCGAAGACCTTCGAATCGATTCTCAAGGCATATCCAAAGACCACGTTCATCGGACATGCGGATGCGTTCTGGGCCAACGTCAGCGCGGACTATCACAATGAAGCGGCGTACCCGAGCGGCCCGATCAAGCGCGGCGGGCTGACGGACAAATGGCTCGGCGACCATCCGAATCTCTTCGGTGACATGTCGGCCAATTCCGGCAACAACGCGATGTCGCGCGATGCCGAGTTCACGGCGGACTTCCTGAAGCGCCATCAGAACAAGTTGTTTTTCGGCAGCGACTGCAGCTGCTCTGATGGCCACGGCGGCGGCGTGAGTCAGAGCAACAATCCTGCAGCCTCGCGGTTGGCGGGGAAGTGCGTCGCGCGCGAGACGCTGGGACTGCTGAAACGGTCCGCGTCGCCCGACGTTTTTCAGAAGATCACGTGGGGCAACGTACACAAGCTGCTGAAAATTCCGGCGTAGACCACCGTCAATTCACGCGGAACACGTATCGGGAGCGTTCTCATGTCTGAAAAACGCGAGTCGAAGCAGGCGTCCGGAATGGATCGCCGTCAGTGGATGACAACCGCGGCCACGCTGGCCGCCGGAACTGCAGCTGGGCCGATCCTGTCGACCCATGTCGAGGCGGCGGATCAGGCATCGCCTGCGACGTCAGCGGCGCGGACGATCACCGCTCCCACGAACGGCAACATCGTCGAGATCTCGTGCGGCAAGATCCGCGGCTTTGCACGGAACGGCATCCTCGCATTCAAGGGGATTCCCTACGCGGCATCGACTGCGGGTGCCGGGCGCTACATGGCGCCGTCGAAACCCGCGTCGTGGACCGGCGTACGGAGCTGCATGGCGCTCGGCTTTGCGTGTCCGCAGCCATTTCACGTGCCCGAAGGCCGCCGTGCCGGATGGACGCACGACGAAGAAGCGTTCATGTTCGACTGGGACGATGGCCAGCCGGGTGAGGATTGCCTGCGGGTAAACGTCTGGACGCCGTCGACGAGTGATGCGACGAAACGGCCGGTGCTGGTCTGGATCCACGGCGGCGGCTATACCTCGGGCTCTTCGAACGAGCTGCGGATGTACGACGGCGAGAGCCTCGCGCGCCGCGGCAACGTGGTTGTCGTCAGCCTCAACCACCGGCTCGGTCCGCTGGGCTACATGAATCTCATGGACTACGGTGAGAAATGGAGCAACGCGGTCAATGTTGGACAACTCGATCAGATCGCGGCACTCGAGTGGGTGCGCGAGAACGTCGGACGGTTCGGGGGCGATCCGTCGAAGGTGCTGGTATTCGGCCAGTCAGGCGGTGGGGGAAAGATTTCAACGCTCATGGGCATGCCCGCGGCGAAAGGACTGTTTCATCGCGCGGTCATTCAGAGCGGATCCAGCCTCCGGCAGATTACGCCGGACCGATCGGCGTCGTTGTCGGCAGCGACGCTTCAGGAACTCGGGCTGACCAAGGCGACCCTCGATCGACTTCAGGAAGTGCCGGTCGAAGCCATCATTCAAGCCGGCATGCGCGCGCAGCGAAAGCTGCAGCCCGTTGCCGCGGCCCCCGGGACCGGCGCGGGCTTGAACTGGGGTCCGACCGTGGATGGCCAGTCACTGCCGCGCCACGCCTGGGATCCGGCGGCGCCGGAATATTCCGCCTCTGTCCCGCTGATGGTCGGGAGCGTGCTCAACGAGTTCGGCAACAGCATTCAAGCGGGCGATCCGTCGCTCGATTCGATGACGGCCGAGGAGATGCGCAAGCGTCTGAACGATCAGCGTGGCGAGAAGGCGTCGGCGTTGCTCGAGGTGCTGCAGCGTAAATTCCCGAAAGCGCCACCGTACGAGCTGCTCTCGAGATCGACCGGCATGACGGCACGAATGAACGTCGTCAATCAGGCGACGCGGAAGGCACAACAGAACGGCGCCCCCGCATACGTTTACTGGTTCCACTGGCAGACGCCGGTGCTCGATGGCCGGCCCCGCGCTTATCACTGTTCGGAACTTCCGTTCGTATTCGCGAACACGGATCGGTGCGCCGTCATGACCGGCGGGGGCGCGGATGCGCGCGCGCTCGGCGACCGGATCGCCGACGCGTGGGTCGCGTTCGCGCGCAACGGCAATCCAAATCACGCCGGCCTGCCGCAGTGGCCAGCGTTCACGCCGAATCAGTGCGAGACGATGATTTTCGATACGCCGTCGGTGGTGAAGAACAACCCGGACCGCGAGGAGCGTGCCGCGCTGGCGTGAAGATATGATGGGGGCTCTTTTGGAGCGCTGCCATGCTTTCGATTCGTCCATTCGCGGGCGTTCTCCTGGTTCTCGCGGTCGCCGCGAGTCTGTCATCAAGGATGAACGCCCTGCCTCAAACGGCGGCGCCCGTTCCCCGTTTGAAGGTGCTGGTGATTCACGGCCCGAATCTCAACTTGCTCGGTCGTCGCGAGCCCCAGATCTACGGCTCCACGACACTCGATCAAATCAATGCGCGGCTCACCGAATTGGCGAAGGAGATCAACGTCGATCTCGTCACGCTGCAGTCCAACTCCGAGGGGACCATCGTCGATGCCTTCCAGCAGCACATCGACGATGTGGATGGAGCGTTGATCAATGGCGCGGGCCTGAGCTTCAGCAGCGTCTCGATTCATGACGCGATCAAGGCGATGCCGTTTCCAGTAATCGAAGTGCACATCTCGAACCTCGGAACGCGTGACGAAATCCATCAGCATTCGATTCTGACGCCCGCGGTCCGCGGCACGGTCATGGGGCTCGGTTGGCGGTCCTACACCGCGGCGTTGCGAGCTCTCGTCGAAATCGTGCGCGAAGAGAAGGCTGCCAAGCGACAGAAACTCTGACATCACCTGACAGGAGTGAGCGATGTGGCAGCAGGCGGGACGCAATTCTCTACGGATGCGGGTGGGTCCCACCGCGCTCGTCCTGATTGCCGTCACGCTGTCGTCGGTACGAACAGCGCAGCAACCAACCGGGCAGGCACCGGTTGCCCGGCCGGCCGCTCGGGGACGCGGTGGTCAAGGCGCGCCGCCGAGAGCGCGCAAGGCTCTGCTTGCCTGGGCCGACACGCGGAACGGCCAGGCGCAGCATGCGTCCACATCCCACGCGCTGGCGGTCGTCGAGCGGCTTGGATACGAGTCGGGATTGTGGGACACATTCATCCGTACCGATTCACACATCATCTTCAACCAGGCGCGGAAGACTGACGGCACGCCGGCGAGTGGAGGACCGAGCCTCAGCAACGTCGACGGAATTTTCTTCCTCGGCCATCGCGAAGTTCCGATCGACAGCCAGCAGAAAGCGGAGCTGCTGGCGTTCGTGCGCAGCGGCAAAGGCTTCGTCGCCGCGCACACTGGACTGACCGCATTCGAGTCCTGGCCCGAATTTGGTGAGATGCTGGGTGCGACGTATGGCGGACACCTGTTTACGGGACCGGGAAGGATGATCAGCGAAGAGCCGTCCAATCCAATCGTCAAGCACTGGGGCAACGTCGTCGACTTCAACGACGAGTTCTATCGTGCGGCCTCGCTTTCGCGCGACAAGGTTGACGTGCTGTTGCGGTTCGATCCGGGGAGCGCTGCCAATGGCAACCTCCCAGCCGACGGCGACTTCCCGCTGGTCTGGACCAGGATGTACGGGCAGGGCCGCGTCGGTTACAGTTCGCTATCGCACAGCACCGAAGCCTGGGACATTCGGAACGTGCAGATCATGATGTTCGAAGCGATCAAATGGTCGTTGGGTCTCAGCGACGCCCCCGTCCAACCGCATCCGAAGCCACAGCCCTAGGCCGCCGGGCCGTCACTTGAGAGAGAATGTCGGAATGCCGATGCTGAATCTCGAACACGTTGCGTTGAACGTTCCCGACGCGGCCGCGATGGCGGCCTGGTATGTGAAGAACCTCGGAATGCGGATCGTCAAGCAGTCGGCGGTCGCGCCCTACATTCATTTCGTCGCAGACGCTGCCGGCCGAAGCGTCATCGAGCTTTACAGCAACTCCGCCGATCCGTTCCCAGACTACGCGTCGATGCACCCGCTGCGGCTGCACGTCGCGTTCGCGACGACCGATCCGGATGGCGCGCGCGACGCGCTCGTGGCTGCCGGCGCGCGGTTCGTCGACGAGATGAAGCGAGACGACGGAACGCGTCTCCTGATGCTGCGCGATCCGTGGGGGCTGGCGCTGCAACTGTGTAAACGACCGGAGCCCCTCCTCTAGAGTTTCGCGGATGGAGACTCTGCGCGGCCATGAATTGGCGGGCAGCCGGCTGGTTGGTGAGCTGCCGTCGACCGACATGGTCGCGTTGTGGCGCGAGGTCACATCCGGGATCGTCAAGTACGGATTCGCGATCGAATACCGCGACCTCGAGCCGCCGAAGACTGGCATCTTCGACGGCCTGCGAATCGTGATCGATCCCGACGTCGGGTTCGAGATGCAGTGCTTTCTCCTGCTTCACCTGTTCGGGCACTCTGTCCAATGGGTCGCACCATCGATCGAACACCAGCTCGCCGATCTTCAGCACACCGAGGACAAAGCCCGATTCATGCGGGTGCTTCACGACTACGAGCGCGAGGCCGCCGGGTACGCCATGCAGCTGATGCGCGAGCGCGGCGTGACGACGCTCGATCAGTGGTTCAGCGATTTCGTTGAAACGGATTGGCGATACGTCGAGCGTTACTATCAGACCGACAAGCTGCCGGTGTGGCAGGATTGCGTCGTGCGCGGCGCGGCGATGATCACGCCCACGCCAATTCCGCCGCTCAAACACCACCAGGTCGAGGTGCGATTCGCGTTCTAGCGGCGACACGAGTGTCAACGGTCATGAAGACTTACATCGCGCTGTTTCGCGGCATCAACGTTGGCGGCAACCACATGCTGCCGATGAAAGAGCTCAAGGTGGTGCTGGAGAAGAACGGCTGCACGGATGTGCGGACCTACATTCAGAGCGGCAACGTCATCCTCACCAGCGCGTCAGAGGCTGCGCAATTGGCGAAGCGGTTGACTGCCGCCGTGTCCAAGAGCCACGGGTTTGCACCTCGGGTGCTGCTGCTGACTCGAACTGAGCTCGAACGCGCTGCCGCGGCCAATCCGTTCCCAGGCGCCGCGGACAATCCTAAGAGCGTTCACCTGTTCTTCCTGGATGAAGCGCCGGCGAAACCCGATCTGAAGTCACTCGAAGCGCTCAAGACCAAGACCGAAGGGTTCGCGCTGAAGGGGAAAGTCTTCTACCTGCACACGCCGGACGGCTTCGGCACCTCGAAGCTGGCGATGCGTGCCGGGAAGCTGCTTGGCGTCGAAGGCACTGCGCGCAACTGGCGGACAGTGACGACGCTGCTGGGAATGACGGCTGACCTAGCGGACTGACACGGCCACCGGCGCGCACAGAAATCGCTCGTACCGGTGGGTTGCCTCGTCGAGCGCATGTCGTTCCGGCCGCGTCAGTCGCCGCATGGGCACGACATCGATCGCGATTGTTTTCGTGTTCTGCATTCGCCGCCAGGTGCCAGCCACTTGCCCGCCGATGACGACCGCGTGCTGGAATGTTACCGTCCCGGATGCGCCGGAGCCGCGGGCGATCGTCGGTGGTCCGTGCGGTACCGCGTCGCGATCGCGATACGCGACGAGGTACTCGTCGTAAACGGGCAGGAGGTGCACACGGAAGTCCCGCGTCGCTCCGCGACGTGGGCTCCCAATCGTCCAGTACGTCGCGTCGCCCGCGTCCCTCCGTCGAGCCTTGTTCATCTCCAATCCGCGTTTCGCGTCAGAGGTCGTGAGCCCGGACCACCAGACGAAATCGCGCACGGTGGCTGGTCCGTGGCTGCTGAAGTATCGGCCGGCCAAGGTCGCGAGCGATTCGTCACGCGAGAAGCGGGGCGCTTTCGGCGCGCGGTCGGCGACCAGCGCATAGGTGAACTGCTTTCCTCTGCGAGCCCCGCTGCAGATCACCCCTTCGAGTTCGGCGTACATCGCGAGGTGGGCGAGCCGTTCGCCATTGAACGCCACTCCGGCGCTTCGCAGCCGCTCGCCGAGTTCCGCGCGCGTCAGGGTGTGTCCGCCGCCGAGCGCCTTCTCGATGAGCGCCGTCGCCCGCACGAAGATGCGGGTGTCCAACTCCAGCCGCCGATAAGACGTAGACATCATCCGGCGCACGCGCGGTGCCGTGAGCTCGGTCATCCACCGGATGTCTGCCGGCGTGACGAAATGCCACGTGGGACGCATGACGTGCGTCCGCAGAATCTCTCCTCGCGCGAAGGCCTGTTCAATCTCGTCGACGACGGTGCCGTCGAGCATCCGCAGTCCGAGCGCCCACTTTGCCGGCTCGTACTCCTGGGCCTGCATCGCACCGAACCAGCTGACCACGTCCGGGGCGCGCCGACACCCCGCTAACGTGAGGCGCTGATTTCGGAGTCTCTGCCTGGCAATCTCACCATTCGTCATCGACCAGAGGATAACGCTCCATGGTTAATTGATGATTGATGATTGTCCTGGGCGTGAGCATGGAACTTCGGCGTTCTGGTCCGTGTTCTTCCGTGTTTTTCCGCGGCTCAGATTTCGCCGCGTCTGGCGAACTGCGCGATGTGCTCACCCGCCCGGAACGCGAGCGCCTGAATGGTCATCGTCGGCTGTCCTCGACCAGATGTCACGAGACTGCTGCCGTCGCAGATAAACAGGTTCGGGATGTCGTGAGTTCGGTGAAATCTGTCGATTACCGACGCCGCCGGGTCGTTCCCCATCCGGCAGGTGCCGAGGAGGTGTACTGACGTCGTTTGCTCGGTGACCGGCGCCTTTGTGACCCGCTGTGCGCCGGCGGCCTCGAGAATCTCGGCGCCGCGGTCCTGCAGGAAGCGCGCGGTCGCGAGATCGTCGGGGTGATCCTTGTAGGTCGCACGAATCGCGGGCAGGCCCCATGCATCCTTGAGATCCGGATCGAGCGTCACGTTGTTCGACTCGACCGCGAGCGATGTGCCGTGACAGGCGACCTGCATGCTGCGCGGAAACTCCCGCAGCCGCTTCTTGAAGGCGCTGCCCCATGAAGGGCCCTCGGTCGCGGTCCGAATCGCCCACGTCGTCGGCTGCGGCCCAATCCGCGCATCGAGCCCGCCGCCGCCGTAGAAGCCGCGCTTTGGATCGGAATCATAGAAGTCATGCGCGATCCGGGTCACCTGCACGCTCTTGTATTCGTTCAACTCGTGCTCGAAGACGCCGAGTGCGCGGCTGGTGCAATTGAACATGAGGTACTTGCCGACCAGGCCGCTGGAATTGGCGAGACCGTCTGGAAACTGGCTGTTTGCAGACATCAAGAGGAGCCGCGGCGTTTCCGCGCCATTTGCGCACACGACGACCGCCCGGGCGCGTTGCATCTGTTCGCGTCGATCGCGGTCGAAGTAGGTGACGCCAGTCACGCGTCCCTGCTTGCCGGTTTCGATCCGGAAGACGTAGCTCTCCGATCGCACTTCACATCGGCCAGTGGCCTCGGCTTCCGGGATCACGGTCGTCAATGTCGAGGCCTTGGCGAACACTTCGCATGCGAAACCGTGGCAGAAGCCGCAGTGCACGCAGGCGCCTCTGCCTCGATACGGCTGGGAATTGATCGCCATCGGCGCTGGCACCGGATGCAAGCCGAGCTTACGAGCGCCGCGCTCGAAGAGCACACCGGAGGACTTCACCGGCAACGGCGGCATTGGATAGGGTCTTGTCCGCGGCGGATCGAACGGGCTGGCGCCGGCGAGCCCTGAGACGCCGATTTCCCATTCGACCTTCGTGTAATACGGCTCGAGGTCGGCGTAGGTGATTGGCCAATCCGCGAGACCGGTGCCAGGGATCGCGCCGAGAACGCTGCGCTCCATGAAATCGATCTCGTGAAGACGCCAGAAGTTCGCCGTGTAGTGGAGGCTGGCGCCGCCGACGGCGCGTCCGTACCAGAGAGCCGGCTTGAACTTTTGCAGCTCCGCCCTCTTGTCCGCGCTGTTCCGAAATGTCTGTGGATTCTTCACAGCATCGTTGGAGATGCCGCCTAGGTACCAGTCCTTCAGCTCATCGTGATTCCGCGTCTGCGGCGATACCCGCGGTCCCTGCTCGAAGAGGACGACCGTCAGCCCTCGCTGCGTCAGCTCGCGCGCGATGACGCCGCCCGCTGCGCCGGATCCGACGACTGCGAAATCCACGGTCTGCAAATTTCGGAAGGCTCGAGCGCTCATTTGTTGTTCACCGTGTCGACGACGAAGCCTGGGTAGTCCCGGTCGTAGTGGCCAAAGGGGGGACTAAAGGCGTGCCGATCCTCGAACCCAAGCAGCGTCCAACCGGCGCCGTTCCGGTTCCCTCCATACGAAGGCAGAGCGAACATGCCGAGAAGCGTGAGCAGTCGCGTCGTATTGAAGAAAGGCGTCTGATCGCCGCCGTTCGTCAGAAACGCTATCTGCTGTTCGGAAGAGAGCGATGCGAACGAAGCGGCAGCGGGGAAGTCCGCGCGGCATGCTGACTGAAAGGCCGCGAGGTCGGCCCGATAGTCGCCGGCCAGTTGCGAATAGAACGCTGCGAGGGCGCGGTCGATGAAATAAACGACTCCCGCCTCTCGTGCGCCCGGCGAGTCGTCGGTCGGAATGATCTGTGCCGCGACGGCTTCGACGTCTGCGGCTTCGGAGTGGCTCAGGAAGGAAATCTTCCTTTCCTCGTTTCGTGGCGCGGCAGAATGGGCCTGGTCGATCGCGTGCGCGACCTCCGTCCAGCGGAACGGAACCGCAGTCGTGGCCAGTGCTGCGGCAAGCGCCTGCAGCAGCGATCTTCGCGAGAGGTCAGCGCTTTCCATGGGGATATCTCCGAGGTTGCTCCTCGTATAGGAGATTCGGCTCCGATTTCTTTCAAACGGCACCGAGCGCGGGAATCGCGCTCTTTCCTGGCACTACAATGGCGGATGCCTCAAATTGCGACGTCCGTTCTCCGTGCAATCGGACACACTCCGCTCGTGCAGCTCACTCGCGTCGTTCCCGCAGGTTCTGCTGACGTCCTCGTCAAGCTCGAATCGGTCAATCCCACCGGCTCGTACAAGGACCGCATGGCGCTCGCGATGGTTGAGGGGGCGGAGGTGCGTGGCGCGCTCCGGCCGGGGATGCGAGTCGTCGAGTTCACCGGCGGCAGTACCGGCTCGTCGCTCGGGATGGTCTGTGCCGCGAAGGGGTACCCGTTCGTCGTGCTGTCATCCGATGCGTTCGCGAAAGAGAAGCTGTTGACGATGACGGCGTTTGGGGCGGACCTGCGGATCGTGCCGAGCGAAGGCGGCAAGGTGACGCCGAATCTGTTCGAGCGGTTCAAGGCGGAGATCGCAAAGCTGGCGGCAGAACCCAACACCTTCTGGACGGATCAGTTCCACAACGGCGACGCCGTGAACGGCTACGCAGAAATCGGCCGCGAGCTGATCGAGCAGACCGATCGCCGTATCGACGTGTTCTGCGGCGCGGTCGGCACAGGCGGCATGCTGGCGGGCGTCGCGCGAGCCCTGCGCGATGGCGGCAGCCGCGCGCGCATCATCGCGCTCGAGCCTGCCGAGTCTCCAGCGATGACGCAGGGTCACGGCGGAGCGCATCGCGTCGAGGGCATCGGGACCGGCTCCGTTCCGCCGCACATGTCTGAGCGCCCCTACGATGAAGCACGCGCGATCCCCGAGGCCGACGGCCGCGAGATGGCGCGACGGCTGGCGAGAGAAGAAGGGCTTCTCGTCGGTACGTCCAGCGGACTGAACATCGCCGCGGCGCTGCAGATTGCACGCGAGCTCGGATCGGGAAAGGTGGTCGCCACCGTCGCCGTCGATTCGGGCTTGAAGTACCTCGCCGGCGATCTCTTTGAAACCGGTCACGCGATTCGATCCTGACGATCGAAAAGTAGCGGCGAGACGGCGAGTCCTGTACTTCCGTACCTCTCTTGATCTCGCGCTGTAACGCACCGATTGGGGCGTGCCGTTGACACGCCTCGGCCCTTGCGGAATACTCCCCGGCGCACAACCGTCCACGCCGTGCTCGCCTGTGGACGAAGAACCCTTTACCCATTTCGAGGACAGGATGGCTCAGATCGGTCGGGTGCTCACTCTTCCGTTGATGGTGATAGCTGCGTCGTCGGTGCTGGTCGCTGGTCAACAAACCGCGACAACTGACCTGCGCTTGCGGAGCGCCGCAGCGGGTCCTGGAGGCACCGTCGTCAATGGCCGCTTCGTTCTCAGTGAAGAGCGCGCCGCCTTCAGCAAAGCGGATGACAAGGAAATGGTCGCGTCGTTCGAATGGGAAGGGACACCCGGCGTGCATCGAATGGTGGCAACGTGGCGCGGACCTGATGGAACCGTCTCCTCGAGCCCTCCGGTCGAGTATCAGGCCAAGGATCGGCGTTTCGGCGCGTACTGGCGATTTGCGATTTCGCCGGCGATGGCGATTGGGAACTGGTCGGTCGATGTGGCAGTCGACGGGCAACCCGGCGGACGGGTCAATTTCGAAGTCAAGGGAGAACCAGTTCCCACGGTCGCGAAGAAGCGGGTGCTGACGCAAGCGCAGTTATTCGATGCGCTGAATGCCGTCCATATCATTCTTCAGCGGTCGACCTCCACGGGACGCAGCCTGCAGCCCGCAGCGGCGATGCTGGGATCGAACGGGCGTCTTCATACCGTGGCGAGTGCGATTGACGAAGCCGACCGAATCCAGGCTTATCCTGCGCAAGGTAGCGCACGACCGATCACGTCGCTGATCGCCTGGAGCCGCCCGGCTCGTTGGGCAGTTTTATCCGGAGGCGACGCGGCGTCACCATCACAACTTCAGACAGCCAACCCGAACGACATCAAGATCGGCGATCGATGCTATGCGATGGATGGATCTCCTACCGGCGCACGTGTATTGCTCGAAGGAGCCGTCAGCGGACGCACCACTGGCGCGCAGCCAGCCTGGATCGTGACCTTTCAAAACGGCTTTGCGCGCGCCGGGTCTGCAGTTCTGAACGAGTCTGGGGAAATTCTCGGACTCGTTGACAGTCCCACGCAACTATTTGAATCGCTCAAAGCCCAGGATGAAATGCGCGGAAGTCGGCTGATTGATTACGCCGAATTCAAGGTCCCGGAGAATCCGACAAGCGTATCGCTCGACGAGATGCGCGCTCGAGGAGAGTTGATGACACCGGTGCTCGGGGAGGCCCATGTGCTCTCCGGAGGCTTCGCTGTCGCGATCAGCCGCGGACCAACCATTGCGCCGACCGATCAGCGAACGGAGTTCTCGACAACGGAGAAGGACTTCACGGTCTTCGTCACATGGAGTCCGCAGGACCGGCTCAAGGGCATGATGTCGATGAAACTCTTTAACACCGAGAACCACAAGGTTCTCCAGACGAATCCCAAGAAATCCGATTTGAAAAAGCAAGATCTGGTGCTCGCATCCTGGCGGATCCCGATGCTGAGCACAGCTGGTGTCTACCGCGCTGACGTCATGATGGATGACAAGGTGATGTGGCGTGGATACGTGCGACTGACACCCTGAAGGGTCGTTTCCCTCCTCGTCTTTCGGATTCTCCCGAACTCGCCGCTGGAGCGAGTGCCGCTGTAGCCGCTCTCGCACAGGTGTGCCTGCGCGTCACGCCCGCATTGCGCTATCTTCTTGATCTCAAACAGCTTTGCTATGGGCTCACTCCTTGCTCTCGCCGGTGGCATGCGTACACTTGGACTTCTCTTCAGCCTGCTGGTGGCGACGCCGCAGGCGGCCACCGATCAGAAACCCACGGTTCCTGAAGGCACCGTCATCACCTCGGCGCAGGTCACCGGCTTCGACATCGATCGCTTGAGTCCGGGGTTGCGTGAGGCCATCCACGACCTCGCCGGAACGCCGCTCAAACAGCAACAGCTCGATGAGCTCGCCGCGCGCATCGAGGCCGAGCGGCCGCGGTACGTCGCCGCGGTCCGCACCGTCCTGGAACCCGGCGGTGAAGCGCGCGTGTTCTTCGTCGTCGGCCGCCAGGAAGACTCCAATCGAGACGAAAACGTCAACGATCGATACATTGTCGAGCAGGCCGACATCACCGGCGTACCCGATTCCGAGATCAGCCAGGCGCTCCGCGACGGTCTGAAGGCAGTCGTCGGCCAGCGCCTCGATTCCGGCGAAGCCGATCGACTGCGGGAGCGAATCGAACGCGAGCTGCCGAACTACGAGGTGTCCCGCCGGATCCAACGCGGGAGCGAGGTTGGGCGCATCAAGCTGCTCTACGAGGCCCGCAAAAAAGAGCCACCGCCGTGGCTGCGCTTCGAGCCGCTCCATTCGAACACCGTCTACCACTCGGAGCAGGGATGGGGTAGCTACTGGGACTTCAACATCGGCGACCGGATGATCAGCTTCACGCCGATCATTGCCCTCGCCAACGCGGAGGACTCGGTTGAAGAGTTCTCCGGTGTCGGCTTGCGGTTCGAAACGAGGAAGCTTGGCACTCGCCGGCTTGGCGCCAGCCTCGAATGGACCTGGTTCGATCAGGACTGGCGTCACCAGACGCTGGCTGCGCTGCCGCTCAACCCGAATGTTCCGTTGCCGTATGACACGCGAACCTCGATCACACCGCTGCTGAAGTTCGCGTTCACTCCCGATGTCAGCATCGCCGCGGGCGTCAGCATCGCGGAACTGGAGGCACTCGCGCCGGCAACCGAATCACAGATGGCCAATGCGGCCGTCGCGTCGATTGATTTCGACCATCAATGGCGAGAAACGGCTGACGCAAAGCATCGCGTCGTCGGCAGCTTTGGCGTCCGCGCCGGCTCCCGCAGTCTCGAAAGCGATCTCGCCTATACGCGCTACCTCGGCCAGGGCAGCTACCGGTTCGACTTCGGACGACACCACGTGCAGGCCACCGGTATGGCCGGCGGGATTACCGGCCGCGCGCCGCTGTTCGAGCGATTCGCGCTCGGCGATTCGATGACGCTCCGCGGCTGGGACAAGTACGACATCTCGCCCACGGGCGGTGATCGGATGGCGTATTCGTCGATCGAGTATCGCTACACGGGAGTCTCGCTGTTCCTCGACATCGGCTCCGTCTGGGACGCGAACACCGAACGGAAGGTACGGGTCTCAACCGGGTTTGGGTTCCACGGCGGGCCGGCGTTCCTCGTCGTTGGCTTCCCGCTCAACACCGACAACCTGACCGCCATCGTTGCGCTGGGCCTGCGAATCCCGGGGGTCGGGCCGCGGTGGTAGCTCGGATCTGGCGGGCGGTGCCCGTGGTACTTGCCGTGCTGGCGGGTTCCGCGACACGGGCATCGGCACAGCCGATCACGATCGACGTCGCCGGCGACGTCCTGAAGATCCGGGCACCCGGTCTCGGCTTCGTCACCGGAGAGCCTCTCGCCCGATTGAAAGACGGCCGCTCGGTGCGCGTGGAGCTGGCCGCACTCGTGCTGCCAGCGCCGGGAAAATCGCCGGCGGCGGCAACGCGGCGAATCTTCGCGTTGAGCTACGATCTCTGGGAGGAACGATTCGCCGTGACCACCGTCGAGAAGCGCGCCGAGTCCGTCTCGCATCTCGCGCTGGCCGCTGCCGAAGAGTGGTGCGTGGAGCAGTTGACCATTCCGATCAAGGCGCTTGGCTCGCTGGGCCGCGATCTCCCATTCTGGGTTCGTCTCGAATACCGCATTCTGGATGAGGAGGGCACGTCGGATCCGGCTGACACCCGCTACACTCTAGGCGGCCTCATCGATGCACTGAGTCGGCGGCGCAAGACCGACTCGTCGACCCATGCGCTCGAGAGCGGCCCATTTCGTCTGCCGACTCACTAGAGTGGTTTCCACACCTACAGGACACCGGCGAACGAGCGTGCGTGGCGAAGCAACGAGCGAGAGAGCGAGTGGGGGAGTCCGAGGGGCGACGCCCCTCGGAGTGATTCAAGTCGATGACTCTTCGTAATCGCCTGATCGCGGCCTTTCTCGCATCGACGCTGGTGCCGCTCGCGGCAACCGTCTGGATCACGACGACGCTGCTCGACCGCAGTCTGGCGTATTCGACAACGGGCGAGCTCGATCGGTTGTCGCGGACGCTCGAGAGCACGGCCAAGCAGTTCTACCAGCGTGAGCGCGATGCGCTGAAGCAGGACGCGCTTGCCGGTCGCACCCTTCCGCTGACCTATTCAACCGCGGACCGGGCGCGATGGCCCGACGCGATCCGATCATTCTGGGAGAGCGGAGAGACCGAACGCTTCGGTGTCTCCGGAGCCAACGGGGAGCGCGTGGACTACATGCGAAGATCGGAAGGCCCCGGCGATCGGATTGGCGTCGAGGTCTACGGCCGCGACCTCGGCGGTGTCAGCATGGAGCAGCTGTCCACGCAGGTCAGGGACACGCGTCGGCTGGTGGACGCGATAGACGCCCGCGATCTCCGGCGGGGATTCACGCTGACGTTGCTCGTGCTCCTCGGCGCGGCATGGCTGATCTCGCTCGTGCCTCTGATTCTGATCGCAAGCAGGACCAGCCGTCCGATCCGGCAACTCACGGCGGCACTCACCGATTTCGCCGACGGCGACTGGTCGAGGAGGCTCGACACCGGTGGGCGCGCCGGTGTTCCGCCGCACGACGAAGTCGGCCGGGCGGTTGACGCATTCAATCGGATGGCCGACCAGCTCGCGGAGAACCGCGACCGCCTGGTTCACCTGACCCGGATGGCCAGCTGGCAATCGCTGGCGCGCAAGACGGCGCACGAGCTGAAGAACTCGTTGACGCCCATTCGGCTGACGGTCGAGGAGATGCAGGCGCGGCAACCCGTCTCCGAGCGCGCGTTCATGGATCAGGCCGTCCAGATTGTCGTGAGCGAAATCGAATCGCTCGAGCGGAGGGTGCGAGCGTTTTCCGAGTTCGCGAGCGAACCGCCGGTGCATCCCGAGGCGCTCGACATCAATGCCGTCGTCAGCGAACGAGTCGGGTTACTTCGGCCGGTTCATCCCGATGTGACATACCTTCTCCGTCTCGCCGACGGGCGTCCACGCGCGCATGCGGCCCCCGACATGGTGAATGGAATCCTGACCAATCTTCTACAGAATGGCGCGGAGGCGGCCGGTCCCGGCGGTGTGGTGCTGGTACTGACGCGCGCCGAGACTGAGCGCGTGCTGATCGATGTGCACGACTCGGGGCCGGGGCTGAGCGAAGAGGTTTCGGCGACATTGTTCGAGCCGACGATCACGTTCAAGAAGAACGGCATGGGCCTGGGGCTCTCGATCGCAAAGAAGAACGCGCTCCTGTCCGGCGGTGACGTGGCGCTGATCCCGGGAGAGCTGGGTGGCGCCGGATTTCGAGTGTCGCTGCCGTCATGACACGCAAACGGCACATCGCCATCGTCGACGACGAGCCGAACATCGGCCGATCGCTTCGTTTGATTCTCGAGGGCGAAGGTTACCGTGTCAGTGTGTTCGACTCGGTGGCGGCTTTTCAATCGCAGCCAGGGCGCGCGATTGCCGACGTGTACCTCCTGGATGTGAGGCTGCCTGATGGCAGCGGCCTGGACCTGCTGCGACTCGTACGACAGTGGGATGAGCGATCGGCGGCCGTCATGATCTCCGGGCATGGCACCGTCGCCGACGCCGTCCAGGCGACGAAGAGCGGCGCGTTCGATTTCCTCGAAAAACCGCTGGCGCGCGACCGTGTGCTGCTGGTGGTGAAGAACGCGCTCGAATGGTCGGAGCTGCAGCGCGAGAATCAGCGGTATCGGGAACTCGTCGGCCCGGCGCCGAGAATGATCGGATCGGCACCGGTGTTTCAGCAGGCCGTGCAGCAGGCAACGCAGGTCGCCCGCTCCGATGTGACGGTGCTGCTGTCGGGTGAGTCGGGGACCGGGAAAGAGCTGCTCGCGGCGCACATCCACCGCGAGAGTCCGTTTGCCGGCGGCCCCTCCGTGAAAGTGAACTGCGCCGCGATCCCGACTGAGCTGATCGAGAGCGAGTTGTTCGGACACGAGAAGGGTGCGTTTACCGGTGCGTCGGCGCTCCGGCGCGGCAAGTTCGAGCTGGCTGACGGTGGAACGATCTTCCTCGACGAAGTGGGCGATCTGCACGAAGCGTCTCAGGCGAAGCTGCTGCGTGTTCTACAGGACGGTGAGCTGCAGCGGGTCGGCGGCGAGCAGACGATCAAGGTCGCGGCCCGCGTCATCTCCGCGACCAACCGGCGTCTCGACGAGCTGGTCGCCGCGGGCCGTTTCCGGGAGGATCTCTTTTATCGACTGAGCGTCGTGCCGATCCGTGTACCGGCCTTGCGCGAGCGGTCGCAGGACATCCCTGAACTCGTTGCCTACTTCCTGTCGGAGTTCTGCACCCGGAATAACTTCCGTCCCCGAACGATCGATCCCGATGCCGTCGCGTTGCTCGAGCGGCACAGCTGGCCGGGAAACGTCCGCGAACTCCGCAACGTCGTCGAGCGGATGGCGATCCTCACGCCTGAGGATCGGATAACCGCGGAGGCGGTTCCACTGGAGGTCCGCGCGGCGCAGCCAGCGCGCCCCGCGAGCGGGCTGCAGGAAGTGCGGGACTCCGCCGAGCGCGAGCGCATCCGGCAAGCCCTGGATCAAACGGACTGGAATGTCTCAGCCGCCGCACGGCTTCTCGATACCGAGCGGACCGCACTTCACAAGCGAATTCGAACGCTGGGATTGAAGCGGCAATAGCTGCTGGGGTTCGTTGCTCTTTCTGTGCGACGGAAGTAGATTCGGAAGTGATGGCAAGGGGTTGAATTGAGCAGCGTTTCAATTCACCTCTTCACGGATTCACCAACTCACCAATTGCAGGGATCGGTAGTTATGCCTACGAACGAACTCGACATGTTTCTGGCGGCGTGGGATCGCGAGGCCGCGAACACCGTCACGCTGCTGAAAGCTCTTCCGCCGGCGCAGTACGACTTTCGTCCTGATCCAGGCGGCCGCTCCCTCGGTGAGCTGGCTTGGCACCTGGCAGAGGGCGACGCGTACATCAGCTACGGTATCGACCAACGGCAGTTCACGATGAGTGGGATGAAACCGCCCAACATCGAACGTCCTCGCACAGTGGAAGCGCTGGCGTCGAAGTACGAGCTGGTCCACCGCGAAGCGGTCGACCGCATCCGCAAGCTGACGCCTCAGGATCTCGATCAGACGATCCCGTTTTTCACCGAGCCGATGGCGATTCGCGACATCATGTGGGGTTTCATCTTCGCGCACGGAATCCACCATCGAGGCCAGCTCACCCTGATGTGTCGCCTCGCCGGCGGACAAACGCCGGGGTTGTACGGTCCGAACAGGGAAGAGATGGCGGCCATCCGAGCCGGTGCCAGAACGTAGCTCGTGGCAGCTCGAGCGCGCTGCCAGCCAGATTGATCACTCATGAATCCCAGGGGTCTTGGTCTCGTTTCTCACTGCTTGCGGGGCCCCACCCCCGCTCGCTCTCGCTCGGCGGCTCCGCGCCTCGCTCGGGCCGCAGGCGCAATCGTGGGCGTGGTGCTGGCGGTCGCATCGCTCGGCGCCCATCATTCATTCGCGATGTTCGACATGGGAAGGACGGTCGAGTACCGCGGCGTCGTGACGGAGTGGATGTGGAAAAATCCGCACGTGCATTTCACCGTGCTCGTGAAGCCTGGGTCGGGTGTGGACAAGAAGATGGTTGGCACATGGGACGTCGAGGGCGGATCGATCCACATCATGATGCGCCAGGGATGGACGCTCGACAGCTACAAGATCGGTGACCCGATTCGCCTCGTCGGGCACCCCAGGAAGGATGGGTCGAAAGGGATGTCGTTGTTCTACGCGATTCGCCGCGACGGGTCGCGTTTGTATAACGACATCGAGAGACCACAAGAGGATGTGAAGAAACAGTAGCCCATCCCGCCTAAATGCCCGCGAACAAATCGGTCTCGCGTGCCCGCCCGCCGTTGACCGTGCTGAACGCGCGATAGAACGATTGACGACCCCACAAACATTCGTGATGCTCCGGCGACAGGTCTTTCAAGGCTTCGTACGCGGAGATCTGAGATGCATGACAGGAAACGGCCCGCCACACGGTCGGCCACACGTCGCGGGTATCGATCACCGTCGTGATCTCCCAATCTGGCCACGCCGTCGCGATGCGTTCGATGCCATCGACCGTGGACGACAGCTTCTGGATTCCTGCCTCATAGGCGGACCAGGTCGATTCCGGCCACGCCTGATAGTAAAGTTTCGAGACCGAATGCGGACGCTGCGTCGCCAGGTCGTCGCCGATGAATTCGCCGTCCGCCGCGGCGACGATGGCGGCGGTTGTGAACTGGGAGATCGCGATGTGATCCGGATGGCCATAGCCACCGTCTGGCCCGAATGAGACGACGACGTGAGGACGTACTCGCCGCAGTTCTCTCGCGATCCGGGCGACGATCTCGCGGGCATTGGCGGCTTCGAGATGCCCGTCCTCGTAGTCAAGCAGCGAAACCTCCTGAATGCCAAGCACCGACGCCGCGGCCCGTAGCTCTGCTTCGCGTATCTGCCCGAGTGCCGATCGTCCGGGGTGCTGCGGATCGCCTCGCGCAAGACCGCGGTATCGCCCGGCGTTGCCGCGCGTCGCGGTCACGAGGAACACCTCGACGTCCGCAGACGCGTACTTCGCGAGGGTTCCTCCAAAGCCGAGCGACTCATCATCCGGATGGGCAAGGACGGCCAGCAAGCGGCGAGCGGGCGCCATACGCATATCCTACGAGATGTACAATTCCAGTTTCATGTCGACGCACAAACTGATTCTCACGTCTGTGTTCGTGCTGACCCTGATCGGATGCGGATCGAACCGGACGCTGCCGGTTACCGCCATTCAGCTTGGCCGGTCGCTGAATTCCGACAGCACCGTGAGCGGGTTCACCACCACCTTCAAGCCGGACGACACGATCTACCTTTCGGTGCTCACCGGCGGCTCCGGCTCGGGCACGATTCGCGTGCGATGGAAGTACGGTGACCGCGTGATCGACGAGCCGAAGAAGCAGGTCTCCTACCACATGGCGGCGGCGACGGACTTTCGGTTGCAAAGTCCCGGCGGTTTTCCCGCGGGCGATTACACGGCCGAGGTCTTCGTCAATGATCAATCCGTCGGCACGCGGGCGTTCCGGGTAGACGTGCGCTGATCGCTCCCCGCCTTGGCGCCCGGACGCCATGCAGTACACTGTTGGCGGGACCCCATGCCGACGCTCACGCTCGAGATTGCTCGTTCGTCCGAAGCGAATCCGCGCGACGCCACTCGCCAGGTGTTCGGCGAGGCGGGCGGTTCCATCGGCCGCGCGCCGACCAACTCCTGGGTCCTGACGCACAACAAGGTCTCAGGGCAGCACGCGCAGATTACCTTTAGGAACGGCGTCTTCTACATCGAGGACAAGAGCCGCAACGGTGTGTCGGTCAACTCGCCTGAGAACCGGCTCGTGCGCGGCCGTCCCTACGCTCTGAATACCGGCGATCGGGTGTTCATCGAACCGTACGAAATCGACGTGTGGATCGAAGGCGGATCGGATCGGCCGACCCGCCGGCCGAGCGCCGATCCGTTTGCTGATTCCGATCCGTTTGGCGGCGCGCTGGATCCGTTGCTGCCGAATCAAAGCCTGGGATCGCCCGGTACCCCGGTCCATGAGGAGGTCGACCCGCTCAAGTTTTTCGATCCGGTCGGAGGTCGCGCGCCACGGAAGCCCGAGCCGATCGTGCCGCACGTCGATGAGCTTCTGGGGCAGCATTACCAGCCACCGCCGCTTGCCGCCTCACCGACGCCGGCGCCTTCACCGTTCGATCCCGTGGCGATTCCGCACGGCTACGATCCGCTCAGCCCCGACGAGCCGGCGGTCGCCCCGCCACCGCCTCCGCCACCTCCTCCGCCACCGCCGCCGCCTCCAGTGTCACCGCCGATTCGTCCGCGCCCCGGCGATTCGTCGGAGGTCCGTCGAAGAACAAGAGAGTTACCCGCCGATTCGACGATTCGACAACGCTCGACGCCGCCGGTGAGTTCGGAGGCGGCTGCCGCTGAACCTGTCGCTTCGCCCGTCGTGCCCGTCCCGCGACCTGCGGACCCGGGTCCACGACCGAGTGGCCAGACGGCGGACCTCACGGAGCTTCTGGCCGGCGCCGGCGTTCCCGATGCGGTCGTCACGCAGGAACTGTCGCGAAGTCTTGGTCAGATCCTTCGCATCGTCGTGTCGGGTCTCATGGACATTCTTCAATCGAGACAGCGGATCAAAGAGGAGTTCGGGATCCAGCACACGATGTTCCGGCCTGCCGACAACAACCCGCTGAAATTCTCCGCGAACGTCGAGGACGCGCTGCACAACCTGCTGGTCAAGAGGAACGCCGCGTATCTCGGTCCGGTGGACGCGTTCGCCGACGCGTTCGACGACTTGCGCGACCACCAGCTCGCGATGCTGGCGGGCCTGCGCGTCGCGTTCGACGCGATGCTGGCCGAGTTCGATGCCGACAGGCTGCAGCAGGAATTCGACGAGCAGATGGGCAAGCACGCGCTTCCGTTGATGCCGGCGAAGATGCGGTATTGGGAACTGTTCCGCGAGCGGCAGCAAGATCTCGCGAAAGACGCCGACGCGACATTCGATCGTTTGTTCGGCGACGAATTCAAACGCGCGTACGAGGAACAGTTTCGACAACTGAAGGCTGCGCGTCGCGCCCGCGCGCAGCAGTCGCCGGACGGCCGCCCGCCCGAGAAATAGAAGCTATTTCAAAAATAGCAGGCGCGGACAACTGCGGCGCGAAGCCCCTCGGTTAAGACCTTAGTTAATTCAACCCGATTCGTTATAGATTGTCTGGCACCCGTCCATGTCCGTCCACAACCGCGTCATCTGGTCCGAGGGGCTGTTTCTGCAGCCGCAGCACTTTCAGCAGCAGGACCGGTACTTTGAGCAGTACATCGAGACGCGCTGCCAGCCGCTGACGTCGTATGCCTGGGGATTCACCGACATCGAGTTCGAGCGCGACTTCCTGAAAATCGGAAAGATTGGCATGCGGCGGCTCGTCGGCGTGTTCCCGGACGGCACGCCCTTCCGGATGCCGGACGACGATCCTCTGCCGCCGCCGATCGATATCTCGGCGGACGCCCGCGATCAGCGTCTCTTTCTCGCGGTGCCGCTCCGTCGAGCCGGTGAGCTCGAAGCGTCGCGAAACCCGGGAACGGATGAACTGGTGCGACAGGAGATTCGGGAGTTTCAAGTCGCCAACGCCGCCGAGACTGCCGGCGATCCCGCGACCCTGGAAGTTGGCGGCCTGCGGACGCGGCTGCTGCTCGAACGCGAAGCGACCGAAGCGTATGCCTGCATCCCGCTCGCGCACATCGTCGAATGCCGCGCCGATCAGCAGGTCGTCCTCGACGAGCTGTTCATTCCAACGATCCTGCGGCTGCGAGCGGCGAATCGCCTTGCCACGGTCACGACGGAACTGCTCGGGTTGTTTCATCAACGCGGCGAGGCGTTAGGCGGGCGCGTTGCCGCAACCAGCCGCGGTGCCGCCTCCGAGCTGGCGGATTTCCTTATGCTCCAGACCATCAACCGCTACGAACCAATGCTGGCGCATTTCGTAGAAACCGGTGTGGTTCACCCGGAGGCGTTCTTTCAGTTCTGTGTGGCGGCGGCGGGGGAGCTGGCGACGTTCACGACGACGTCGAAGCGAACACCGAAATTCCCTGGCTACCGGCACGAGCGCCTCAAGGAGACGTTCGAGCCGGTGATCATCTCGCTCCGCGAATCGATGAGCAAGGTGATGACGCAGGTGGCGATTCCGATTCCGCTGGAGCCGCGGAAATTCGGCATCAGCGTCGCCATCGTTCCCGACAAGACCCTGTTGAGTTCTGCGGTGTTCATCCTCGCAGCCCGAGCCGATGGTCCCGCGGAGTACGTGCGGCAACGTTTTCCGACGCAAGTAAAAATCGCTCCGGCGGAGAAGATCGGCGATCTCGTACGTCAGGGCCTTCCCGGCGTGCCGGTGGTACCGGTTCCGGTAACGCCCCGGCAGATCCCGTTTCACGCCGGCTATGCGTATTTCGAACTCGATCAGACCCACGAGTTGTGGGATCAGCTCAAGAATTCCGGCGGCGTAGCGATCTACGTCCCCGGAGATTTCCCGGGACTGACGATGGAGTTCTGGGCGATTCGCGGTTAAGAGTAGGGACTCTGCCATGGCGGACAGCGACGACCCCTTTCTGCCGTCGGATCTGACTGCGCGGCCACGCCCCGGCGCTGGCAGGCGCGGTGCTCCGGACTCGGGGATCTATGCGCGGCCTGCGGCTCCACGGGTTGCGGATGTCGAACCCATTCCGGAAGCCGCGCGCGCGCTTCTCGGTCTCGGGCTCAATCCTCTCGTTCAGGCGGCCAGCCCGCTGCTGCTCCGCATAGGGCAGATGCGGAACGCAGCAGCCGGACTCGACGTGTCCAGCCTTCGCCGCTCCGCCCTCGATGACATTCGCCGGTTCGAGGAGCGGGCGCGCGCCTCGGGCATCCGAAACGAGATTGTGCTGGCGGCGCGCTATGTTCTGTGCGCCGGCCTCGACGAAGCGGTACTTTCGACGCCGTCAGGATCGCAGAGCGAGTGGGCGCAGCACCCGCTGCTCGTCGCGTTGCACCGCGAAGCCTGGGGCGGCGAAAAGTTCTTCGAGATGCTGGATCGGATCCTGGTCGATCCGGCGCGTCACATCGATCTGATCGAACTTCAGTACCTGATCCTCGCGCTCGGGTTCACCGGGAAATATCAGATGCTCGATCGCGGCCACGAGCAGCTGACCGATTTACAGCACAACCTGTTTCGTACGATTCGCAGTCAACGGGGAACGGTTCCCCCCGATCTGTCGCTGCAGTGGCGGGGTCTCGAGGATCAGCGGAACCGCCTCATTCGCTACGTGCCCTGGTGGGTGGTCGTCTCCGCGGCGCTCGCCATTCTCGGGGTGACGTTCGCGATCTACTACTCGAACCTCGCGAGCCAGGCGCGGCCGCTTCACGCGAGGCTGGCGCAGGTCGGAGTCGAAGACTTCGTCCTGCCTCCGCCGCCGGCGCCGCCGGCGCCCGGGCCGACGCTAAAGAAGCTGCTGGCGCAGGAAGAGGCGGCTCACGAGCTGACGGTCACGGAAGAGGGCGCGCGCTCGATGGTGACGCTCGAGGCTGCCGACCTGTTTAAGTCAGGAAGCGCCGAGGTCAATAAATCGTACGAGGCGACGCTCGACAAGATCACGGCGGCGCTGAACAAAGTGCCCGGGCGAGTGAACGTCGTCGGCCACACCGACGACCAGGCGATCAAGTCGCTGATCTACCGCGACAACGAAGATCTTTCGCGCGAACGCGCCGTCAGCGTCGCCAATATCCTGCGACGCGGCATCGACAACCAGGCACGAGTCACGTGGCGCGGCGTCGGTTCCTCGCAGCCGCTGGTCCCGGGGACGGATCCGGAGAGTCGAGCGCGCAACCGCCGCGTGGAAATCATCCACCTGCGCGAACAGTAACGTCGGACGAGGCTGATCATGTTCGCCTTTCTCAAACGCTTCATCGTCATCCTGATCGGCTTTCTGCTCATCACGCTCTTCATCTGGTTCGCGGGGCCGTACTTCGCGTTCGCGGAGTTCCGTCCGCTCGAATCGCAGTTTGCGCGGCTGGTGGCGATCGGGATCGTGGTCGGCATCTGGCTGCTCTTCCGATTGATGAAGCGGCTGAAGGCGTATCGCGCGAGCGATCGCCTGCTGACGGCGGTCGTGGCGCAGCCGCAGCCGCAGGCGGAGAAGGCGCGGACGCCGGCCGAAGTCGTCAAGCTGCGCGAACGGTTCGAGGAAGCCGTCGGCGCGCTGAAGCAGCAGCGGCGCTCGGGGCAGAGCCTTTACGATCTGCCCTGGTACGTGATCATCGGCTCGCCCGGATCCGGCAAGACGACGGCGCTGCTCAATTCCGGGTTGAGGTTCCCGCTCGAGCAGCGGGTTGGCAAAGGCGCGCTGCGCGGCGTCGGCGGCACGCGCAACTGCGACTGGTGGTTCACCGACGAGGCGGTCTTCCTTGATACCGCCGGCCGATACACGACCCAGGATTCGGACGCGACGTCGGACAGCGTCGGCTGGGCCGAGTTCCTTGCGCTGCTCCGCAAGTATCGCGCCCGTCGGCCGTTGAACGGCGTGATCGTGACCGTCAGCGTGCAGGACCTGCTGATGCTCGATCCGGCAGCGCGGGAGGCGCATCTCGAGGCTGCGCGCAACCGGCTCGCCGAGCTCAGTCGGGAGCTCGGCATTCAGCTGCCCGTCTACGTGATGGTCACCAAGTGCGACCTGGTCGACGGGTTCACCGAATACTTCGAGGACTTGACGGTCGAAGGACGCGCCCAGGTGTGGGGCGTCACATTCCCGTACGATCAGACGCTCAGCAACGACAGTCCGACGGTGTATGCGGCAGAATTCGACGGGTTGATGACGCGACTGAACGAACGCGTGTTCGACCGGCTCGAAGACGTCAGGGACGTGCGGCGGCGAGCCAAGATCTTTGCATTCCCGCAGCAGATGGCGACGTTGCGCGATCCGCTCACGCAATGGGTATCGGATGTTTTCTCTGTGCGTGAGTTCGAGGGACGGGTTCTGCTGCGCGGCGTCTACTTCACCAGCGGCACGCAGGAGGGAACGCCGATCGATCGCCTGCTCGGGAGCATCGGGCGAACCTTCGGGACGACGGACGCGGTGATGTCGCCAAAGGGGCCCGGCAAGGCGTACTTCGTCGAACACCTGTTGAAGCAAGTCATGATCGGCGAGTCAGGTCTAGCCGGCGTCAACCGTCGTCTGGAACTGCGAAACGCGTCGCTTCTCCTCGCCGCGTACGCGGCAACTGGATTGATTGCGGCTCTGGGCGTCGCCGCGCTGTCGATCAGCTACACGCACAACCGCGACTTCCTTCAGCAGATTGACGCCGACATCACCGCCTTCGAGCAAACGCCTCCGGTGTCGCCAGCCTCCGCGCTCGACTCGATCGTTGCGCGCCTCGACGGGATCCGGGCCGTGTTCGACAGCACGGAACGGTACGCTTCGTCGACGCCGGTGCTGATGCGATGGGGCTTGTACGAAGGGCGCTCGCTCGGGAACTCCGCGCGCGATGCGTATGTGCGCGAGCTCGACAGCATTCTTCTTCCGCGCTTCGCCACACAGATCCAGTCGCGCCTGGTCAAGTACTCGACCGATCCACAGAGACTCTACGTGTATTTCAAGGGATACCTGATGCTGAACGACTCAAAGCATCTGGATAAAGCCTATCTGCAGCGGCTCGCTGATCTCGAGTGGAAGCATGCCGAAGGCGGCGCGGCCACGGCCGGCCCTGCCGCGGCGAACCACTTCACCGCGCTGCTCGAGCACGCCAGCACGCTTCGACCGCTGCCGCTCGACTCGAAGCTCGTGGGCCAGGCGCGAAGCAGCCTTCCGCGAACGCTGATCCCGAGAATGCTGTACGACGACATCAAGGCCACCAACGTCGACGAGCCCGGGCAGGGACTGCGGATGGATCAACTCGCCGGGATCGGAAGCGAGCAGATCTTCCGCCGCAAGAGCGGCGTGCCGCTGTCGACGCCCATCCCGCGTCTGTACACGAAGGAGCAGTTCAAGACGTTTACCGTCAAAGGCCGTGTCGACATCATGGAGATGGCCAGGAAAGACGCGTGGATCTGGGGGGATAGCGCCGCGAACTCGCTCGCGGCCGCAGGCACGCTGTTCACGTCGGTGAGCCAGCTCTACGAAGACGATTACGTCCGAACCTGGGACGGATTCCTGAACGATCTGGAGATCGTGCGCTTTCCCACTGTCGGTCAAGCGAAAGAGGCGTTGCGGATTCTGACGTCTCAGGCATCGCCGCTTCGTGGGCTGCTCCGTGCTGTAGAGGCCCAAACAACGCTCGTGGAGACCGCGACGGGCGGAGCGCCGAAAACGACCATCGGGAAAACGACGAGAAGTATCGGCGACGCGATATCCGGGATCATAAAGCCGATGGAAGACGCGGTAGGCAAGCCATCAGTTGATCCGGGAACAAGTGTGACCCTTCATTATCAATGGGTCCGCCAACTCCTCGCCGGCGACGTCGGCAAGGCGCGCCTTGATAACGTGATCAACGCTATCGCCGAGATCCAAAAGCAGATCGAGGCGCTTGGAGACGATGTCGCTGGAAAGAGCTCCACCGTGTTGATCTCCGATCAGCAGTTCCGCGTGCAGGTGCAAACGCTCCGTCAGGAGGCGGATGCGCTTCCGCCGGTGGTCGGCAGGCTCGTCAATGAGATTGCCGAGAACCCCGTCGAGAATGTGCGCGGAGACGTGAAAGGCAAGATCGAGGAAGTCTACAGGGACCGGATCGTGACGAACTGCAATACGCTGGTCGGCAATCGTTATCCGTTCGCGACCACGTCGGCAGAAGTGCAACTGAGCGACTTTGGAACGGTCTTCGGATACGACGGACTCTTCGACAAGTTCTTCACCGACTATCTCGAAAAGCAGGTCGACACGACGGCGTCGGTGTGGGCGTGGCGCGAGGGAGCCGTCAACATGTCTACGCGGCTGCTCGATCAGCTGCAGCAGGCGCGTCAGATCCGGGACATGTTCTTCAATCCAGGGTCGAAGACGCCCGAGGTGAAATTCTTTGTGACCTTCAGCGACCTCGACGCGGATGCCCAGCGCGCCGTGCTGACGATTGATGGACAGATCGTTGACGACAAACACCCCAGGCAAGCGGTGACGTGGCCAGGGACCGCCGCAGGCGCTGCGTCGTCGGCATTCGAGGCGCGCTATTTCGATCAGCCGCGTGGATACCAGGGCCCTTGGGCGTGGTTCAGGATGGTTGACGCGATGAGAGTGGGCGCGCCGGATGCGCAGCAGCGAATCGGCCTGGTTGTCCAGGACCACTATCACCGCGTCCGTGTGACCGTCGAACCCGCGCGTGCCACCGGCAACCCCTTCGCCTCGGGCAGCTGGCGACAATTCACGTGCGAATCGTGATCGGCCTATGCAGGTAGGGTTCTACGGCAAGCTCCCGAGCCACGGGGACTTCTTGCGTCGGCGCGTCTCAGACGCGTTCGTTGACGCGTGGGATGCGTGGCTGCGTGAATGCCTCGCCGCCAGCCGCACGGTGCTTGGCGCACGATGGCTCAACGTCTACCTGACGAGCCCCGCCTGGCGCTTCGTTTGCGCCGCGGGTGCCTGCGGCCCTGCCCCGGTGATCGGTATTGCCGCTCCGAGCGTTGATCAAGTAGGGCGATATTTTCCGCTCACGCTCGTCGCCGAGTTGCCGCCGGACGTCAGCCTGCTGACGGCGGCGTCTTCATCACGATTCTTCGAGGCTGCCGAACAGCTGGTCATCGAAACGCTGGCGACCGAACGCGTCGATTTCGACAGATTCGATCAGGGGACCATGTCGCTCGAACACGAACTGACCGCCGTCACGATGCCGCCAGATCTGACGCTCGATCCTGCCGCCGCCGCGATCGTGACCGATACCCCCCAGCCGTGGCAGATACCGCTGGCGGCCGCCTCCGACGTCAGGTCTGCGTTTGAACAGTTGTTGTCGCTCCACCTCGAAGCGAAGTACCGGCCGCTCGTTCTGCTCTGGACCGACGGCTCCGGGGTCGTCGAACCGAGTTGCCTCATGCTCAAGGGACTCCCCCGTCCCGAACTCTACCCGGCGCTTCTCGAGGGTTCCTGGACGACGCATCGATGGCGGCCGGTCTCGGCGCACGTGGCCGAAGACGCGACGCTCACCGGCACGCTCGTGATTGACGACGGTGGACCGGCGCTGTTTTTTCGATCGGCGGCCGCAACCGATGTGGGCCGAGTCCGTACCAACAACGAGGATGGATTTGTCGAACGGCCCGAAGCGGGCGTGTGGGCGGTGGCTGACGGAATGGGCGGCCACAGCCACGGCGAAGTGGCGAGCCGGATGGTATGCGACGCCTTGGCCGACTTCCCGCTCGATGGGACGTTCGAAGAGGCAATCGACGCAGCGAGACGACGGGTGCTCGAGGTCAATGATCACCTCGCGAGGGCGACGATCGGGGCCGATCCCGCGGACCGAAGTGGGAGCACGGTTGTCGTCCTATTGTTGCGGGGACCCCGATCGGCGGTGCTCTGGGCGGGCGACAGCCGCGTGTACCGCTGGCGGGCCGGGAATCTGGAACAACTGACGAAGGATCACAGCCTCGCGCAGATGGGGTCTACCGCGGCGTCAGAGGCAAGCGTGATCACCCGGGCCGTCGGGGTTGACGGAGAATTGACACTCGACATCCATCGGGATGCCGTTCGGCCGGATGACCGGTTTCTGCTGTGTTCGGACGGGCTGACGCGTGTCATCCCGGAGTCGGAGATTCGTAACTGGATGCAAACGCCGGACATACACGCCGCGGTCGAGGGGTTGATCAAGGCCACCCTGGACGCAGGGGCCCCCGATAACGTGACCGTTCTCATCGCGGAGGTGCATGCGTGAGGCCAGCTACCTCTTGCATCATTTTCAGGTATAGAATGCGCTCTCGTTCCTGCGGCCACGCAAATGCTGGGAACAATGGGGCTTCGTGATGAGTGCTCGGTGGGACGGGCAGGAGCTGCTTCAGCCGATTTCGCCCGAACAGCCCTGCGGTGTGAACCTGGACGATTCGCTGGTGTTGTCGTCCTTCGACGCCTTGCGCCTGTTCGGTCAGTCCCGTTCGCCCGAAGCTCCGCCGGATCCCGATGGAGAGGAAAAGGAACTCTCAAAAGCGCGGCCGCCGCTCGAATGGGATCGAATTCGGGCCGATGCCCTCGACGGGCTCACGAAGAGCAAAGATCTTCGGTTGCTCGCCTATCTGGGGGCTGCCCTTCTTCGAACCGACGGGCTTCCGGCCTTTGCGAGCACGCTGACGACCGCCTCGCAATGGCTCGAAGCCTACTGGGCGCAGGTTTATCCGGCGCTTGACGAGGACGCGATCGCGCGACGCAACGCGCTGAATTGTTTTGCCGATCCCATGGCGGTAGTCGACCGCATCTGGCGGCTGCCCCTCGTGTCCAGCCGCCAGCACGGTCGGTACAGCCTGCGGGATATCGAGATCTCCAAGGGGCAGGCGTCGCCCGGGCCGTCAGAGGCGAAGCCAGAGGAAGCGGCAATCCTGAACGCGTTCCAGGAGCTTCCGCTCGATGAATTGACGGCGCTCGATGCGAGTCTCACCGCCGGCAGCGCGGCGCTCACGAGCATCGACGCGCGGATGCGGAGCGAAGGCGGACCCGAAGTGGCGCCGGATTTCGGACCGCTGGTGACGCAGTTCGCGAAACTGAATCGCGTCTGCAAGGAACAGCTCACGTCGCGCGCTGGCGCCAGCGGCGAGGCGGGTGACGCCGCCACTGATGGAGGAGCAGCACAGGGCACGTTCAAGGGCGGCGTCATCAACTCGCGCGCCGACGCGATTCGCGCGCTGGATGCCGTCGCCGAGTACTTCCGGCGCAGTGAGCCGTCGAGTCCGATTCCGTTGTTCGTCGAGCGCGCGAAGCGCCTCGTGGCCAAGGATTTTCTCGAGGTGCTGGCCGACATTGCCCCTGACGCGGTCTCGGTGGCGCGGTCGGCCGGCGGCCTGAAAGACGATCAGTAACGTAGTTATCCCCTTCCGGGAGGTATGTCGTGGCGAAGGCCAGCAGTCAGAAATTCATCGCCCGCAACCGGGCACCACGGGTCCAAATCGAGTACGACGTCGAACTGTACGGCGCTGAAAAGAAAATTCAGCTGCCGTTCGTGATGGGTGTCCTGGCCGATCTCTCGGGCAAGCCGAGCGAGCCGCTGCCACCCGTCGCGGATCGCAAGTTCCTCGACATCGACGTCGACAACTTCGACAGCCGCATGAAGGCCTTGAAACCCCGTGTGGCGTTTCAGGTGCCGAACACGCTCACCGGAGAGGGCAATCTCAACGTGGAGCTGACCTTCGACAGCATGGACGACTTTTCGCCGGCAGCGGTCGCGTCGAAGGTCGACGCGCTCAGCAAGCTGCTCGAGGCGCGCAAGCAGCTGTCGAATCTGATTACCTACATGGACGGCAAGAGCGGCGCAGAAGATCTCGTCGCCAAGCTGCTGCAGGATCCGGCGCTCCTGCAGACACTGGCCACGACGAAAAACCCCCAGGGCGAGACGTCCTGATCCTGGCGTGACGTAGAGCGGAGAACATCATGGCAGATCCTAAAGCCCAGCAGCAGGAAACGTCGGCGATTGGGGCAACCGAAGTCAGCGACTTCGATTCGCTTCTCAAGAAGGAATTCAAGCCGAAGACCGACGAGGCGAAGGAGGCCGTCGAACGAGCGGTCCGCACGCTCGCGGAGCAGGCGCTCTCTCAGACGAAGCTGATTAGCACTGACGTCGTCAAGTCAATCGAGGCGATCATTGCGCAGCTCGACAAGAAGCTCACCGAGCAGGTCAATCTGATCCTGCACCACGAGGAGTTTCAGAAGCTCGAAGGGGCGTGGCGCGGCCTGCATCACCTCGTCAACAACACTGAAACGGACGAAATGCTCAAGATCCGTTTCATGAACATCAGCAAGCTGGATCTGGGCAAGACCCTCAAGCGTTACAAGGGAACTGCCTGGGATCAGAGCCCGCTGTTCAAGAAGATCTACGACGCGGAGTACGGTCAGTTCGGCGGCGAGCCGTTCGGCTGCCTTGTCGGCGACTACTACTTCGACCAGACGCCTCCCGACGTCGAGTTGCTTGGCGAGATGTCGCAGATCGCCGCTTCTGCGCACACGCCGTTCATCTCGGCGGCTTCGCCGACCGTCATGCAGATGTCGTCGTGGCAGGAACTGGCGAATCCCAGGGACCTGACGAAGATCTTCACCACGCCCGAATACGCCGCGTGGCGATCGCTCCGCGAATCGGAGGACGCCCGGTACCTTGGTCTGGCAATGCCACGGTTTCTCGCGCGCCTTCCTTACGGGGCGAAGACGAATCCGGTCGAAGATTTTGCCTTCGAGGAAGACACCGGCGCGGCCGATCACAGCAAGTACACCTGGGCGAACGCGGCCTATGCGATGGCCACGAATATCAATCGTTCGTTCAAGCTGTACGGCTGGTGCTCGCGCATCCGTGGCGTGGAATCGGGCGGCGCCGTCGAGGGCCTTCCGGTCCACACCTTCCCGACCGACGACGGCGGCGTGGATATGAAGTGCCCGACCGAGATTGCCATCAGCGACCGCCGCGAGGCGGAACTGGCGAAGAACGGCTTCATGCCGTTGTTACATCGCAAGAACTCGGACTTCGCCGCATTCATTGGCGCGCAGTCGCTTCAGAAGCCGTTCGAGTACACCGATCCGGATGCCACCGCAAATGCGAACCTTGCCGCGCGGCTGCCGTATCTGTTTGCATGTTGCCGCTTCGCGCACTACTTGAAGTGCATCGTCCGGGACAAGGTCGGATCCTTCAAGGAACGCGAAGACATGCAGGCGTGGCTGCAGAAGTGGATCATGAACTACGTGGACGGCGATCCGGCGCACTCGTCGGAAACGACCAAGGCGATGAAGCCGCTGGCCGCAGCGGAAGTGCAGGTGGCGGAAATCGAAGGGAATCCGGGCTACTACTCGGCGAAGTTCTTCCTGCGTCCGCACTATCAGCTCGAAGGCCTCACGGTGTCACTGCGACTCGTCTCGAAGTTGCCGTCTCAGAAAGCTGGCTAGTCCACCGTGTTCGCTTTCGGGGACTCGATCGTTAAATAGAGGGGGCGTTACAGGAGCGTTGAATTATGGCAGCAGACACTTTCGCAAAGCTCGGGGACATCAAAGGGGAATCGCTCGACGACAAGCACAAGGATGAAATCGAAGTGCTGTCGTTCTCATGGGGCGTGTCAAACGCCGGCTCGATGGGCTACGGCAGCGGCGGCGGCGAAGGCAAGGCGACATTCCACGATCTGTCGTTTACGCACAAGGTCGACAAGGCGTCTCCGGTGCTCATGCAGGCCTGCGCGACGGGCGTCCATCTGAAAGACGGGACGATTACGGTCCGCAAGGCTGGCAAGGGTCAGCAGGAGTTCCTGGTTATCAAGATGAACGACGTCATCATCACGAGCGTGACGCACGGCAGTGCCGGCGGGGACGGCGCGTCGGAAAACGTAAGCATCGCGTTCGCGAAGGTGGCCGTGGAGTACAAGCCGCAGAAGGCGGACGGGTCCCTCGACGCCGGAATCCACTTCAAGTACGACCTCAAGGCCCAGAAGGAAGCGTAGAGGCGGATTACGCCAGTGGGTAACAACGTCAATCCCGGCGCCGCCAAGACTGCCGGCGCCGGGGACATGTTCTTCAAAGTCAAAGGTGCCAAGCACGGAGAAATCCAGGGCGAGGCCCAGGACCAGACGCACAAGAACGAGATCGAAGTACTGAGTTGGTCCTGGGGCATGCAGGGAAAATCTTCGATTGGCGGCGGCACCGCGACGGGGAAGGCGACGATGCGCGAGTTGCGCATCGTCAAGAAAGTCGACAAGGCGTCGACGGCGCTGATGTCTGCGCTGCGGACGAATGAGGTGATCAAGGAGGGAATACTGACCCTCCGGAAGACCGGCACCTCGAAGATCGAGTACTTCAAGATCACCATCAACGAGGGGCGCGTCATGTCGCTCGACGTCGAAGCCGGCGACGACTCAGGAACCTCGACGCTCCTCGAGCGGGTGACGTTCTCGTTCAACAAGATTTCCATCGTCTACACGCCGCAGGGGGGTGACGGCATGCCGCAGGGGACGACGACCTTCGAGGACCAGTGGGGAGAGGGTAGTTAGCCAGCCATGACGCTCTCCGACGCAGCAGAGCGGACCCTGAAGGATGGCGATCCCCGCGCCGCGCTCGCGCGTCTGCAGGAAGACATCCGCGCGCATCCGTCCGACGCCAAGCTTCGCATCTTTCTCTTCCAGCTCCTCTGCATCGTCGGGCAGTGGGACCGCGCGCTCAATCAACTGAAGGTCGCCTCCGAGCTCGATCCGCTCGCCCTTCCGATGGCGCAGATGTACGGAGAAGCGGTGCGGTGCGAGCTCATTCGTGACGAGGTCTTCGAGGGAAAAAAATCGCCGATGATCCTCGGCGAACCGGATCAGTGGCTGGCGCTCCTGATTGAATCGCGGTTGCAGGCCGGTCGCGGCGAAATGAAGCAATCCGAGGAGCTCCGCCTCCGCGCCTTCGAGGAGGCGCCGACGTCGAGCGGCCACATCGACGGCAGCCCGTTCGAGTGGGTGGCCGATGCCGATTCGCGTCTCGGGCCAGTGCTGGAGGCCATCATCAACGGCCGCTACTACTGGGTGCCGTTCGCGCGCATCAGCGAAATCACGATGGAAGCGCCCGAGGATCTCCGCGATCTCGTGTGGATGCCCGCGCACTTGAGTTTCGAGAACGGCGGCGAGTCGCTGGCGCTCATTCCGACGCGCTATCCCGGCTCGCACCGCGCCGATGACGGCGGCCTGGCGCTGTCGCGCAAGACGGCGTGGGAACCGATCGCCGACGATGCATTCCGCGGTCTCGGCCAGCGCATCATCGCGACCGACACCGGCGAGACGCCCATCCTCGAGATTCGGGCGCTTTCGATCTCTGGAAACGGCGATCCGGCGCCTGACGTTGCGGGCCCGGATCATGCCTGATCAGCTCCCTCCCCAGGATCTGCTGCAGCCCGCGCTGCTCGACCGCCTGACCGACGACGAACCAGACAAGAAACTGGAACCTCGCCTCCAGCGCGTGATTTCAAAGAAGCGGCTTCGCGAAGCGGTACTGCGCGATATGGCGTGGTTGTTCAATACCACTCGTTTCGACCCGAACATGGATCCCACGACGCTGGCACGTGCGCGCCGATCCGTGATCAACTATGGTCTCCCCGCACTCTCCGGGCAGACGGCGTCGACGCTCGAGGTTCCCGATCTGGAGCGCGCCATCCGGCAGGCGATTCTCGATTTCGAACCGCGCATCCTGCCGGAGACTTTGCAGGTTCGCGCGCTCGAGACCGACGCGATGGATCATCACAACGTCATCGGCGTGCAGATTACGGGGCAACTCTGGGCGGAGCCGGTGCCGCTCGAGCTGCTGCTCCGAACAGAGATCGATCTGGAGACGGGACAGGTAGAAGTCGCCGACCTTGCGCCCACCCGGGTGGTGTAATGGATCCGCGGCTGCTGCACTACTACGAGCAAGAGCTGGGACATCTCAGCGAAATGGGCGCGGAGTTCGCCCAGCAGTTTCCCAAGATCGCGTCGCGGCTCGGCATGAACGGTCCCAAGGTTGCCGATCCGTATGTCGAGCGGCTGATTGAAGGCGCCGCCTTCCTGGCGGCGCGCGTGCAGCTGAAGATCGACGCCGAGTTCCCGCGCTTCACGCAATCGCTGCTCGAGATCGTTTACCCGCACTACCTCGCGCCGACGCCGGCGATGCTCATCGCGCAAATGGATCCCGACAAGAGCGATCCTGGCCTCGGCAGCGGAACGCGCACGGTGCCGCGCGGCACGACGATGCATGCGATCGTCGGCCCAGACGACGCGACCGCGTGCGAGTTTCGCACCGCGCACGAGGTCACGCTTCTGCCGCTCGACATAGTCTCGGCGAGCTATTTCTCGTTTGCGCCCGATCTGCCGCTCAATACGCTGCCGATCGCGAATCGGATTAAAGGCGGACTTCGGATCCGTCTCAAGACGACCGCGGGCCTCAAGTTCGCGCAGACGCGGATCGACAAACTCTCTTTCTACCTCGCAGGACGAGACGATGCAGCGAACAAGCTGGTCGAACTCTCGCTCGCGACCGGCCTCGGCGTGCTCGTCCGTCCCGTTGGCAGTCGCGCATCGGACGTCACACTGCTGCCCCCATCGTCGATCCGGCCGGTCGGATTCACCGACGACGAGGCGCTGCTGCCGGTCAGCCTGCGCACGTTCCAGGGCTACCGATTGCTGCAGGAGTATTTCAGCTTTCCCCAGCGTTACCGATTCCTCGAGCTTGCCGGCCTGGCGCAGAGTCTGAGCCGCGTCGCGGGCAACGAGGTCGAGCTGGTCGTGCTGTTCGGGCGCGGCGATCCCGCTCTCGAAAGCGTGATCGACGCGAACTACTTGCAATTGTTCTGCACGCCAGCCATCAATCTGTTCGCGAAGTCCCGGCTCGATCGGATTCACGTGAGCGACTCGACGTTTGAGTTTCACGTGGTTGCGGATCGGACGAGGCCGCTGGATTTCGAGATCTACCAGGTGACCGACGTCGTCGGGCATGGGACCGGCGACGACAGCGAACGCCAGTTCCTGCCGTTCTATTCGTCGGAGAGCCGCGACGTCGAGCACCACCAGCCGGCCTACTTCACGACACGTCGAGAACCGCGCGTGATCCCGCCGGACCAGAGACGTCGAGGGCCGCGATCGAGCTACATCGGCAGCGAGGTGTTCCTGTCGCTGGTTGATTCGTCGCAGGCGCCGTACTCGGCCGACCTGCGGCAGCTTTCTATCCAGGCGCTCTGCACCAATCGCGATCTGGTGCTGCATATGCCTGTCGGCTTGTCGCAGAGCGGCTTTTCGCTGAACATCGCGGCGCCGGTGACGAGCGTGCGAACGATCGCCGGTCCGAGCCGGCCGTACTCGGCGATTGCCGATCAGGCAATTGCGTGGCGCGCGATTAGCCATCTGTCGCTCAACTATTTGTCGCTCGTCAATGCGACCGGTCAGCAGGGGGCCGCGGCACTCCGCGATCTGCTCGAGTTGTATGCCACCACGACCGACGTCGGCGCCAGGCGTCAGATCGAAGGCATTCAATCCGTCGACGTCCGGCGCGTGGTTCGCCGTTTGCCGACGCGTGGGCCGATCGCGTTCGGTCGAGGACTCGAGATTACGTTGGACGTGGACGAGATGGCGTTCGAAGGAGGAAGCGCATTTCTGCTTGGCGCGGTGCTGGAGCGCCACTTCGCGCGATACGTGTCGATCAACTCGGTGGTCGAACTGGTGCTGCGTTCGCAGAGTCGAGGCGAGATTAACCGATGGACGCCAAACTGGGGAACGAGACCGACGCTCTGACGTTCATGCTGGACGTCGCGCGGGAGCCGTATCGCTACGACTTCTACCAGACGTTGCGGCGGCTCGAATGCCTGTACGCGCACAAGCCGCGGTGGGGCAGTGCGCTGCGTCCGCTCGACGAACCCGTGCGCCTGGGGCAGGATCCGGATCTCGCCTTCGCGCCGGCTCCGCTGGCGTCACTTGAGTTCGGAAAGGATGGCGCGCCGCCGAGGCTTCAGGTGCGCCTCTTCGGCATGCTCGGTCCCAACGGTCCGCTGCCAATTCACATCACCGAGTACGCGCGACATCGATTGCGTCAGGCGAGCGATCCGACCCTCAGCCGGTTCCTCGACGTTTTTCACCACCGGTTTCTTGCCCTGTTGTACCGGGCGTGGGCGCAGGCGCAGCCTCACGTCAATCGCGATCGGGCCGACGACCACTACCTCACGTATGTCGGCACGTTCATCGGCATCGCGCCGGGCGCGCTGCGCAACCGTGACACCGTGCCGGATCTGGCGAAGCTCTTTCACGTCGGCACCCTGGTGCGCCAGGTGCGTGACGCCGATGGGCTGGCATCGATCATTCGTCAGTTCTTCCGTGTCCCGGCTCGTCTCGAGGAATTTGTCGGCCACTGGTTGCATCTGTCGGTGCGCGATCGCTCGTACCTGCGCGGTCCCGATCGGAAGAGCCTGGGTGTGAGCGCGGTGCTCGGTTCCCGCGTGTGGGACCATCAGAGCAAGTTCCGCATCCACCTCGGCCCGTTGACGCTCGAACAGTACGAGGGATTCCTGCCGGCGCTGCACGTGGGCAAGGGTGAAGCCAGGCCGACCGGCACGCTTCTGCGAAAGCTGGTCGACTGGGTCAGGTTCTATCTGTGCCTCGAGCTCGATTGGGATGTGCGCCTGCATCTCAAACGAGCGGAGGTCCCGCAGTTGAAGCTCGGACAAAAGGGGCAGTTGGGTTGGACGACGTGGCTGGGGACGCGACGGTCGTCGAGCGATGCCGGCGACCTGTACCTCAATGGCGAAAACTTCGTTGATCGGGATCTAGTGGCATGACCGAGATCAGTCGTTCCTCATTGTTCGGCAAACTCAACAGCGTCGCCTACAAGGCGATCGAGGGCGCCACGGTTTTCTGCAAGCTGCGCGGAAATCCTTACGTCGAGCTCGTGCACTGGATTCAGCAGATCCTGCAGACGCCCGATTCGGACATGCACCGCATCGTCCGCCACTTCGAGGTGGACTCCTCGCGCCTCGCCAAGGACATCACCGAAGCGCTGGATCGACTGCCCCGCGGTGCGACGTCGATCTCGGATCTCTCGACGCATGTCGAGAACGCCGTCGAGCGAGGCTGGGTCTTCGCGACGCTGATGTTTGGCGACACGCGCGTGCGAACCGGCCACTTGATGGTGGGCATGCTGAAGACCCCGTCGCTCCGCAACGCGCTGCTGGCGATCTCGCGCCACTTCGAGGCGATCAAGGCCGACACGCTGACGGAGCAGTTCGGCAAGATCGTCGCCGGGTCGCCGGAGGACTCGCTCGGCGCGACCGACAACTCGTCTCTGGCGGCGCCCGGCGAGGCGAGTGGTGCCATGGCTCCGGCGCAGCTTGGCAAGAAGGAAGCGCTCAAACGTTTCGCCACCAACCTGACCGAGCGCGCGAAGAAGGGACAACTCGATCCGGTCAGCGGCCGCGACGAGGAGATTCGCCAGATCGTCGACATCCTGATGCGCCGCCGCCAGAACAACCCGATCCTGACCGGTGAAGCCGGCGTCGGCAAGACGGCCGTCGTCGAAGGCTTCGCCGCGCGGATCGCGCAAGGGGACGTGCCTCCGCCGTTGAAGGACGTACACGTCTACACCCTTGACATCGGCCTGCTGCAGGCAGGCGCGAGCATGAAAGGGGAATTCGAGAACCGCCTGCGGCAGGTCATCGATGAAGTGCAGGCCTCGGCCGAGCCGATCATCCTGTTCGTCGACGAGGCGCACACGCTGATTGGCGCCGGCGGTTCGGCGGGGACCGGCGACGCCGCGAATCTTCTGAAACCTGCGCTGGCGCGCGGAACGCTGCGGACCATCGCGGCAACCACGTGGGCGGAATACAAGAAGTACATCGAGAAGGATCCGGCACTGACGCGGCGATTCCAGGTCGTGCAGGTTTCGGAGCCGAGCGAAGAGAAGGCCACGCTGATGGTGCGGGGCGTTGCGACGACGCTCGAGAAGCATCATCGCGTGCAGTTGCTGGACGACGCGCTCAAGGCCGCCGTCAGGCTGTCGCACCGATACATTCCTGCCCGTCAACTGCCGGACAAGGCCGTCAGCCTGCTCGACACCGTCTGCGCGCGGGTCGCAATCAGTCAGCATGCCGTGCCGCCGCAGCTCGAAGACTGCCGCAAGACGATCGAGGCGCTCCAGATCGAGCTCGGGATCATCGCGCGCGAAGAAGCCGTCGGCGTGAACACCGCCGAACGCCGGCGCGCGTGCGAGGAGAAGCTCGCCGCCGAGGAAGGCAGACGCGCCGAGCTCGAGAAGCGATGGGAGGAAGAGCACAAACTGGCGGATCGTCTGCTCGAAATCCGCGGCATTCTGCGGCAGGCGGCCGACCAGGCGTCTGCGCCGTCCAAGGAGGCGCCGGCGCTTGCCGTCGCCGGGAATGTCGATGCCGCAACGGCACACGCCGCCCTGGCGGCGACGACGAAGTCATTGACGCCGGAGGAACGGGCGACGCTCCTCGCGGAGCTGACCGATCTCCAGTCGAAGCTGACCACCCTTCAAGGGGAATCGCCCCTCATTCTGCCGAGCGTGGACGAACAGGCGGTCGCTGCCGTCGTCCAGGACTGGACCGGTGTGCCGGTCGGCCGGATGGTGAAGAACGAGGTCGAGTCGCTGCTGAACCTGGCCGACACGCTGAATCAGCGTGTCATCGGTCAGCGGCACGCGCTCGACATGATCGCGCGCCGCATTCATACGTCGCGCGCGAAGCTCGACAACCCGAACAAACCCATCGGCGTGTTCATGCTGTGTGGACCGTCGGGCGTGGGGAAGACCGAGACGGCGCTGACGCTCGCGGAAGCACTCTACGGCGGCGAGCAGAACGTCATCACGATCAACATGAGCGAGTTCCAGGAGAAGCACACGGTTTCCACGCTCAAAGGATCGCCGCCGGGATACGTCGGTTACGGCGAAGGCGGCATCCTCACAGAGGCCGTCCGCCGGCGTCCCTACAGCGTCGTCCTGCTGGATGAAATCGAGAAGGCGCACTCCGATGTTCACGAGCTCTTCTTCCAGGTGTTCGACAAGGGCTGGATGGAGGACGCTGAAGGGCGTTACATCGACTTCAAGAACACGATCATCCTGCTCACCTCGAACGTCGGCACCGAGCTCATCGTCAGCATGTGCAAGGACCCGGAGCTGATGCCGGATCCGGAAGGGATTGCGAAGGGCCTGCGCGAGCCGCTGCTGAAGAAGTTCCCGGCCGCCTTGCTCGGACGCCTGGTCGTGATTCCGTACTATCCGCTCAGCGACGCGATGCTCTCGAATATCGTGCGGCTGCAGCTGGGGCGCATCGCGACGCGGGTCCAGGATCATCACAAGATCCCGTTTGCGTATAACGACGACGCGGTGAAGCTGATCGTGAGCCGCTGCACCGAGGTTGAAAGCGGCGGACGGATGATTGACTCGATTCTGACGAACACCGTCTTGCCGGAAATCAGCCACGAGTTCCTGAAGCGGACGATGGAAGGGATGACGCTCAAAGGTGTCAGGCTGAGCGCGGTGAACGGAAATTTCGATTATCAGTTTGACTGACGGCCGCGCGCCGGTTTCGCGGCCGGCGCGCACGGGAATACGCCAATGTTTGGTGAACGCATGCAGGACCTGCTTCAACAGACGACCCCGCCTGAACCTGAGGAACCGGTCCGCGAGCTGACGGTCGATGAGGCGCTCGAGATCGCGATCCAGGTCCATAAAGATGATCGACTCGAGGAAGCGAATGCGGTGTACGGGGAGATCCTGAGAGTCGATCCCGCAAACCCTCGCGCGCTCCACTTCGCCGGCGTGCTGGCGCATCAGATGGGGCGGAGCCGCGACGCCGTCGAATTGATCGAGAAGAGCCTTGCGCTCGTACCCGACGTCGCCGACTGGTACAACAACCTCGGTATCGTGCTGCAGGAATCCGGTCAGCTGGACAAAGCGATCGACGCGTACCATCGCGCGATTGCGATCGATCCCACCCACGCGAATGCGCACAGCAACCTGGGCGTGCTCCTGCGGGCGACTGGCAAGCCGGACGCGGCCGAAGAGGCGTATCGGGCGGCTATCCGGCTCAATCCCGAGCACATCGACGCGCATACGAATCTCGGCGTGCTGCTCTATGGGTTGAAGCGGAGGGAGGAGGCTGTCGCGTGCTTCTGCCGGGTCATCACGCTCAGACCGAAGCACCCGGAGGCACGACGGCTGCTCGCGCTCGCCCATTGCACGCTCGGCGAGTTCGACAAAGCGATCCGCATCTACGAGGACTGGCTCGCTGACGATCCTGATGATCCGGTCGCGCGGCACATGCTGTCGGCGTGCAGCGGCCGTGACGTGCCGGAACGCGCATCGGATGATTTCGTCGCGATCTCGTTCGACAGTTTCGCCGCGAGCTTCGAGTCGAAGCTGGCGAAACTGTCCTATCGTGCGCCCGCACTTGTGAGCGCGATGCTCGAGGACTCTGGCATCGAAGCGTCACGGAGCCTTGACGTCCTGGACATGGGCTGTGGCACCGGGTTGTGCGGCCCGTTGGTTCGCGACTACGCGCGGAGTTTGATTGGAATCGATCTGTCGTCGGGCATGCTGGCGCACGCGCGAGAGAAGCAGGTGTACGACGATCTGCTGCAAATCGAGTTGACCGAGTACCTGCGGGGCCGGGCGAATGCGTTCGACGTGATCGTATCGGCCGATACCCTGGTGTACTTCGGATCGCTGGAAGCCGTTGTGGCGGCGGCGGCAGGCGCGCTGCGCCCCGGCGGGCGGCTGATCTTCACGCTCGAGCATGCGGTCTCTCCGTCGGCGCCGGATTATCATCTCGAAACGCACGGCCGATACACCCACGCGCAGCCGTACGTCAAACGGATGCTGGTGAACAACGGGCTGACGCCGGAGATCGGGCACGCCGAACTTCGCATGGAAGCCGGCGTTCCGGTCGCGGGGCTCGTGGTGAGGGCGACCAAGAAGAACAGCGCTGAGGGATAATCCGTGGTCCGCGCTTCGTATATCAGGGTACAGTGTGGCTGTTCACACTGAGTCTGGTTGGCTGCGCGGCAAACGCGCGCGGGACCGTCGTACCTGCGCCCGGAATGTGATCGGAAGGTTGTGAACAGGATGTGGGTCAATGGCCGTCATGCCTAGAGTGATGGAAATCGCCACGCCGCTCGGCGAGGACGTCCTGCTGTTCCATGGCCTGAGCGCCCAGGAGGAAATGAGCCGGCCTTTCCTGTACCAGCTCGATCTGCTCAGCACGAAGAAGGATGTCGCGGTCGACGACATTCTCGGCAAGAAGGTCACGATCAAGCTGGGGCTTCCCCAGGATCAGACGAGGTACTTCAACGGACACGTCACCCGTTTCTCCGTCGGCGGCCAGTACGGCCGATATTATCGCTACCGCGCGATCGTCCGTCCCTGGCTGTGGTTCCTGACGCGCACGTCAGACTGCCGAATCTTTCAGGACATGAAGGTCCCGGAGATCATCAAGAAGGTCTTCGAGGAGCAGAGTGCCAACGACTTCAAGATGGAGCTGACCGGTAGCTACCGGAAGTGGACCTATTGCGTTCAGTATCGAGAAACGGACTTCAACTTCGTCAGTCGGCTGATGGAGCACGAAGGCATCAGCTACTACTTCCGGCACACCGACGGCCACGACACGATGGTGCTGACCGATTCGACGTCGAAGCATGTCCCGACGCCTGGATACGAGAAGCTCTCGTTCATCGACCCAATCGAGCAGGTGAGGCCGGAACTCGAGCACATCAGCGACTGGAGTTTCCTGTTCGACATTCAACCTGGCGTCTACGTGCACGACGACTACGATCTCGAGCGGCCGAGCGTTGACCTGAAGACGAAGAAGACGCTGCCGCGTGGCTACAAACCGAGCGACCAGGAGATCTACGACTATCCGGGCACCTACATGCAGAAGCCCGACGGCGAGCAGTACGCCTCGGTCCGCATCGACGAACTGGGGTCGCAGTTCGCGATCGCGAACGCGAGGAGCAACGCGCGCGGGGCGACTGTCGGCGCACTGTTCACGCTCGAGGATCATCCTCGCGACGATCAGAACCAGGAGTATCTGATCGTCGGCGCGAACACCGAGCTGACCTTCGGGGACTATGAGGCGCTGCCGGAACCCGGCGGCACCGAGTATCGCTGCGCGCTCATGGCGATGCCGAGCTCGCAGCAGTTCCGGCCGAAACGCAGTACGCCGAAGCCGTTCGTGCAGGGGCCGCAGACCGCGGTCGTCGTCGGGCCCGGCGGCGAGGAGATCTACACCGACAAGTACGGCCGCGTGAAGGTGCAGTTCCACTGGGACCGTCTGGGGAAGAAGGACGAGAACAGTTCCTGCTGGATTCGGGTGTCCTCACCGTGGGCTGGCAAGGGCTGGGGCGGCGTCGCTACACCGCGCATCGGCCAGGAGGTTATCGTCGATTTCCTCGAGGGAGATCCCGATCAGCCGATCATCACCGGCCGCATGTGGAACGACGAGCAGCAGCCGCCGTTTGGGTTCCCCGCGGGCGCGGTGATCAGCGGGTTCAAATCGAAGACGCACAAAGGATCCGGGTTCAACGAAATGTCGATGGACGACACCGCCGGCAAGGAGCGCGTGTTCGTCCATGGGCAGTACAACATGGACACCGTCGTCGAGCATGACCAGACGTCGACGATTCACAACTGCCGGACCGATCGTGTCGATATCGATGACTCGGAGTCGATTGGGAAGAACCAGAAGTGGGATGTCGGGATCAATCGAGACGCGAAGATCGGATCGAATGAGACGCTGACCGTTGGGGCGAACCGGACCAAGAAGATTGGGGCAAACGAGACGATCACTGTTGGATCGAATCGTAACGCGACCATCGGCGCGAGTGAGTCGCTTACCGTGGCTTTGCAGCGCACGCACAGTGTCGGCATCAACGAGACGATCAGCGTCGGCGCGGCGCAGGAAATCACGATCGGCGGTTTGCAGGCGGTGACGATCGGTGCGGTTCAAACGATCAACGTCGGCGCCAGTCAATCGACCAGCGTCGGCGCGGGTCAGACGAACAATATCGGGGCGAAACAGTCGACCAGCGTCGGAGCCGCCCGGTCGATCACCGTGGGTGCGGATCAGACGACCAGCGTTACGGGGAAGGGATCAATGTCGATCGGCGGTGATGAGTCGAGAAGCGTCACCGGCGGTCGCAAGACCAGTATCGGCAAAGACGACGCGCTGACGGTGAGCGCGAACCGCACGGCCGACATCAGCGGGAACGACACGCACAAGTCCGCCAAAATCATCACCCTCGATGCCGGTGACAAGGTGGTTATCACGGCGGCCAAGGAGATCCAGCTGACGTGCGGACAGTCGTCGATAACACTGAAGAGCGGCGGACAGATCGAGATTAAGGGCATGAAGATCGAGATGCAGGGTTCGCAATCGATCAAGCAAGAGGGAGCGCAGATCACGTCGGATGCGAGCGCAGTGAATACGATCAAGGGCGGTCTGGTAAAGATCAACTGAGTCGCCTGAGGATGCTCGCTGAGAGTTGGAGTTCGACGTGGCACGTGGCAATTCGGTTCACGCTGTCCGCGCTTGCGGTCTATCGCGTGTCGTTCCTGGTCGCGCGCGAAGATGGGCCCTGGGGGTTGTTCAGGCAGGTTCGATCGGCGGCGAAGGGTACAGTGGCTGGTCGCCTGGTAACCTGCCTCAATTGTCTCAGTATCTGGATAGCGCTGCCGCTCGCGTGGTTCGTGGGGAGTTCCTGGGTCGAGCGAGTCGTCGCCTGGTGGGCGTTGTCGGGCGCTGCCGTTCTGATGGATCGGGCGACCCGCGACCCTTTTGAGATCGAGACGAAGGAGCCAACGCTGTGAGCTGCTGTGGTGGGACGCGGCGCGCCGTCATTCATCAGGAAGATATCGAACGCGGTCTCGCATTCGAAATCGAATACGCCGGCGCACGTACGATCACCGTCATCGGCGCCATCACCCGCCAGGCCTACACGTTTTCAGGGCTGCATCGGGTTCAGCTCGTGGATCCGCGGGATGCGGGAGCACTGCTGCACGAGCGGGTCTTTCGATTGAAGCGTGTCATACAACCAGCGTCGAGTTGAGAGGCTCGCTTCTCGGCTCGCGTGATCGGTTCGAACACACAGGGGTTCTGTAATGGGTCGACCAGCGGCACGGCTCGGGGATTCGACGGTGCACGGTTCGCCTCTTCTGGGCGCGGCGTGCACGACGGTATTGATCGGCGGCAAGCCTGCCTGGCGGCTCACCGATCAACACACCTGTCCTATCCCGAATGCTCCTCCTCCGGTCTGCTCGGGCACGCCACATGGTCCTGGTATCACGACGCCGGGTGGAGGCGGCGGAACCGGCGTAACGCTCATCGGCGGCAAGCCCGCCGCGTGTATGGGCGACATCGTCATGGAGCCCGGGGCTCTCGTTCCTCTCCCACCGCCCAACAACATCGTCATGGGGGAGATGACGGTCCTGATCGGTCAAGGGGGCGGCGGGTGCCCTCCTGGCGCCACTTGAACGTAAGCCGATCCGTCCGTGAGACGGCCGCAGAGGTACCTCCTTGAGCGATGAGTCTGTGCTGACGGACCACGCGCAATATGCCGCGTTGGTCCGTGCGGGTCAGTTGGCGGGCCACGAACTGACCGGCGTGAACCTGAATGGAGTCGACTGCACAGGAGCTGATCTGCGCGGATCGGCGCTCCTCGAGGTGACGTTTGTCGGTGCCACGCTGGTCAAGGCGGATCTATCGTCGGCCGCGCTCCAGGACTGCGATCTGACGGCGGCCAGCATTTCGAACGTGACCGCGACCGGGGCCAAGATTCTGTCGAGCGTGGTGCGGGATGCCGTCGGCCTCCATGCAGTATTGGATGACGCGGTGCTCAGCGAATGCGATCTATCGCGGACGAATTTGTGGCGCGCGTCGCTGGCCAGGGCTGTCATCAACAACTGCCTGGCTTCGGAATCGCGCTTCGGCGCCGCCGTGCTCGAGCGTGCCGCGCTGACCGGGGTAGTGTTGTCGAGGGCCGGCTTGAGCGCGAGCAACCTCAAGCACGCGTCGATGACCGCGGTCTTGCTCGAACACGCGGTCGCTGCGGACGCGGATTTCACCGGTGCCGAGATTCGCGACAGCAATTTCACTCGAATCACGGCGCCTGGATCGGTGTTTCTGAACGGCGTGCTCGCCGGCGTCCGGGCGGAATATGCTGACTTGTCGCGCTGCGACTTCTCTGGTGCCACGGTGTCGGCGTCGATGTTCGACCGGGCGACGTTGTGGCGGTCGGCACTGAAGAGCAGTCGCTTCGCAGGTTGCTCGTTCGAGTTCGCCGATCTGCGGTCGATTCAGGCCGTCGGAAGTGACTTCAGCAAGGTGAGCTTCACCGGAGCGGATCTGCGTGGAGCGCGATTGCATCGATGCGTCCTCCGAGAAGCCGACCTGTACTGGGCGGACCTCACGGACTGCGAGCTGATCGATTGCGACACGGCTGGCGCGCGCTTCCCCGAACCGGTTCGCGTCGTTTATGGCCCAAGAAACGCGGCCCCACCGCGCGTCGTTCCGGTTCCGCTGTATCGCGCAGCCGCGACCGAGGCGGAATACGCGCAGATGGTTTCGTCGGGCCTCGATGGTGAATCGCCGTCGCAGGACACCCGCCAGTGACGGACAAGGCCTCGATCGAGCGTTCCGCCGCATCGGCTCGCGCACGCGCTCATGGCGCGACGGCTACGGGCCACGCGGGCTATGTGAGCGAGATCGGTCTCAAGCGTGCACTCGCCGTCGCCGAGGAGGCCGCGTTCTTGTGGGCTTCACGCCGCGCCGTCGTCCAGTCGTCTGCGGTGACGTTCGATGTACTCGCGCGGATGGACCAACGGTTGTCGCGGCTCGTGTACAAGCTGAGCGAGAGACCCTTTCTCGCCAGACGGTTCTTGCAGCACAATCCGACAGCGTTCAAGTCAGGTTTGACCTTCGTGACCGCGCTCGTGGCGCTGCGCGGCGGCGCGGTGGACGTCTTCGAAGAGCTTCTCACGCGACTCGAGCCCGAACCCGAGCTTTTCTCGCCACTGGCCTCGGCGCTCAGCTGGCTCGAGTACGGCGAAGTTCGCGCGCATATCGAGCGGCTGCTCACCGCGTCGCCTCCCGGGCTGGTTCGCCTCGGACTTGTTGCAGCGGTTGCCCATCGCGTCGACCCGGGCGGCGCGCTCGGCCGTGCGTCCTCGACAGACCTTCCGGCGTTGCGGGCCAGCGCACTGGAGGCGATCGGTCGTCTCGCGGTGAAGGATCTTCGACCCAGACTCCATGCGGCACTCGCCGATCAGGACGGCAGCTGCCGGTTCTGGGCGGCATGGAGCTCGGTTCGGCTCGGCGACCGTGATGGGATCCCGGTGCTTGGACGATTTGCGGCTGACGGCGGCAGATT
>Ga0207701_10000244_pt1 | contig 55559 bp, 38 predicted proteins | sample KBSSwiSSwithPhiX_FD_184294 | JGI IMG/M metagenome (GOLD analysis project Ga0207701, IMG submission 184294) | Switchgrass rhizosphere bulk soil microbial communities from Kellogg Biological Station, Michigan, USA, with PhiX - S5 (SPAdes) (version 2) | ecosystem: Environmental > Terrestrial >... | reverse complement strand
TGAAGATCCTGCCCGTGTCCTTTGCGATGGACGCCGATCGCCTCGCGCGGTTCCAGCGCGAAGCAGAAGTTCTCGCATCACTGAATCATCCGAACATCGCTGCGATCTACGGGCTCGAAGAAGGCTCGGTCGAAGCCGGACCCCACATGCGCGCGCTGGTGATGGAACTCGTCGAGGGCGAGACGCTCGCCGATCGCATCGCACGCGGCCCGATTCCGGTTGACGAAGCACTTCCAATCGCGAAGCAGATCACCGAAGCACTGGAAGCGGCGCACGAGCAGGGGATCATTCATCGCGACTTGAAGCCGGCGAACATCAAGGTCCGGCCGGACGGCACGGTGAAAGTGCTCGACTTCGGGCTGGCGAAGCTCGGAGAGCCAAGAGGCAGCGGACAGCAAGCACCCGGCGGTGCCTTATCCATGTCGCCGACGATTACGAGTCCTGCGATGACGGGCGTCGGCATGCTGCTCGGCACGGCCGCGTACATGTCACCGGAGCAGGCGAGAGGCAAGGTTGCGGACAAGCGGAGCGACATCTGGGCATTCGCTTGTGTGTTGTATGAAATGCTCACGGGGCATCGCGCGTTCGACGGGGAGGACGTGACGGATACGCTCGCTGCTGTGATGAGAAGCGAGCCGAAGTGGGAGCGCTTGCCCGACGCCATTTCCCCGAGCCTGCGTGTGTTTCTCCGTCGTTGTCTGCACAAGGACTCGAAGCAGCGCGTAGGCGACATCCGTGATGTGCGGCTGGCGCTGGAGGGCGCTTTCGAGACCGGCGCGCCGCAGGTCGCTTCACCGATAGCGGCGGGTTATCCGTCCGGGTGGCGCAGCGTGGCCATGCTGACGGCGAGCGCGCTGCTTATTGGCGCCGTCATTGCCGGCGCGGCCGTCTGGATCGCGGTGCGCCCGGCCGCGGCGCGTGTCGTGCGGACCGAGATCACGACATCGGACGCGGCGGGGTTGAGCGTCACTGGGCCCGGTCGCGACGTCGTCGTAACACCCGATGGGTCGCGGATCGTGTACCACACTGCCGGACAAATTTTCGTGCGCGCCGTGAACCAACTCGACCCGACGCCGCTGAGCGACGCTGGCAACACCCAGGGCCTGTTCGTGTCGCCCGACGGCCAATGGGTGGGGTTCTTCGAGGGGACCCTGCTCAAGAAAGTGGCGATCACCGGTGGTCCACCCGTCACCTTGTGCGACATAAAAGGCCTTGGGCTCGGTGCCACGTGGGGCGGGGATGGAACGATCATTTTCTCGGGAGGTGAACCTGGACTCAAACGCGTCTCGGCCGCGGGCGGCGCGCCCGCTGTTTTGACGAAGCCGAAGCGCGAGGCCGGCGAACTGGATCACAGGTACCCGGAGTTCCTGCCGACGCGCCAGGCGGTGCTCTTTACCATCTGGCCCGTGGCCGCGAGCGGCGCCGACGATGCGCAGATCGCCGTGCTCGATCTGCGGAGCGGGACTCAGAAGGTGCTCGTGCGCGGAGGCAGCCACGCGCGCTACGTGCCGACCGGCCATCTCGTATATCGCGTGGGCGGTACGCTGCGCGCCGTCGCCTTCGATCTCGAACGCTTGGAGGTAACGGGCACGCCCGTTCCCGTGGTCCCACAGCTGCTAACCAAGCAGGGAGGAGCAGCGGACTTCGACGTTGCCGAGAACGGGATGCTGGTCTACGTAGCGGGGAGTGCGCCCAGGGAGGCGACGGCGCCGAGACGGAGGCTGGTCTGGGTCGATCGTCAGGGTCGTGAAGAGTTTCTCGAGGCCCCGGAGCGCGCCTACCTCTATCCGCGGATGTCGCCGGATGGGACGCGCGTCGCGGTGGCGATCAGCGATCAGCAGGCGGACATCTGGGTCTGGGATTTGACTCGCAAAACGCTGACACGCACCACGTTCGATCCGGCCCCGGACTCGTATCCGGTGTGGACGCCCGACAGCCGACGCGTCATCTTTGGTTCCCCAAGGGGCGGCCAACCAAATCTCTTCTGGCAGCCAGCCGACGGCACGGGAGCGGCGGAGCGGCTCACGGAAAGTTCTTACAACCAGCAGGCTTTCTCGATATCGCCCGATGGCAGCCGACTGGTATTCCGGGAGGGACTCCCCCCGTATGACCTGAATGTGCTCCTGGTTGGTACCGATCGTCGGAGGGAGCCGCTGCTGCGAACGCCGTTCAACGAGGGAAATGCGGAGGTGTCTCCTGATGGCCGGTGGCTCGCCTATGAGTCGAACGAGTCTGGACGCAACGACGTCTACGTGCGGCCGTTCCCTGATGTGAACGCGGGCCGCTGGCAGGTGTCGACCGCGGGTGGGTCGCGCCCATTGTGGGCCAGGAATGGGCAAGAACTGTTCTATGTTGGTGAGGATGCCGCCCTCATGAGTGTGCGCGTCCAACGCGGGACCACGTGGACCGCGACCACACCCTTGATGCTCTTCACTGGGCAGCAGTTCTTCTTCGGCGACGCGCCAGGGCAGTTGGGCCAGGGCCGCACTTACGATATCGCGCGGGATGGCCGCCGATTTCTGATGATCAAAGAAGGCAGCGCCGATGGCGCGCGGCCCACCAACAGCATCGTCGTGGTGCAGAACTGGTTCGAAGAGCTGAAGCGCCTCGTGCCGACGCAGTAGCGATGGGACTCGCACCAGGATCCCGCCTCGGACCCTATGAGATCACTGCCCAGATCGGCGCTGGCGGGATGGGCGAGGTTTATCGCGCGCGCGACACGCGGCTGAATCGGGATGTCGCTCTGGGAACACCGGCAGCGCGTATGACGTGACGCCGGATGGTCAGCGATTCCTCGTCAACGTGGTCGAACAGGCGGCACTGCCGCCGCCCATCACGGTTATCACGAATTGGATGGCAACTCTGCGGTGGCCGGATGCGGGCGGACCTAAAACGGCCGATGGTACGGACGCGCGGTTGCGCAGTCACGACCGGCGACTGCGAGTGACGTGAGAGCGTCAGACGAAAAAACGCGGCGGCGGCTTCACAGGCACAATCCGTCGAGCATCGAAAGGTGCATCGTCGATACCTCAGAGGCTGGGGACCGACGAGTCGACGCCAGCGTTTTTGCACGTCATCGAGCTTGGAGCCGGGAGTGAATGCGCGACTGCGCGTCGTCTATGCCGGTTTGCTCCGCCTCTCAGGGATAATAGCCGAACGGCCGTTTCGCCTTTGCGTTCCACTCCGGTTGAACGGGAAGGAAGTTGTCGCGATTCGGCATTCGCACTTTCGGCAGGCTCGTCGCATCGAGGACGTCGGTTTCCTTAATGACATCGTTGCGATAGAGCACATACGCGGTCACCGCGTAGACTTCGTCCGGCGTGAGCGAGCCAGGCCTCGTCTGCGGCATGGCGCGGTTGATGAAGTCCCACACCGTCGTCGCGTACGGCACGAGGCTGAACCCGATCTTCACGGGCTTCGCGTTGCCCAGCGGCACGAGCCCGCGATGCAGCGCGCTGCCGGTCGCGTTGGGGCCGTGACACGCGGCGCACTTCTGGGTATAGATCGCGGCGCCTTCCACGGCGGTTCCACGCCCTGGCGGCAGCTCCTTGCCGTCCGGCGAAATCGCGATGTCCCTGGCTTTGATCTCCTCAGAGCTTGGACTTCTTCCCAGCTGGTACGTCGGTCCCTGAGCCAGCGCCGTGACAGACGCGAGGATGGCGAGCGCGGCCGCGAGGAGTACGTAGGGCGGCTTCCGCCGCGCTACGGATGCCGTGCGCAGGCGGACCCGGCGTTTAGAACAACGCGTTCTGAATGAGTCCATCCCGAGTCACGCGCCACGGCTGAATGCCGTTGAAGTGATCGGCGTCGTAGAAGTATTCCGGGGCCACGCCGAGGTTCTTTGCCGCCTCGAGGATCGTCGGCTGCACCTCGCCCCGCTCGTCCGTGCAGCGTGACTGCAGCACGGCTTCTTCACCGTTCCACCGCCACGGAAAGCGGAACCGCGTGTGTGCGTACCGAAGCACCGGCTGCTGGAGCTCCGCCTCCTTGTACGTGCGGCCGCCGTCCGTCGATATCTCGACCTTGCGCACGGCACCACCACCGGTCCAGGCCAGACCGGTGATCTCACAAAACCCGTGGCCCGGCAGACGCTGCCCGCCGGAAGGTCGCGTGATGACCGACTTGGGACCCAACTGGAATCGGAACCACAAACCTTTGCCGTCAGGCCTCGTGTCGGCGTTGTTGCCCGACTCGTGCCACGCCATGTACGGGCGATCGACGACGTCGATGCGCGTCAGCCACTTCACGGATCGGATCGCTTCCCAGCCGGGGACGACGAGTCGCAGCGGATAGCCCTGGTGAGGACGCACCGGCTCGCCGTTCTGCGCATACGCGACCAGCGTGTCGTCCATCGCCTTGGGCAGCGGAATGCTCATCGTGTACTTGTTGTTCTCGTTTCCCTCGGCCACGATCCAGCTTGCTTCCTTCTTGACGCCGCACTCCTTGAGCAGCACCGACAGCAGGACCCCTGTCCATTCGCTGCAGCTGGTTCGTCCATGGATCAACTGAACGGACTCGCCGTTGGCACCACGTAACGGGCGGCTGTTGGCATTGCACTCGAGGAAATGGATGCGCGATACGGCCGGCAGTCGCTTCAACTCGTCGAGCGTGAACTCGAGCGGACGATCCACCATGCCGTGCAGCAACAGGCGATGCTGCTTCGGATCGAGATCGGGGATGCCCTTGACGTGATCCATCAGAAAGTGAAGACCGGAAGGCGTGATGATCCCGTCCAGATCCTGAAGCGGCGTCATCAACGCGGTGTCGGCGAGCGCGGTGCCCGCACCCGGTGCCCTGCGGATCGTGTTGTCGAACGGGGAAGGTTGCCCGTACGCGAGGAGATCCTTCGGAGCCGCCTGAGGCGGGGCGGCTGTCTGGCCGCGGAGCGAGCGGACGCCGGCCATGACCAGACCGGCCAGGCCGACGCCGCCCGTCAGGAATTGTCTGCGTCTCGAAGGGGAATGCGAACCCATTCAGTTCGTGGCGGTCCTCGACGGCGCCACCATGGTGAAGTTCCGCTTCGGGACCTGGCCGACCTTGATCTTCGCCACTTCCTTCAACGAAGGAATGTCGACCACCAGCGTCTGGTTGCCAACCGGGTCCGCGACATACGCTCGCTTGCCGTCTGGCGTGAGCGTTACCCAGGCCGCGCCCTTCCCGCTCAGATCGGCTTTTCCGATGACCTTCAAATCGGGAAGTGAGTACGCGTAGAGCGCGTTGTTCAATCGGCTGCAGACGACGAGCGTCTTTTGATCCGCGGTGACCGCCATACCGTGCGATTCAGAGGAGCCCGAGATCAGCGGGATTCTGCCGGCGGCCAGCTTCGGTAGCGTGATGCGCGTCACTTCCTTGCGTCCCTGGAAATCGACGACCACGAACCCGTTGAAGTCGCCGATCTGCACGAACAGCTGATTCGTCGAGCCATCGGGGTTCTTCGACATCGCCATCGGACGGATGCCCTCGCCAAGCTTGATGTTCCACGCCGGTACGTCGGCCTTCGCATCGAGGACGCTCACGTGTCCTTCGCCACCAGCCTCGCCGGCGACGACGAACTTGCCGTCCGGCGTGACGTAGAGATTGTGGACGGGCCCTTCTGTCCTGATGCTCTTGACCTTGGTGAGCGATGCGGTGTCGATCACATCCGCCACGCCAGGGTTGCTGCCGACCGCCTGTCTGATCCCCACATATACCTTCCGCCCGTCAGGAGTGATGGAGATGTTGTTCGGACGGCCCGATAGCGGAATCTTCTTGATCACCTTCTTTGTCGCCATTTCGGCAACGTCGAGCGTTTCGTCGGCCTCGTTGCTGACGTAGACGCGAGTTCCATCCGGCGACGCGGAGACGCCGTGGGCCGCTTCGATGCCGGTGATTTCTCCCACGACCGAGTTGGTGGCGGGGTCGATGATGTGCACTCTGTCGCCAGCCGCATTGCTCTGGAGGATGCGAACCTGGTTCTGGGCCATCAACGGCACCGACAGCGAAATGATCGCCAGACCCGTCAGACAGCGCCGAACGTAGTGAATAGTCATCGTCAGGTCCTCACAAAAAACGAGTGAAGGTCACTCCGCACCGCCGCCGCAGGCGCCGGTCAACTCGACGAGTTTCTCGTTGGCTTTCCGTCCGCACACCCAATTGGCGAGCGTCTGCCATTCCGGGTCGAGGAACGAATTCCAGTGCTTTCCTCCGCTGTGGTAGAAGTCACCGCCTCCGTCGGACAGCAGCGGGTGCAGGAGGAGTTTGCTCGTCACCAGGTCACGAGGGATCACGCGAGCCGCCACGGCCTGGAAGTTCCGTCGGGATTGTTCCTCGTTCCAGCTCGCGGCGCCGGGTGCGAGTGCGGCGAGGCGCATCGGCGTCCCCTTGCTGTGACAGGACACACAGCGGGTGTGCCCTTCGCGCTTCGCCAGAAAGATCGGCTGAACCTTCGTCTTGAAGTAGTCGTAGTCCAGGGCCGATGCCGCTGTAGGACCGGGCGTCTGCGCGCTCGGTACAGCGGAGGCCGGGTATTGGGTCAGCAACGCAGCCAGAAGCGGAACGAACAGGGCGACGCGCATCATGCACCTCCCCATCTAACAGGCTGACGGATGTGAGGCCGGCAGCATATAGGGATTACGCGTCAAGAATCAATTCAATTAAGGCCGGTCGAACGCGAGAGCTTAAAATGCCGAGGTCAACGCATGGGCATGAGCCCCGATCGATGGGCGAGGGTCGAACGGCTCTATCACGAGGCACTCGTACGCCCGCTTGATCGGCGCGCGGCGTTCCTCGCGGAAGCCTGTGCGGGCGACGAGGACCTGCAACGGGAGGTGGAGTCGCTCCTGGATCAACCTGACTCGTTCGTAGGATTTCTCGACCGCCCCGCGGTGGCGGCGGCAGCGCACATGGACAATGCGCCCGGAACGGCCACGATGACGGGCCGCCGCATCGGCGCGTATCAGGTACTGGCGCCCCTGGGGGCGGGCGGGATGGGTGAGGTCTATCGTGCCCACGACACGCGGCTGGGACGCGATGTCGCGATCAAGATCCTGCCCTCGGCGTTCACTTCAAATCCTGATCGTCTCGCGCGCTTCGAGCGCGAGGCCCGAATGCTGGCGTCGCTCAACCATCCCCACATCGGCGCTATCTATGGCGTCGAGGAGCAGTCCGGCGACGGCGGCTCTCACGTCGCTGCCCTCATCCTCGAACTGATCGAAGGACAGACGATGGCAGAGCGTCTCGCGCGCGGGCCGCTGCCGGTCGCTGAAGTGTTGACATTCGCACGGCAGATCGCCGACGCGCTCGACGCTGCGCACGAGAAGGGCATCGTCCATCGCGATCTCAAGCCGGCGAACATCAAGATCACGGCCGATGGCGCCGTAAAGGTGCTCGACTTCGGTCTGGCGAAGCTGGACGCTCACGGTGCCTTCGACGCGGGGACGTTGTCACAGTCGCCCACAGTGACGATCGATCGCACGCAGGAAGGAGTCATCGTCGGAACGGCTGGCTATATGAGTCCGGAGCAGGCGCGCGGCATGCCCGTGGACAAGCGCACGGACGTCTGGGCGTTCGGTTGCGTGCTCTACGAGATGCTGACCGGGCGGCTGGCGTTCGCCGGCGAGACGGTCTCCGACGCCATCGCAGCCGTTCTTGGCCGCGAACCCGACTGGAACGCGCTCCCGCCCGCAACGCCCCCGGTGCTACGTCGGCTGTTGCAACGGTGCCTAGTCAAGGATCCGAGGCGCCGCCTGCGTGACATCGGCGATGCGCGCGTCGAGCTCGAGGATACGCTCGCGGCGCTTTCAGCGTCGCTGACTTCGGCCAGCGCTGGCGACGCTTCACACCGCCGAGCCATCGCTTGGTACGCGGCCACGACAGCTGTTCTCTCGGCGCTGATTGCAACTGTTGCGGTCTGGAATTTGAAGCCCGTTCCGGCAACCCCTCTCCAGCCCGAGGCGCGCTTGACACTACCGTTACCGGAAAGCATCCGGTTGCCGCTCGGGAGTTTTGGTTCCGAAGTCGCTGTTTCGCCCGACGGGAATCACGTTGCGTTCGTGGGCGAGTCTGGGAAAACAGATCGGCTCTACCTGCGGACTCTCAAGAATGCGGACACGAAGATGCTGCCCGACACCGAGGGCGCCATGCACCCGTTCTTCTCGCCGGACAGCCGGTGGCTTGCATTCGTTGCCGGCGGCAAGCTCCAGAAAGTTCCCACCACCGGCGGCGTTCCGGTAGTTCTCTGTGATGTCAACGATTCGCGTGGCGGGTTCTGGAGCGAGAACGGCACGATCGTCTTTTCCCCGAAGGCGCGCGGTGCCGGCATCTTTCAAGTCTCAGCCGACGGAGGCGCTCCGAAAGAGATCACCACGTTGGACACCTCCAGAGGAGAAACAAGCCACCGGTTACCTGAGTTGTTGCCCGGGGGCGAAACGATTCTCTTTGCCGCGTACGGCGCGACCTTTCAGGACGTGGCGATCGTGGCGCAATCTCTCAAGACCGGCGAGCGTCATGTCCTGATCGAAGGGGCCAGCCTGCCGCGTTACGTTTCCACGGGCCACCTGCTCTACGTGCAGCCGAAGCGGCCGGGTACGATCATGGCCGTCGCGTTCGATCCCGAGACCCGGAGGCTCATGGGACCGCCGGTGCCGGTCGTTGAAGGGGTTCTCTCCGAGAGAGGTGATTACGCGCACTGGAGCATTGCCCGGTCGGGAATGCTGGTGTACGCGCCAGGGGGCTTTCAGGAGCCCCAAAACAATTTGGTTTACGTCGATCGGAAGGGAGTCGCCACGCCCGTCGGCACTCCTCCGGGTCGGCCCTACTCGTTCCCTCGGCTGTCACCGGATGGCCGTCGACTCGTGGTCACGCTCCAGGGGATTCAAGACGCCTTGTGGATGTATGAACGGGCGACTAACACATTCAACCGTCTGACTTTTGCGGGAAACAATGACTGGTCTACGTGGACCCCCGACGGAAAGAGAGTCGCATACGCGTCCGTTCGGGCCGAACCCTGGCGCCTGTTCTGGAAATCTGCTGATGGAAGTGGAAACGAGGAACCGCTCCTCGCCACGAAAAGTGGCGCTCAGCAACCCTATTCATGGTCACCAGACGGGAAGGTTCTCGTTTATTCAGATGGCACGCCCGGGGCCGGCCAGGACATCTGGGCACTCCGAGTCGATGGCGACCGCCAGCCCACGCCCATCTTGCGGACGCCCGCGTCGGAGGTGGACGCTCGCCTCTCTCCGGATGGTCGCTGGCTCGCATATGTCTCCGACGAGTCGGGACGCTATGAGGTTTACGTACAGTCGTTTTCAAGCGCCGGTGGCAAGTGGCAGATTTCCACCATTGGCGGCAGGGAACCGGTGTGGGCGCACAATGGCCGGGAACTCTTCTATCGCAATGAGGGCCAGATGATGGCGGTAGAGGTCGCCACGGAACGTACGTTCCAGGCGGCCACTCCCCGGCTCATTTTCCAAGGGCCATACGAGGCCACCACCACTATCTCACCGGACTACGATGTGACCCCCGACGACCAGCGCTTTGTGATGGTTCAACGATTACAGCAGCAGTCGGCAACCACGAATTTCAACGTCGTGTTGAATTGGTCCCAGGAGCTGAAGCGACTCGTGCCAGCGAATTGACCGCGGGTCGGTCAGCTCCGCGGTGTTGACAGCCCCTTGTAGATGAACTTCTGGACTCGATAGCCCTGCGACTCGCCGGTCACGATGTTCCCCTTCGGGTCGACGCCGAGACTGTGCAGGTGGAAGAACTCTCCAGCTTTGCGGCCGGGCCTTCCGATCTGCCCGATTTCTTCCAGCGTCCGACGATCGAGAATCGCAATGCGCTCGTTGGAGCCGTCCGCGACGTACAGGAAGCGCTGCTGCGGATCGGCCGACAGCCCGACGCCGAATGCGCTGCCGGTTCCGTCGGACTCGCGCTTCACAAATCCTTCCTTCAGAAACATGCCGTCGATCGTGAACGTTTGAATCCGGTTGTTGGCGCGGTCCGCCACGTAGACGATACCGTCGTTGGAGATCGCCACGCCGTGCGGCGTGTTGAACTGTTGCGAGGGCTGGCCCGTGGACTGGCGCGAGTTCGGCGCCTTGTCATCCGGTTGTCTGCCGTAGGCGCCCCAGTGGCGTTTGTACGCGCCGCTCTCCGCGTCGAACACGACGATGCGTCGATTGCCGTAGCCGTCGGCAACAAACACCTCGTTCGTCTTCGGATACACGACGACTGCCGCCGGCCGACTCAGGTGTTCTGTGTTGTTGCTGTCAACGGCGACGCCGCCCTTGCCAATCTGCAACAGGAACTTTCCGTCTTTGGTGAACTTGAGGATCTGCCCATCGCCCGTGCCGTTGCCCGTGAGCCACACGTTGTCTTTGTAGTCGACCGTGATGCCGTGTTCGCCGCTTCCCGGACGGCCGTCGCCATTGGTCCGGTGCTCCTTCGTGCACGAGGCGCATTCCGCGAACGCCGAAAAGAGACCGCCGCGATTGAACCACTCGTAGCGTCCGTCGTTGGTAGGCCCACCCCATCCCTGGACGTACTTGCCCGTCTCGCTGAATTCCATGACGGGCGGACCAGGTACGTATCCGTTCTCGGTCGCGTTGCCTTCTTCGAGCGTGTGGGGTCGGTGAAACACCCAGACATTGCCATGCGAGTCGGCGGTCGCGCCACCGACGCCGCCCAGCAGCATCTGCTCGGGCATCGTCGGAAAACGGGAATCGACCTCGAAGATCGGCAGGACCGCTTTCGAACCGGGTTTCTGCTCCTGCGCAGCCGCGCGCTCGTCTGCGCGCCGCCCGGCAAGACTGATCAACATCGCCAGACACACCAACGCGACGCCGGAGACGAGCGGCTTTCGCATGCTTGACCCTCCAGACGGGGTGAATCCTACAGCTGTCGCGGGGGTTTGAGATACCATCTCGCCGAAAGGTGGTTCACGTGGCTCGAGCGATTTCGCGTCGTACGGCGTTGCTCGGGTTCCCGGTTCTGGCAGCGACGCTGGCAGCGAAGACGGCGCGTGCCCAGAGCTCGCCGGTTCGCAAGGTCGAATCAGACTCCAAGGAAGATCTCTTCTACAGGGAAGACTGGCTGGGTGAACCCTGGCGCACGCCGGAACCAGTCGTTCTGATCCATGGCAACGACGAGTCGAGCGTCGAGTGGTACGCGTGGGTGCCGCGAATGGCGCAGGAGTACCGCCTCATTCGGCCCGATCTGCCAGGTCTCGGCCATTCGAACATTCCGCCCGGCTTTCAGTATTCACTCGCAAACCTCGCCAGGTTCGTCACGCAGGTGATGGACAAGGCCGGTGTCGAATCAGCGCACATCATCGGCGCGAAAACAGGTGGGAGCGTCGCGATGCGATTGGCGGCCGATTATCCGCGGCGCACGCGGACGCTGGTCGTGGTCGGCGGCCCGGCGAAGCCGTTGGCTATTGCGAACCCCTCACCGATTCCACAGCGGGACAGGCTGGGTTCGAACGCGCCGCGGGAGATGGTCGAATACTGGAACACGCTCTTCAGCAAGCCGGATCGAGAGGGGGTGAAAGGTCTCGGCGAGGCGTTGTCGAAATTTGATCTCGCCAAAGAGGGCGTCCTGCAGCGCGTCAGCGCGCCCACGCTCGTCATCACCGCGGACCGCAGCAAAATGCATTCGGTAGAGGAAGCTCGGGCCTACCAGGTGCAGATTCCGAACTCGAGGCTCGTCGTCATTCGAAGCGACGCATACCACATCGCCGCTGCCAATGCAGACGAGTGTGTCAGTCATACCCTCGCGTTTCTCAAGGAGCAGAAGCAGGGTCATTAACGCGACGCCGAGGAGGCGTGTCATGCGAACCAACCTGTGGCTCACGTCCGTTGCCGTTGTCACGATCCTCGTCATGTATGCGGGATCGCATTCGTCATCACCGGTGCGGGCACAGGCGGGCGTCGCGCTCACCGGGCTCGTCATTTCAGAAGAAGAAGACCGCATGGAAGGCGTGGTGGTCACCGCGCACAGAGAAGGATCTCCAATCTCGATCTCGGTGGTGACCGACGAGATGGGGCGTTTCAATTTCCCGGCATCGAGACTCCCGGACGGCGACTACCTCTTGAGGATCCGCGCAGTCGGGTACGAATTGGTCGGGCCGAGGGGCATCGATGTCAGAAGCGGAGTCACCTCGAACGCCATTATCAAACTGAAAGAGACGAAGGATCTCGCGGCGCAGCTCACCAACGCCGAGTGGCTGGCCAGCATGCCTGGCTCCGACGAGCAGAAGAAGTTCCTGCTCTCCTGCAACAGCTGCCATTCTTATCAGCCGATCGTCAATTCCACTCACGACGCCAACGAGTTCCTGCAGGTCTTCGACAGGATGTCCGGGTATTTTCCGGGCAGCACGCTCGCGCACCCGCAACGGCTCGTCGGCACCGCGCGCCGCAACCTCGGTGGCGGCGCGGGCAACGCCATGGGGGCCGCCACGATGAGCGCGGATCCGCGCTCGAAGGCCGCCGCTGAATGGCTTGCGACGGTCAACCGCAGCAGAGGCTCCCTGCACACCTATCCGTTCAAGACGCTGCCGCGGCCGACGGGCCGTGGCACGCGCGTGATCGTCACTGAATACGATCTCCCGCGGAAGTCGATCGAGCCGCATGATGTCATCCTCGATCGCGACGGGATGGTGTGGTACTCGGATTTCGGCGCCATGTTCCTCGGCAGGATGGATCCGAAAACGGGGAAGGTCACCGAATATCCGATCCCGGTGATCAAGGAGGGATTCCCGCTCGGGACGCTTGACCTCGAAGCAGACCGCGACGGGAATCTCTGGGTCGGTCTCATGTACCAGGGCGGCGTCGCGAAACTCGATCGCAAAACGGGGCAGGTCCAGACATGGTCGGTGCCGAAGGAATGGCAGACCGACGCGACGCAGCAGTCGTTCGCGTCGCCGACCTTCTCGCACGTGGACGGCAAGGTCTGGGTGAAGAACTCGGATCGCGCGCAGATCCTGAGGCTGGATCCGGCGACCAACGCGTGGGAGAACTTCGGCACGTTCACCGATCCGCAGACCAAACGATCGATCGGCTCGTACGGCATCAATGCCGACCACAACAACAATCTCTACATGCTCGACTTCAACGGTGAAAGCATCGGCATGCTCAACGGCGCCTCGAAAAAGCTGGATCTCGTTCGCACCTCGATTTCGAATTCGCGGCCGCGGAGGGGAAGCGTCGATGCACAGAATCGTTTGTGGTTCGCGGAGTACGACGGCGATGCCATCGGGATGCTCGACCCGAAGACGAAGCAGATCAAAGAATGGCCGGTGCCGACGCGGTGGTCGAATCCGTACGACGTCGTGATCGACAAGAACAGCGAAGCGTGGACCGGCTCGATGATGTCCGATCGTATCCTCCGCCTTGATACCAAGACTGGCGGGTTCACGGAATACCTGCTTCCGAACCCGACGAACATCCGACGCGTGTGGGTGGACAACTCGACGAACCCGGTGACGTTCTGGGTCGGCAGCAATCACGGCGCGTCGATCGTCAAAGTCGAACCGCTGGACTGAATTGACACCCGAACGCTGGCGACGGATAGAGCAGATCTACCACGCGGTCCTGGCACAGGACGTGAGTCAGCGCTCCGCTTTCCTGATTGAGGCGTGCGCGGGAGACCTTGAACTGCACCGCGAGGTCGAGTCGCTCCTCGAACAGCGAGGGTCAATGCACGGTCCTCTTGATGTCCCCGCAGTTGCGATCGCGGCGCAGCTGACGAGCGATCCAGCCCAGCCGATATTGACCGGCCGACGCATTGGCGCCTATCAACTCGACACTCTACTGGGCGCGGGTGGAATGGGCGAAGTGTATCGAGCGCGGGATTCGAAGCTCGGTCGCGACGTCGCGATCAAGATCCTGCCGCCGAGGTTCACCGCCAATCCGGAGCGTCTGGCGCGATTCGAGCGCGAAGCACGGGTGTTGGCCGCCTTGAATCACCCGAACGTCGCGGCAATCTACGGGTTCGAGGAGAGCGACGGCATCCGCGCGCTCGTTCTCGAACTGGTCGAGGGCGAAACGCTCGCCGAAAGGATTCAGCGAGGCCCACTTTCGATCAAGGACGCGTTGACGATCGCGCGGCAGCTCGTTGATGCACTCGACGCCGCACACGAGAGAGGGATCGTCCACCGGGATCTCAAACCGGCCAATATCAAGATCGCGCCGGATGGTGCCGTGAAGGTGCTCGACTTCGGGTTGGCGAAGGCCGTGCTGGCCGAGGGTGCGACCTCGGACCTCTCACGATCACCAACGATCACGGTCGACAGAACGCAGAACGGCGTCGTCTTGGGCACGGCGGCCTACATGAGCCCCGAGCAGGCGCGCGGCCAGGCAGTCGACAAGCGCACGGACATCTGGGCGTTTGGCTGCGTGGTCTACGAGATGGTGACCGGAAATGTCGCGTTTCCGGGCGCGACGATTTCGGACACGATTGCGGCGATTCTCGAACGAGATCCCGACTGGACCGCGCTGCCTGCGGCGACCCCGGAGCCGGTTCGCCGTCTACTGCACCGTTGCCTTGAAAAAGACCCCAAGCGCAGACTGCGTGACATCGCCGACGCGAGCTCCATCGTCACCGAGGAAGTGCCGGCAGCGCCTATGGTGCCTTCCAACCGGCGCTCAACGAAGGCGGTCTGGGTGTTGGCGGCCATATCGGCGGCGGTGCTCGCAGGATTTCTGCTGCTGCGGCCTGATCAAAACGAATCCCGCGTGGAACCGATTAAGTTCACCTTCGAGCCACCGGAGAACGCCACGCTCCTTCGAGAGGGGCTCGAAACCGCCGTATCGCCCGACGGCACACGGGTCGCGTTCGTCGCGCAAGGGAACTCGGGACCCACCTCCATCTGGATACGGTCCATGAGCTCGCAGGAGTCGCAGCGAATTGAGGGGACCGACAATGCCATTGGGCCCTTCTGGTCACCCGACGGGCAATTTCTTGGGTTCTTCGCACAAGGCAAGTTGAAGAAGGTCGCCGTAGACGGAGGCCCGCCCCAGAATATTTGTACGACGACCCCAGGCCTGGGCGCCACGTGGAGCCAGACGGGAGAGATCGTGTTCAATCCGATCAACCGGGCTCCGTTGATGCGCGTTTCAGCGTCGGGAGGCACGCCGCAACAACTCACGACGCTCGACGCAGGCCGGCATGAAAACTCTCATCGCTGGCCGAGCTTCCTGCCAGACGGACGTCACTTTCTGTTCACCGCACGAAGCAACGAGCAGGAGAACACCGCGGTGTACGTCGGATCGCTGGATTCTCCGGAGACCACTCGTCTGCTCACCGAACAGACCAATGCGGTGTATGCCTCCCCAGGCTACCTTCTGTTCGGCAGGCAGGGAACGTTGATGGCGCAGCGATTCGATGCTGACAAGATTCAGTTGTCGGGAGAGGCTTTCCCGGTCGCCGGCAACATCGACCAGGAAACGCCGAGTGCCAACGCATTTTTCTCCGTTTCTAAAAACGGGCGCGTGATCGCGTTTCACGAAGCCAGTCGCTCGCTGGACGAACTGACATGGTTCGACAGGGAGGGAAAAGCGCAGGGCACGATTAGTTCCAAGGGACTGTACGGCTGGCCGCGCCTTTCGCCCGACGGCCGGCGACTCGCGGTGTGGATGCCCGATTCGGAAAGCGGCAACCGCGATATCTGGCTCGTCGATGTGGGCAACGGGACACGTACTCGATTCACGTCCAATCCCGCGAACGATTGGTATCCGGAATGGTCCTCCGACGGCGCGTACGTGACATTTGCTTCCGATCGCACGCCCAGAGCCAGCACCTATCGCAAGGCGGTCGGCGGAGACCGCGACGAAGAACTGCTGGTTGCACCGGATGGAGCACCGGTAAGTCGGTGGAGAACTTATCCCTTTGTCGAAGGCATAGCCGCCAGTTATTCCCAGTTTGGCAGATGGGTCGCCTATCAGTCCCTCAAATCAGGAACACGAGAGATCTACGTGCGGTCCCTGGAGGAGCCAGCGGAGCACCGCATTTCGACGATGGGGGGCGCGTATCCGCGCTGGCGGGGAGACGGGAAGGAACTGTTTTACGAAACACCTGACAACGGAATGATGGCGGTCGCCACGAGCCTTGGTGAATCTTTCACTGCGGCCACGCCGAAATTGCTCTTCCACATGTGCAGTGCCCGGCGGAGTGACAGCCAATATCCCGATTACGAGGTCACGCCGGATGGCAACCGGTTTCTGTTTTCGTGTCAGGCGCAGGAGAACAAGAAGCGCTCGATCACCGTTGCGATCCAGTGGCTCGACATGGTGAAAGATCCGCGACGATCAAATTGATCGATAAGGGGGCAGGAGGCAGGCGATGCATAAAAGGCACTTCGGCATCCTGGCGACGTTCGGCGCACTCGCCGTAATGGTCCTGGTGAACTCGTCGGTCCCGCTTGCGCAGGCGCCCCAAGCGCCTCCGGCGTCGCTTGCCACTCCGCTTCCAGTGATCGCACCGTCGATCCCGCCGGCCTCTGTCGTCAACCTGGCGACGCCGGAAGGGATGACGACGTTCAACGCGCGATGGAAGAACATGGACGTCAAGATCGTCGAAGCGCCGGCGATGCCAAATGCCGGGGCGGCGTGGAAGATGTCCTACGACATCACGCCAAAGGCGGGCGACGCGACCTTCGATGATTCGTCATGGCCGACGATCGAGCCCAAGGGGTTGCTCGAACGACGTGGCGGCGGCCATCTGTTCATGACGTGGTTTCGCACCAACCTCACGGTTCCCGCCAAGATTGGGGAGTTCGATACGAACGGGGCGATGGCGGTGCTGACCTTCACCATCGACGACTACGCTGAAGCGTGGGTCAATGGTCAGATGCCGCGACGCGTCGGCAGGCCGAGTCCCGCAACGATTCAAGGCTTCAACATGCCGAATCGAGTCGTGCTCGCCGAACAGGTCAAGGCTGGCGACAAATTCCAGATTGCGATCCTCGGTATCAACGGGCCGATCTCACTCGCCCCCCCGAATCCGGTCTTCTTCCGCGAAGCGAAGGTAGAATTTTTCCGTTAAAAAAAGCCTATGACACACCTTACTGATCGTCATGTCCGTCGCAGCGTCACGCTCCTCGCCCTGTTCGGGCTGCTCGCACTCCCTGGCGTGCTGTCCCGCGAGCTCGTTGCCCAGAGCAATCAGGATCGCTGGGAACCGGCGATCAAGAAGTTCGAGGACGGGGACAAGCTCTCTCCCCCTCCGCAGAACGCCATCGTCTTCATCGGTGCCTCGAGCATCGTCCGATGGAATCTGAAGGAATCATTTCCGGAGCTTGGGGCGCAGGCGATCAACCGCGGATTCGGCGGCTCGCTCGCGGCCGACTCGACGCGCTATGCGGACCGCATCGTGATTCCGTACAAACCGCGGATGGTCGTGTTCTACGCGGGCGACAACGACGTGGAGGCCAATCACACGCCGCAACAGATTGCGGACGACTTTGTCGCATTCGAGCGCAAGGTGCACGCGGCGCTTCCCCAGACGCAGATCGTGTTCATCTCAATCAAGCCGAGCATTCGCAGGTTTCGCTGGATCGAGCAGATCAAAGGCGCGAACGCGCTGGTCAAGCAGTATTGCGCCACCCATCCGAACTTGACCTTCGTCGACATCGTGCCTCAGATGCTCGGACCGGACGGGAAGCCGAGGAAGGAACTGCTCGTCGAAGACGGGCTGCACATGACGCCGGCCGGGTACAAGGTCTGGAACGATGCGTTGAGACCGATCCTTCAGGCGAGCCGAGCGAGCCACTAGGCGGCGTCGAGAAACGCGGCGTTCAACGTCGCCCACCGCTCAGGGACAAACCCAGTGAGCCTTCAACGTCAAAATATGAGGCTCTATGCGAACACCCGATAGCGTTCCAGTTCTCGCCCACCTCTTCTCTGAACTCATCAACGGCGCAGTCGCCGATGGCGGAGCGTTCATTCTCAATTCAGGGGACGTGGGACTCTTGCGATCGCTTGACAAGATATCGCCGGCCGAAGCGTCGCGGTCGGTCAACGATGGGGCAACGATAGCGGCGCACGCACAGCACGTCCGTTACGGACTTTCGCTCATGAACGAATGGGCAACCGAAGGTGGCGATCCCTTCGCGAATGCGAAATGGGATGAGGCCTGGAAAACGAACGTCGTCAACGCCGCGGAATGGGATGAGATCCGCAGCGGCCTCCGGGACGAAGCGCATGATTGGTTGCGCGCGTTGAAATCGCCGCGCGACGTCTCCGAAAAGGAACTTACCGGGATGGCCTCAAGCGTGGCCCACCTTGCCTATCACTTCGGCGCCATCAGGCAAATCAACAAGGCCGCGCGAGGACCGAAGGAAGGTACCTTTTGAACGTCGTCGAATCAGGTAAATCCCAAATCCCAAACCCCAACGGCGATTGGGATTTGGGATTTGGATCTTGGGTTTTGGGATTTGTATCTAAAAGTCGATCTCCAGGCTGAGCCTCGCGTACCGTGCAGGCTGCAGGGCGGTCGGAGCCAGCCACGGGCCACCGGGCACGAACGTCTGGTTGTAGGCCGTGACGACGTCCACGTTCATCAGGTTGTAGATGTCGACCCCGAACTGAGTCCGCATTCCGGCTAATCGGAGGATCTTCGCAACGCGGAAATCGACGTTGTTGCGTCGATCTGCAAACATCGTGTACGGCGGGATCAGATTCACCGTGGCAACAGCGGCTCCTGTGAGAGCCCGCCCGAGCGGCTGCGGTCCCGCGGCAATCCAGGCATTGTCTGCCACGAAGTTTGCCTCGAGGTACTCGCCTGGCACGCTTAACCACGTCGCGGCCAGCTGAACGTCCCATCGCGGAATCGTGTACGTGGCGAGTCCCCGGATGTCAGTTCGGTACGGTTCGACGTAGCGACAATAGGGATTCGTCACCGAGAGCGAACCCCGTTGCGTCGTCACCAGCACGTTGGCGGTGACCGAGCTGTTCGCGGCTCCCGTCGGGCCACTGCCGAGTTCTGGCAGCTTCGCGCGCACGGCGCAGCCGTCGGCGAGCTTGCGCCCGGTGCCTGCCCCGCCCTGCACCGTCAGCCCCCATTTCAACCGAGCCGCGACCGAGTAATCGAAGCCTTGCCAGTTCTCCTTCTGATCACCGAAGTTTGTAGAGGACTGCGCGAGCTCGTCCACCAGACCGACCTTGGTCGGTACGAGGTTGTAGAGGCCACCGATCGTGTAGCCGCCGCCGCCAGGCAGCCGCGGATCGAGAGGCGCCTTGATGCTGAATGGGGTGTAGTCCTCGAAGCTGGTCGCCCGGTTGTCCACGACGTACCAGTTGCCCCAGGAATTCCGATGGAAGCCCGCGGTCACGGAGAGACCAGGCATGACTTCGTGTTGCACCGACATGCCGAGGCTCCAGTTGTGCGGCCGCGTGTCCCAGCCGCCAACGTAGCCCGGATCGAATGTGCGACTGAATACCTGCCGCCCCAGGTTCTGATTGTCCATCCGCTGGCATTCACCATTCGCCGCAGGGTTCATCAGATCGCAATCCGGCACGTGATTCACGTTGTCATCGCTCCACCCGCGCGTTGTCCTGACGACGGTGCGCACGAGCGGATTCATGTCCAGATCGTTATTGGTCGCCGTGATGGCTTCCATGTACTTGCCCAAGTTGAACTTCACCGCCGTCTTCCCATTCCCGAACAGATCGTACGCGGCGGCGATGCGTGGCGAGAGGTCCTTCCAGTCATACCCGGGCGTCGATCGACTCGGATAGAAGATCTCCTCGGGCGCGTACGGATAGCCAGAGCCGCCAACGCGCGAATCCGGATAGCTCGAGACGAGCGAGTCGTATCGCAGACCGCCCTGAAGTGTCAGCCGCTTGAACGTCCATTGATCCTGCGCGAAGAAGTTGGTCGGAATGAGATTGCGGACGTACTTGATGTGACCGCCGACCACGACGGTCTGGGTCAACTGGTTCGGTATGCCATCTCTCATCCGGATCTGCGTGACCTGGTTCGGATAGTTGTAGGTCTGCGATGGATTGCCGAACCCGCCCTGGTAGCCGAACTTCATGTTGTGCGCGCCGGTGACGTAGGTCAGCGACGCCCGCACGCTCGCCAGGTTCCCGATCAACGAGTGCGCGAATCCGCCCGACACGGGCGCTGAAGGCGCCCGCGACAGCAGGTTCGGGACCTCGCCGCCCTGCTCCAGCACCTGGATCATCTTCCGGTTGTCCGTGCCGTCGTTGCGTGGACCGAAGCGATACCGCGCCTGATACATGCCCCAGCCGGCCTCGGCCAGCAACCGTCCCGAGATCGGGGACGACCACGTGGCGTTTGGTTGACGCGACGGGATGTAGTACGAGCGGGGCGTCGCTTCCGGCGTCGTCAGCTGGCCGTTTGTCTCGGCGCCACCTCCCAAGCCGTAGTTCGAGTCGAGGTACTGCTCGGCCCATTGCATGTTGAACTTGTTGCGCGGCGTCGCCTGCCACGTCAACCGCATCGTTGCCTGACGCTCCACCCTGTTGGTAAATGCCGGCTTCGATCGGTCGAAATCGACTGTCCACGCATCCGGGTTGCCGGCGTTCTTGTTCCACCACAAGCCCGGCACCGTGCTCTCGCCCCCTGTCTGCCGGAAGGCCGAGAAGAACCACAGCTTGTTCCGGACAATCCGGCCACCGAACATCGGATTGACGTCGTACACCTTGATCAGTTCGGAGGGCGATCGCAGCCCCTTGGTCTTGAGCCTGTCGGTGTAGTTGCTGCCTTGCAGCGCGCTGTTCGAGCCGCTCACATTGAACTGACCGTTGAAGTTATTCGCTCCCTCCCGCGGGATGACATTGACGACCACGCCGCTCGTCTCGGCATCCGCGAGTCCACCAGAAATGGTGAGCACCACTTCCTGCGCAGCGGCCACCTGTGGCATGTTTCCGCCACCGCCGTTTCCACCGGCCCATCCCATGTTGATGCCGTCCGCGTAGATCCGCGAGTCGGCCGCGCGGCCGCCATGGATGGACGCGGCCACGCCCTGCATCGACCCTCCGATGCCGCCCGAATCAGTGTTCGAGTTCCCGATGATGCCGACACCGCCGGTCGCAGACATGCCGGGAACCAGGTTCTGCAGACCGAGCGCGTTCCGCGAGGAGGGAATCGCGGAGATGATGTCTCTCGTGATGATCTGCTGCGTCCGCGCGCTCTGGACGTCGACAATCGGCGTCTCACCGGTGACCGTGATCGTCTCCTGGAGCGCACCGACTCTCAGGTCGGCATTGACGGTCGCCACGAAGTTGCCCGACAGTTCGATCCCTTCGCGCTTGACGAGGCTGAACCCCTGCAACTCGAAGGTCACGGTGTAGACACCTGGCCGGAGATCGACGATGCGGTACTGGCCGGTCGCGTCGGTCACAACCGACCGGACTCGTTCAATCAAGGCCGGACTGGCGGCCTCAACGCGCACGCCCGGCAGGACAGCGCCCGAGTTGTCCTTGACAACGCCGGTGATCGCCGCCTGGGCAAAGACCGTTGACGGCAAGAGCAGTGAAACCAGGACGAACAGGAGAGCCCACGAGGATCGCCGGAACAGGTTCGGCATCGCTGTCCTCCTTACCGGTGGTGGAAGTGGACCAACGCGAGCGCGCGGGAACGATCTCGAGTGGATGACGTTTGGCGCGGGGAGGCTAACTTTGTCGCGTACGGCATGTCAAGCAAATCCCGCAAGACTTGTCGCGCAAGACCTAGCGCGTCAATTGGCGTGAGCTTTGTACCAGACGAGGAGATCGAGGACGTTCTCGTTGGCCGTCACGCGACGCGCGTAGAGCGTCGTCGTGGTATCGACGGGGCGAATCGTGAGCGACTTCAGATCCGGTGCTGAGACGTTCGCCAGAAGAAATGCGCCGGGCTTCAGCATGGCCTCGATATTCGACATGGCCAGTGCCTGTTCGAACGTGTCGTAGTAGATCAAGACGTTCGTGGCGATCACGAGATCGAACGCCTCGCCGTCGAGGCGCTGGGTCACGATGTTGACATTCGACACCGACATCCGCCGAACCTCATTCGCCCTCGCACGAACGCTCCGCAACTCGGCCAGCTCTGCGATTGCCGCCGGCGGCGCCACCGGCGCCGGTGCGCCGATCTGGTCGCCGAATTTCTGCCAGTATTCGCGAACCTCAGGGAGCCACGGCGTGCTCCTCGGCAGCGGCAGGTTGAGCGTGTAGCCGATGTTTCTCGCGGCCCTTGCCTGGGCGCGTGTCACGTGATCGACGATTCGCGGGCTGATGTCGAGGAGCACAATCTCCGGACCCGCCGCCGGCGCAAGCGCGAGGCGCGTGAGCGAATCAGACAGGGCGAAGGGCTGCAGCGTCTGAGGAGGATAAAAGTCGAAACCGACGTCTTTGTCCGCGAAGTCGAGTCCGGGACCGACGATCGCCACGCGTTTCACGGCACGGGGTTCGAGCAACCCGCGCGCTTTCATCGCCGTCAGCGCCTGCTCGATTGAATAGTTGGGAATCAGCGACGCGTCGAGCGACAGACCGCGCGTGCGGAACAACCGGGATCGCTTGACGAATTCGGCCATGGGATCGCTGCCGGTTGTCGCGCCAAGCTCCTGATCAATCTGATCCTGTTCGCTTGCGACGCGGATGATCGCCGCAACCAGATACATGCGCGCCGCTTCCCGGTCGGCAGCGGTCGCGAAACGAAGTCCTCTTCGCTGAAGAAGGGACCGCGCGAACACGCGGCGCTCGTCGTTGCCAGGTGCCGCCAGCGCCGTGAGCAGATCGTCGAGTCGCGCCGCGATCAGCTCCATCGTTCGTTGCAGCACCAGATCGCGATCGCCCGCCGCACCCGACTCGACCGTGCCGAGCAACGCGCGCGGTCTCGATGTAAATGTGGTGCCGAACAGCAACCAGTTGACGATGGTGTCTTCGTCGCCCTGGTCGAGACGCGCGCGGATCTCGCGATCGCGACGCTCGATCCAGCGCGGCCATGCCGCTTCCATTTGAGCAGGGGTCAGCGTGTTGAGGTCGGTTGGAAGCGTGCCTGCCAGCTCCGCCAGGATCGGGCGGGCTTCACTGAAGCGGACGAATCGGGCTGGACTGACCGCGGCCGCCGCGCCCAGCACTCCGCTTGCTGCGATCAGGAGCAGGATGCCGACAATCCGAGCGTGATGTTGAGAAGTGCGCCGATCCTGACAGTGCTCGATACGGATCATCTTCTCGGTGACGATTCCTCTTGGTGAGGCGCCAATAGTCGCGCCGGCGCACCCGCCTGTCAATCAATCTGGACTGGGGACTAGGGACTGGGGACTAGGGACTAGGGACTAGGGGACTGAAGCTTCCCAGTCCCCAGTCCCCAGTCCCCAGTCCCCGGTGTCACGCTGGCTGCCGGATGTACTTGTTGTTGATGCGGACGGCCGCCGCTCCGATCGCGATGAACAGGAATCCCGCCACCATCAGGACGATCGGCGCGTTGAGGTTGTTCTCGAAATGTTCGCCGATGAAGTAGCCGATGTAGGCGATCAAGGCCAGCGTACCAACCGCAAGCAGACTCCGGCTTCTGGCGACGACGGAGAGGAAGACGATCCCGCACGCGAGCCCGACGAACAGCACCTCGATCGCCGTGTGACGGAGCACGTGATACCACGCGGCGAGAAAGAGAAGCGCCCCAAAGAAATAGACCGGTCCCGCCAGCGGGCGGTGCGGCGATCGGTCGAGACTCCAGGCGACGCAGCCAAGCGATATGCCGATGACGATCCCCATCAGATCGCGCCCGACATGCAGGAGATCGAGCGCCACAGTCACAAAGCCGGTTGCGAAAATGATCGTCGTGAATGCCAGCACGGTCAGGCGTCTTGCCCAGAACGCACATCCCTGCTGAATCACCATCACGAGGTTCATGAAGAGCACCCCATAGGCGGGGTCGCCACCCCGAGAGAACTCCTTCATCAGGACGAGGATGCCTGTCGGCTGGACGAGCGCCGCGATGAGGAAGAGCGGCAGTGCCGCAGCGGCGAATGGCTCGCTGGTCATGCAGACCAATGCCAGCACGAACGCGCAGAAGCCGGGCCCGAGGGTCAGAAGTACCCGACCAGCCGATCCGAGATCGTTCCATCGCATGCCGATGTAGATCGCGAGGCCGGCGAATACGAACGCGCCGCCGAGATATCCAAACACGCGAGAGAGGATGCCGCTCGATCGCGCGACGCGTGTGTGCGGATCGCGGTCCAGCGCGGAGGCAATCTCACCGACGGTCAGGCCATGTTGCCGCGCGAGGGTGACAATCTCGACGAGTGCGTCGTCTCGGGTGCTCACCGGGAGTCTCCCGTCACCCACCCGACGAATTCGACGGTCCCGTACGGAACGCTGCTGGAAGCAAGGGGCAGCCGGATGCTGGAGCTGCCTTTGCGCACGCGGTAGTCGTTTGCATAGCCGCCACCCCAGAAGATCTCATTGATCAAACCGCTGCGGCTGCCGCTGTCGCGCGAGAGTTCGTAGCCGTCTGGCGATTGGAGCGTCGTGTTGAGGCGCATCGTACGTGTTGCCTCCACAGTCTCGACGACGGTGCCCTCGATGGTGTCCATATTTGACGGGAAGCCGAACGATAGCTGCTCCACCTTCTGGGTCGCCGCGTCGTAGAGGTACAGCTTTTTCCAGGCGTTGTTCACGTATCCGGGCGGTTGCGGTGGCAGCTTGATGTACTGAGCCTTGAGGACGCCGTCCTGGACGACGAAGCTGACGCTCACAGGGATCCCGGAGACGCCCTGCGAGAATTCCGTCACCGCGAACACGAGGTTGTACTTCGGTGGGTCCGCCAAACGCTGGGGAAGGCCGCTCGCGACGAGGAACCCGGCCATGAGCACAACGGGCAACGCGAGGCCAACGACGAGGACCAGGTTTGCCTTGACGAATTCTTTGAATGTCATGGCTGTATGACCTTTTATCGGCGGATAGATTAGATCACGCGTGATTGACGTGCTGCAGATTCGCGGCTACGATTGGCCGCCCTCAAAACCGCGGAGCCTGTCCTATGAGAAATTGGCTCGGCGACTCAGTCATCGCAGGTGTTGTGGCAGCGGGCCTCGTGCTCGCCGCGACGCACACCGCTGCTCAGGCCCCCACATATCGCGCCCCGCGAACCGCCGACGGAAAACCCAACCTGAATGGAATCTGGCAGGCGTTGAACACTGCGGATTGGGATCTGCAGGGCCACGCCGCCGCCAAGGGTCCGGTGTCGTCGCTCGGCGCGGTGTTCGCCGTGCCGCCGGGCCTGGGCGTCGTCGAGGGTGATGAGATTCCATATCTCCCCGCGGCGGCTGCGCGCAAAAAGCAGAATCAGGCGAACTGGACGATGCTCGATCCCGAGGCGAAGTGCTATCTGCCGGGCGTGCCACGGGCCACGTATCTCCCGCATCCATTTCAGATCGTCCAGTCGCCGCAGAACATCCTGATGGCGTACGAGTATGCGGGCGCCGTTCGCGTCATCAACATGGGTGCGCCCACCAAGGCTCCCGGCGACAGCTGGATGGGATGGTCGAACGGACGCTGGGAAGGCGAGACGCTGGTTGTCGACGTCACGAGTCAGCTCGAGAACACGTGGTTCGATCGCGCCGGCAACTATCACAGCGACGCGCTGCACGTCGTCGAGCGCTACACGCCGCGCAGCGCCGACACACTCAACTACGAGGCGACGATCGAAGATCCGAAGGTGTTCTCGCGCCCCTGGAAGATCAGCATGCCGCTGTATCGTCGCGTCGAGAAGAATGCCAAGCTGCTGGAATACAAGTGCGTCGAGTTCGCCGAAGAGTTGTTGTATGGCTCTCTTCGCAAGAAGTCCAGCAACTAGCTGAAAGGAGTTTCCATGGGCCGTCGCTCACTCGCTTCACTTTCGGCGTTGGCGGCTGTGATCGTGATCGCTCTGCTTGCACCGGTTCCTGCCGCTGGTCAGGCTGCGCCGTCAACCGCAAAGGCATCGCCAGGCGCGAAGGCGTGGACGCCGCCTCACACCGCCGATGGCAAGCCGGACCTTCAGGGGATATGGACGGACAACACGCTGACACCCTTCGAGCGACCGAAGGGGCTCGGTTCCAAAGAGTTCTACTCCGATCAGGAGCTCGCCGACCTGACGACGCGTGTTCGTGACGCGCGCCCGGGAGAGCGTATCGAGGGAGCGGAACTCGGAGCGGCCAATCCGCAGGAGATCCGATACGACCTCGAGGTGTACGGGTTCGATCGGAACAAAGTCAGGTTTACGTCCAAGCGAACCTCACTCGTCACCGGCCCGGAAGGCGTCGTGCCTCCCATGCTGCCGCAGGCGAGAGCACGCAACGCCGCCGCTGCAGCAACACTCAAGGGGCATGAATTCGACGGCCCCGAACAGCGGTCGTTGAGCGAGCGCTGCATCCTGTTGAACCAGATCCGAATTCCGATGACCCCTGCCGCGAACGAAGGCAACCTCCTGCAGATTGTGCAGGGGCCTGGGTACGTGACGCTGCTTCACGAGATCGATCACTCCACGCGCGTCATCCCGACCGATGGCCGCCCGCACATTCCGCAGAACATCCGTTTGTGGCAGGGCGATTCGGTTGGGCACTGGGAAGGGAATACGCTGGTCGTCGACACCACCAATTTCACGAACCTGAGTAATTACCGCGGCTCCGGCGAGAACCTCCATCTGGTGGAACGCTTCACCCGCACCGCCGACGACACGCTGACCTACCAATTCACGGTCGAAGATTCCACGACGTGGGCCAAACCATGGAGTGCGGAAATTCCATGGACGAAAACCCAAGGGCCGGTGTACGAGTGGGCCTGCCATGAAGGCAACACGATGATCGCGACCATTCTTCGCGGGGCCCGTGTCGAAGAAGAAGCGGCGCAGAAGAAAGGGAAGTGAGGCATTTCATGACAACGAAGCTGACGGTTGTCGTCGCTGCTGTGGGCCTCGTTCTGGCCGCCGTGCCACTGCGGGCGCATCACGCGTTCGCGGCGGAGTTCGACCAGAGCAAACCGATCAAAGTGCAGGGATCGGTGACGAGGTGGGAACTGACCAATCCTCACTCCTGGATTTACATCGACGTGAAGGACGCGGACAAGACTGTGACGTGGATGATCGAGGGAGCGAGCCCGAACAATCTCTATCGACTCGGGTTGACGAAGGAATCGCTGCCGATTGGATCGGTGATCACCGTCGAGGGCTATCAGGCGAAGGATGGTTCCACGCGTGCCGTCGGCAGGGACATCGTGTTCGCCAACGGCAAGAAATTCTTCCTCGGGTTGATGGAGGCTGAAGGAGCGCCGAAGCAATAGGGACTAGGGACTGGGGACTGGGGACTGGGGATCGGGGACTGAACGGGAACCGGCACTCAGAACGCGAGTAGTTGCTACCCTCGCGGTGTCGTACGTGCCAAGCTCCGCGAAAGCCCGTGCAGAACGCGGCCAACTTCCGCCGCACGATCCTTCACTTTATTAATCTTGTCTGCGGGCGCTAATTTCAGACGCAATGCAAGTTCAAGCTGCGTCTCACATTCCGCCTGTGACCCAAGTGCGATTCTGACGTAATGGCGGTAGGCACTTGTCCGATGTTGATGTCCCTCTGCCACGTGCGAGGGAATACCCATCGCCGCACGCCGCAGTTGTGAGGTCAAGCCAAAGAGGTCCTCTCTCGGGAATGCGCGCGTCAGCGAGTACACGTCCTCCGCGAGCGTCATTCCGAGTTGCCACGCCTGAAGGTCACGGTAAGAATTGATAGCCACGACTCGCCGAAGTGCAAGAGTCGTGACACAGGAGTCACTCGCTAGTCCCTAGTCCCTAGTCCCTAGTCCCTAGTCCCCAGTCCCCGATCCCCAGTCCCCCACCTTGACAGTGAGTCGAGCCCGAGCGTATAGCCTGAGGCACTGGAGGGCGCAGTCGATGAGATGGACACCGATGATCCTTGCGGCAGTATCCCTGTTCGGTTCTGCAGCAGCATTGAGCCAGGGACAAGGCCAGGTGAGCACTCCAGAGGTGCCGCCTACCGACACGATTGCGGCCGATATCCCTGGCGTCATCAGAGGCGGGACCAAGATAGAGGTCACCATCGCAAACGTTGCTGGACACGGCGACCCCGGGGTGACGCTGCAAGGTACGGAAGGGCCGATCGCCTTGCCCGACGGGACGATGGTTTTCTGCGAAACGATCTTGGGCCGCGTGGCCAAGGTCGAGAAAGATGGAAAAGAATCCGTCTTCGTGGATGCCGCTCTTGCCGGCGGTCCGAATGGCTTGACCTGGGGCCCCAGGGGCCGGCTCATTGGTGCAACGACGGCCCCGGGCAAGGTGGGCGTCAGAGTGGTATATCCGAAGGGCCGTGAAGCGATGCTTGCCGATAATTTCGAAGGCAAGCCTTTCGTTCGCCCGAACGATCTCATCGCCGACAAGAAAGGCGGTGTCTATTTCACCGATCCCGCCCCCGGACCGAACCCTTCCTTGCCGCCGGCTGTCTACTATCTTCCACCGGGCGCAGGCAAGGTCATCAAGGTGGTAGACAACGTGAATCCGAATGGGGTGAGTCTCAGTCCCGACGAGAAGATTCTTTACGTCAACAGCGGTGGCACAGGGTATGTGCTCGCGTTTGATGTCCAGAACGACGGCACGCTGACCAATCGCCGCAACTTCGCCAAGTACGAAGGCCTGCCCGTGACAGACGGGAAAGTTGTCGGCGGAGGAGACGGTTTCACCGTCGATACGCAGGGTCGGCTGTACACGGCGGCCGCCGGGAAAATCCAGGTCTTCACTCCGCAGGGCGCGTATTTGGGCTCCATTACGCCGTCGAGAAGACCGCAGAACCTTGCCTTCGCCGGTCCTGATATGAAGACGCTGTATGTCGTAGGTGGCGGGACAGTCTTCAAGGTCCAGATGCTTGCGCAGGGAATCAAGAGCCGCGGGGGGAAATAGCACTGACTGGGGACTGGGGACTAGGGACTGGGGACTAGGGACTAGGGGCTGGGGACAAATCCGCAAGCGTCATTCCGAGTTGCCACGCCTGAAGGTCACGGTAAGAATTGATAGCGCTAGTCCCCAGTCCCTAGTCCCTAGTCCCTAGTCCCCGATCCCCAGTCCCCGATCCCTGCTGAAATCACTTCAGCGGAGCGGGTCTTCCGAACTTCGCCTCGTCGACCGGAACATTCGTCCGTATCTCATCGAGCACAATCGCATCGCGCCCGTCCAGCCACGCGTATGTCATGCGGAACGGCAGCTTGATTCCATTGACGTCGCGGTAATCTGCGAAATCGATCTGCGTCGGCACGCGGCCAATCGGCGAAAGGCCGAACCGCAACTCGCGCAGGAGCAGTCCGGTTTGCTGGTCGAAGTACAGCGTCACCAGCAGTCCCCTCGGTCCGGTCCCCTGTACGACATCGACGACGTGGCTCTGGTTGCCGACTGCGCCCTGCAGCACTGACGATTGGCTCGTCGGCGCCGGAAGATCGGTAATGGTCGTGGGTGGGCCGGTCTTCAGATTCGTGAGGGTGGTTTTGATCTGTCCTGGAAAGGACAATTGCGCGTCCACCCTGGCACCGTCGAGATCGCTCCCGACCAACTGAAACTCGCCGACGACGTTGAGCGGCGTCCGTACCCAGCCGGTGGTGCCGTTATACGTCCGGATTTGATCGCCCCGGTTCGTCTCCGCCTTGAACAGAATAATCGTGGCGCGTTTGTCCGGAGCCTTCGCGACGAGTTCAACCGTACCGTTGCCGCCGAATCCCCCAAAGCCGACAGCGATCCCTCTGGCCGAAATGCTCGTCAACCCTGCCAGCCGTTGTGCGCCGCCGGACGCCTGGATGTATCTGTCGAGAATCGATTCGGCAGAATCAGCCCCTGGGAATTGGGTGACGACGTCGTCTGGCTCGATGGTGGGAGTGCCATAGATCGTCGCGAGCGTCGGCGTGACGAGCGGCTTGTCGCGATTGCGGTGGCAGGTCCAGCACGTGACTAGCTGACGTCCACCGAAGTTGCTCTGGTTGATGGCGGCGACCATGCTCACCATCCGCCGCGCCATGATCTTTCGCGGAGTGTCGGCTGCCCAGTCGACGTTCGCGGTGCCCGCGTTGACGTGACAATCCGAGCAGTCGAACTGCAGTGAAGCCGCCATGATGCCCATCGTCCCCAGGAATTCATCCACGGGGATGCCTTTGAGCACCTGGACGTTCTTGAAGACCTGATCCGATAGAGACGGCTGCTGCTGCGACGCCACGCGTGCCGTGGTCAACGCGCCGACGAACGCGGCGACTGCCACTGCCGTCGCCGCGCGTATGCTCAACCTGGTCATGTTGAGCCCCTTCTCTGGTCTGATTAGAAGAACAGGGGCGCGATTATAGCTCTAGTACTGTTCTCGCTATGGCTTCGGCAGCGCGAAGCTCAGGATCAAGTCGCCGCCTCTCCGACCTCTGTCGCCGCCACCCGAGGCCACGGTCACGAATTGCTCGCCGTTGACCATGTAGACCGACGGCGACGAAAACACCCCAGCACCCGTGTTGAACTTCCAGAGCAGGGCGCCAGTCTTCGCGTCGTAGGCATAGAAGTAGCCGGCGATGTTGCTGCCCGCGCCGACAAATACGATGCCCCCCGCGGTGACAACCGAACCAGCCTGGCCGTAGCCTTCGAAAATGTTCCGCCACACCAGCTCTCCGCTCGTCGGATCGTAGGCGGAGAAATACCCTTTGGCACCGCGCCCCGAATTGGTCGGGCTGTCAATAGCGGCAACATACAGAAGCCCGGTCTGCGGACTGTACGAGATCGGACTGTAGTTCGATCCGCCACCGGTTCCCGGCGCCTGGATCTGATTCGGACCCGCCGGCGCATACTGCGGGACGATCTTGTTCTTCTCGAGCTGCGCGGGTGGGATCTCCAACGGAACGACGGGACACACGGGTTCCATCGGCTTCCCGCTCGCCGTAAATGGAATCGGCTGCGTCGGCCACGGTTGCTCTCCGGGACGAGCACCCGCCGTCGGCACCGGCATTTCCTTGATTGGATGAACGGGCTCGCCGGTTTCGCGATTGAGGATGTAGAGGTAACCGTTCTTGCTCGCGTGCGCGAGCGCTCGGACGCGCTGTCCGCGCACCTGCATGTCGAAAAGGATCGGCGGAGCGCCCGAGTCGTAATCCCAGACGTCGTGATGCGTCTGCTGGAAGTACCACTTCAGCGTGCCGGTGTCGAGCGTGAGCGCGATGATCGAGTCGGTGAAGAGATTGATTCCCGCCCGCTTCGTGCTGTCGCCGAACGGATTCCCGACTGGCATGTAAAGCAGGCCAAGCTGTGGATCGATCGCGGCGGTCTCCCAGATGCCGCCTCCGTTTCTCTCCCCGCCGACCCACGTCGGGCCTGCGATGTCCCAGCCTTGATCCCGTTCGTTCTGGGGAACCGTGTTGAAACTCCATTTGACCTTGCCGGTCTGCGCGTCGACAGCCAGAACGTAGCCACCGGGAATGTGACTCTCGCTTCGAGTGCTGCCGATGTAGAGCGTGCCGTTGTAATACTGCGGCGCTGTCGTGAACCAGTATCCGGCGCTGATGGCCGTCTTCACGTCCTCGTATCGTGGAGCGAGCACGTCCATGAGGACGCTCGCCTGTCCGTTCTTGCCGAAGCTCTGAATGGGTTTTCCGGTCTTCGCGTCGAGCGCGAAGAGGAACGAACCGCCGGCGGTATAGACAACCCCATTTGCGTAGACGGCGCCGCGATTGCGGAAGATGTACCCCTCACGGGCTCCTCCCCCGATCAGATCGGTCACGTCGTAGGTCCACAACAGGTGTCCGTCGGCCGCATCGAGCGCGTACACGCTGCCGCGCGAATCCGTCACATACATCGTCCCGTCGACGACGATCGGAGTCGTCTGGTTACTGACGCCGTCGATCACGCCGTGCTGAAAGAGCCATCGCGGCGTCAGCGACTTCACGTTCGATCGATTGATTTGATCCATGGCGGAGTAACGTGAGCCCGCCAGGTCCAGGTTGTGGAGTGCCCAGTTCACTGTCGTTGTCGCGGCGGTCCTCGATTGCGCGTCCATTCGTGAGAACAATCCAGAAGGACACACGCAGAGGAGCGCCAGCGTCGTCAGGCTCAAACCAACGGTCAATCGCTTGCGTTTCATGGACGTCTCTCTTTCGTTCAACGACACGAGACCACGAAAGCCATCACTCCAGGTAGCGAAATCAACGAGGGCTGGCGGAATTATAGAAGGGACCAGCGCCTGGTGTGCTGGTCGGATGTGAAGAACGAAGTAGCGGCGGACCTTAAGGTCCGCCGCTACGAACTTAGGTCCGTCTTAACAACTACCTGCGAATTCTGCCGTCTCCAATCCGTCGAAGAAGTCCTCCAGCGGCCATCGTGAAACCGACCCGCGCGCGCCGCCGAGCATGAACACTTCGCGCTCCAGCACCGGACGAAACGCGTGCAGCATGCGTGCGGCGGCAGCTGGCGGATTGCTCAGCATCTCCAGCGTCAGCCCGAACGCTGAGCGGTGAGCCGTCAGAGCCTCCAGTTTTCGTTGCAAATACGAGGTCGCGTCAAACGACGCTGCGATCATTTCGGGGGCTATCGCGAAGACATCAGGATCGAGACCATCGAGGATGCCCCTCCCGCGACTGGCCTCGGCGAAGCTGCGGAAGACGTCTCGAAGCATCGCTCCGTAGAAAAGACGCTCCGGGGCCTCGACGCCCATCACGCTGCTCGAGAAGAACGCAGCGGTGGTGGCTCGCTGAATCGCAACGTGATCGGGATGATAGTAGCCACCATGCGGCTCGAACGTCATCACAACGTGCGGCTTTACGTCGGCGATGACACCACGGATGGCCGCCTCGACGTCGAGCATGTCCACATTCGCGAGCGCATGAGGGTCGTCGTGCCGCTGGCGCTCCTTGCGCGCCGAATCATGAAATCCAAGGAGGACCGGCGGTTCGATGCCAAGCCGCGCGCACGAAAGTTCAAGCTCCTGCGCCCGCAACGCACCGAGGTCATCGACCGGTCCGACCGACGGGTGTGGTTTGCCAGCCTCACCGTTGGTCGCGCAGACGAGCGTGACTCGCGCACCTCGATCGGCGAGGTGCGCGAGCATGCCGCTGTGGAAGATCTCGTCATCGGGATGAGCGAAGACAACGAGGAGCGAAGCACGGCGTTTCATTCGACCCTCACAGCTTTGACAGTGACCGGGTTGGCGACCGGGCCGTTCTGGTTCCCCTGGGCGGTGACCAGTAGCGTGTCACCCGTCAGCTTGAACGACCAGGTTGTAAACGCGCCGCGCATCATCGCGGCGGGATTGTTCGCGGCGATTGGCCGCATCGTGATCAGGTTGCCCTTGATTTCGTAGGAGCCCGCTTCACCGACGAAGGGTCCCCATGTCGCGCGCAATTCGTCAGCACTCGCTTGAGCGACATTCGCGAGCACCGGACGTGGCCCTTCGGCCTCGACCTGAACCCGGCTGTAGTACTTGGCTGTGATGATGGCCAGGTTCGGTCGCGGCTCGGGGATCGCGATGGTCGCAGGGTTCGGTCCTGTCATTCTCACTTCGACGACTTGCCATACGCCCTGAATCGATCCCGTTTTGGTCTGCGCCTCTGCGTTGGCGCTGGTGAGGAATCCGATGCTGAGGAGCACGAGCAACACACCTTTGTTCATGACGGCCTCCTTGAAGACACTCGATGTTGAACAACGCTTACCTTGCGGCAGCCGTTCGCGCTGCTCAAGCGCAACGACGCGCCAACTCGCGGATGGCGCGTTCTGGCGTGTCGGTGCGCTAAGCTTTCGCGTGCAGTGAGCGACTCCCCGGATTCGAAGCCGTCGAGCTTGGGCCAGCCTCCGAACGAACGACTGGATTCGTGGAAGGAGATCGCTGCGTATTTGGGTCGAGGCGTCCGGACCGTGCAGCGATGGGAGCGGGAGGAAGGACTGCCCGTTCATCGTCTTGCTCACGACAAGCGCGGCAGCGTGTACGCGCAGCGAGATGAGTTGGCGGCCTGGTGGGAAAGCCGGCGCGTGACGCTTGCGGGCCAATCGTCCGAGGACGAGCGTCCGGATGTTCCTCACGTCTCACCACGTCTCGATCGCATCACGCACACCTCGTCGATGACGTCCTGGCCCGCGCTTTCATCCGACGCGCGCTTGATCGCGTACGTTTCGGATGCGGGGCAGGACGGCACGACGCCTCAAGTCTGGCTTCAGCAGATTGGCGGAGCGGCACTGCGTTTGACCAGTGGCGAGCGCGAGTACTCACGTCTCTCGTTCTCGCCGGACGACACGCGCGTCGTCTTCACGGCCACGGATCACGCCGGTCAGAACGTGTATGAGGTCCCCACACTCGGCGGGGAACCGCGGCTTCTGCAGCGGGACGCAAGCTGCGGCCAAATCTCCCCCGACGGGCGATGGCTTGCGTGTGTCCCGCGCAATGCGATCGGGGTACGCGTGGCCGCGCGGGACGGCATGGGTTTTCGAACCGTCGCGTCTGAACTGGTCGATGTGGCGTGTGTCGCGTGGAGGCCGGACAGCGGGGGAGTGGTCGTGCACGCTCGCCGCGGCGCGCTCGTCGAGCCTGATTGGTGGATCGTGCCGGTCGACGGCAGTTCGCCGATAAACACCGGCCTGGTCCGGCTGCTTCGGGAAAGACGAATGTTCACCATACCTACGGGTGTTGCCTGGGTCGAGGACTCAATCGTGTTCTCGGCCGCTGGTCCGCCTCACGGCGTCTGCCTATATCGCCAACGCCTTACTTCCTCCGGGTTTCAACCGGCCGGAACTGCGGAGCAATTGTCGATAGGCATCGAGTCGGCCTGGCTTCCGAGCGTCGCTGGCGGTCGTGTGGCGTTTGTCAGCAGCCGAGCAGACTCGAATCTGTGGTCTATCTCGTTGGACGCATCGACCGGGATCGCGCACGGCTCGCCACGCCGCATGACACGTGGTCCCTTCCCGCTGGGCTACTTGTCGGTGACCAGTGATTTTCGAATGCTCGCATATTTCTCGTTTCGTCTCGGACGCCCCGAGGTGTTCCTGCGAAATCTTCAAACCGGTTCGGAGCGCCCACTTGGCGAGGCACCTGCCGGCGACAAGGGATATCCCGCGATCTCACCCGGAGGAGACCTTCTGGCGTACGGCATGTGGATGCCGGGCGGCGAGCATGCGCCACGGCCCATTTTCATTATTTCCCTTGCCGACGGAAGCTGGAAGAAGCTTGGAGACGATTGCGGCGGTCGTCCGCGGGAATGGGTCGACCAACGTGCCTTGGTGATCGAACGCTTCGCGCGGCTGAATTCGATTGCCGTCGTCGACACCGAAACCGGCGAGCAGCACGATGTGCTGCACAGCGCCGAGCAGTCGATCAGGAATCCAAGATTATCCCCGGATCGCAGGTGGATGGCATTTGATGCATCGCGTCCGGGCGAAATGTCCAGTGTGTGTGTCGCTCCGTTCCGCGAATCGCCGGTCGTCGAGTCGGACTGGGTGACTGTGGATCAACGTGCAAGCCATCCGTTCTGGTCTGCCGACGGCCGTTTCATCTACTACACGCCCATCGCGACCAACCCGATGGTGCGCAGCGCGGTCCGTGGCCGCTATTTCGATGTCGCACGCGGGCCAGCGGACGGTGAGCCCATTTCGGTCTATGCCTCACTTGACATGATGATGCCTGCGTACCTTGCGGGGACCGCCCCAATCGCCACGCCCGATCAGATCATTCTGGTGCTCGGCGACTTCGCGGGCGACATCTGGCTGATGGATCTCTAGAGGCCCCACACACGATCGCGTCAATTGACGGCCGTCGCTGGATCAGCTGGCGTCGTTTCCTCGAGAACGCCGTCTAGGCGAGCGGGCTTCAGCGGAGCGCAAATGCGAATGGTGGTTCCACGCTCCGCTCCCGAAACAATGTAGAGGCTGCCGCCGATGGCGCGCGCTCGGTCCTCCATACTGATCACGCCGACGCCGCTGGCGTCGCCACTGACGGCGTCAAGGTTGAATCCTTTCCCGTCGTCGGTCACGGTCATTTCGAGATCGTCTCCAGACCTGGTCAGCGAGACCGTGAAGCGGTGCGCCGCACCGTGTACGACGCCGTTTCGAAGCGACTCCTGAGCGATTCGAAAGAAGCAGACGGCGACGTCGTCGGGCACGTGGTGGAGGTCGCCGTCGCTGGTGAAGTTCACCTGCACGTTGTGCCGCTTCGCCACTTCGGTGCAGTGCGTCTTGATCGCGGGTACGAGGCCGAGGACCCGGAGCGTGGCGGGATGCAGGTCGTGCGAGAGTCGCCGAACAGAGTCGAATGTCCCGCGCGTATCGCGCGCGAGCGTCGCGAACGACCGTTGCGTGTCGGCGTCCTGGATGTCTCCTGGAGACTTTTTGAGACGGTCGATCGCCGTCGAGACCATCGCCAGCCGTTGGCAGATGTCGTCGTGGAGGTCCTGCGCGATGCTTGCGCGTGCGGCTTCCTGCGCGTTGATCAACCGTCCGGCCAGTTGCCGGATTCGATCGTAGCTGGTTTGGAGCGACGCCTCGCGCGCGCGGATTGTCTCCTCCGCGTGGCGCCGCCTTCTGCGCTGCGTCAGGAGCCCCGCGATGAGCAATAGCTGTAACGCGACGACCACAATGGTGCCGCCGATGTACCAGCCATACGATTCCCATACCGTCGGCGTTCTGAAGAGAATTTGCGACCCCTGTGGGAGTGCCGCCACGTCGATCCCCCAACGCTTCAACTGGCGCCAATCGAAGGTCGGCGTGAGTGACGGCGGGCCAACGGGAATGTCCTCCGGCGCCGTGCCCTCGAGAATCCGGCGCGTAATCTCGCCAACACGGGTTCCGTCCGACTCATTGCGCTGCATCATGCCGCCGACGATTCCCAGTCCCGTGTAGATGTCGCTGCCGGCGTAAACGGGGACCGGGGAGGCATTCGCAATGGTGCTGAGCAGCTCGTCCGGATACACGACACGCGGCGTATCAACTGGAGAGTAGCGGGCGTAGAAGATGAGGCTCTGTGGAGGCAGGGCTTTCACAGCCGTGACCATGCCGGTCACCGTGCTTTCGCCGATGTAGGTAAGCTGCACGTGCGGCGAGAACTCGCTGAGGGTTTGCTGCACTCGCTGTGTGTATCCCTCGACTGCCGGGGCATACGCGATGACGAAGACCTGTCTGACCGACGGGTGCAGTTTGAGCGCCAATCCCAGCGTTTCCTTCAACGCGATACCGCGCAGAATCCCCGTGACGCCCTTTTCCTTACCACTCACTACAGCGTCGGGTAGAGCGGTGACGAGGCACACGATCGGCACCCCCGGGTACAGCTCGTCCCTGAGGCGGATCGTGAATTCCAAGGCCACGACTGTGTTCGCGATGAACACGTCGATGTGGCGGCCTGCAAACTTCCGCTGGATGTAATCCCGCAGCGCGGTTGATGCTAATTCCGCCGGGAACTCCTCATTCTCGAGATACTCCGCGAAGTAATTGACCGGCATGCCGGTCGACGAAAGGAGGACGTTGCGAATAGCTTCGTCTATGGCTTTATTGCCTGGAAAGACTTCGGGGCCACCGTGAATGGCCACTACCGTTTTTGGCGCGTGCGGCTGGCTCTGAGCGAAGACCCTTGTGGAGAGGCCGCACGGCGCAGCAGCGGCGATTACAGACGCCGTCACGATTGCGCGCAATAAAGATGGTGACATGATCGCTCAACGAACGACCCTGCATCGTTCGGCAACCCGTAGCGGAACCCTGATGCAAATGGTCGTGCCGTGTTGCGCACCGGTGGAAATGTGCAGTTTCCCGCCGATCGCGCGCGCCCGCTCCTCCATGCTGACGACTCCCACGCCGCTGGCGTCGTGACTGACTCCGTCGAGATTGAATCCACACCCGTCGTCGGCCACGGTCATTTCCATGTCGTCGCCAGACCTGACGAGTGAGACCGCCAATCGACGGGCCGCACCATGCACGATCCCGTTTCGGAGCGACTCCTGCGCGATTCGAAAGAAGCAGATGGCCAACTCCGACGGAACGTGCCGCCAATCGCCTTCGGCCGTGAACGTCACCTCGACAGTGTGCCGCGTCGCAATGTCGGCGCAGTAATGCTTGAGCGCTGGGGCGAGCCCGAGTACGCGCAGCGTTGCCGGATGCAGGTCATGCGAGAGTTGTCTGACAGCATCGAACGTCTTTCGCGTATCGCGCCTGAGGTCGGTGAAGGAGTGTTGCGTCGCGCCGTCCTGAATTTCCCCTGACGAGCTCCTCAGGCGATCGATCGTTGTCGACACCATCGCCAGCCGCTGGCAGATGTCGTCGTGAAGGTCCTGTGCGAGGCTCGCGCGTGCCGCCTCCTGCGCATTAATGAGCCGTCCGGCCAGCTGCTGAATGCGGTCATAGCTCGTTCGAAGCGACGCCTCGCGCGCGCGCACGATGCTTTCGGCGCCGCGTCGTCTCGCTCGCTGAGTCACCAGTCCGGCGATGAGCGCCAATTGCACCGTAACGATCGTCATCGCGCCGACGATGTACCACCCGTACATCTCCCACGCCGTTGGTGTCCTGAACAGAACTCGGGATTCCGCCGGCAGTTGTGACGGCTCGATTCCCCAATGTTTCAACTGGCGCCAGTCGAAGATCGGTGCGGTCGGCACGTCGGCGATCGGAATGTTGTCCGGAGGCGTCCCATCGAGAATCTGGCGCGCAAGTGCTCCGAGGCGGCGCCCAGTCGCCTCGCCGGTACGCATGATTCCGCCCACCACTCCGCTGCCAAGATACACATCGTCGATCGTATAGATCGGCACTGGCGACGCCGCCGCGAGGAGGCGTGCGATTTGTTCGGGATACACGCCGGAGGAAGCGCCATCCGGGATGTATCGGGTGTAGAAGAGGACGCTTTGCGCAGGGATCGTTTTGACGGCCGCGAGCAGCGCCGGCACCGTTCGCTCATCGATGTACGTCAATTTCACCCGACTCGAGAAGTGGCTCAATGCCGCTCGGATGTTGTCGTCATAGCCCTCCACCGACGGGGCTTTCGCCACGACGAAGACGCGTGTGGTCGAGGGATGCAGGTCGAGCGCGAGCGCCAGCGTCTCGTCGTAGGGAGCGTCGCTCAGCACACCTGTGATGCCGCGAGCCGTGTGCTCGGCCGCCACTTGCGGCAAGTTCGCGGACAGAAAGACGATCGGCACGCGGGGAAACAAGTCCTCGCGGCAACGGAGCGCAAACTGCAGCGCCGCAGATGTCACCGCAATCACGACATCGATGTGGCGGCCTTCGTACTTCCGCTCGATGTATTCGCGCAGCGCCTCCGCCGCCGTATCCTGCGGGAACTCCTCTGTCTCGAGATACTCGGCGAAATAGTTGACCGGCACCGCAGATTGCGTCCGCAGCACGCTCTGGATGGCCGGGTCGATCTGTGCTGTTCCAGGAAAGCTTTCCGGACCCCAATAGATCGTCAGGACGGTTCGAGACGCCTGCTCCGGATGCGCGGCCGCAGAGCACACCGACGCAAAGGCGACGGTGGCCGCGACCGCCGTCAGACCGCGCACGCTGTGCTGCAGGCACATGTCAGAACAACAGCCTCGTGGCCAGCTGAATCTGTCGCGACGATCCGGCTTCACCGGTCGGAAGGCGAGTGCGCGAGATCTTGCCGAACATCGGGCTGCCGACGACGTTTCCGGGCGCACCGAAGTTCGCGTGATTGAAGACATCGAAGGCATCGACCCGGAGCTGGACCTGACGGTCGCCCCCCGCCGCGACGGTCCTCACGATCGATAGATCCGCGTTGATGAAGGAGGGGCCGATCACCACATTGCGGCGCAGACTGCCGAAGGTGTTGACGGCTGCAAACGACGAGGGATCGAACCAGCGCTCCACCGATCCGGCGATGCGAATCGGACCGGTCAGATCGGGACGCACGGTGTTCGGGACGCCGTTGAGTGTGCTGTTGCTGGTGACGATATTGACAGGATTTCCACTCTGCGCCTGGACAATGGCGGCGATCTGCCAATCGCGCGTGAGCACATGCCCGGCGAAGGGAAGGTCGTACATTGCGCTGACGACGACTCGATGGCGAGCATCGAAATCCGACAAGCCGTACTCGCCGGCAATGTCGTACCCATTCTGCACGGCGAAGCCTGAGGAATTCAGCGAATTGGTGTCACGCGACTCCGACAACGTGTAGGACGAGTCGAACACCAGTCCGCGAGAGAGACGCTTGGTGGCTGACAGCCAGAGTCCGTGATAGCTGGAGAAGCCGGTGCTCTCCACTTGCGTGATGGTGCCGAGCATGGTGCCCGGACGAATCGGACTCGAGGGATTGACGAACGGAAACGGGACGACGCCGTTCACGGGCTGATTGATGTTGCGCGAGATCCGCAGGTTCGATCCACGGGAGCCGAAATAACCCACCATCGCCGTCAGATCGCGGGCGAGCTGCCGCTGGACGTTGACGTTCCAGGAGCGCAGCGATGCGTTGCGAAACCGGGGATCGATCGTGACTGGCGCGAGGCGTACCGGCTGTGTCGAGTCGACGGCGGTGCGGATTGGAATCGAACCGGTCGCGGTCAACGGCATTGCAAACGGCGGGTTGCCAGGCGTGTCGCGTACCGCGGTCGTGCTCGGCTGGTCAACGGCCGATCCGAATGCCGCGCGGACCACCGTGAGCCCATCGCCCCACGGTGTCCAGGCCAGGCCGAATCGCGGTTCGAAATTCTGGTTGTTCTGCTGGTAGATGTCCTTGACGTTGACGCCCACCCGGAGGAGCGATGCCGTGGAGGCGTCGAACACGACGAACTGGTTCTCGCGCTCGGTCGGCGTGACATGCCATTCGTACCGCAACCCGACATCAAGCGTCAGGTTCGAGACGATTCGGACGCCGTCCTGCGCGAAGAACGACACGGCATCCTGCCGGATGTGACTGAACCGTTTCCCCAGCGTGATGCTGAATGCGTTCGCCGTTCCAGCCAGGAACGCCGCCATGCTCGGGAAGTTGAATTGACCACTGCCTTCCGCGAAATTGTTGTTGAGGAAACGGCGATACTCTCCACCGAATCGCACCGCGTGGCGACTGACCACACGGGTGACTGTGTCGTTGAAAACGTAGAGCGTATCCTTCCGCCCTTGTGGCGCGAGGGCTGGTCCGCCGAAGTTGAGCGCTCCGGCGACGATCATCTGGGGCAATCCAATCGGACGGTCCACGCCGTTTCCGATTCCGAAGTCCACGGGATTGAGCAATGCCGCCGCGACCGTACTGCCGTCCTGAGCGGTCTCGCCGAACCTCGCCTCGTTCAGTAGTCCTGCGCCGAAGCTGTGCGTCTCGCTGGCCGTAAATGTGCTCTTCCAGATGTGCCGCGTGATGCCGAACCCGGGGATGCTCGCTCCCTGCGACGTGGGCTCGGCCGGGTGGACTTGTTGTCGACCCATGAACACCTGAATGCGATCGCCCGTGCCGGCGTTATGTCGAAGGTCGGCCGTCCAGGTGTTTTCGTTGACAAAGGCTGCGGCCGACCCGATGAAGTGAGGCGTGCCATCAGCGTCGAAGTAGTTTGCACGAGGAATCAACGGCATAAGCCGCGCGACCGCCGGATCCGTGACCGAGGCCCGTTCCTGATCGCTCGGAACAACGCCGTTCAGATCGAGTCCCTGGCGCTGCCGCAGGCCCTCGTACGTCGCAAAAAAGAATGTGCGGCCGCGGAGGACAGGTCCCCCAAGTGCTGCTCCGAACTGGCTTCGTTTGAAACGGTGCGGATTCGGAGAGTTGAACTCGAAGAAATTTCTCGCGTCAAGTGCATCGTCGCGAAAGAACTCGTACGCCTCACCGTGAAATTGGTCGGTGCCAGAACGGGTGATGATATTGACGATGGCGCCGGATACATGACCGTATTCGGGACTGTACGTCGAGTTGTCGATCTTGAATTCCTCGATGCTGGCGACGGGCGGTGGAAAGCCAATCGAGCCGAAGGTCAGGTTGTTCGTCGTGACACCGTTCACCACATATCCGACGGCCTCTTCCCGATTGCCCGCTGTGTTGAACGCAAGCGCTCCCGTTCCTCGAATGGGCGTCGAGGAGAATCCGGTTTGCGAGGGCGCCACGGAACCAGGCACGAGGGGCCCGAGATCGACGAAGTGGCGACCGTTCAGCGGGGCGCCACGGATCGTCTGTGGCGGCACGACATGTCCCACGGTACTGGTCGCGCGGTCGAGCAGTGGCAGCTCCGCGACGACGATGACCGCCTCGCTTTGAGCGCCGATGCTCAGTCGGAAGTCGCGGACCAGCGTTCGGCCGACCTCGAACGTCAACTCCTCGATGATTTCGGATCTGAAGCCGCCCGCCGCGGCGGTGACCTTGTACGACCCGGCGGGAACGCCAGCGACATAGTAGCGGCCTTCCGCATCGGTGGAGACCACGGCACGGAAACCTGCCACTGGGTTCTGAACGGTGATTAACGCGCCAGACAGCGCTGCGCCAGACATGTCGAACACCCGGCCCTGAAGCGCCGCCGCCGTTTGAGCATGGGCCACGGCCGCGCAACCGAGAACAGGCAGAACCAGCGCAAGGACGCGACGCATTTCGACCTTCGCGAAGGCCGAAGTATGTTCTGCCCGCTGACTCAGATCAACGTTTGCACACTATTTTCGCTGTGCGTTCCCCCAACGCATGTAGCGCTGCGCTTTCCACGATGCGCACTCGCTCCGTGGTGTTGTCGAATGCGAGACGCACGATCGCCTTGCCAATCACGTCGGCAGATACTGGCGCGTATCGACTGGTTCTGCCCACGATGGAAAAAACACACCGCGCAATCGGCAAGGCGAGTCGTTCCAGAGGGCGGTCCTCGTCGCGTGCACCTTCATCATCGATAAAGGAAGGCCGCAGTACGGTGAGCTGCGGGTAGCCGAGCCGCGCCAGCGCCTCCTCGGATTCCCCTTTTGTCCGCAGATAAAAATTTCCCGCGCGTGGATTGGCGCCGAGGGAGCTCACGACCACGAAGCGCTGTGCTTCCTTCACTCGAGCAGCCTCAGCAAACGCGACGACGGCGCCGTAGTCGACGGCGCGAAACGCCTCTTGCGATCCTGCTCGTTTCAGCGTCGTCCCGAGGCAGCAAATAGCCACAGCATTCGCGTCAGGGATCGCCGATGTAATGGCGGCCTTGCTCCCCAAATCGACCATTCTCGACACCAGCTTTTCGTGCTGCAGCGTCAAGAGTCGTCGCCCGACGGCAACCACCCTGGTGACGTTGTCGCTCGCGAGGAGGTGGTGCAGCGCGCGTGCACCAACAACTCCCGAGGCTCCTGCGATGACAACGTTCTTCCGATCAGTCACCTCGGGAACTTCTCGAACATCTTGGTCACCTCTTTGTCCACCCGCTTGACGCGCTTCTCCGGTGACGCGTGCTCGTGCACATGCTGTTCGGCGAGTCCACGCCACATCAGCTCGCCCGTCCTCGCGTTCGCCACGTCGACAACCAGAGTTCCCATGAGTCTCTCGTCAAGCCAGTAGTACGTTCCGCGGTCGTAGGTAGGGCCCCAACCCGTATAGTACGGGTCATATCTCCAGCCATAGGCGTAGCCCAAGCCTCCCCCCCAAAACGGTCCGTCGTACCCGTACGGACTGGCGTACACGGTCGTCTCAGTTTTGAAGACCCGTCGCGTCGTCACATAGATGTCGGGATGTGCGGTGTCTTGTCTCAGACCGCGCGCTTCGAGCTGTGCGGCGATAGCTGCGTGGGTACGCTCGGTGACGAGCGGACTGTCGTATGCGTTCTGATCGGTTGTGCTGTCGTCAACCGGGGCGTTCTTGAACGCGAATGTCTTGATGCCCGTGAAGTCCGCGTCGCCGACGTCGTAGCTGACCTTCTGCGCTGAAGCCGGAGCGGTCAGCAGCATCGCGACAGCTAGGCCGATCAATATGCGGTCGATTCGTATCATGGGGCCTCCGATCAGACAGAAGGGCAAGAAATCTGCCTCGGCCCCGTGGGGTCCGCCGTCAGGCGGGCCAAACCGGAAATCGTGCACGTGCGCTCTCGCCTCGCAACGGGCTGATGCTTCCGATAACAATTGCACTCATGGGTTCAACCAGAGGGATAGCGCGAATCAGCTCGGACCCGAGGTGGGCAATTACGGCCTCGTCCACATCGGACCGACCCGCTACAAGCCGGCGATGCGGTAACCGACGTTACGGCTGCGGCTTCGTCTTCTCGTCGAAGCTCGTGACGTGATCGATGTCGAGCTCGACGCACGGAGGATTCTCGATGAGCAGCTCTTTCGTCGTCCTCACCGATACCCACGGGTTCATCGTCCACGGACGTGTAAGCACTTCGGGATCTTCGATGGTCGCCTGGTACCGGAGCGTGTCGCCGACGCGCGACAGGCGCTCGACGACGTGCAGCTTGTCGCTGTGGAACCATCCGTAGATGCCAAGCCACGTTTCATCGTTGAACCCGACTGAATCGACCACGAGCGTGTCGCCGTCCCAGCGGCCGATCGAATCGCCGTAATAGAGCAGGTCCAGATTCGGATCGTGCGGACGCCCGTCGGTCGGCACGAGCCGGAACGTGTTGCCCGAGTTCACCTGATACAGGAAGACGATTGGCATCCCGGGCGCCTGCACGATGGCGTGAGGCGGTCCCACGCGCGGCACGCCGCCAGGCTTGCAGAAGAACGCCGTGTCCACCTTGCTTTCGTTCTTGGCGAGATCCTGGACCTTCGGCAGGAGCTCGGGTTTGTAGGGTGGCTGGTTTGGATCCGCGTATTGCGCCGCCGCATTCCGCGCCTCGCCGCGTTTGATGTTCGGATCGCGGGTGCCGAAGCCGCTGCCAACCGGCGTGTCGGGACCGCGGCCGATCGCCCAGAAGCCATTGAGATCCGGATGACCATCAACGAGCCGTGGTATGGGCCGAGCGGCTGGATCCGCATTGTTTGCGTTCGGCCGTGCGGGTGCCGCCGCCCGCTGCGCCATGACAGTGTTCAGTGGAACCCACAGAAGAACAGCCAGCGTGGCCGCTGACAGCGCAATCTTCATCCGATCTCTCCCCTGAGACCTTATACCTGAAGCCTGATCCCTGGACCACGCCTGAAACCTGATACCTGAAACCTGATACCTGCTGTAAAGGGGGAAGCGGCGGCCGAATTGTTCTGCGGATTCTGCCGCCGCTTGTGATGAGGGGTGGGCGAAGGAAGAGCACCCGGCCCGGCGCCGAGGAAATTACATTCGTTCAGCGCCGTATGGCCGTGCCGTTCCCTCGCATCGTCTGACCGCAAGTGCAAATGGGCGTCCCGTGAAATTCAGGCCGCTTTTCGATGATCTGCCGCCGAAGTCTCCCTGCGAGGAGGTTTTTGTTCAAGGGTTCTGCCGCGCCTTCGCGTGACTCCTTTCGAGCGGAGTACCACCCTCACCCTGTACATAAGTCGCTGCGCACGGCGACTGGTTCTCCGATCCGGGCAAATAGCGGCACCAAAGTGCGGGTACGTCCGTTGCCTCATCCGTGGCACCGCGTATGTTCGAGGTCCAGACCAGAAGGCGCAGACGTCGTTCGTCTCGGAATCGCCGGCGCGACGCCCGCGCCGTCATTGCGGCGATTGCGGTCGTGAGCGCTTTCGTCTCCGCGGTCCTGTATCTCGAGCAATTGAAAGAGGCACGCGTCGACCCGCTCGCCGCGGCCAACGAGACGGTCCTCGCACACGACCTCGATCTCGAACCCGCACGCGATGAATCTCCTCGAACCATTTATCCGTTTTCCGTGATTCCAGGTGGCGTCTATTCCGCCGGGGAATTCGCTGCGGCGGTCGCGACGGATGCTCCGGTGGGTGCGCATTACGGCGACGTGATACCCGCGGCGATGCATGTGAAAACGGTCGACGGGCCGCGCGCGGCGTATATGTCCTATCGCGTTGGCGATCAGATCTACTGGACGAAAGGAAAACTCGCGCTTCACGAGGGCGAGCGGGTGCTCAGCGATGGAAGCGTGACGGTGCGGGCCCGGTGCGGCAATCGACTGTCGGACGAGCCGATGCTGCCGGTCTCGGACGCAGAACCGCCGGTAGAGGCATTCGAGAACGATCCCGCACCACCGGTCGTGGCGGCGCCGCCCGTGCTGGCGGACGGCTTCGGACCAAAGCTTTCTCTCGAGGCGATAACTTCGTCGGAGCTGCCGATGGAGCCGCTCTCGGTTTCCGACCCGTCGACGTCCGTTCCGTTCTTCGCGATGGGGCCGTTCGGCGGAGTTGGGGCAGGGAATCCATTCGAAGACGAAACGATGGACGAGGGACCCGATGGACCGATTGAGTTCTGGTTCCCGCCGACGCCGGGCGGCGACCCTCACGATCCGCCATCGATGATCCCTCCGCCATCAGCCGGCCCGTCATGGACGCCACCTGGGGATGACCCGCCCAATGGTGGCCCGTTCGGCGAGCCTCCCATGGACGTGCCGACGGGACTGAACGACACCACCGGTGAGGTGCCGCCGCCCGTCGTGCCGGAGCCGACGTCACTCACGCTGTTCGGGACAGGCGCCGCGTGGATGGCGTTCAAGCGCTATCGGCAGCGCAATCGTCGGTAAACGCGCAATCGTCCAGTAAGCGTAGGGGCCGACCTTCAGGTCGGCCCCTCTGACGAAGATTCCTACCCACAGACGAAGCGTACGGAGGTAACCTTGTCCTCCGTCTCCCTGGCTCGTGCCTCGGAATATCGGTGGAGGTGTAGCGTGATCACCAGGCGACAGATTCTTGCACTCGCGGCGGCTGGTGCACTGCTTTCGGCCGCTCCGTCCTTCGCACATCACTCCTGGCCGGTCGACTTTTCGAAAGAGATCACCATCAGGGGCGCGGTGACGTCGTACAACTGGGGCAATCCACACGTGATGTTCGGCATGGACGTCCAGGCCGCCAACGGCAACATGGAGAAGTGGAACGTTGGCGGTCCGAGCACCAACCGGATGGCCGCCAACGGGTGGGAGAAGGCCACGCTCAAGCCGGGCGATGTCGTGACGGCGACCGGGTATCAGTTCACCGACGGTCAGAAGATCCTTCGTTTGCAGGACATCGTGATGGCCAACGGCAAGAAGATGTTTCTCTACGGCAGATAGCACCTAGGTCTGTCTCTCACCGCGCCGCGCGGTCGCGCGCGGCGCTCCGCTTTCCTCGTCACATCATCTTTCAAACATTCCTCGACGCACCTGCAACACGCCGTTGCGGGGTTTCAACGCGCTTGACGCGTTAGCTCCCAGACCACTGTTCGTATACGCGCTCTTTGTCGTTGATACACCTGGCAATTTGATCAACGAATGAGAGCAGCGAGGCTCGAACTAGACCTTAGTCGGATCGATTTGGGGACGCTAACGGGCTTTAGTCGCATTGCGCTGCGCGCGATGCGGCCCTACATTTCACGGCAAACCGTACTCGGAGTACTACGGACAGAAACGGACACTGGATGACCGATCGGCGCGTGCCGGCGATCCTCCGCGCTCACTCCCTCAACTCGGAGGCTTTGAACATGGACAGGAATTTTGGCGATAAAAGAAAACGCAGTGACGCGACCGGAGGCCGGCATAGACGCTGGCTGGCGTCGATCGCACTCACGGTGGTGGCGGGGTTGATGTTCGTTCCCGTCCTGCTGGCGGTGCATGACTTCAATTTTGAACTCGACGGCAACGTAGTCGTCGACAACGTAAGTCCGACCCCGTTCGATTGGGTGTCGATATTCGACGCAGCGGGGACGAAGGTAAATCCGCTGCCGACAGGCTTCTCGGCTGCTGCCTTTTCCAGGGACTTCCTGACGAACCCGAACGGTAGCTTCAACACCAACGACGCGACAACGTTCGCGACCGGCAGTAAGGACATTTTGGCGATCAGCGGGTGGCAGTGCAACTTTGACTCGAACGTAAACAGCAAGATCGACATCGTCAACGCCTATGCGGCGGCCTACAAAGATCCTACGTCGGGCGACGACGTCATCTACTTCGCCCTCGAGCGAAACGCCAATACCGGTGACGCGAACGTCGGCTTCTGGTTCCTGCAGGACGCCGTCGGATGTAATTCAAACGGCGGTACCGGGACCTTCACTGGCGAACACAAGGACGGCGACCTGCTGATCGTGTCGGCATTCACCAACGGCGGCACCGTCAGCACGATCGATGTCTACCGCTGGGATCGACCGGGAAATCCCGCCGGTAACCCTGGCGCGATCAATACAACTCCTGTCGCGCACGGTGTCGACTGCCGCAGCGCCACAACTCCTGCCGGCGACCCGGCTTGCGCCGCTGCCAACACAGCCGCAATCACGGTCCCATGGCTGACCGCGGCCAAAACGACTGGTGTCGGTCATTCCCTCCCGACCGCGCAGTTCTTTGAGGGCGGACTGAACCTCACCGACTCGGGCCTCGCGGGGAAATGCTTCAACGTCTTCATCGGCGACACCCGGTCCTCGCAGTCGCTGACCGCCACGTTGTTTGACTACGCCGAGGGCACCATCGGAGAGTGCACGTCCACGACAACGACGCAGTCGTCGATTACGGGTTCGACGGGGATCACGGCGGCCGCGAGGGTGAGCGTGAGCGACACCGCGACGGTCACCGTGAATGGCGTAGCGTCATTCAGCGGGAAAGTCGACTTCTTCCTGTGCGGACCGTCCGCGACCATCATTACTGTCTGTGCGGACGGTGCGGGTGTGGCGGCGGGCTCGCCCACGATTACTGCGAGCGGTCAGGTCAGCTCCAGCACCATGGTCGTCACCTCGGTCGGCTATTACTGCTGGCGAGCTGTTTTCTCCGGCGACTCGAGTATTGGCGTCCCGGGGTCGAGGGACAACGGCACGAATGAGTGCTTCCAGGTAACCCCGTTGACCGCTGCAGTCGACACGCAGGCCGGTACTACGCCGGTTGACCTCGGTCAGGCAGTGAGCGACACCGCGACGCTCAGCGGCACGGCCAAGCAGCCGGGCACGGATGGCGCCACCGGGAGCATAACGATCAACGCATCAGCCGCATCGCAGGCAGCGGCCGGTGGCACGATCGAGTTCACGCTGCTCAAGAACGACTGCACGACGCTGGCGAGCGGAACGGGCACGAACCCGCAGAGTGTGACCGTCAGCGGTGATGGCAGCTACGGACCGGTCAGCTTCACGCCGGATGCTCCAGGTACGTACCACTGGAAGGCCGTCTACAGTGGCAACGCCCCGAACACGATCGGCAACTCGCACAACACCGCGTGCGATGACGCCGACGAAACGGTCGTCGTGCGGCAGATTCCGACCGAGATCAGGTCGAAGCAGAACTGGATCCCGAACGACACAGCCGAAATCAAGTCCACGGTTGGTAATCTCGCGGCTGGCGGAACCGTAGTGTTCACTCTTTATGAGAGCGCCAACTGCACGGGCACTGTGAAGTACGGTCCGGAAACGAAGACCCTCACGGGCGGCGCCGCCACTGAAGAGGTGAGCACGTCCAACACCGGTAGCGGTGCCGGGTCGTTCAAGATCACGACTGAATACGGAGATGCCAATCCGGCCAGTAAGGGCCCATTCTCGTGGAAGGTCGTATATACGCCGGCAGCAGCTGACACAGCGCATACCGGCAAGCAAAGCTCGTGTGCTAGCGCGGCGAGCACTGAGAGCTTTACGATCAACTATCACAACGACGCAGGACCGGGCACAAACTAGAAGTTAGGTTCAGCCCGTAAATAGAAGAGAGGCCCCGTTTCGACGGGGCCTCTTTTTTTGTGCGCAGTGCCTGGCTACGACTATGAGGAGTTACGGCTGGACGTCGAACGGTGTCGACGCGAGTGCCGTGGTCCTGCCTCGATTTGAATAGCTATCCCAGTTCTCGAGCGTCGCGACGCAGGCCGCCGCGCCGTCCGACCAGCTCGGCGTCGGCCCAAGCGTGAAGGTCTTGTCGCCGATGAACATCGCCAACGACTGCTGGTATACCGTCGCGCCGTTCTGCGAACACTGCACTGTGACCCACGGGTAGTCGGTCGCCGACGTGTGCACATCGAACGTCACGTGTTCGCCGAAGTTCGCCACGCCATCGATCGAATCGGGCGTGACCAGCGCGATTGTGCTATCACCCGCCGTGAGAGCGGGTTTGCCGCCTTTGGCGAGCGTGCTGAGCGTTGCGTCCGACGACGCCGCCATCACACTTGATGGAGTGATGCTCCCAATGGAATTCGACTGTGCGGGATCGTCCGCGCAGTTCGCGCTGCCAGCCGCCAGTGCCACGATCGACGCCAGGATTGCCAACCTGCTCATAACTGCTGCTCCTTCGAAGCCACTTCATGGCCACATGTCGCGGCCACGAGTCGAACCAGTAGGCGTGGCCACTCAGTTAGGGGTCCCAGGGATCCGAGGGAGTGCCTGACAGCAGGGCAACTGACGTTCCAGCCGCTATTAGGGCAGGAAATTCTCAGTAGATCGCGCGATCACATGAACAGGCGCGATGGCAGTATGGCGAGACGCAATCAATCTCGGTCGGTGCGATTACAGATCCCGACTCCGGTGCTCGTCCTATGCCCGACCAAAATGTCGCCCAGTTGCTGAAATCGAAGTCGGTTGACGTGATCGCAAAAAAAGCCTCGCCACAGTAGGTGTGGCGAGGCTTCGGGGTGGTGATCAGAGAAGAAGATGGTGCGTTCGCTCTGTGCTCTGTAATCGCGCTATGGGTACACGTGGAACGACATTGAGGCGAGCACGGTGATCGACTTCGGGTACGATGCCCAGTTCTCGAGCGTCGCGTTGCAGTCCGCGTCGCCACCCAGCCAGTTCGGCGTCGGCCCCAGCGTGAAGATCTGGTCCAATGAAGTCGCGAAGATGCCGTTCGAATCTTGAGAAACCAGACCGCCGTTCTGATAGCACTTCACCGTCACCCACGGCTGCGACGTCGCGGTCGTCGAGACATTGAACGTGACGTTCTGTCTGAAATGCGCGACGCCATCTGTCGAATTCAGGAGCACGATGCTGATCGTGCCGCCGCCAGTCGTGGTCGTTCCACCGCCGCCACCAGAGGTCCCGCCGCCGTTGCGGCCACCTCTGGCCAACGTCGCGAGGTTGCCGCCGGCGTCTTCCGGAGACGTGCTGCTAACGGTCGATGGACCTACGTCGACCAACGAATTCGATTGCCCCTGGGAGTTGCCGCAACCTACCGTCCCCACCGCCAGCGCGAAGACCGACGCCAGGATTCCTAACTTGCTCATAGTCCTACTCCTTCGAGGCCACCGCGTGGCCGGACGAGTCGTTCGTTCTCGAGATTTCAGCGACAGGGAGGGCGTTATTGCCGAGGCAACGGGTATGCCAGGCTCAGCCTTATGCAGTCCGCGTTGAACTGGCGTGCTCCGCTGAGCGAGGGCCCGAAGACACAGCCGTAACGGTCTCCGTGACGCCGACGTTTTTTCGCGCTGAAATTACAGGTTCGAAAGGCCGCTGGCGACGTGGGGAGCGCCGCCGGTTTGCCGACCCGCGTTAACGATACACGATCACACCCGCACGGATCGAGCTGAACCGGAAAAAAAGTATCGCGACGTGACAGGCACTAAAGAGCCGCGCTGATGGAATGTGTATTCAGCCGCAACTCGACAGATACGTCGAGACTGTGAAAACCACACCCTTCGTCGCATATACACGCTTTCTGCCGGCAGCTACTCTTGCCGCGCTGCGACGCGTCTTCCACGCGATTTTTCTGCGAGTTAGATTTTTCTGCGAGTTAAACGTGCCGAAGCGAACTCAACGGTTGTGTGCGAACCGCGCGAGCAGGAGGCAGCTATGGCAAGGAAACTAATGCGCTTCACAAAGCAAGAGATCGGATCAAGAGGACGCTGGCGGAAACGCTGGGGAACCCTGTTGGCGCTCGTGGCAGCGGCGGCTCTGACTGGTATTGCAGTGCTGGCAGTGCACGACCTGGATTTCGAGCTGGATGGGAACATCGCGGTCGATCCCGGTGGGTCCCAGAACGTTGACTGGGCGACGTTATTCGACGCAGCGGGCAACACCATTACCCCCTTGCCCACTGTCGCAAACAACGGGTCCCTGTTTGGCGACTTCACGAACGCCAAGTTGGACAAGGACTTTGTGAACAATGGGAACACCTTCGTGACCAGTGACACCACGACATTCGCGACTGGCAGCAAGGACACGCTGCCGATCTCGGGGTGGCAGTGCAACTTTGACAACAACGTGAACAGCAAGATCGACATCATGAACGCCTACGCGACGGCGTACAAAGCGGCGAACGGGAGCGAGTTCCTGTACTTCGCGCTGGAACGGAACACCAACACCGGTGATGCGAACGTGGCGTTCTGGTTCCTGCAGGACGACGTCAACTGCGAAACAACCGGTCCCTCCACAACCTTCAGTGGCGCCCACAAGGATGGCGACCTGCTGATCGTCTCTGCGTTCACGAAAGGCGGCGATGTCAGCACCATCGACGTATACCGCTGGAACGGCGGCGCCACCGGATCCCTAGGGACGACTCCCGTCGCGCACGGCGTCGATTGCCGCGACCCGAACCTTCCCGGCGGCGACGCCGCGTGTGCGGCCGCCAACAGAGTTGATCTCACCGGTATCCCGTGGCTCACTTCGAACTTCAAGGACGGCGTCGGTCATTCGCTTCTAGTCGGGGAGTTCTTTGAGGGCGGTCTGAACCTGACCGCGTCGGGGCTCGGGGGGAAATGCTTCAACGTGTTCATCGGCGACACGCGCTCGTCGCAGTCGCTGACCGCGACCCTCTTTGACTACGCGAGGGGCAAGCTCGGAGAGTGCGTGCCGACCGTGGCAACACAGGCTTCGACCAACGGCAACGTTCTGCCGGGATCGCCGGTCACTGACCTGGCCACGATTCAGGTGACAGGCGCCGCCAATCCAGACGACGCGATCGGCACGGTGTCGTTCGCGTACTGCGGTCCTGTCGCCCAGGGGTTCCCGACGTGTACGTCAGCCAACAGCACTTCCTTTGGCTCAGCGGTCACGCTCGACAACCTGCAGTGCGATCCTGACAGCCCCAACAACACGGACGGGAAGAGCTGCGCGCTTTCGGTGAGCGTGAATGACAGCGGACAAACCGGCGCTCGAGGAACGCTCGCGACTGGCAACTACTGCTTCCTGGTGACAGTTACTCTGACCAACTACCCAAGCCCGGGCGAGTTCACCAACCAGGGCAGCGAATGCTTCACGGTGCTCCAGTTGCAGCCGACGATGACCACAGCGCAGACCTGGACGGTGAAGGATAGTGCGACGGTCGCGGTTGCGAGCGGAGCCGGCAACTTGACGGGTGACCTTCGGTTCAAGCTCTATAGCGGCACCGATTGCAGCGGTGCGTCAACGCTTGTGTACGACTCGGGAAACATCGCCGTCAGCGGTGCCTCGCCCCAGACGAAGAGTACCGATGACGCAACGACACCAAGTGGGTCCCTCGTATTCACGAGTACTCCCAGCTCCACGCCTGCGGGGACGCTGAGGTGGCTGGTCACCTACAGCAATACCAACCCGGGTCACAGGAACGTCACCCATGCGTGCGGCAGCGAGAATACCGTCCTGGTGATCGACAACGACGGCACCGCGAACACTCCGTAAACGTAAGCACGGTTCACGGAACGCAACGACAAGAGGCCCCGTTTTCGGCGGGGCCTCTTTTTATGTGCGATTTATGGCCGCCGCGACTCCCCGTGCGTCTACCACCGCCCGGGGGGCGCCGTGCTCGCTCGGACGACCAGCGTGTGCGGCAGCGTCACCTGCTCGGGTGCGCCGTTGCCGCCGTTGAGGATGTCGAGCAGCACGCGGACTGCGTTCTCGCCCATCTGCCGCATCGGCTGCGCGACCGTTGTCAGCGGAGGATCCGTGTAGCGCGCGTAGCGGATGTCGTCCACGCCGACGACCGAGAGGTCGTCGGGAATTCGCATCTTGCGACGACGCGCGGTGTGAATGACACCGATGGCCATCTCGTCGTTGAAACAAAAGATCGCTGTCGGTGGCTGTTTGCGCCCGAGCAGCCGCTCTCCTGCGACGACACCTGAGTCGATCGAGAAGTCGCCGTTCATCACGACGAGATGCCGATCTTCCTGCTCCTTCTTCGCGCGCTCGCGCGCGCCGCGCAGACGTTGATCGCTGACGTAGCTGAGCGCCGGCCCGGTGACGAGGCCAATGTGTCGATGCCCGAGACGATACAGGTGCTCCATCGCTTCGACCGCGGCGGCTTTGTTGTCGATCTGCACGCTCGGGATGCCGAGTTGCGGAACGAAGCCGAGCGCGTTGACGACAGGCGCGCGGCGGTCGACGTTCGACTTGACGATCACTTCGACGCCTTTTGACAGCTTGCGACCGAGGAAGATCAGGCCATCCGCTTCCTTGGCCTGCAGCATCTGCGCGTACCGCTCTTCGCGCCCCTGGTCGTACTGCGTGTCGCCGAGGAGCACGGCGTAGCCTTCGGCGTGCGCGGTTTCCTCGATGCCTTGGAGAATCAGCGAGAAGAGCGGGCGTGAGATATCGGGGACGGTAACCAGTAAACGCCGCGTGCGCAGCATCCGCAGGTTCTTCGCGGTCGCGTTCGGCGCGTAGCCAAGCCGCTCGACCGCCGCCATGACGCGGCGCCGCGTTGCCGGCGCGACGACGGCCGCGTTCGAGAGCACGCGTGAGACGGTGGCGGTGGACACGCCAGCGCTCTTGGCGACGTCGTTGATCTTGGCCACGGTGGGGGAATTGTACTGGGGACTAGGGACTGGGGACTGGGGACTAGGGACTGGGGACTGGGGATCAGGGACCGTTGGACTCGGTGTCCAAACCCCAGTCCCTAGTCCCTAGTCCCTAGTCCCTAGTCCCTGAATCAGCCGACAGCCCATGGCGACATCAGCCGCCACGTCGAGGAGAGGAGCTCGCCAACCAGTCCGAAGTAGCCGATCAGCCCTCGCGTGCCCACATCACCGCCTGCTGGATGATCGGGCTCGACGCGGACGGAGATCGGCATGTCGAGCGGGACGTTGTCAGCCGCCCACCATTCCGCGGCGAACGCGGGCATCGGTCGAAGCGAGCTGATGACCGCGTCCACGGCTGGTGTCACCGAGGCACTCACATCGCCAGGCTGCATGGACGAGGGTTGCCCGGTAATCAGATGCGTGTAGACGTCGGTGTACCAGCCGAGACGGGAGGGCTGCGGGACGACGTGAAAGACCAACTGATGGCGCTCGGCAATGACGAGGATGTCGCCCTCCGCGCTCATGCGCTGCAGCACGTCGCGGATCTCGCGGACGGTCTTCATCGGCGTATTCACCATCGCGATGTCGAACGCCATCCCCAGCGCATGCGTCGGCACGTCGTCGGTTGCGTTGAGGTTTGTCGCGCGCAGTTGCTGCTGATAACCGAGATGACGCACGAGGCTGGTGACCTCGATCGGGCCCGACTTGACGCGCGACGCGACGTCGAGCAGACACCCGATCGTCGCCGCACGCGCCGATACGTAGCTCGCCTGGCGCGGCATGTCCATCTCGCCGATCGGGCTGAGTCCATCGAGCCGCACGCGCACGTTGAACCGCTCGGAATCGGCGGCGGCGGGGTTTTCGATGAACCAATGCAGCACTGGCAGGCGTGAATTGGTGAGCGACGGATCGGTGACGACTGTGCCGTAATACTGCGGCGTGTTCAACGGGTTCGCATAAGCTGGCGAGCGCATCTGGTCGCCATTGGAATCGGCGGCGATGATGTAGTAG
>Ga0207701_10000243_pt1 | contig 55630 bp, 89 predicted proteins | sample KBSSwiSSwithPhiX_FD_184294 | JGI IMG/M metagenome (GOLD analysis project Ga0207701, IMG submission 184294) | Switchgrass rhizosphere bulk soil microbial communities from Kellogg Biological Station, Michigan, USA, with PhiX - S5 (SPAdes) (version 2) | ecosystem: Environmental > Terrestrial >... | reverse complement strand
TGGACGGAAGTAGTTATCAGCTACCCGATTAAATGTCCTATTGTTCAGATAGTTATAGAGTGATAAGCTCTGTTTCATAAAATCTATGGCTTATGAGGCACATACCGTCCATAAACTACTTAGAAAGGCGTAGGGACTTCACCTTCAAACTTCTTAAGCCACATGGTTACGTTCAATACAGTCTTGACAATGGGTTCACCATCACCATCTGTAATTGGTTCACCAATGGGTTGTTTTCCTTCAGCCTTGAGTGCTTCTTTCTCTTCATCTGTAAGTTGCTTTCTTTCTTCTTGAGTAAAGCCACTTACGATTGCTTCCATACAGAGAGAATCCAGAAAGTCACAATCTGGATTCTCTGTGTCGATACCAAGGAACTCTTTTTCCTTATTTGCTTTGCACCAGAACTCAGCAAAGAAGCTATCAATTGCCTTCTGGGTTAGAGTGAAGTAAATAGGCTTGATTCTCAAACCAGCAAGCTGATAGAGTTTTCCAGCCCTTTCCATCTTGGTTTCTACTCCACCTGTTGCATTAGGAATACCACAGAGTTCCCAATTGCACGTAATCATTGGAGCATCATTGCTATTTGGCCCAAACTTGTGATCTGTGCAACGAACTACACAACGATCTTTGAAGGCCGGGGGCACTGCAAGCACTGCTTCCTTCGATTGTTTTAGTAATGCCATATGTTTTTGTTTTTGTTTTGTTGTTTTTGTTTTGTTATTCCTCTATCGCTTTTTGACAGAGGAAATTTTTGAATTCCTTCTCTTCAGGAATAAATCTTGGTAGTTCTTGCTCTGACTTAACTGTAACTAGAACTCTCTTGTGTGATGGCATCTCAGGAATATGATTTGCTACCACAGTGAAAACTGGTATCTCAGCTATTCTATATGGATGGAGTTCTTTCGTCTGCTTCTTAGGAACATATCCTACATGGATTCTTGGATCGTCAAAAGTAACCAACTTAATAGCATTGTTGTCATAAGGATTATCTGGTTCCGCTTCTAAAAGCAATGCTAGCCCAGTTTTGATTACTTCTTGATCTTTTTCTGGCCTAAAAGATAGACCAGCGATGTAGAATGATAGTATGTTGTTCATCTTGATTGGTTCCAATACTCTGGATGTTTTATTTTTTCTTTCTCGCAAGAAGCTGCGAAAATTATAGTTACTATAGCTGTAATAATTATACAAACTACAGCAATCTCATCTACTTCTATTTCTAGTTTCATATTTTAGAATGGTCTGTCATGTATTTCTTCTACTGGTTCTTCAACTGGCGGGTTTTCTGTATAACTATTGTATGAGTTTTTCTTTCTTTTAGATTTGAATTCGGCAGGAAACAAAGTAATAAGTAAATGACCATCTTGTGCTAGAGAAATAAATTCATCCAGAATCACAGAAATAGTCTTATCTTCATTTATCCAAGCTGCTCCAATTGGCCCCTTACATTCTGTTCTTTTATTCAAAGCAGATACTTTATAATCTGGCTTTCTAGTTATCATACTTTCCTTTCATACTGACTAAACACACTAAAATCTGGCTTCACTTTAAATGTTCCCTCAGGAAAAGATAGTCTTGTTTTGCTGTCGAACTGGTTATCAGAACAGACTTGCCAATAGTAATTAGATTTGACTACTTTTCCTGTCTTATCTTGCTCTTCCTCTACAACCATCCTAAAGAAATCTGTAAACCACTTCTTAATCTGTGCAAGAAACTTACCCTGCATTAAAGGAGCAAGTTTTTCTAGAAGCTGACCTGATTTAGGATCTCTAATGGACATTTCATGGAAAGATACAACTACATGACATTTGAGTGAACATAGATAGACCATCAACTTCTCACTATATTCTATCTTCTTAGCCCAAAAATCGAAATCGTCTATCTTTCCCTCTTTAGTCAACTTAGGCTCTAGTTCTTGCTGTTGATCAAAGAATGTCTGAAGCGAAGTCCAGCTATCGAGAAAAAGTGTCTGTTCACTTGTCATTTTTAGTGCCTCTTCTCTAAGAAATTTCAATACCGCATCCCTTCTATTAGGCTGTGCCCCTGTTTTCTTAGGTGGATAACCATATTTCTCTACCCATTCAGCATCATAGATTGGAACATAAGCTACATCACAGCCAGAGAATCTAGTAAGGCCATTGTCACAGTCTATTACTGTTATGTTAGGAAATGTTAATGCGGATGTAGTTTTACCAGTGCAAGGAGCACCTTGTAGTCCAAGACGAATTTGTGGAAACTTCTGAGTCTTTAAGTTTTGTGCTACTGTTGGTATGTGCATAATATCTACTCACCATGATTCATCGGATTGTATGGACGCTGTATGAAATTGTATTCTAGCATAACATCTCTAGTTGTATTATCTACTGCTGAACATACTTTAGAATATCTACAGGGGCCAAATGGATTCTCACAGGCATTGATTAATATTCCTTCGCGGAGAGGAGTCATTCTCTCCCTTCTCCAATTTTTGATTGCAGTTATTAGTCTACTTACTTTAGAGTAGATCAAAGTGTCCATCAGAACCATACCAGGATCATCTTGAAAGAGCATAACATCAGACCACTTGTATTCTATATCTCCTTCTGCTCCTTTGTAGAAGATACCATCAATAAAGCAACCTATTTCATTCTTGCATAGATCAGCTATGAAGCTATTTGGATACATAGTAGCATATTTAAGCAAAGCCCACTTATAAAATCTTAGCTGACATTTAAGTTCATAGGAATTGAAATAGTCTCTTATTTTCCACATGCTAGTAGTTTTCGCATCACAGATACATACTATTCCATTATTGTGCTTTCCTAGTTCATCTATCGTTCCTGCCATTAAGATTTCCATTTCATCGTCTACATAATATGGGAAAGCGAACCTTAGTTCTAGGAGTGCCTCATATTCTCCTATAGCTTTTTCTATTCTAATCACGTTGAAAAGACTCTTATTATATTTCTCCGCATACTCTAGACAGACTCGCATTAGAAAAGTAGATGTTAGGTAGGTCTTATTGGACTTTATAATCATCGGAGTATTAACGAAGTAATCTTTAGCTTCTTTGATGCCTTCGGCTAATCCATTTTCACCCTTATCTCTAAAGATTTTCCTAAACTTATGAAATGCAGTTCCGAATTCCACATCATTATTTTGCAGCTTGCTTGTGTAACCTTGGACAACTGTTCTAAACAAATTTAGCATACAAGCAGAATTGCTGAATGCGGAACTATCTAGAACTACTAGTGTTTTATTCATAGATGAAAGAACTTTTCTGCGAAAGTCTGTTCTTTGTAGGAAAGGTTTTCTATCTTATGCCAGTATTGAAGTTTTATTTTAATAGCTGCCTTCTCTTCTTTTGTTAGCTCTCTTTTAGCTATTATATCTTCAATATACCCTACGAAATCTTTATGTGCTTCTTCTAGATTATTCATTTCAGATCAATTCCAAATGATTTCGCTAGTACTTGAGCTTTCTTGAACTTTATGTTAAACTCAAGATCAGCCTGCTTTGATTTGTGTCCAACAATTCTAGAAGCCTCTTTTATTTTAGCTGCCTCAGGTCTAGTAGTTGGGAAATAAGGAAGAAGTATTTCATTCAGTTCCTTATCTCCCAGCTTCTCTAGATTTTCTGGTGTATTATTTAGTAACTGTTCTAGAGTCATATTGAACAGTAATTTTTCAAATCTAGAATTACTTTATTAGCACACTCTTCGCACAATTCTAGACAAAATACAGTTCTATCTGGAAATTCTTTACTTCTGGATTCTACTTTTATATCAAAAGTAGCTTTAGGTTCAAATTCCAGATGACAATTATCGCATTTCATTATTAACATAATCAAACTTCATAAGCGAATGTTAGGTAGAACTTGGACTCATCGTGGAAGAAGATATAGAGACTTACTAAGTTTGAGATACCTACCTTATACTCTACATACTTCCACTCAGAAGTGAACTCAACTTTCAGAGCGATTAGACTTGACTTACCTATAGTTTCTACTGTCTCAGTAAAGGCTTGTTTGTCTAATGCGGTCTTAATTATCTCCAGACCTACTTTGCTTGGTAACAGAATTAGGGATTTTTTGTCGTCAGCTATGCGCCAATACTTTAATGTTTGTGTTTTATTCATCTGATTTTTCTTTCGTGTGGACTATTTTTATCCTGTTGGTTGATACGTAAGCCATGAAAACTGGTGAAGCCTCAAATAGACCTTTGAAATATTGTATCTCGTCTGGTGTTAGATTTAGATTTTCCTTTATATCTAGCATATCTTCTGGATTAGATTCTTCCATAAACTTCAATACTCTGGTCTTGTAGTTCTCTATAACTACAGTAGGAGTATCTGCTGTCTTATGAACAATCCATCCACCTTGTTGAAGAATTGGGTTATTAACCCACTGAAGTAAAACACCTGTGTCTCCTTTGGAGATTCTTATACAATGTCTTATATCATTGTATTTACCTTCTACATCTAGAACTTCTACTAGATATTTAATAGACTGATTTATCTTGGCCCATATTGTGTTAGGTGCCCAGAAAGGATAATCGTCATATCGAAATTCTCTAGTTTGTTTATCTTCTGCGATTCCATCTAGAATAGGAATCATTCCTTTAGCTTCTTTTTCGTTGAAATATCCTCCTTTATCTATCTTTCTTTCTATCTTATTGCCGCCAGAAATTCTATCTCTTACAGAAGGGACAGTCATCATCTCTTTGAATCCCTTCACCATTTCTAAAAGCTGCTCTTTTGTAGCTCCTGCTAATTTATCTTCATTGTCTGGTGTTTGTGACGGATCCATAAGAATATAATTTTACTATACTAAAAGAGAAAAAATGCAAATTGACATGGGAACTAAGCAAGAAGTATGCCATTCTATTTTAACTTTTATCCTCTAAACAGGTGCATTTGAAATCTTCTTCCTTGTTATTACGAAGTAGTCCATCCCACTCAAAACAGAAATGCCATCCTTCATTAAATTCTTCTTGAGTTAGCTCTAGATCGTTGTTCATTATATCGTGGTATCTTTCGTCAGTCATATCAGTTCCATTTCGTTCTTTTCTCTTTCTCTATTAGCTTATCTATATTTCCTTCTATCTCTTTCTTCTTCTCTTCTGTCAAATTAAGTTCTGATGGAATTACTAAGTTAGCTTTATGACACTTGTTCATAAAGATATGGTAAGCAAAACATGCTTCGTCTCCAGTTGTATAGGGGCCTAGCAATAGTGCATTCATTTGATTTGTTTAGTTTCCTTTATTAGTCCCATATTCTTTGCCTTTTCAAGAGGATCACCAAATCTAGCTAGAAAAGCTTCACAAAGATCTTTTATTCTAGATTCAAGATCCTCTTCTATTATTGTAGCTTTCCTTGATTCTTTCTTACAGTTAATATATCCAGGAATTATACCTGGATTTGAATTTATTTCTATTGTTAGTCTTATCATATTTTATTCATGTGGTTCAAGTCCAAGAACTACAAATCTACGATAGATTTGCTGAAGCGAACGAACATTACCTTTTAGTTTTTCTATATCAATCTTCTTTGCGAACTCATTATAATCTTCTATCTCGCATTCATCTCTATCAAGATAGGCGAGTATTAGAGGTAAATCTGCTGACCTAGTCCTAAGCGGTGTAGGCTTCAAGACAAAAGTGCTAATGCGGTAGAATAAGTCCTCTCTAAACTTATCTTTTTCTACCCATTCCTCTAGATTTCTATGTGTTGCAGAAACAATTCTACAATTAATGGCGATTTCTTCTTTCGCTCCAACTCTTCTAATGGATTTCTCCTGAATTGCTCTTAGAAGTTTCGCTTGCATCTCTATTGCAAGATCACCTATTTCATCTAGAAATATAGTTCCATTTTGTGCTTCCTCCATTAGACCAATCTTTTCAGTTACCGCTCCAGTAAAAGATCCTTTCTCATGACCAAATAGTTCACTTTCCATTAGCTGTGCAGGTAATCCAGCACAATTAATTGCTACGAAAGCTCCTTTTCTATCTCCTTGAAGTGCATGAGCTAATAGTTCTTTTCCTGTTCCTGTTTCACCAAATATTAATACTGGATCATCTATTGGAGTTAGCTTTCTAACTTGCTCCTTCAATTTCGTCATCGAATTGGACTTTGTGACAAACTTGCTAAGCCACTGTTCTGTATTCGACTTACCAAGTTGCTCTTTAAGTTCTCTTATATAGGAATCATTTCCTGTATTTCTAAGAAGTTCTTCTGCTCTTAGAAGCTTTTTCTGCAACTCTGCATTGTTATTGTTCATCTTGTAGTTCTCTTTTCCGTATATCATATTATTTTTAGCAAACACAATGATCTGTTATTTCCCACATCCAAGAGCTGAAGTATTTAGTTCTTTCTTTCTTGGAAAGTTTCTTTATATCTATCTCTTTTGGATGAACAAAGATCTCAAATCCACCAAGTCCTTGAGAAGTTGGAAGCTTTGTTACTTTCTTTTTCTCTTTTTTCGCTCTATCTTTTATCCACCTTAAATTACAATAATTGCATGTTGTTAGTTCACTCATATATCCTTTCTAAACCCTAACCAAATTGGACTCCTAGGTTTATCTTTACTTCCATGTGCCTGATACTTATAGGTTATTATTTTCCCATCTTGTTTTGTATTCCAGAACTTTATTCTTTGCTCTAAAGTAAATCCACTTCCTACGTTAAACTCTACATTATAGAATCTGGAATTAATGTTAATGTCTTTCACAGTCCAGCTACCAAGCTGACAAGTTCTTATTAAGTTAGCTGCGGCACTAGATCGTTTAGCATATCCTAGTTCGTCAGTTTCTAGTATGTTAGAGTTTGTCATTAGTTCATTAGAGCTAATGATTACCGCTTCAGAATCGTTAAAGCGTTTGAATTTTAGAAGTGATTGTTCTCTTAGAGTGGAACGACCGAACTTATATGGTGAGAAAGGATCTCTTAAAATGATACCTTCATGTCCATCTTTTAGAATATATTGTTCCCACTCATCTAGCTTTTCATACTGATCTAAAGTTACATCACTAACAAAGAATAGGTTGTTTGTGTATTCTAGACTATAATCTAGAAATTGCTTTCTATGTATATAAGATTCATTACTCCATTCATTAAGTGCATCAAAGATTATATATCTAAAGTTAGGTTCTCCATCCTCACTCATTATGGCTGATTGTATTTCGTTAAATGTTTTACCTTGAATAACCAACTCACCATCTATTAAAACTGGTGGTTTATTTTTAAAGGCTTCCAGTTTAGTTCTAATATATCTATTAGGAATTCTTTTTAGCTTTCTTGATAGTGCTTTACCTTCTACAATACAACAGCGCACGCCATCAAGCTTAGGTTGTAGAATCAATGGGAACTTCAAGCTTTTTAAATCTTCCTCACAAAGACCGTATGCTAACATTGGACGAAATTGAGTTATCATATAACATTTCTATGAATTCTATTCTTATTTATATTTGAAATAATTGAGTCTGTTACATCAAATCTTTTCGCTATATCTATTTGCTTTACTCCTTGTTTAATTAAACTTCTGATTTCTCTAACTTGGTCTTCAGTTAAAAATGCTTTAGCTCTACCCTCTATACTATGTCTGCCTTTACTTATCATATCTTCTATATTATCAGCCTGAGTTCCTTGAAATAAATGTTCTGGATTAACACATGCTGGATTGTCACATTTATGTAAAGTATTTAATTCTTCTTTATATAGTTTAGGAAAGGTTAGTTTGTATATTAATCTAGAAACTCTCCAATATTTATATCTATGTCTTATTCTAGCATAACCATATTCATCAAAAGTTCCATGATATATCCAACATCCATTAAGATGTGGAACAATTCTAGATAAGATTTTATCAAGAACTTCTTTATTATCTAATACTTTTGCCATATTATTTTTCCTCCACATATTCTAGCATTGAGTTACCACCTTCAAATTCATCTACCATATCCATAGTTTCTTCATCATCTTGCTTGAGTTGAACTTTCTTCCCTGTAAATATATCTTCCCAAGCCTCTTTCATCTTAACTACATGCTTAAGATTCTTCAACTTCATAACAACTCTTTGTGCAACCGCTTCCTCAATTGTTCCTACATAGTAGCACATGAATTGATATGTGTCTGTTAAAGAAGTAATTCTAGGACAACGTCCTAAACCTTGAACAAGTTCCTTTTCTGAATAGACAGGAGTTAATAGTGTTTCTCTCTGTTTTGCTTCAGGATATTGATGGTGTGCAGAAAGTCCTACTCCACCAGATTTAAAGGTTAAGAATAATCCTCTGGATTTCTGCTTCTGGAATCTTATTCTCTCTTTCTCTCTTGACTCTGGATCTTGTGTGAGAAGATTATGTAGCTTCTCAAAAGCTATCTGCTCTTCTGTCTTAACTTCTAGATTCTCTAGATCGAAACCAAGTTCTTGTAAATCAATGTCCGCTTCCTTCATTGCTTCCTGGAAAGCTTTATTGTTCTTGATCTTCAATCCTACTTTCTTCTTCAGATTCATTGACTCTACTGAACCACCCCAAATGATTGAAACATCGTCGCGGCACCAACCATAATCTTCTACTAGAATTCTATATGCTCCAGTAATTGTTCCTTTGAAAGCGACAACGCATACAGGAGCTTTACCAGCTAACCAACTTTTGTGCATAAATTCTGCTAGATGATAACGTCTGCATTTTTCAGCAGCTTTTCTCATAATAGTCAATTGTGCTAAAAGCTGGAAATAGGAACCTTCTCCTGTCCTAAGAGACTCTTCTTCTATCTTCGCTTTCTCTTTTTGATATCGTTCCCAAGCTGTCTCATATTCAAGCCTCTCTTCGTCTGTTCTGAAGAATATCTTGCTTACACCATTGAAGGCTCTATGTTTTGGCCTTATGTTCTTAATTCGTAGAATATAAGGATCCATTTTTTCTACAAATCTCTTAATAGCTGCTTCACAATAATCCATTGGATCTGATGGCGCAGCAATTTGATGAGAGAACTGTTTCCAGTTTCTATCAGTAAGTTCTACTTCTCCCATACCGAAAAAGAATGTAGTATGAGTAGCTACAGCGAAACATCTAGCTTCGTAAACGCGGGAAAATGGAGTAGCTGACATAAAGATTTGAATAATAGTTTTATTCTTCACCCTGCTAACTGCTTGTGCTATCTTGGACTGAATAGATTCTTCTCTAGCTAGAATCTGACATTCGTCCCAGATAAAGAGACATGGAACAATGTTAGGATTCCATTCATATTCTATAGTCTCTTGTCCATTGACTACGTTAATTCGTTCCTTTACGAACAACTTACCAAACTTAGATCGAAGAGTCTCTATGTTGAAAACATGAACTGTGTTGACAACATCTAGATTGAAAGCCTCTTTTAGAACATCATTCTCTGTCTGTTCTACAATAGAAGTTTTAGTAATGTAAGCAATCGGTATTGGACTAATACATCTAGCCTTCTCTAATAGTCCATGATTTAGTAGATTCTTTATTACGGAACCGACTATGTAAGTTTTTCCTGCTCCAGTTTGAGCATTTAACAAGAAACCTGGTTTAAGATTATACCAGATCTCATTAAAAAGTTTGCGGGCAGTCTCTAGTTGCTCACAACCATCTTTTTGCTTCAGTAAGTTAGCTTTCTGATCTGGCCACTTAGCAACAAATATCGAATCAAAGTGCGATTCCGTTTCTTTATTTCTTTCTTCAAGTGTGAAGCTATCAATCTCTTTGACTTCTTCATCTTTCTTTTCAATCCTAGATACTTCTCTACTAACATTCTCGCTGTCATGTGCTTCTGGAGTATCGCTTCTTTCTCCGCTGGGGATAATTCCAATATTTCCCCCCATTTCTCCTTGTGGCTCACTACTTCCCTCAAGCACTTCAACTTTTCTATCACCGATGTATTTTCTGATGTCATATTTATCCTTTAATCTAACTATTAACTGACTATGAAACAAATTGATATCTTCAAAGACTATTGGTCTGTTCTTTAAAACTGGATCTTTTATTGTTATACCAAAGTTTAGTGCGAGAAAGCCATAGGTTCTTTCCTCTTTGTGAAAGGAGAACCTAGACTTCGCTTGATTAAGACAAGGAATAAGTTTCTTTATCTCATCTTCTAGAGTAATTACTTTTACTTTAGCTTTTCTTGACATAATAGTCTATCCACTTATTTTAGGGAAATGTTCACTTAGTTCGTCTACTAATCTAGATATTGCTCCTTTAACTATGAAAACCTCTTTTATGTTTGGATTCCAGTTAGGTGGTAGTTCTAATTGAGCTTCAATAGGTTCGTCAGAAACTATTTTACCAGTTACTGTTATTTTTACTATCATAATTCATTTGTGCGGTCATTTATTGTTTTTTCTCCATTTTTACAATGTGTATAAGATATAATACAATTAGCATATCCCTGTTTATCTAGAGCATATAGTCTAAGATTACTACAACGAGTAGCTTGTATCTCTGGAAGTTTTGATTGAAAAACTTCTTTAGCTTCATTAAATGTTCTACGTTCTAGCACAATTTCATCATCGCTATGTTCGCCAACACAATAGACAACTTCATATTTGACTGGAACTAATTCTCCATTTCCGCAATCTCTTTTCATAGTTTAATCTCCATTGTTCCATCAGTAGTTGGATAGTCAAGAATATAGTAGCTGCTTGGCATAGTAGGAACATTATCTATATCAACCCCTAACATATTAGCAGTTTTCTCTTTGCCGCGCCTAATTATATTGAGAGCCATCTTAATTATTATCTCATTGTCCTTATCTACACCAAATTCTTCTGAAAGTCTAATTTGTAGCTCCTTTAATTTTCTAACGCGGGCATCTTTTATTGTCATTAGTTCTTCATGTTCTCTTCTAGAACGAGCGAGTCTATCTAGATCTTTTAGCCAAGCTTTTTTCTTGTAGACTTTCTTTCCTTCTACATGATAAAGTTGCTCTTCGTTGTCAATAATAGAAACTAGACTAAGAATTCCCTCATCATCTATTTCTAGATAGTCTCTATATCCTATGCTAAGTGAGAGAAACTTATCAAGAAGCGGAAGAGTTAGTTGTGGTAAATTCATTTTTTACCTTCCTAATTGCGTTTAATAGTCTTTCTTTTGTTATATCATTTGAATATTCACCAATACTAGGATTTCTTGCTTTAATTAATATTTCAATAATTTCTGGCTCTATTCTTCGAGATATAACTTCTCCTTCACGAGAAATACCACTAGGATATACATAGAAATTAGTAGCACTAGCAGATGCGGCCATTCCTGTTGTATCTCTTATGAATTGACAGATAACACAATTATTATTATCTAAGAAATCAATTACCTTGTCATCTGGTAATGATTCTGCCCATTTTTCTAATTTTTCAAGTGCTAGTTTCATTTGTAGGATATACTATGGTTCTTTTAGAATGTTCGTCAATTAGGACTAAGTTCTTAATTCGGCAAGCTCTTAGTCTACAGATTCCGTCAATGTTTATCCAGATTGTTTTAGCATCAGATCTTATCTGTATCTCTACAGTTTCTGGTGCGGTAATGTCTTGCATTTCTTTTATAACAACAATTGGTTTGTCTGGTGCTGGACTAAAAGGAGTTGAATTACTTTTTAGGGTAAAAGATTTTCCCATATCTAGAATTTGTTTCTTTATCTTTAGAGAAGTTTTCTCTTCTTCGGTTAAAGGTCTAGCTCTAGTTATTCTACCAAGTCCTTGTTTTAGACCTTCTGGATCTATTTCCTTATGTTCTATTTCTTTGTGCGGTAATCCATCAGAATGTAATGATTTTCCAATACTTTCTGAGTTCTTGTGCGGCATATTATCTTTTATTTATATTATTTAAACCTAATATATCTATTGCCCAATCTAACTTTTCTTCTATAAGATCAATTTGATCTTTAGTTAATGTTTGTAAATTGCCTTCAATTCGCACATTAACTTGATCTACTACTGATCCGTCTTTAATACTTACTTGTTGTGTTAAATCTAATATTATACACATAAATTTAAATAAGGAAAAAGAAAGGGAAGTAAAATTAATTACTTCCCTTTCAATGTTTTGCTGATGTTTAAGCAGCAACCGCTTCTGGTTTTCCTTCTTCTTCTGAATCATCACCTTCTGATTCAGTGTTCTTTTCAGCAAGTGCTTCACGGATCTTCTTGATTTCCCTGAAGATCGCAGCAGAACGAACTGCGAAGTCTGGAGCATTTTCATCCAGATCACCAAATTCTGCAAGAAGTTCATTCTGTTGTCTGCTTAATCCAGCAACAGTTTCACCTCTAGCAGAAAGAGAGGAAAACATACGACTAAATGCGTCGTAGAATTTCTCCTCATCTTGGATTCCACATTCTTGGATGATTTTTCCTTCCTTTTTAGCCGCTTTCACATCACTTGCAGTTCTTTTTCCTGCTTCATACCCGGCTTCCGCCGAGATGGTAGCACAAAACTGCTTGAATTTAGGACGGAACAACTTATTGACGAGATCTGCTTCACTAAACATTGCAAGCAAATCTTTCAATGTTAATGTGCTGACGTTCTTAGGAGCTAGATATTCTGAACCCCTACCTTTTCCTTTCTGCACCTTAATAGGCGCAATCGCGACAGGAGTTTCAACTGTCTCTTTCTCCTTAACTTTCTTACCGTCAACCTCCTTCTCTATCTCTATCTCTTTCTTTACTTTGACTTCGAATTCCTTCATAGGATTTCTTTCTTTTCTACGCGAACTACTTGTTTGTTTTGTTGCAGAACCAATTAAAAATGTTCGCGCGGAGAATTTTAACTGGTTCTGTTTTCCTTTTGGAAATTAAATCATTCTTTTTAATATTTGAAGTGCAAATTGATAGACCCATGTAAGCAAGAACTGTGCCAAGTGGTCTTTATCTTTACTCTAACTTTTCTTTATATGTTCTTTATAATCATCTTCTAGAGCTTCGTAAAATTTGCTTGATAAAGTATCTAGAAGAACAATTATTTCTGCTGTTACTAACTTGTTCTCCCTAACAAAGTCTAGTATCTCTTTGCCCAACTTATTGTAGAAGTTGTCTATTAAATCTTGTCTCTCTTTTGGAAGAGTAAGAAAGATTTGTGCGGATTGTAGTTTATGTGCTTCTGTTATCATTTGTTTCCTTCTAGTATTTTCTTGTATAGTTCTACCGCGTTCTTCTCTATCTTTTCTCTAGCTTGTTCATGAAATGTTTCGCTAACAAGATACATTAAAGTAACCATAGAAGCAGATGAATATTTCTTCTCTGTTGCGTGAGAAGATATTATTTCAGTAAGCTTTTGTGCGAAGTCAAAAAGCTCTTCTGCTTGTTCTTTTGGTGTTATTTCCCTATAGCGAACAACTATAGCCATCTCTAGTTCTTTGCTTATCATTTTTAGTTTCCTCCAAGGTATTGTCCTACTTCTTCTGTTGTCATCCATTCACCACATTCTGAAAGCACATCAATCCAACATTCCCATAGATCATCTTGCCAAGATAGAAATACTTGATCTTTATATTTGTGAATGAAGTTATACATATTAGTTTCCTCCTAGTAATTGACCGATCTCTTCCGCTGTTAAATCATATTGATAGAAAGCTACTGTGTTATCTTGTTTATAATTCTCTAGAGAGATTCTATTACAGAAAGTAAGTGCATAAAAATATGGTCTGAAACCATATTCTCTAGATACTATAATGTATTGAAGAATGAATCTATACATAATGTTTCTATAGTTGACTTGTGCGGTATGAGTTAAAATTGCTGAAGCGGTAGTTTGTAAGAAGTTACCGCTCCAGACATTTTAGCTCTTACTTGCTAGTTTCCTAAGAATACGCTTCTCTTGAATGGAGAGAGTCTCTCCATTCCAATTGTGTCCAACTTGACAAGCAACTTGCTTGCCTTCTTTAAACCAGATATAACCGAATGATGTAATACGGCGAATCATATTTACCTCCTTTCTATGTTCTATAGTTGTCTGCGTGAGTCAAAATTCTAGCTCTTAACCATCTGGCGGTCATTGATTCAGATGCTTGTTTGCTATCTTTAGCTCTAGAAATTAATCTATCTAGAGCTTCTTTTGCTGTTATTTGTCCAGTTTTAACTAGACTTTTTAGGTCTTCGTGATGTTTTTTCATATGTTTGTTTTGTTGTTCTTTTTGTGCAAGAAAGCTCTTGTGCGGAATAGTCTCTTTGTGCGGTTAATAGTAGACCGGAATAATAGAGAAATAGCTTAATCCATGTTCAGTTGCATGTTCTAGTGCGGACTCTTCTGAAGAATATAAGTCTTTAAAGCTAGCACTAACATGTCTATAGTTATCCCATATTTCTTCTGGATGTTTAACTAAACCTGTTTCAGTATCAAACATAACTATCATGTATTTCTTTTTCATAGATTTAGATTCTTGATTAAATCTCCATCTGTTGTCTCAAGAATATTTTCCAGTTCTAGCCAATGTTCTGTAACTTTAGATAGAATATCTCTATTTAGGAACTTATTTGAGAATGAAGTCGCTTCCTTCAAACAGGAGTGTGCGGAAAAGTAAGTATATCTATTATTGAATAGAATCCAAACAATATAGATTGGTAGTTTCTTTTTCATGTTCTTGTGTGGTCAATGTTTAAGGACAGTATTAAATGTCTCTCTTTGTCTTGCAATCTCTCTTCTTAGTGCTAAATCAACTTCCTTATGTATTTTAGCTTTCTGCTCGTTAGAGAGAACAATAGACACAATCATAGCTGCATTATTCTCTTCTAGTGTTAAGATTCCATTCTCCGATAGATTCCATGTTTTCATTTGGCTACTTTCATTTTCTCTTCGATTAGTTCTTTTACTTTTCTGAGTCTTTTCCAGATTCTATTTATTGTTTCTAAGTTGTCCGGACTTGTGCGAACAAATCTATCTAGAAGATACTTCTCTTCTAACTTAAGATCATATAATGTCATAAAACACCTACACTTATCTTATATCGGCCATTCTCTAGGATTGCTTTGTTGTAGTTCTGGCTAGGAATCGCACTTCTAGCTGTAACAACAACCGCACAAAACATATCTAGTGCTTCATATTCATCTTTCGCACCATAACAATAGACTTCCCATTTGCCTGCTTGTTCGTCATATTCGAAAAGAACCTTATATTTAGGCTCTTGTGGTTTTTCAACAGTTGGAGAAGAAAGTTCTTGTGCGGTCTCTTTAACTGACTCCGCGCCAGTTATCTTAATGGTTCCACCGTATTTTGTTACTTGTTCGTTAGATAGAATATCTGCTATCTCTTTTGCCATTTTTCTTTCAGTCATATGTTTCCTTTCTTTTTCGCACAATTGATTTGTGCGGAAATTATCTTAGGCTAAATTTCCATTGTTTTTTAAATGCTCTTCTAATCATTTTAGCCCGCTTCTTGTTTTTCATCTGTGAAATTGCTCTATCAATTGCGTCGAGTTCGATAAAAAGTAATGCGCGGAGAAAATCATTTAATGTTTTCATCTGGTTTTCTGTAATCTCGTCTACTTCTATGGAGAAGAAAATTTATATCCTCTTCTATTAAGTCTGGTTTTGTGCTAAATGCTCCGCCAACACAAACATCATCTTCATACCACTCTATGCAGAATCTAAAGTCTTTCATTTCGCTAACAATTATTTTTCTCATATTGTTTGTTGTGTTAAGTTCTTGTGCGACTAACAACCAAGTTCAGCGAGTAATTTCAATATAGCCTCTTTATTGCCTCTAAGACATTCATGTGATAGAGTCAAATACTCTAATGCTTTGTTCTCCCAATATTTCATTCTATCTTCGTATCCTGGCCCACCAAAATTATAGGTAGCACCGTATCTTTCATGTGCTCTTCTATAAAGCTCTTGTGCGGCTTGATAGTAGCATTCATTTGGATTATCTAATGTTTTCATATTTCTGGTGTAAGTGTCTGAGATGTTTTGAAGCAATCTTTCAGTTCTTTTGCATCATTGAAGTAAAATCTATTGTCTCCAATATCTACTTGTTCTATTGTGTGATTGTTGAAGTATCCATGTGCGCAATAGCCTAAATTGATTGTGCGGCACCAATAAATATCTAAATTTCCGTCATCTTCTTCAATTACTATTCTATGGCATGAAGAGAGAAATGATTTAGCTTGTTGTAAGTTCATCTTCTGGTAGATTGCTATATTCTGTTTCGATTGTCTCGATGGTAAATTCTCTGCTTATGTGGTCACATTTGACTTCAAAGATACGAGAGATTATTACTTGTCCTAGCTTATTTCTTGTGCGAACAAACACTTCATATTCTCCTGTGATACCTTGAGTTTTAAGTCTAGCAATTCTTCCGCGAAGTTCTTTTTCTTTCATTCTTCAATTCCTTTACCATGTTGATGTTTGTTTAAAAGATCGAAAATAGCTTCTAGTTTCGCTTTGGCTGATTCTGTAACTACGTAGGTAGATTCATCAAATTTTTCAATAAAGCCACATTTGGTCCAATAGTTAACTCTCTTATAGAGATTGTTAAGGTCATCGTCAGGAAGAACTTTAAGATGTTTAATGGAGAAACATTCTACGTTACGAAAGCAATAGAGACGGATAAACGCCTGTAGACCAATGTCGTAAATGTTATGAGATGGCTCCTTTTTGATCTTTTTATCTGGTCTAGGAATAAATTGTTTAGGAAGAGGATTAGCTAGTCGCTCAGCCTCGCGTCGCTTCATCGCTTGTTTTATATCTTCTAGCGATACTTCTTTCATTGACATAGAGTTTTTAAATGCTTAGTTATACTGGAAGGAGTGAATTTTTCTTTCTCTAAATACCTTAATATTTTATTATATTATTATATATATAAGTATAATAAAAAACATATCTAGTTGATTTGAAGGCACAAAGATTAAAATAAAGAGCAACAAATTTACTCCTTATAATCAAGAGCTAACCAAAAAAGTATTGCTACAAAGAATAGAATAATCATAGTGTTAAATAAGTTGAATGTTAATTGAATTGCCCACGTCCTTTTCTGAAGCATTTTTTATGCCATTCTTTTTAATTATTCAGGAAAAGGCACATCTTGTTGGAGATCACCAAACTTGCTTATTCCTCTTTGAGACATATATAGTCCCTTGTGGAATCCGCTTATTCCTTTCTTGCTAGCTCTCTTTGAAATCTGCTCAAATTGTGGTGCTTTCTTGTTCGCATCCCAGAACTTCATTAGACGAGCATTTTCTCTTCTTGTCTGTTCATGTTTAGAGACTGGAATGTTAATATTCTGGGATTCTCTAAAACATGGAGTGCACAATCCTTTATGTTGTGCATGATTATCACACTTTTTATTAGCGCATTTTATGTATGGCATTGAATCTCCTTATTCAAACATGAATGTTTCATATCTGAAAGAGAGATTCGCTCAGGATTACTTTATTTTCCTTTCATCCTTTGCAATTCTCTTGGTATTTATTCTAGGTTGCTATCCTAATCTCTTATGTGCGATACTCCTAATTATAAGGGATAATCGCTTGAGGCATTTCCTTTGCACTAGATTTGATACTCTTGTGGGCTATCTTTTCTATTAGCTTGTGCGGAATATGTTAAGCTCTTTTTATAGGTTTATCTCTCGTTCTTTAGAGTCTAAAGTCAGATTGATAAGATTTCAAATAACGGACTGAAAAAGGAGTGTGTAGAGACAGGGTATCTCTACACACTGGCGGGTTACTTGGTTTCCCAAGTTTGTTCCGATGCCCACACTTTGCACTCGCTGAGATAATCCTGCAACCTGTCAGACAGGGTGTCCAGATTGATCTCGTACGATTTCAACAGTTTTTCCTTTTGATAAAGGTCGCTAATGGTTTGCACCACGCGATAAACTGCCATGCTATTGTGCATGATGAGCTTGTCATGAAAAGCGCCGGACATTTTGGCCAAACCAGCTTTTGTGGCTTTGCCAACTGCGGTTTTGATGTTGTCATCATTCCGCATCGCGCTGCCAAGCTGACTGCCGTAGTCCATTGATACCTTGTGGGCAATCTGCTTATCGAATCCCGCATAACACAAATCGCGGAAAACGACACGTTGAAAACCCGACAATGCACCAGCAAACCAGCCAACTTTGACGGCTGCTTTCACAACTTCTGCGGTTGTAGTATTTGACATAACTTTACTCCTAATATCCCCCGATGCCAGTATCTTGCTCAGACAAGCGAGTCTGATTATAACAAGGCACACTACGGCACAAGGGAAATCATCCCTAAACTACAACCCATTTCACGATTAGGCAATCCAGTGGAAAGCCACCTCGCGCAACCCGCATTTCAAAGAACTAACTCCTATATAGCACCAGGGATGCCAAGCTGTAACATGTTGGTAATCAACGATATACTTTCAGGAATATATCGGGAATCGTGCATTTGCAATACATTTGAGTGACAGATGCGAGTGAGCAAACACTTACTAAGTTACAAGTCCTTCATTACCAAGGCTTTACAGAAGAGAAATCAATTTGACCTTTTAGTCAACAACGTAACTCCTTAATGAACAACGACTTACAGAGATTTCAGTCATTTCTGTCGTGTCCGAAATGACCGAAATTGGGGCCCCTGATTATCTCATAAATTTTATAAAACAAAATGACCCTCCAATATAATTAGAACCAAATACTAAACTCTTTCAATATTTTGGCATAGAAATTGCTCTAGTAAAACATGAAAATGTTTGATTTATCAGAGAAACTTTCGGAAGCTGCTTTAGAAATATTAAAGCGTGCTAAACTAAATCAACTTCTATCAGACGAAGAAACTAAAGTAGCGCCAACCATAAAAGAAAATTAAGCGGTTCCTATTTAAATAAACAAATGAATCCGCTTCCTGAAATGTTAAACGTCCAGATCAAAGAGCTATACGACAAATCTGATATGCAACCAGATCAGATTGCTGAGGCTCTTTCTGTTGACGAACATTCTGTTAAAATGGTTCTAATGGGTTCCTCAGTTAAATTCAGAAACGAAGTTAAGAAAAATCCTTCTCTTTTCACACAAGATGAATTTGAGATGGCAAAGCAGAGAATTACTTCTCTTGTGTTTGCTGAAAACGAAAACGTAGCATTCCGCGCGGCTAAATTTGTCATAAACGAGAACAAAGGACGACATGATCTTCAACATGTAAAGAATCTAAATGTCAATGTTACCTTACTAAATGACCAGCTTGTGAATATGAAAAAGGCCATTGAGAAAGGGAAATCTAAAGTAATAGATATTCCTGCTGAGATTGAACATTTAGCTGACTAAACCGCTCATCGGGACGAGCGGAGCGAGAGATGAGGCTATTATTAGACACAATAAGAACACCCTTCGGAATAATACTTTTTGAAAGGCAGGTGATGAAAAATCAATGGCCTACTAATTATATTGTTACAAACATACCTGGGCCTTATCAATTACTAATTCGATACCTAAAGAACAAAAGTTCGTAACCTAGAGAATAATCTGTGGTTTGTTGAATTAGAAAATTATGGATACAGAAACAATAGATAGACTCTTTCTAGAACTCTCTCAGTTCACAAAAGCGACCACTAAGAAAGAGCTAGATTTAATCGAAGAGAATGAGAAACTAAAGAAAAGAATTGATAATTTAGTTCAAGAATTAAATCTACTTCGTGAGAGAGAACTGATTGGTAAATAAGCTACCAAACTCCCCGCGCTACCATTTAACTCATTCGCTATATGTCACTAAAGCCTTATCCTTCTCAAGTCCCAGTAAAAGAAAAGAGCGCGGTATATGATAGCAGGCAAGATACAATAGATCATATAAATAGAGTATCTGAACTCTTAGAGCTTTGTCGCGTAAATCTAATGAACAGAGCCTGGATTCACGACAAGTCAAAGCTAGAATCTCCAGAGAAAGAAGGATTCGATGCTTGTGTTCCTAAACTAAAGAACCTAACTTATGGATCTCCAGAATATCTTGCTTGTCTAAAGGAAATGCAGCCTACTTTAGAACATCATTATGCTTGCAATTCCCACCATCCAGAATATTGGAAAAATGGAATAGAAGATATGTCTCTCTTTGATATTCTAGAGATGCTTATGGATTGGAAAGCTGCTACAGAAAGAATGGCTAATGGTGGAGATATTTGGAAATCTATCTCCTTTAATCAAGGTCGATTTGCTATGCAATCTCAACTTATGAGAATTTTACAGAATACAGCCAAAGAGATGAAATGGGAAAAGAAAGAAGATGAAATACCTAAAACTACTACTTAGTTTAGCCGCACTAACTTTAAATGTTTCTGCGGCAGAATTTCAAATTTCTTGGAATAGTTCTCCTACTCCAGGAGTAACAAACTATGTTCTCTATTTTAGCACCAACGTATTAAATAATGTTACAAGGACAAACAGTTCAACTATTAGACTAAATGCTGGAACAAATCTTACTGGCTTTGTTTCAGGAATAATCCCGGATCAATGGCAATTTGGTGTAACTGCTATGAAAGATGGAATAGAATCTGATCTATCAAATCTACTCTTAGTGGAAGTTCCTGAGCCGCCTAAGAATCTAAGAATCATAGCCCTTCAATTTTCTGGAACCCTAAGCAATTTTTACGATGTTGGATTTTTTAAATTACGAATACCTTGATTCCTACTAATAGCGACAAAGGTTATTGGTTTGTTAGATGATTCCTGTAACCTCGCGGTGACTTAGTAGGAATCATTAATTTCTACCAGTTTGACAAGTTGAATTCTCATACACATAGATTATAATGTTAGGTTGGTTTTACTCCGTTACTCGTTGCTCCAATCTAGTATTATATATCTTAAATCAACCCGTCTAGTTGTTCTAGACTTAGAACTGGTAGATACTTTCGCTCGAGAACTTACTTAAATACTTGTATAATCCGCACACTCCATGTAAAGTTATTATGAAAACACTAGATAATACTTCAGTAGAAGATGTTAAGAAAAATGTTTCAGACGTAAAGATTGTTGGAAATGGAGATAGCTTTAGACTTCTTTGTAAAGCTTCTTCTAAAGAACAAGGTTGGATGAAGTCCTGTAAGGCATACGAAATAGATGGTGTTGGTTGTATTGTTCAAGTAACTACACAGCAAGGTGACAATATTGCAGAAGCTCTAACCTTTGTTCCTGGTGTTACTATAGTTGAAGATATAAATGGTGGGAGATGTTTAAGAAAGCTATGAATAGAAGAAACTTCCTATCTTCTTTAGTAAAAGGTATTGGATTATTTACCATTCTACCTCCTAGCACTACATATTCTAGGATATGGAAAGCTACTGTTAATCCTGATTGGATAAATGCTGAATGGGAAATGGAATTTAAATTTGGAGTATTACATAATAAGAGAAATATAGTTCCTATTCTTTTTAAAAGATTAGATTTTAGAATATTAGATTTACCTGTTGGCCCTGCAATATTTCCTCTTCAGGCTGGTGAGGTAATAAAAGAATATGTTATTGGATAATCCAGATTTCTTTGTAGAATCTAAATCTTCTTCTAAGATTATAGACTCTACTGAAAAGTTCTTTTCTAAAGCTGAACCTATTAAAGAGTCGGCCGCGACAGAAAATACTCCAAAGCCTGAATATTTCAATGATGAGGCTCCAACTAAAATACAAGAGGATTGGACTACTTTAAATGGATTCGAGACTTGTATAGAACTCTTGGCTTTCTTTGATAAAAATATTAACGAAGGAATTGATACTCTTCATCCTTGGCAGATAGAGACTGGAGAGCAGCTTTCTAGAGCTAAATGCTCTTCAAAACATCCATACAAATATTGTCTATGTGCCGCAAATGGATCTGGAAAAGATGCTTTTGTAATCGCACCTTTTGCTGTCTGGTTTATTACAACGAAACGTAGAAGCAGAATGATTATTACTTCCTCTTCTGGCGTTCAATTAACAAATCAAACAGAAGCATACATAAGCGGACTTTGCGAAAAAATAAACAACTGGGCCATACAGAATCTAGGTGCTCCTATTCTCAAAGTAAATAAAAGACATATAGTATGTCACCTTTCTGGATCAGAAATTATCTTATTTGCAACTGACGAAGAGGGTAAAGCAGAAGGCTATCACCCATTAGAGCCTAACGCGGAAATGGCCATTATAGTAAATGAAGCTAAATCTGTCGCACCAGAAATCTTCAGAGCTTTAAAGCGATGCACTGGATTCAACTATTTAATCTATGTTTCCACTCCTGGTGCTCCTTTAGGGGATTTTCATAATGCTTTCAACGATTGGCCTTATAAGAGGAGAGTTACTTTCTTCGATTGTCCACATCAATCACGTGAGGAATTTGATGCTGACTTAAAAGAACTTGGTGAGTATTCACCTTATTTTAGATCTAAGTGGCTTGCTTTATTTACTTTTATCGACGGTAAATATGTAATTGGATCAGAAAGATTAGCAAAGCTTCGCACTAAGATTCGTCTGAAACTGGTTAAAGAGTTTGGAACTCAACCTAGAATTGGTCTTGATATAGCTTTGTCTACTAATGGAGATGAAACTTGCATAAGTTACTTTATTGGTAACAGACAAACAAAGCAGATTACTTGCCGCATCAAAGATGCTACTTTGCTAGCAGATTTTATAGAGAAATCTTTCGAAGAACAAAAAGTTCCTAAAGTAAATGACTATATTTATGCAGATGACGGTGGAGTTGGCCGCGCAGTAATTGATATTTTAAGGCGTAAAGGATGGTCTATCAATCGAGTTTTAAACCAGTCTGCGCCTAAGAACAAAAAGCAATATCGTAATCGCGGAGCAGAGATTTGGGCTAAGTTTAATAGACTTGTTGAAGAGGGAGTAATAATTCTACTGGATGATGAGAAACTTTATTCACAACTTGCATCTAGGAAATATAAAGATTCTATTGCTGGAATAGATAAACTATGTTTGCAGAGTAAGCCAGAAATGCTTTCTGAGGGATTGCCTTCACCTGATAGAGCTGATGCAGCTGTTTTAGCCTTTTCCAATATAAAGGTTACTGATCTTCTAGATGCTTTCATTACAGAAGAGATAAAGGATACTAAACATGATTCTAAGAAAATGACTGCTGAAGAAATAGAAGAAGCTTTTGTTTGGAATGGTCAAGTTTTAAAAATGCACAGAAAAAGAAATAGAGCACATATGTCATTAAACGCTATAATGAGGAACCAATGAACTTAATTGATCCATACGATTTATCTTACGCCAGATGGGATGGAAAGAAAAATAAACTAGAGACGAGACTTTGTTATTTACTTTTTAAGATTTCTTTAAAGAAACTTGAAATTTTATTTACTTTCCATCCGCTTCATCAATATCCATTTGGAATACATAAGCCAAGCCGCTTGATAGGAATATATGTTTTTGGTGTTAGAATGTTTTGGTTTCAATTAGAAATTCAGAAAGACCTATATGAAAAAAGAAGAACTAGCTGGTAAAAAGATTGCGGTCTTTGATCTTGAGATTAAGAGAACAATAGAGTCTCTTTCAAAAGGTTGGCAATCACATGATGAGATGGGTATAAGCTGTCTTTGCCTCTATGATTATTCTACAGGCCGTTATCGAGTATTTGATGATTCCTCTAAAGTAGATTGTCTTGCAATTTTAGAATATTATGATTTAGTAGTTGGCTATAATACAGTAGGATTTGATTGGAAAGTGGTAAATGCGACTTGGCCTAAGCCTGAAATTCATCCAAATAGAACATCAAAAGACTTTGATATTTTGAGAGAAATCTGGAAATCTAAAGGACTTAATCCAGATGTATTCAATCCTAGAACTCATGGTGGAACAAAGTTAGATGATGTAGCTTATGAGACAATAGGAATGAGGAAAACACTAGATGGAGCTACCGCACCTAAACTATACCAACAACATCGTATAGCTGAATGTATAGACTACTGTATCGAAGATGTAAGAATCGAGAAAACATTATTTGAATTTGTGGTGGAAAAACAATATGTAGTGCGCGGCGGACACGAAATATCTATACCATTCAATCTATGAACATTCAAACTAAACGACATCCTGGATTCAAAGCTGTTCAAGGACAGATAGAAAAAGAAGGTTATTCTAAAGAAGAAGCTGGAGCTATTCTTGCTTCTAAAACTAGAAATGCCTCACCACAAGCTAAGAAAGCTAACCCAAACCTAAAGAAGGTGAAAGGATAATTTATGCCTGAAACACTCCAGCCAGCTATAGTAAATCCAGAATCTAATCCACCTGATTATGATGAACTATTTGACTACTCCAAAGCGAAGATTCGTATTAATCAGATGATAGATGATTGGAGAGCTGAATGCGATGCTACAGAGAAACGAAGAAAAGAGCGATATGTAGACCTAGATATTGAGTCTCTTAGGCAAGCTGGAGACATTCAGAAAGATGAAACTTTTGTTCCTAATAGAGTTATCGACACGAATATTATGCGTGAATTGCCAGAATTCATGGCATTCCTGAAACAATCTAATAGATTGGCGATATTCAACTGTGTTTCTAATCCAGAAGTTCAGACAGATAATATTGAGATTGCTTTCACAAAAGGTCTTACTTATCAAGGTTGGTATAAGCAATTCAAAAAGATGGTAGATGGTGCCTCACTTCATGGTTGGGATTCTATTGAAGTTGTATTTGATGAGACTAAACCACTCCATGTAGGATTCGAGCATATCGGACATGATAGACTTTTCTACAATATTAAATGTTCCGATATCCAAGATTCTGAGTTCTTAATTCGAAAATACGACGTTACTCTTTTAAGACTCCAATCTTTCAAAGCAAAAGGATTCGACCCAGCCCAAGTTGATAAAATCTTTCAAACAAATACCGCGCGGCGAAAAAGAGATGAAACTGTAGTTATTTATAAGGTATTTCATAAATTTAATAATTGTGTTTATGTAGAGTGGTATTCAAGGGACTCAAATGTAGATAATTGGTTAAAGGAACCAGAGAAGCTTAAAATTGGTATTGCAGAACAACAATCTCCGGGTGGTGAACTACAGCAAATTGATATAGCTGCAGGACAAGGAGGAATGTCACCACCCAAAATCTGGGTAGATAAAGAAGTAGACCTCTATCCTACATTTCAATATCTATATAAGGATGATGAATGTGAGACAATTACGGATCATGTAGGTAGAGGTTTTCTTGATGCTCCTATGCAAGAAGCACATACAGCTATTGTATCAGGATTTGTTAATGGTCTATTAAGGGCTGCTAATGTATATGCTTCTCCAACTACAGATGATGGAGAATCAGCAGATATAAAACAACTTGATGTAGAACTTACTCATGGTGGAATATATTCTAAACCACTTAACTTCTTCCATACAGATTATCCTGATGTTTCTGTTCTAACAGCTATGCAGTATCTTTCCACGATGAATGCACAGTCTACTGGAAAAACTTCTTTTGCTGTCTCTAATAGGAAAGATTCTAGAAAGACTGCTAAAGAATTATCTCTTGCAGAAAAGGAAGAGCAACAGACCGAATCAGTTGGTTTAGCTGATTTCTCAGAAGATCTAAGAGCAATTTTTTCTTTTACTTGGATTATTGTCCAATCACAAGCACTTCAAGGAAAGATTCCTTTTCTTCAGAAGCAAGTTCCCATAATGATTCCTACTCCTGTTCCTGGACCAATGGGAGTAGAAATGCAAATGATTGAATCTGGTGAGATGGAATCAGTAAATGATAATGAAGTAATTGCAGAGACTTATGAAATTAGGCCAGCAGGAGATGTAGATGTAATTGAAAGGAAGAATAAAATACAACAGATGCAGATTGACTGGCCTGTTATTCAGACAACTGCTCTTGCTCCTAAGTTTCTAGAGGAATATGTTCGTCTTTCTTATCCAGATAAAGCAGAAACCTATACAAAAATTCTAGAACAAGGTGATGTTGGAAAACAACTAGTTGCATCACTCTCTACTCTTCTACAGGCTTTTACTTCACCAGAAGATATTAAGTCTCTCAATCCACAGCAATTGCAGCAACTAGATCAGATTAAAATGCAAGTAGAACAATACTTAGGAGCTAAACCTGGAGAGGAATCAAAATGAGCACTGTAAGAGCATATGATAGAATGTCTGGCCGCGTCGCTGATATAGAGACAGAGCCTAAGGATGAACATGCAAAACTTATTGCAGAAGAAGAACTAAAAACTTGGTTAACGATGGAAAAGACACAGAACCTATTAATTTATCTCGCGCGGAGAGAATTAGAACTTTTGAATGCTGCACGTAATTCAAGTAGGTTAAATTCAGATAATTCAACAAATAGATTTCTTCATATCTCTATTGGTATTAGAGAGGTGATAGAATATATAACAGAAAATAAACAATCAACACTAGGAATATAATATGCCAGATGAACCAGCAGAGAATCAGTTTGTAGAGCCAAAGGTAGATTTTGAAGGAGCAGAAACTCCAGCAGGAGAAGCTGTAGAACAAAAGACTGAAGAAGTTTCTACAGAAATTGAGAAAACTGGTGAAGATCATGAGCAACTAGAAACTACTCGCGAGAAGAAAGAAGATAAAGAAGTAAATTTCCAAGATTTCTTAAAAGATCGTGGTGTAGAATTTGATCAGACTAAAATTGAAGCTGATCCAGGAAAAACTAAAACAAAGACCGCTCCAAGAGTTCTTGATGATATTCCTGAAGAAGATAGACCAATCTTTAAGAATATGTCTATAGAGAGCTTTAATAAGCTAAAGCCTCTTTATCTAGAACATAAAGCTCTTAAGACAGAAAATGAACAACTAAAGCAGAATAAAGGAAAAGAGCCTGCTTCTATCTTTGGTCATCCAGAAGCTTTTACTCTTACAAAAGAATATAAGACTTCATCTAGCGACTACAATTTAGCAGAGAGAATTAAATCTCATTGGGCTACACAAGCTGCTAAAGTTTCTAGAGGAGAAAAATGGCAAGATTTAGATATGGATCCAAAAACTGGAAAGCTTGTTTTATCTGAGCCTAAAGAATCAAATGCGGAAGCGGAAGTATTTATTGGAGATCAGCTACAATTTGCTAGAGAGCAGTCTTATGAGGCTGGAAAGAAACTAAAGAACTATATTGACAGCTATGATTCTACTTATAAAGCTGATCTAGCAGTTGTAACTGGAGCGGTAGAGAAATACTTTCCAGGATATACAGCTAAAGATCATCCGACACAAGCTATTCAGAAAGCAGTATTAGATGCTTTGCCCGCATCTTTCAGAGATAATCCAGTCTCCACTTTGCTTGCTATGACCGCAGCCAATAACGCTATTCTACTTGGTAGGGTTAAGAAACTACAGGATGAAAACAATAAGCTAAAAGGTATTAAAACAGATGCTAACAATGCTCAACCTAGAAAAGGTGAGTTTGTAGCTGGTAAAGCAGGAAATGGTGGAGTTAAATATTCTGACTTTCAAAATAGACGAGCACAGGATGTATGAAAGATGATGAGTTTGTTGATGCTGCCGCACATCTTTTTATAGCTATAGTTGTTTTATTGTTCTTGATCTGCCTTGTATTTAAATAATACAAGGTAGTTTCTAATTAGTTTAGAATCTTGGCACATATTGTGCTAAAGATGTATTGCTTCTAGGGGATTTCTGAGCACCCCATTTCAGCTTTCTATTTGCGTATGAGCTGGCGCAAAGTTCCCAGGTTTCCTTTTCTGAAATCTGAATGTATTTTATACATCGTAAATTAACTTCAAAAAGAAAGATTAACATATGCCGGTAAACTCGATGCCAGCCATAGATGCGGCCTCTTGTTCAGGTTGGTCTGAAAATGACATTAACCTCTATAATACACTTCCTTTCTATCTAGCAAAGATGGAAGTTGAATTGAGGAAAACCTGGACTACTTGGGCCAAATTTACAAAAAAGAGGAAGTGGACACAGAATATGGGAGATACTCTTAAAGGAGTAGCTACCAATCCTTCTCCACATCTTCGTCAGTTCGCTAATCCTAATCTTATTAAGAATCCTCTTAAGAAAGATATCATTAACGTAACTGAAAGAACTGCAAGCGCACAAGTCTATGGTCAGAAGTTTGAGTCACCTGGACTTAATTTTTACCCTTCATTCAATGATTTTATGGATCATGTGGATGACAATGGTAAAGATATTATGGAGAAGGTTGAACGATATGAAGATATTTTCCTTCGTGGACGTATCTTTCATATGTCTCCTTTCATGTTTCTTGCCAACGGAGATAAAGCAATTCGAGTTCAAACTAATCCTTGGCTTGGAACTGGAACATTCGATCCTGCTGTTGATGGTAAGACTACTGCAACATTGCTTGCAAATAAGAATACTATTAACTCACATTTGAAGCTCACAGTTTTAAATGATGCTTATTCACAGATGGATACTGAACTTCGCATTCCTTTCTGGTCTGGTTCTGCTCTTCCTAAAGAAGATGCACCACTAGACGGTAAGTATTGTTTGGTTACAGACAATGAAACATATGGTCAATTTACTTTTGACCCTTATGTTCAACAGCATAAGAACTGTGATCTGGATATTGTGAATCAATCATTCAAAGGTTCCTTCTTTGGAAAGATTACTTCCAAACTGGAAGATTTGCCTTTGCGATTCATGAATGATTGCACATTTCCTGCTCCAGAAATCCGAGTTGCTGCTGGTGCTGAAAATGCTGGTGAAACTGTTCCAAATCCACAATATGCAACATTAGATGAAAATGGTTCACCTTACACTGTTAGTTGGTTAGTTGGAGCACAAGGTTATGAAAGTATTCAAGTTGGGCCACCGCCAAGTGCTTTTACTGGTGACAGCCCGCCTCATAACTTCCCAGCTATGAATTGGAATGGTAAGCTTATTATCACTAAACAAAAGCTTGTTCCTTGTGTAGATGCAGACACAGGAAACATGATCTACGAAACTAATGTTTATGGTGATTGGCTTTGGTTCATTTGCAGGATTGCTCTTGGTATTCTTGCAACACAACGAAGGAACATTATTCCTATTCTTCACCTTAGGAAACGTGGTCTTTAAAACATCATAGAGAAAGGAAATTAAATAATATGAAAAAACTTCTTGCTCTAATTGGCGCACTAGCTTGTTTTACTGTTAGTGCTCAACAGAATTATGTAACCAATTCAATGGCTGCTGGACTTAGGACTATTATTCCAGAAGCTATTGTTTTGGAAAGCTTACAAATTACTGGAACGAGTAATACGATTGTTAGGATTTGGGATGGGCCTACTACAAATGTAGTTGGTGCCTATACAAACTATACTTCGTTTATTACTAATCAAGTTAGGACATTTGTTGGTGTAAATGGTCTTACAAACAATTACACTAACACTTTGCTCTATACTCTGGCACAAGCTACTGCCGCTGCAACAAATGATGTTACTCCTATATTGGTTCTAAATATTGGAGCAAATACTACACCATTTGTTTTCTCGACTCCAACAGTTTTTACTCGCGGAGTTAATGTTTCGAATAATAATGGGGGTCTAACAATGGTAGTTACTTATCATCAACCGTGAGGAATAGATACTACCACTGTTTCGGAGCTAGGATAGTCGCTGGGGCTATCCTAGCCTCCTTTTCTTTGAATGCTGCTGTAACAAATGTTAGCACTGTTTCTCCACAAGGTGCTACAAATATTGTTAGGAATATTATAACTAACAATGTAGGCAATGGAAAGCTACTTTTAGTTCAGGGGACAAATATAGTTGGAATCTCTACAAATTCTTTCTCTACTTCTACCAATCTTGTAGCTAACAGATTTACAACTAATACATATCCTTCTGGAATCGGAGCATATGTAACTTCTGGAACTGATGTTCTTACTATAAATGATGCTGGAACTAATCTATTTCTTAGAACTCGTGGAGACTTTCTTTATCCAATTTTTGACTTTATTTGGGAAACAGATATAGGTTTTACTGATATTACTACAGGAAATTCATCTACCTCAAAACATGGTTTTGCTCCAAAATTAAGTGGAAGCACAAATCAATTTCTTAATGGTCTTGGAAATTGGGCAATTATAAGTTCAGTTCCTGCTAATGGAACAAATAATGCATTAGTTATTTGGCTTACTACAAATACTCAATCTTTTATTCCTAATGGTATTGGTATGTTGACCAATGATGGTTCAGGTAATTTTGGATATACGACGAATCTGGCGCAGAACATAATTATAAATAACTTAACTGCGACAAACTTGACTGTAGTTAATGCTCTTACTGTATCGAATATTATAACTACTAATATTAGCGTAGTAAATAATCTTTACTCATCTAACTTTTTTGTAACAAATGTAACAGTTCAAAATAATTTAACTACTTCTAATTTCTATGCAGTCAATGGAAATCACAATACATTGATTGTAACTAATGCTCTTTCACTAACCTCGCTTGGAACAAATAAACTTTTAAGAATTGGTTCTAATGGAGCTGTGACCAACATAGCTAATGGTTCTGGTGTTTTAACTAATGATGGTTCTGGAGGCTTTTCTTGGGTAACTGTTTCAGGTGGTTCAAGCGGGGCTTCTGTTTGGGTTCCAAATACAGCATTAACTTATTCTAGTGGAACAAATGTAACTATAGATGGTTCAGGTGGAACTAACTTCTTTCTAAATGTAACTAACACTACTTTCTTTGTTACTCCATCTAATATTCCAGCTTCTAGTTCATCTAATACATCATTTACTGTCTACTTCAAAATGGTAACCGCTGGAAGTGCCGTTACTTGGACAAATGGTTCTTTTAAATTTCCTGGCAATTCTCAATTTCAACCGACTACAAATGCTAATGCGGTATCTTGGGTATCTTTTTCTATGTCACCTTTTACGAATGGTATTTTTATGAGTGACTATGGAGTTTATGATTCTCGCTAGAAGAAAATTCATAAAGAACATTTCAATTTTTGTTCCTACATTATTCGTTTGTAGTGGTGGAGCAGTAAGTCTTAGTAATCTTCATCCAGGGGTTGCATCTTGGATGGCTCTAGTTAAGAGTCGCTCAGGAAATTATTCTGGAGTTTCAATAGTAGCTAATGACTTTATGTTAAAAGCATTAGTTTCTCAGGGTCTTCGTTCTAGTATAATCTATTTAACTACTTACACTGGACTTGGATTAAATGCAATCAAAGCTCCATTGATTAATGATTCTGACCCAACAACTCCAGATTCTCCACAACAACTAGATGAAGCAGATTTTGATGAGACAGTTGGTTTAACAGGAAATGGAACAAATGAGTTTATGCTTGTTGCTACGACTCAAACACAAATTTACAATCAGGATGCAACAAATCACTCATTCACTTATGGTGCTTACATTTGCTCAGGAACCAATCAAAATGGCTTTGGTATGGGTGTCTACAATGGAAGTGACTACATTTATTTATATATTTCTAATGGAACTGGAACAACCTTCTTTTCCACTGGTATATCTGGAAATCAAATAAGTGTAGCTGATTCCGCTGGAACTGGGTTTTATTGTGGTTCATACAATACTACAACAGATGCCAAACTTTACAAGCGTGGAGTTCAGATTGGATCTTCTGCAACTCCTGGAGCTACTTATAGTTCTGGATTTCATGTTGGTGTTTTGGATGTAAATAATCAAGAATCTCTTGTTCCTGTTGCTCCATCTACTAAAGTTTGGGGAGGACATATGTTAGGTAGAGGAATAAGTGCAGCAAATCAATTGCTTTTGAATGACATATGGAAAAGAACTATGGGAATATTAGGAAGGCCTGTTATATGAGTCAAGAAAATAGAGAAGAAGAATCAAAAGTAGGTAAAGGTGCAAAGATTTTTATCTACATTTTAATAGCAATTTGTGGACTAATTCTTTGTTATGTAGCTTTTGTTAAGCTAATAATGAAACTTTCATAAATTATGAATGCTAGTGAAAACATGGGAAATCATAAAGGCTATAAGACAAATAGATGATGAAAGGGCTACAAAGCTACTAGAAGATATGTTTATGTCTGGATATATAAGTGGAGCAGAAGAAGTTATTGCTATTTGGGAATGTAAATATGTATCTCCAGACTTAGAAACATCAGGCAAAGCATCCTTTATTAAAAGACATGGTTAAAGAATTTTTATCATTTCTACAGTATTGGCAACCTGTTGTTCTTAGGTGTTCTCTTTATCTTTTAATTGGCTTTATTACGACTTTCTTAGATAAAACAGAGAAGCTCTTAGACTTTGATGGTTTCAATTTTTGGATGTGGCTCAGAACGCTTCTATCTTGCTTACTTTCTGGTCTGCTTATTATAAGGGTTTTCGTAGACAATTCAGTATCAAACCTCAAAATAGATAAAGTTAAGTCAGGAGAAACAGAACACCTATCAAAATCAGATGTAGAAAAAATAAGAAAAGACCTAGGACTACCATCACTATCATGAAAAAGAACATTGCAATCAGTCTAACCGCGCTAGTTTTATTCACTAACTGTGCACTTTTTAGTAAGACTTCCACACCAGATCAAAAAGCTGCTGATGTTAGAAATTTATCTTATGCGGCAGCCTCTATCGGAACACAGATTGCACTCAAACAAAATCCAGATTGGAGGATGCAATTTGAAATCTCCTATAGCACATTAGATAGTCTAGTAAATACTAAGAAAATTACTGGAATTTTGCTCAGAGAGCTAATTTCTCAACTTCCAGTTAAAGAACTAAAAAGCGATACAGCTCGAATTGCTATTGAGAATGCTACTTTTCTATTTGATGCCTCTGTGGGTGACAAGATAAATATAGAAAATAACATTTACGTTTTTGCTGCTGCGACTGGAATTCGTGATGGTATGAAAATTGCGCTTGGACACTAGAATGTCACTTATTCTTCCTCCATTTCACGAAGAAAGATTACTTTATGCTCAGGAGCCTAATAAAGTAAGGCAGAAATCTACCTATGTTACTAAATTACCTTACTTCTTTTCTATTCCGACTTTTACTTTAGAGAATACTTGGAAAGGTGCCTCAGAAATTCTACAAAAATACTATTTTACTTTTGATAAAAACTTCTCAATTTTAGATCAGAATATATCTTCTGATGGAAATTATATAGCTTGTGTTGCTTGGAAAACAAGTCCTGATACAATAGTTAGATACAAGCTATGGAACCATAATGAAGGATTACTTTATGCTCCTCTTTATACTGGCCAGACAATAAATAAGAACTTCTATCTAGAAATCTGGTCAACAAATAATGAACTAATAGTTGGTGGTGGAACAGCACTTAGAATTTCACAGTTTAAGCTTCCAGACTCTAAATGTGATACTGGTATGGTAGATTTAGCTCCAAGCTATACTATTTGTCAAGATATGACATTTGATATGTCAAATTTTGATCCTGCTTCTGGAGATTATTATACAGTAATAAATACTTGCTTAGATACAGACCAGATATTTGGTCTAGATACTCCAGAAATTGAACTAGATTTAGCTTCCGCTGCTGATAATATTGCTATCAATGTAATAAACCAAGAGTCTGAACCAGATTTCTATGAAATTTGGAAGAAAACATCTGATTTGGATTGGTTTTTACTTGATACAATTGAAGGTGATGTTCTAACTTACAATGATTTGTCAGTTATTGCTGCTGATTTCTGGCAATATAAATACAGGGCTAAGCTTGGGGATGAATATTCATCATATTCTAATATAGTTGGAATATCAAAAGACTACGGTTTTTCTGGTTCTGGAGCTTTAGATATTTCTACTTTAATTCTATCTTTAAGCGACCTATATTTTGACGATTCTTCAGCTATTACAAGCATAGATTTAAGAAATCTAAAGAGAGTATTTGGTGCTTTTGTTGCTTCTGCTAGTCCACTATTAGTATCAATTAATATAGAGTCACTAGAGTCAGTTTTAGGTTATTTTGATATATCTAGCTGTGGCAATTTGCTTGATTTAGATATTCCATTACTTACTCAAGTAACTGGAAACTTTATTTGTTCTATTTGTCCTTTAGTTGGGAATCTAAATATTCCACAGCTTAGTTTTCTAGGTGGAAACTTTCAAACTGATTCTTGTGATGCTTTAGCAAATATTACTTTCTCTTCCGGCCTTTTCTTTGAAAATGGGACTAATATAGCTCTAGATAATTGTGCTTTACCTACTTCTATTGTAAATACAGTTTTAGCTAAATGTGTTGCTAGTGGAGTAACTACTTGTCTTATTTCTCTTAATGGTCAAACTCCATCTGCTCCCCCAAGTGGACAAGGTATCACTGATAAAGCTACTTTAATAGGAAATGGAAATACGGTAACTACAGATTAATTTATGGACCCAACCACACAAGATTTAGTAAAAGGTATAGATATAACTGGTCAAACAGATGTAACTGGAAGCCAGTTAAATCAGCTAGTAGATGCTGGTAGATTAGCTACAGATAAAGGGATGGTAATTGAAACAACTGATTCTGCCGCTGATACTCCTGTTACTCCAGATCCGAATGGAGATTATAGTGGAATTACTCCTACTTGGTGGACTAAATATCTTTGGAGACGATTACCTTTTGATGAAGATGATGAAGTTCTAGTCTACAAATGGGATCCATCTGTAGATGAAGATGCTGACTTACTTTTCTGGTCTTTAGTTGATAAACAAGGTAGAGATGCCCTTACTTTAGCTACTTCTCAGACCGCGTTAATTACAAATGCTCAAAATACAGCAGATACAGCTCAAACAGCAGCAGAAGCAGCACAAGATGGAGTAGATACAAATACTACGGATATAACAGCTTTAACTGCTAGCTTAAATGCTACTATTGCAGCATTAAATGATCTATATACTGTAGTTGGGACTTTCTTTTCTGCTGGTGATCTAAAGCAAACTTTAAGACCAACTACTTATTCTACTTCTGTAGATCAAGGTTGGTTACTTTGTGATGGAACCGCTGTAGATAGAACTATATTTGCTGGTCTTTTTGCTGTAATTGGAGTTACTTTTGGTCCTGGTAATGGAACTACAACCTTTAATTTACCAGACTTCAGGGGAAGAACTTTAATAGGTTCAGGACAAGGTGCTGGACTTACACTTAGAAATATTGGATTAACAAATGTTGGAGCGGAATCTGTTCTTCTTACTGCTTTACAATCAGGTATCGCAGCACATAATCATGGACTTATTAGCTTAGGAAAAGGAGAAGCCTCTGGAAATACTAATGCTACTTCTAGTTTGATGGTTACATTTGTTCCAGGAGCTGCCGGAACACTAACAAATCTTACTGATAATAAAACAGCTACCGCAGCAGCAGAAGCACATGAAAATATGCAGCCTTCTGCTGTAGCAACCATACTTATTAAAACTTAATGAGCTTTAAATACATTTTTACTCGCGTTGCTTCTGAAACTGGAGACACAAATCCACAAGCTAATCCTGCACAAAAAGCTAGATTAGTTGATATAATTAATCAAGCTGCTACAGAGGTTTATGAGACAAAAGATCTTCCTATTGTTCTAAAAGAGCTATATTTAAGAGCAAACTCCAATAAAGAATTAGCTCTTCCTCCTTTTGTTGGTAAATTAAGAGCTATTCGCTCTACCTGTAGAAATGATGCTTGGGAACTTCATGATATTCGTCCTAGGTATCAAGCAGAAGATTGGAGAAATGAGTGGAAAAATTGGAGAATTAAAGGATATTCTCCATTCCAGACAGAAATAACCAATTCCGCTCCAGGAACTATTACTTATCCAGTAGCAGATAGTGACTTAACTATCACTTTTGTTGGTGAAACGACCAACTCTAATAGATGGGTAGAGAGAATCATACTAGATGAGACAAGTAAAACATGGATTAATAGCTTTATTGATTTTACAGCCATTAAGAAGAGCAAAGTAACAGACTATAATGTAACAATTACGGATGCGGACGGGAATGAGATGGCTACTATTTATGCAGATCAACTAGAATCTCGTTATATTATAGTAGATGTAAGCCTTTATCCAGATTTGCATTGCTGTTCAGATGGTTCCTATATAATGGAAGTTCTCTATAAGCCAAAACTTCCTAGAATGGAACGAGATGATGATTCTTTTCCTGTAGACGGATACGATGATGTTATTGTTCTCAAATCAAAGCAGCTTCTTACAGAAGATCTTCCTGGACAAGAACAAAGAGCAGCTTTGATGCATGTAAAAGCTAGTGAACAAATAAGCAAAAAGACAGAAGATATGACAGGGACTATTCAGAAGAGAATAAACTTCAAAAGGAATGGTCTCTTAGGTCTTTTTGATCGTTATAGCAAGTATTCTAGAACTAAATTCTAAATGCAAGACTTTATTCAAACAGATTTCTCTTCTGGGATGAATCTTTTTTCCCATGATACGAAATTGTCTGATACTGAATATGGTCTGTCATTTAATATACTAAATAGGGATTCCGCGCTAGAATGTATAAAGGAAGATGAAGAAGATATTGCAGCACCAGTAGGAAAGAAACAAGGACTTTTTGCTTTCGATAAATATCTAGTTCTCTTCAATCAAGGACTTTGTTTTTATAGAGAAGTAGATGATACAGAGTGGATACAAATTGATGATATTTTTGTAAATCCATCAGTTGACTATATATTTGCTCAAGCGGTTCCCGCTTCCACTTTTAATTTCGTAAGAGTTCTAGATATTCCCAATAGAATTGATGGAACTTCCGCTTCAACGAATGTAACTACAAAGAATACTCTCATAACTACAACAAATGAGGGACTTGTAGTTCAAGATGGACTTTCTCAAGGTTGGTTTATTTCTCCTTTAGCAGAAGCTACTAGATTGAAGAAATATCTTGAATGGACACAAGATGATAGAACTTATGTTCCTATAATGAGGCAAATGGCCTACATGAATGGAATTCTTTTTGGTATCGCACCAGACAAAAGAAGAATTCTTCGTTCTGTTTCAGGCAGACCTCTGGATTTTGTAGTTAATGTTGATGTTCATGGGAATAAAGGTGGAGATGCAAATACTACAGATTATGCTGTAGGTTATGACGCTATAAATTGTCTAAGGCCTCTTAATTCTGGTGAATTAATGGTAGGAACTTCTAGAAATCTATTTCCTATTGAATTTAACTTTGATAAGGTGATTTTTCAAGAGCCGACCTTTCTAAATAGAAAGCCCATTTATGCTGGTGTAATAAATCAGGAATCTTTTATAGATATTCTTGGTGATTACGCTTTCATTGACTTTGATGGACTTCGTTCTTTTAATGCTGTATCTATGCTAACAAATGAAGGTAGAAATAGCATCTTTTCTATTCTTATCGCGAAAGCATTTGCTAAGATAAAGCAGACAACTTTAACTGCTTCTATCGTATTTGATAACTATGCTATCTTTTCTGTTCTTACTAACTTTGGAAATGTTCTAGCTCTCTATGATACATTAAGACAGAAGTGGGCAAGTTTTGTAGAATTGGAGAATCCTATAAAACAGTTCGCGGTAGCAGATCAAAGTGAAAATCCAACACTTTATGCTATAACAGAAAGTAAGGTTTTTAAACTTTTCTCATCTTCTACTAGAAGAACTGGGATTCTTAGGCCAAAAGCTTTCAATATATCTAGAGCAGATTCAGAGCTAAAACTTCAAAATGTTAGAGCGGTATTTGATAATCCTGATGTTCCTGCTACTGCTACAGCTACAGAAGTAATAAACAATAAAGAAGGTGAATCTGTAGTCCAGGAATTAGGTAAAGCAAGGCAAGGTATTTATTATCCTGTAATGTATCCAGTTACTTTCTTTGATACTAGATCAACAGATGTTGTGAATTTCAACTTTAGACAATTAGGAACTACAGGTTGGAAAGTTTCTCCAAAGCTTTCTTGGAATAATGCCTCTAAGTTACTTCTCCTTCACACTCAAGTAGATGAGAAAAATAATACTACCAGTCTAGATCAACAATCATCCCTTTATAACAAATGATACCATCTGGAGCTACTTTAAGTTTTACTGAATTTGTTAGTGACACAATTGCTTGGGAGAGTAAAGATGCACTACAGCAATTCTTTGAAGATATTAGAGTTCCTGTTGGGACTACTTCTGCCTATGGAACTTTTAAGCAGGTTGTTGCTACGGAATTTGAAGAGACAGAATTAGTCAATTCAGACACTTTCAACTTACAAGTAGATGGTGTTACTCTAGGAGAAGTTCCTACTAAGGAATCTTTTGTTGAACTGAAGAATGCTTTTATTGCTTTGCAGACAAGCTATAATGAACTACTTGGTAAAATGCGAACCTCTAAAATCCTAGATGAATAATGGTATCTATTTCAGAAGCCGCTCGATTTGTTCAAGATTACTGCCTAAAAGATTGGGATTTAAATGCGATAAGTCATGAGATAGTTAGGGCAATAAACAATAAGTCCCTTATTTATACAACAGACGAAAAGGGTGATTTAGTTGGAATATGTATAGCGAGCGAAGATAAGAATAAGAGAATTTTACACGTAAAAGCTATTGTAGCAAAGGGTCATTTGAGAGATTATATAAAATACTTTAAGAAAACATACAGCGGTTACATTTTAACAGCTTATAGAAGGGGAAACCTCAAACAAATAAAATTATAATATGGCTGATCCAAAAGCTCAAAGTGGCACTGGTTTAAGTTCTGACGTTATTAATAACGTAATACAGAACTTGCCAGCTTACATGAATACGGTTAATGCTCAACTTGCGCCACAGGCTAGATCAGAACTTGCAACACAACAAGAGATAGCACCACAGTATCAAGAATTATTGACTTCTCTCTATGAAAAGTTCGCTCCTAGATTAGCAACTGCTGGTGCTGGAGCCGATAGAATATCTAGAGAAGCAACAGCTAGAACAGATGCAGATATATTAAAAGGAGCCGGTGGAGATACTGTAAGGAATCTATCTGATTTAGATAGATCAGTTAATCCAGAATACTACAAAACAAGAGAAGCTGGTGCGGCTAAATTAGGTGAACTGTTAGGTTCCATTAACTTGTCAGATGCGAACCCAGAAGCTGAAAGACTTGTTTCACAAGAAAATGCTCGATCTGGAAATCTTACTACTCCAAGCTCTACTAGGACAGTAGCTAATGCACTTTCATTTGGTAATGAACAGCAGAAAAGAAGAGATGCACTTGGTCAAGCAATTAATACCGCATCTGGCTTTCTTGCTCCTGCTTCTGGAACCTTTAATACAGCTAATATAGCTTTAGGTAAAGGCCCAACAAATACTGGTTTAACTAATTTTGCAGGAGTAAAAGATACACAAAACCAAGCTGTTGGTGCTGCTTCTGGAATAATGGGAACAAGTGCTGGTTTAGTTGGTCAGCAGCAAGATATAAATAGCCAGAGAAGAGATATTCTAGATAGGATTAATGAGACATCTCCTGATATTAGCGTGTAATGAACTACAGAAAAGCATATATAGAGTTTATAGCTAAGTATATTGGACACAATATAGATGCACATATCTGGATACTTGGATATGGCGTTTATGTTCATGCTATAGATGATATTATTGATGGGGATAAGACAGATTCAGAGTTTATTCTAAAGACTTTTGAGCTAGCAGCTATGGTTTATAGCTATCCTTTCTATCTACAGAATATGCACATTCTTTATTCTCTATGTAAGGCCGCATCTAACACTTATATGGATTCAGTCTTGATGGAAAAATCAAAAGAAGAGTGGAAAAGGAATTATGCTGATATTTTAAGGACACATGGAAATGAAGTTATTTTAGCTGTAATAGAAATACTTCATGGAATAGATGTTAGAAGGAAAGCTTCCCAGGAATTAAGAGAAATTAGCTATCATACACATCACAATGAGCTTGGTGCACCGATATGAACAGTGTATAGGAATACCGCTCTTTAAGTTTAAGAGAAGGTATGTAGAGATTTGGTATTGTCCTAGAGGATACAAAATAAAAGAACATTCGCATCCAAACGAGAGAATAGAACTTATGTATATCTTTGGAAAAACTACCTTTTTCAGAAGAGAGAAAAAAGATCAGAAAGAACAATCTTTTACACCTAAATGGTATCATTGCTTTAGGACATTTTCTGTTCCCTATGGATTTCTTCATAGATTTGAAGTTTCTAATTTGCCACTTATCTTTATCAACTTCTCTAAATTCTTTCCTGGATATGAACCTGTATCTGCTTCGGTTGACTTTGAACTAAAATAAAACTATGCCTCCAAGAAATCGACAATATCAAACTAGAGGAAAAGGTAACATTGATCTAGGTGCTATCCTTTTAGGTGCTTTAGGTGGTGCTGGAACTGGAGAAGTTGAACCAATTCCTAATGTTCCATTTGAGGGGCCAACACAAGCTGGTGGAATTATAGAAACTCCGCCGCAACAATATAGAGTTAAAGATAAATCTAGAGATTATACTGGCCAAGGTCAATCAGAAGCTAATAGAGCAAATATTAGAGCACAAGAAGCAAGAGAAGCAGAAAAGGCTGAACTTAGAACTACAAAAGCTAAGATTCCTCTTGATGTAGAAAGAGAGACTGCGCTTAGTAAGCCACTTCTAGAGAGACAAAAAGCTCTTAATGCATTAGCTAATGATGCTGAGCTACAAAAGAGACTCAATATTGATCCACTAGATCTAAAGAAATCTATTGCTCAACATAAAATAGATACAGATGCAGAACTAGAAAATCTTAAAACTGTTGGCCCAGAAAAAACTAGACAGAAACTAGGTGAAGAAGAACAACTTGGTGCTATTAGAACCAAAAATGAGGTTTCTAGAAGGCAAGCTATTGATCCTTTAGATATAAATAAGAAAAGAACTGAATCTGGAGTTGATTTAGTTGCTGGTGAAGGTATTGTTCCTACAGAGAGAAATGTAGATATGTTCGGTAATACACTAACAGAACCTAGAATTGCAGCAAAGAAAATTGGAGCGGAGAAACTTGGTGCTGAAAATATGCTAGGTTATGAGACAGCTAGAAAAGGTTTAGATATAAGTGATATTACTAGAGCTAACGATCTAGATACTGCTGGAAGAGAATCACAGTTTAAAAATATAGCTGCTAGAGGAGAACTAGAAGCACAGCCTCTTTTACAACAACAAAGAATGCAAATTATTCCTAGGATGGCTGAACAGAATTATTATGATGAATTAAGAAAGAGACTATTTCCTGCTTCTCAAGGAGAAAGTATTGTTGATATTGCACATCCAGGTAAGCCATTTTATTCTGGCCCCTCTAAAATAGAGCAAGCAGAAACTGACATTCAAAGAATTAAAGCAAAGAGACTATCTAATCCAATGGGAGAAATTCCTCCTACTTCTACTGGCCCTGTAAATCCAGATATGCAGTTTGTTCCTGGAGTTGGTTGGGTAAGAAAAAAGAAACCTTAATATGCCAATCTACGACTACCAAACTAGACAGAAGCTAAAAGATCAGGGATTAAATCCTGATGAATATGATTTAGTAGATGAAGCAGAAGGTCAATCTGCTAATGTTTCTACTACTCCAAGCGTAATAAAACCTAAGAGTAATCCTTATGCTGCTGGAGCTAGAAGTTTCGGAACTGGAGTATTACCTACAACTGCTGGATTAGTAGCAGGTTCTCTTGCCGCAGCTCCTTTTACTGGTGGTGCTTCATTAGTTGCTGGTTTAGGAACTGGACTTGTTGCTTCTTTAGGAACACATTGGTTACAGAAAAAGGCTATTGAAGAAGTTTCTCCAGAACTATCTCAACAGCTAGAGACTGATGTTCAAGAACACCCAGTTGCTACTACTGTAGGAGGAATTGCTTCTGCTTTGCCAACTTTAGGTTCTAGTGTTAAAGCATTACCTGGTGCTGGTAGAGCTTTATCTGGACTTATTACACCTTATAGAACAGTTCCCGCTGCTGATTTGAATGCTCTTAAAAATGTAGCTCTAAATGCTGCTATTCAACCAACTTTAAGGTTAGCAACAGATAAAGATATTAGGACTAAAGCCCTACAAGGTGACCCAGAAGCTCTTGGTATTTTAGGACTTGAAACTGTAGGTGGTGGACTCTTAAGTGATCCTAGACAATGGACAAAGAAAATTGGACTCCATCCAAATGTTTATAGAGAACCAGAATTTAAGGGTGCTAGAGAGGCACAGAGAAAAGGTGCTGTAGATGTAGAGTCTGAAGTTGTTGAAGAGCCAGATACTACAATTAGACCTAAATCTCCACTTTCTACTGAACCTGTAGTTTCTGGATATGAAGAAAAGGCTGCGGCTAAAGAAACAGAATCTCAAGCTCTTAGGCTAATGAAGCAGCAAGAAAAGAGAGTTGAAAAAGAGCAGAAGCTTGCAGCAAAACTAGATGAGGAAGAAGCAAAAGCTAAAGCGGAAGCAGAAGCTACAGCAGAACAATATCATAAAGAAGATGAAGCTGTAGCAGACTATCATGATCTAAATTATGAGAAAGAGTTTAAGAATCTTTCTGAGGATGAGAAAGCTGCTTTAAGAGATGAATACAAGAATCAACAAGAACATCAGATTAGATTAGCAGAAGAGAAAGCTCAAGCTGATGCGGAGAAATTTGGTAAATCATATAAAGAAGGTAAGGTTCCTAAAGAGAAGAAGCTAACTACTGAACCTGAAGTCCCTCTAGAAGAACAAGCTAAAGTTCCACTGTCTGCTGAAGAAGTAGAAGCCGCAGCTAAACAAGCTCAGACTGAGAAAGATCTTAAAGTTGCTGATGAGATTGCTAAGCAACAACAGGTAAAAGAAGATGTTCCTCTAGAGAGTAAAATGCTAGAAAGCAAAGAGGAAGATGTAAATAAGCTAAAGTATCCTAGAAGAGAAGATACAGACTTAAATGAGGGTGGATTATATAGTGAAGAAGAAGGAACTTTACCTGAATCTAAACTTTCTGAAATCTCAGCTAAAAGACAAGATCCTTTAATAAAAGGAGCAGAAAAAGAAGGACTTACTTTAAAGCCAACTAATAGGCTTTTTAAGATGTTTCAACGCCTTGGTATTACTAGAAATATAGACGTTCAGAAAAAAGTTCCAGTAAAGAATATCTATGATAAAGAAGGCAAAGTAGTTGGAACTGTAGAAGCAAAAGGAGAAATGCTTCCAAGAGAAGGACTAGAAACAGCTATTGCTTTAATTCATCCAACTAAAGCTACTATTGATACAACACCGCACGAGATTTTTGAAGGATTCAGAGAGGATCTAATAAATCATGGAACCGATGCGGAAAAGAAGATGGTCACAAAGGGTGATAGAACTGTAGAGAAATCTACTGAATATCAGGAATGGGCTAAAGCAAGGAAAAAGGAAGGAAAGAATGGTTCTGTAAGAGAATGGTATGCTACACATACTGGTGAAGATGCTATTCGACGTGTATTAAGAACAGATGGAGATGGTAAATTTAAAGCTTTCTTAAAAGACTTCTGGTCTGCTGTAAAAGTTAAATATGGTAATGCGGAATCTAAAGATTTTGTTCGTTTGCTTTCTAATAAGCTTATCAATGATGCTCCTTTTCATGAGACTTTTGGCAAAGGATATACTCCTAAAGTTACTGCTCCTCCTGAAGAAAAAACTACTATAGAGGAAGCTAGAACTCCTAAAGTTTATTCAGAGGAAGAAGGTAAATACTCAGAAGAAGAAAATGCTGGATTTGAACCTCCTATGGGAAAGGAAGAGTTTATTGAGGAAAGAAATAAACTTGGGGATAATTTAAAAAGAATGGATGAGGATTTTAAGGCTTCTGTCTTTATGGAGAAGAAGATGAAGAAAATCTTTGGAGAGGATTCTCCTGAATACTTAAGAGCAAGATCAAATAGATTAGCTTTAGCTAAGCGATATAATGCTCTTGTTCTAGAGTCTCAAAATAGACCAAAACAAGATTTTCCAGCTATTCATCCAGAAGCTAAAAATGCAGAATCTGAAGAATCTCCTTTAGATAAATATGGTAAATCTACAGATAGGGAGATAGGTAAAAAAGACTTTGAACAGGATAGAGCAGAATTATTTGTTAAGTTAGAAGAAGCCCATCAAGAGATGGAAAATGCTTATCTTTATCATGGAATTGATTCACCTGAATATAATAAAGCCTTTAAGAAAGCAAGGCAACTTGCTGATAAAGTTTCTAATTTATATCCGGATGATAATGCTTCTCCAGAAAGAAAATATAAACCATATAAAAATGCAGAATCAGAACAATCTCCACTAGATAAAGAACTACCATCTAAAGAAGTAAGAACTAAAGTTGGAATTAAAGTTATTAAACCAGAAAAAGTAGAAGCCTTTGAAGCTTTTGAGAAAAAGAAAGATGAGATTTATCAGAAACTAGGTTACGCTGGAATAAATGAATTTGATAAGAACAATTGGGCTAGAATGACAGGTAATAAAGATATTGAGCCTGATTTAAAGTCTTACGTCTATAAGATTGAATCTGTAGGTAAGAGTCCAACTGGACAAAACTATAAAGGAAAATGGATAGAAGCTTCTAAGTCTGGTTTAAGTGAAGCTCAATTAAAGCAACTTAGAGATCTAGAAACTGAGGCGAAAACAGTTGAATTTCCTTATGAAGTTCATCCAACAGAAAGTTCTTTAACTATTGAACGAGATAAGCCTAAACTTTCTGAAGATGAAAGTTCACCACTAGATAAAGAACTAGCAGATCTAAAAAAGGAACTAGATTCTGCAAAGAAAGACTATCGTTCTACACAGAAAGCCTACCATAAGACTAGGGATTCTTTAGGTTCTGGACATGCAAGCACAGAAGAACATAAGGCTAAATTTAAAGGTGCTATTGCTAGAATGATTGAGGCACAGAAGAATCTGTCAGCTAAAACTCCTAAGCTTTCTGAATCTGAAGAATCTCCTTTAGATAAGGTTAGAAAAGAGCATGAAGAGTGGAAGAAAATGATTTCAGATCGTGACTTCAGAATCCATAATCTTACTAGGATGCAAAGAAGAGTAGAAGATACAATGGGAAAGAAACTAGAAGAGATAAAGTATAATGAAAGATTAGAAAAATTAGCTAATGAGTATCTAATTAAAGAGGGTGAAACACCTAATGAAGATTCCTTAAATGAAGTAATGGATGAAATGTCTTATGCTATTCATAATGTAACAAAACCATATGATGTAGAAAATGCAGAGTTGAATGAGGGACTAGGAGGAACTCCTGTATCTGAGGCTGCACAAACTATATTTGGTCGATATAAGAATAAATTAGGCTCAGACGAATTAAATAAGCTCGCGGCTGAATACAAAGCTATTAACCATGAATCTAAGGAAGGTAAGCAATGGACTAAGTTGAATGATAAGATAATTGAAGAACTTAGGTCAGGTAGGAAATATTCTGAAGAAGAAGGAAATCTTCCTAAAATTTCTGATAAAGAATATGCTGCTACCTATGATGCTTGGGAAAGAGAAGCAGAAGGTATTGGTAAGTTTATGATGCCAATACTGAAAGGCCTGCATACTAAGTATCAATCTAAAGTTCCATTTAACAATGATCCAATGTATCATGGCAAAAGGATTATAGAGGCTATTGCTAAAAAAGATCCTATTGGCGACAAGATGATTGGTATGATGGTTGAAAGAGGATATATTCCTGCTGCTGGTTCAGAAGATTTTAGAAGGAAAATATCTGCTCTTGCTTCTAACTTAAGAGAAGCCAATCTTGGTAAAAGATTCTCTGAAGAAGAAGGAAAATTACCTAAATTTGAAGATAAGGAAGCGGTAGATTATGTTCCTTATGAGAAATGGATAAAAGGACTTAATCCAAAAGAAGGTTCTACTGATTCTGGTCTAACACAATATCAAGAGGCTTGGAAACAGAAATATAGTGGTGAAGCTATAGATAAGCAACTAGAAGAAGATTGGACTGAATTTCAAGAAGATCCAGATAATCAGAAGCTTCTATCTGACTTTGTTGGGACTGGAACATTTGATATTAATGATCTTAGAGATTTACTTAGAGAATCAGATGGCTCAATTAATGTAACTAAAACAGCAAAAGAAGTTAAGAAAGCCTTTCTAGAACAATATCCAGAACATACAAATTCAAAGAAGCATATTTCCTATGAAGATGGAATGAAGGAAGTTACAAGGGAAGATTTGATGGATATAGACTTCTCTAAGACACATGATCTAGAAGATTTTGGTGAAAGAGGAATAAATGATCCTGATGTTATCTGGAAAAATTGGCCTAAATATCGTTCAGAAGTCTATAACCAGAATCCTGAACTCGCTTTCGCTATAGATGCTGTTCTGGGAACTACTAAAAATTATCATGGTCCCTCTACTACTGGAGGAAAATATAGTAACTACTATTCAGAGGAAGAAGGTTCTAAGTTGCCTAGATTTTCTGAGGATGAAACTACCCAAAAACTAAAGATGGTAGCAGAGAAACATGACATTGATCCTTCTACTTTACCAGTTTCTAGAACTCCTTGGGAAATGCACCTATTTGGTTTAAGGCCAGAAATAGATAAGATTCCAGACAAATCAATAAAAGACTCTTTCTCTGACTTCTTTGAAAAGATAACAGAAAATAGAGGTAAATACGTAAATGGTATTCTGAGGAAAATTAGAAACCAGACAAATCTAAGCTCTCTAATAGACAACATAAGAAATGTTCCAGACTATCTAAAACAAGATACAAAGGAACTCCAGAATGTAAGACAATGGTTTGATAATGTTCAAGATAAGAAACCAAATATTGATCTGACAGAAAATGAAGTTAAAATAAGGGACGCGATAAATGAAGCAATGCAGTTGGTAGATACTGATAAAACTGCTAGAGGAATTGGACCAAAGAATAGACTAAAGAAGAACTTTCTTCCTCAGACACCTTCTAATGAAGTAATTGGTGAACTACAAGAAAGGCCAGATTCTGCTAAATCAGCACAATATAAGCAGGAGTTTTTAGACTATCAAACCAAAGTAGAAGGTAAAACACCAGAAAGGGCCGCAGAAGATCTTAAAGCATATCTTAGATCTTTTACTAAAGAGAAGGTCAATATAGCCAAGCAATTTAGCCAGATAGATAAGGCAGAAGTTCTAAATATTCCTCCAGAATGGAGAGAAAAGAATCTACTCAACAGGCTTAATAGATACATGGAACGAGTATCTAGAAGGTTCGCTTATCATGATGCAATAGGCTCTAAAGAAGGCCTATTAGAGAACATAAAGAAGTATCAAGGAAACGAAGCTGTTAGTAACGTCTATGATGATATTACAGGTATCAATCCAAAAGAAGAGCAATTTTTAAATGCCCTTGGTGGAAATGTTAGAGCTGGTAGAATGGGTATTTTAACTGGAATAAAAGATTTTACTACCAACTTCACTTTAGGTATGCAGCATCAGCAAAATCCTATCCAGACAATTAGATCTGCTATAGATGCTTTCTCTAATATGTCCCAGAATATCTCTGACTCCTTCAAAACAGGCAGAAATAGAACAAATATGAACTCCCTTGAATGGAACGAGAGTCCTGATTTAATTTCTACTCTTAGGAGAACAAGAGATATTCTTTCTGATGTTCAAGGAAGAAACTACCTAGAACAGATGACTAGAGCTACCGCATTTGGAATGGGTAGATTTACTACTTTAGATTTTCATAGTCAGTTCCACAATGGCAAACTAGGAAAACAAGGAAAGAAGTGGTTTGATGACTTTGGAAAAGACATAGATTGGAAGAAAGCGGAACTGACTCCAGAAGATATTAACAAAATATCTGCCCGATATGTAGATTCTGTTCAAGGAACCTATGATCCTAGAGGATTACCTTCTATAGCTATGAAAGGTCAGCTTTCTCCTGTTCTATCTCTAGCTAGATGGAACATAGAAAAAGCAAACAACTTCATGAAACATGTAGTTAATCCATTAAAGAATGGGAATCCTTATCCAGCTTTAATGGCTACAGTTGGTGGTCTAATTGGTGGTGCTGCTGTTACGAAACTAGTAGAAGCGATTACAGGAAGAAAAGAGAAAACTCCTAAATTGGAAGAGATAAAGGCTATTAGTGAAGAAGAGGGAAAAGATACAAAGATGGCATCACTCTATAAATTAACTGGATTAGCCGCAGCTTCTGGTTATGCTGGAATGTTAGGTGATATATCAAAAGGTGTAATGGATACTATGTATGGCAGAAATAAGCCACAATGGTATAATAATATTCTTCTAGACGCGGCAGCAGATACAGCAGACTTAGCTTTCTCTCTAGCTAAATCATCTAACGATAATGGATTTTCTCCAGAATTAGTTGGAGATGCAATAGGTAAGTTTATAGAGGACAATATCCAGACTTCTAGAATGATTATGGCACAAGTTTCTGCTGAGAGAAAAGATGAAATAGAGAGAGCAAATAAGTTCCGCGACCTTAGAGTGTATAATACTCTCGCGGGCAATCCAATTAGAGACTTATCAACTGATTGGGGACAAAGGCAATTTGGGCCTGATGATATGAAGAAGTTTAAGAGGACTGGAGATGTAGGAGAAGCTGTTGAATTATTACCTAAACTCTTAGATAAAGCATTTGAGAAAGCAGACGGTGATCCTGAAAGATTGATTGCTGAATTAGGAAAAATAAAGAAGAATAGCTACCAGACTATGCCTAATCCAGATACTATTCCTCTTAGATTTATTCGCTACCTTACTTATCTGGAGAAATCTCAAGGAGAGGAAGTTGCACAGAATAGATTAGCAGATTATTTGATGCAGAATGCAGTAAATGAAGCAAAGTCTAGTGCAGTTCCTTAGTCTAAGATAGCAGACTTTATTCCAGCAATTAGACAGCTTCTACATATATCTATTCCTGTAGTGCAGAAGTTATACTTCATAACTATTCCTTCAATAGCTATTTCACAAACTTCTGATGGTGGTTGCTTTTTATGCAGAATGAATTTGCCATGAATATTTCTATCATAGTTTCCTGATTCATTTCCGCATATATCACATATTATTTTTCTCATAGTTTTCCAATCATTATAGAGCTTGCTAAATTAAATCCTTCTGCTCTTTCTATCTTTGGAACTTTAGTATAGCAGATAGAGAGAATCTTCACTAGATTTTCTGTTAGTCTTTCTGGATTATATCTAGAACTTCTCATTGTTTTACCAGCATTATATTTATAGAAAATATCTTGCTGTGCTTTAGAAATAAAGAGAAGAAAACCAATATCTAACATATTGTCCTTAATTTTCTCAACCGCTGGAAGATTTAACTTTTCTGCCACAGTTAGAAAATGTAGAAAAGCAGCACACCAGCTTTCGTTCTTATTGATTATATCTTTCCACTCCATTCCTTGATAAACTTGATAGAGTCCAATAGCGAATCGTTCTAGGATATTAGCTGGATATTGTCCATTTCTATCATAGAATCTAACCCACTCCTGAAGTTCAAGAATATTGTCCGACATTATAGGTTGTAGTTTGCTTATTGTCATAGAGATCATATTTTGTTAAATAATTCCCAAGTCCGAGGAAAATATACTTTTACTATTCCGCCAACAGCTTCTGCATACTGTCTAATTTCCCATTGTGCATCTTTAGCCATTCTTAATGTAAGAAAAGCTAGCCAGTTTCTTAGGTTTGCAGAAGCTCTCATTCTAGAATAGCGACCTACAGGTAAAATGATTCGCGCTAATTCTTTTGGAATACCCATTTTTAGGAATGTTTGATAATTAGCTTCTAGTTCATTGTAAATCTCTTCTATTTTTAATTGAAAAGACTGACCTTTTTCTTCTGTAAGAACCTCAGATTCTTTTATAGTCCCAGCTTGTTTATTAGATGTTCCCGCATTTATCATTATTCTATCAATGTCTGGAATATAGTTTAGGTTTGGTAAAGGAGTATAACGAGCGGACATTTCATTATATGATTGAGTTCTATGTCTATGCCACTCTCTAAAAACAAATATAGGTGCCTGAACTTCTATAATCATACCTGCCATCTCAAAAGGAGTAGCATGTTTATGTTCATAGAGATACTTAAGCAACTTCTCATCTCCTGGTTTTTCTTCTGTTCCCCAACCTAAGAAGCCTTTATTAGTTGACATTCTAGCAGCTTCTATTATTCTCTCGTCAGAACCCCAACCTTCTATAAACTCTATATAACCATGATCTAATATTTGATGTTTCATTGTGGTATTATGTATTGTTTATCTTTCAGTTTTACTTTGTTGACCATATTTAGATAGCTTAGTGCATCATCTAAAGAATCGGTTCCATTAGGTAGTTCGCTCCAGAAAAGAACAAGTAAATCTTTCTTCGTTTGTCCTCCATTCTTAGCTATAAAGTCATAGATACTATCTGTTACTTCTGCTAGAGGATTCTTATTTTCGTTCGTTAGAGCAAAGTGCATCCTTTTCTCTGTATTATCTAACAATTTTCTAGCTTCTATACATTCATCTAGATTTACTTCCATTGTAACCGAATCCGCAAAATGAATTCCAATAGCTAGCTTTTGCATTGTTACTGGCTTTCTAGCATAATAGTAGTTCAGCTTCGGACTTGTATTTGGTCTTTTGTATTTATCTGTCTTGTTCCAATGTTCTAGATATTCAGATGCTTCTGGAGTGAACTTTACTTCACCATATAGAGTAGAAAGCTTCTTTATATGGTCTAGAATTATCTTATGTTCCTTGACTTGATCTTCATTAAATTCTGGCGGCCTTAATCTGTCAAATCTATTGCAAAGTTCAAATACAAAGATGCATCTACTTGCAAAACCTTCGTTAAGAAGTTCGTCAGAAAATACTCGTCGAAGAAATTTTGGCGTGGTTCCCCCCAAAAGTGCAAGGCAACAATTTTTAATGTAATCTGTGCCCCTAGAAATTGTTTCGTAACGGTAATCACCACAATCATATGTTACTAAGAGGAAACGAACTAAATCTTCTGAGTGTTTTCTAAATAAGCTGGAGATTTCTTCTAGACAGAAACAGAGGCTTGAGTGTAGGTAAGCTCTTTTCTTTCCATCAACTTCTCTCCAGAATGGTCTAATTGCTCTTGAGATTTCCCTGACAAGAGCTTCATATGTGGATGCGTCTGCTCCAACTGGGAATAATAACGCTTGTTCTTTTCTACCCTGGCCAAGTGCATTTGATTGTGCCGGTGTTGTATCTGCTGTATATTCATTTTTAGCCTCTAGTTTGTGGAAACGTAATACTTTACTGACTTCTTTTAATATGATTCCTTTACCAACCCCAGGTTCACCAGTGAGAATTATATAAGGGTTCGCGAAAAGTGGATTACCTCCAATTTGTCCTCTCCATACACGTCTTTGAAGAGATGCTAGTATTAGATAGTGGAAACACCAATCTATATAACTAGCAGGTGACAGTATAGTTTCACAGTAATAACGCCATCTTTCTAGATTGGTGGTTGGCATTTTATTCTTCTACTTCTTTTAGACCTCCTGGGTTTTCTTTTTCTTTGTATGGTGCCCAATTATAACCTATAGATAATCCAGACCGCATCTTAAACTTACACTTATCTACAGGTGATATGAACTCTTTCTCTATGAACTGCTTCATTATTAGATTACATTCTCTTATATCAGTTTCGTTATCAGGTGCTTCAACTACCATGCTATCGTGATCATTGTTCAATATGTGCCAATCTTTATTTTCTTTCTCTATGTATTCTTGTGTCTCTGTTATTGCTATGTTAGTGATTGTTCCTACTGTTGATTGTGGAATAAAAGCGTAAGCTTCTCTAATATTGGACTCATCTACATAACCAGTGAAAGCGAAAGGAAAATCGAATAGATTTCTAAGCTCTTTGAACTTCTTTACATGTTCATATATTCTAGCGTGCCAACCATGTATTTCTGGAAATAGCTTAAAGAATGTCATTAAGTGGAGTTCCGCATCCATCTTTGATAGGACAATAGTTCCACCTGATTCCTCTAGAACTGACATTCTATATTTGTTAGCTCCCATACCATAAGAAGAAGCATGAACTATCTTCTTTCCTATGAAATAGTATCGTTCATTATGGTGCCACTCATCGCTTGATTTTACTAGCCTATCTAGAGCTTTCCAGAAATCCAACTTTTTTAGATCATCTATCTTTGTGTCACAAGCTATGTTGATTTTATCTGGATCGAAGTATTTTTTGAACTGTTCTTTAAATACATGAAGAGCAACAAAAGTATGGGGCTTTATTCCATTACGAAACAAAGCCCTATAGTTTCCATCTTTACATAGATATGCAACTATTAATGCTTCTGCACCACCTTGATCTCTTTGTAGCAGTTTATAGCCTTTATCAGCACACCATATTCTACGCATAGATTTCTCTATGTTAGCTCTATTGCCGCCGAAATTAATAAAGGGAGTATCTCTTAAAGAAGAGAGAATCTTCTTACTTGCTAGACGAAAAGTATTAGTTCCTGAAACAATCCAGTGGGATGTATCTCTAGGAACTGATAGCTTATTGTGGACTTTGACCATTTATATTGTTTGTTTTCCAGTTACGTTGTTTAACATTATCCCAGACCCCATTAATAACTGCTTCTAAATCTATATCTTCACAGTTAGAAAAATCACACATAAAAATAAATAGATCAGCAAGAGCATCTTTTATTTCCTCGTCATGATCTTCGTTTGTTCTTATCTTCTGTTCTCTTTTAAGAAAATGATGTTGTAATTCCCCAGTTTCTTCACCTATACCAAGCAAGGGATGAAGAGATGGATGATTTCCAAAATTGTGATAAGCCCAATCCTTTACTTCATCCTGGATTTCTTTTATTGTTTTCATATTTTGATACTATTAACTATCTTTTCTATTCTCTTTACTTTTTGCTGAGTTTTCTTATCTAGTTTCGCGGCGAGAAATTCTAACATTTCTAGTCTGTTTCTTACTATTCTTAGATCAGACTTCAAATATAGAAACTGAGCTTCTAGCTCATATTCTTCTTGATTCTTTTTTCTCATTGATGTATTTCCATATAGTTTCGAAGTTATTTAGTCCTGCATAGTTATCGTTCAATAGTCTAGAAAGACAGGCTCCTACACAATCATCACAGAGATATAGCTCTCTTCTGCCTTTGTTTGAATGTAGAATATAGTGATACATATTAGACAGGACACTATTACAGCCAGAACATTTAGCTTTGTTTTTGTTCATAAAATTTTTCAGCCTGCCTAATGCTTGTAACCATTCCTTTGGGGAGATATTCATTTGTTACTGGATTAAATAGTTCTTTTCCTTGATCTTCTACTATAAATAGACTTTTACAGCAAGCCGTGTGGATTCTGACCTCTATATATCTTTTAGAGTCTTTTTCTATTATGGACTCAACTAAGATCATTTAATAGTCAGTTGGTCGTATGCTTTTCTATCATGCTGTGCAATAGTGCAAGCATCTATCTTAGTTTTTACTACTTGAAACTCTCCTATCTGAAAAACACCATAAGGTATCTTTTTACCTAATTTCTTCTTAGCTGGTTCTAGTTCTTCTTTTAGCAGCTTAATCTGCATCTCTATGTGTGCTACATTAGCTACCTGTTTTATGAGTTTATCTGTTATTTTCATTTTGGTATCCATTGTTTGAAGTTAAGAGTTCCTGACTCTTTCAGTTTTTCTCTATACTTGATTAAGAAGTCTATGACCGGGTTCTCATGTTTTAGCTTTAGCTTCAATAAAGCATCAGCGGCTAAAGATGGAGCACCAGTTTTTGTATGTTTTACTACTTTATAGCCTAACATATTGTGAAAATAGTTCACACACTTCTTATTGGAAATTAGCATCTCTACTTTTGGGCCTGTTAATATCTGGATAATACGCTGATATTGCATCGCTAATCTATCGCTTGAGTCTATCCAAGCTAATCTCTCTTCATCATTAAAGTGCATACCAAGAAGGCTCATTGTTAAATATGGTCTTATACTTTTCATAGCCTGATTTATAGAAGCTAGAAGTCCTGGATCATTTTTAGCGAATGCGATTTGTGCTTCTTTAACTAGACGCATAGTATATACATCTTTTCCACAATACTTCCAGAGAGCTTCCGCTTGGGACATATTAGCGTAAGAATATGAACCTTCATTTTTGTGGAAAGGTAGATATGTCCAAAGTGAAATTTGATGACCTAATGATTTTTCGATAGTAGGATATATACGATGAGCAGCAATGAGAGTGTCAAAGACAGACTTGCCAATGGCAATGCTATATTTATAGGCGAAAATAAAGAAATCAAACACAGCACCATTATGAGCAATGGTAGTATTATTGCTAAATGAGATTGATAACGCTCTAAAAATTTGAGGAATTTGTTCATAGGCGAGTTTGTAGTCTGTATCTAGAACTGGAACTACGTATATATTGTCCGAATTTGAGAAGTTGAAAGAGAAGCATCTTATGTCAAGTGTGTCTATATCTGTCTCTATGTCTATGTAGAGGTCTTTATTCTTTTCTTCCCTGAGAAGTGAAATGACAATATCAGATGATGGATAAATGTGATACGATGGACTAAAAGAAGGTTCTGGGATACGTCCACCATTTTCAAGTATTCTGATCGCTTTCTTGCAGTCAGATTTAAGCCAGAATCTATAATTTTCTCGTGCGGTTTGGCTTCTTGATTTTTCACTGATAAAGGAATCTCGATCTTCTTGGTATTCTTCTTCATCTTCTATTTGTTCTTTATTATGTTGTGCTTCAAAGTTTCTTGGATCAACCGCATCTTGATAATTAAATGACGCTATAGTTACCATATCATTTACTATATATGGACTTCCGCGAGCTTCATCTAATGTTTCTGATCTACCAGTAAAGAGATGAAAAGCTCGCTGGCCTAGTAAGAGAACTACCTTTGTATTAGGAAGTAATTTTCTTGTGTCATCTATCAATCTAACATCACATTGATAGACATTTATTTCAGGTCTTAAACATTCTTGCATGAAGTAATAGGCTCCATTACCCTCTAGGAGCTTTCTTTTCTCATGCCTATTTGGATTTGACAATATAATTGTCAAACCTATATAGTCGAATTTAGGTGGTTGACTTAACATTTTCTGTATCTATTTCCCACAGATAATTAGTTTCTGATTTTTTACATAAAACTTCAATCGCCTTTTTATTTTCTTCTTCATTTGGACCGTATTGAAAAGTAGCAATCCCATAATCCTTGAAAACAAAAATATGGATTTTAATTATCATTCTTTCTCTCCTAGTTCCATCTGAATTGCGTCATATGAGTTGAAGATATAATTGTATAACTTGTATTTGTCTTTCATTGTAGTAGACAATGCTTCAAAATTACCTCCATCAAAAGGCTTTCCATATCCATCTTTCTCTAGTTCACCATAGAGCCATTGTAGATAGGATGCAGGAACATCACAAAGTCTAGTTCCTTTATGTTTTCCAAACCATATCTCTGTGTTGTCATCGAATGCTGGGCTACGTTTTATTGAACTGTTCATATTTATCCTTGTCCATGTGAACCTAGGCTATCTTCTAAAGCATCATTGTGATCTTGTTCTCGTTTTAGACCTTCTTTAAATACTTCTTGTTCTATCGCTGCTGCAAATAATTCAAAAGCTTCTGCTATTTCGACATTCTTTTTAACAAGTAAATAGTAGTTTGATGTTTCTATTGCTGCTTTAATTATAGTTTCTACATTCATATTAGAAAGAGTTCTTCGCTTCAGGTTTTAATAATCTGAAGCGAAGAATTGTTGATGTTTAGGGTCTAGAAAGGTGGACGGAAGTAGTTATCAGCTACCCGATTAAATGTCCTATTGTTCAGATAGTTATAGAGTGATAAGCTCTGTTTCATAAAATCTATGGCTTATGAGGC
>Ga0207701_10000242_pt1 | contig 55635 bp, 45 predicted proteins | sample KBSSwiSSwithPhiX_FD_184294 | JGI IMG/M metagenome (GOLD analysis project Ga0207701, IMG submission 184294) | Switchgrass rhizosphere bulk soil microbial communities from Kellogg Biological Station, Michigan, USA, with PhiX - S5 (SPAdes) (version 2) | ecosystem: Environmental > Terrestrial >... | reverse complement strand
GGCGAGGTGATCAAGATCCGCAAAAACAGGCGTGTTTAAGGGGGCCGCCCGGGGATCGAACCCGGGACACCCTGATTAAAAGTCAGGTGCTCTACCACTGAGCTAGCGGCCCGTAAATGTCTGCCAATGCGGTGCTTATTGACCTTCGTGCGATTTTGAGTAATCGCGTTCAGGGGTGACAGCGCGTTAGCAGAGCGGCGGGATCTCAATCCCGCCGCTCATTTTATCAACGGAAGCAGGGTATTTGGGAGCGCCTAAGCGCAGTTCCGGCATTACGCCTCTGATAGATCCATCGCAATCGTTGGTGCTGACGTTCGCTAAAAGATCACCGGAGCAAGTACTGCGGCGGTCAGTATGAGCACCAAGAACACGACGCAGCCCTGGATCGGGCTTGGCCAACTCGCTGGCGGCCGCCTTCGGCGCGCTGAGATTGGCTCGGAGCCACGTGGTCGCAGCAGCATGAACACAGCTCGGTGGAACGGCAACCACAGCGCCCGAAGCGAGCCCCAGCACCACAGGATCGCTGGCCCTTGCCGAAACGCTTTTACTGCGGACGTCGAGCACGAACAGGAATTCGCCCGTTGATACATTCGCAAACTTCTGCGACCGTACCCGGGTTGTGAGCAAGTCAATGACATCGCCGGCCGGTATAGCGACCGCAGTCTGCCGTAGCACAGTCCTCGTGCCCTGCTGGAATGGCTCACTGCACGTCAACGTCAGAGGAGTTGTTGTCGTCGCCTGGCGCGAGCTCGCTTGAAGTACGTAGACGTTTTCGGGGCTTGGAATCTGAGCAGCCGCAAAAGCGGAGCCGAGAAACGAAGCGAAGATGAATCCGCCGACGCAGGCCAAACGTTTCATCACGTCTCCTTCCGTTCGGTTGTGTCATGCTCCGCAGAAGACTCCCAACGCGACGACGCTGCGCATGCTTTCTTCCAAATTCAAGTCAACGCGTGACCACTCAGTGCATCATCTCGCGGCGGCCGGCCCGGCTCCAATCTTCACGACTGACGTCACGAACGTCAGCGTCTCACCGCCTGTAGTGGCGTGGACCTGCCAGCATCCGGGTGTTGGAAAAATCAAATAGGACGGTTGAAACCCGCGTGGATCAAACTGTCGGTCGATGTCAGCCCGCAGTGTGTCTGACGCGCCGTCGAGACGGTGGCCCGTCACGGTCAGGTGCGCGCCCGGTGCCTTGAGCCAGAAGAACTTCATCTGCAGGGCACCATCAGGCAGGACGAACCCCACACCGCCGGGCTTGAAGACGATCGTGCCGTCTGGCCAGAGGTTGGTGCCCACGGAGTCATTCCCGTGCCAGGTCAGCGCCGCGCCTTGAGGCATCGGATCGCTTCCCGCAGGCGCTGCGTGGTGATTCGGCGCAGTGACCGCACATGCAGACACGGTCCCCGACGCCGCATCTGCAGCGCGGAAGCCAGGCTGCTGTGGACTCCCTCCGATGGCAGCGGTCAGAACGGCAACGACGAGAGGAAGAGTCATTTCGTCACCACCGGGAAAACCGTGTGAACTCGGCAAGCGGGCGATCGAGCCACCGCGTGATCCTCATCACGTGCGGAAACCCGGTCCTGGGTCCCGTCGCCATGTTCGTCAGCGTATTGGGACTGACATCCATTTCGCGCGCCGCTTGCGACCACGTCAGGCCACGCGCCACGCGTTGCGCGTTGACGGCAGCGTGAAGTTTTCGTGTGTCGAAGCGGAGCCCGAGTGGGGAAGGCACTTCAGGCAGACTCTGCCCGTCGGAAACAGCGGCGCCCGGCAGGAAGCTCTCAGGCGTTCGATTCAGCCACTTCAAAATGGCGAGGATGGCGTCGCCTTCCGCGACGGCTTTCGTACGCAGGCTGGTGACCGAAGATCGGGCGATCGGATGCATCGACAGCCGACCGTAAACCATGTTGATCTCGAGTACAGCCTGCGGCCAGCTGAGGCCGCGCGACTCGCGCTGCACGTCGATGGCGGCGTAAAGATCGGCCAGGCCGAAGTCCCTCATCCTGGCCGCCGATTATTGATCAAGCCCTCAATCAACAATCATCAATCAACAATCAGCAATTACATGGGCATCACATGATTGGCCGGCATCAAGTCCCACACGCGCCAGAACTCGCGCATCTCGTTGGGCGACCCAAGCGAGACGCGGATGTGTTTGTCGAAGCCTCGAAAGGGTCCGGCGACGAGCACGCCATTCTTCGTGAAATGCGCAACCATGTCGGCGGCGGGGCGGCCAGTGTTGAGCAGGACGAAGTTCGCCTGCGAATCGACGACGCGGAGCATGCGCGCGTTCGCCTGGTTCGCAAACTCCTGACGATCGTTGACGTTCTGCCGCGCCATGCCGCGCACGTGGTCGGTGTCGTCGAGCGCAGCGATCGCGGCGAGCGCGGCAACAGCATTCAGGTTGTTGGCGAAACCCGTGGCCTCCATGCGCGCAGCCGCATCGAGTGACGCAACCGCATAGCCCACGCGCAGTCCTCCAAGCCCATGTACGGTGGAAAAGCTCCGCGTGACGATCACGCGCGGATCGTTCACCGGTCGATCAATGAACGACGCGTAATCGGATGAACCCCCGACGTAATGATGGTACGCCTCGTCCATGAGAATGTATGACGAGGGCGGCAGCTTTGCGATGAAGGCTTCCAGATCCCGTCGCCTCGTCAAGCTGCCGGTCGGGTTGTTCGGATTGCAGACATATACCAGGGCGGTCGAAGCATCGGCCCGCGTCAGCATTGCCTCGAGGTCATGCGTGTAGTCGCCGCGCAGCGGCACGGCATTGACGTCCGCGCCATTCCGCCGCGCGCAGTCGACGAACGTGTCATAGGTCGGATCGGCAACGACCACTTTGCGACCCGCTCCGAACGCCGCGATCGCCATACCCAGCACGTCGTCCGATCCACAGCCCAGCACGATCTGGTCAGGGCTGACCCGATGCAGATCAGCGAGCTTCCGTCGAAGCATCGCATCCGCGGTCTCCGGATATCGAGTCACAACCGAAGCGCTCGCGGCTCGAATTGCAGCGACGACGGCGGCGGATGGACCGAACGCGCTTTCGTTCTTGTGCAGCCGGACAGGGCCGGCGGTTTTGTCGCCGACGTCGACGGTCGGCTCCGACGTCTCCCGCTCGGCCGATGCCGCACGAGCCAGAGGAGCAATCCCCAGGCTCATGGTTGCGCCGGCCCCAAGCCGACGCAACAGGCTCCTGCGTGAAAGCTGCGTCGTCATTGCACCACCAGCGTGATGTTGAAGGAGTGGGCGAGAGTGCCGCTGGTGCCAGTGATGGTAATCGTCGCGCTGCCGGTCTTGGTCTGCTTCTTTGTCGAAAGCGTCAGCACTGACGTTCCCGACTGGTTGACGGTTGTGCGGCTAAAGCTTGCCGTGACGAACTTCGGCAGCGTGCCCGTCGCCAGCGACACCGTACCGTTGAATCCCGAGAGGGCCCCAATCGTCACCGTGTAGGTTGCGTTGCTCCCATTGTTGACCGTGACGCTTGCGGGCGAAACGGCAATCGTAAAGTCACCAACAGGCGTCACGACAAGCGTCACGCCGGCGGTGCGCATAGTCGGCGTAACCCCTCCGGTCGTGCCTCGAATCGTGAGCGGATATGTTCCCGGCAGGGTCGTCAACAACGTCGTTACGGTCATTGTCGTCGAGCCCGCACCGTCAACGGACGCCGGACTGAACGATGCAGTTACCCCGGACGGCAGGCCGGTGACGTCGAAGTTGACCGTTCCGGTAAAGCCGGATGCCGGTGTCACGGTGGCGGTGTAGGCAGCGATTCCGCCGGATACCACGGTCCTGGACGATGGGGTTGCCGATACCGAGAAGTCAGCGACCGTGATCGTTCTCGTCTGAGTCGTGCTCGATAGGCCACCATCGTCGGTGACCTTGAACGTCGCGGTGTAGGTCCCGGGCGCGGAGTACGTCACGTTGCCGGGAATCGCGGCAGTGCTCGATGATGGCGTACCGCCGGGGAACGTCCACGCATACGAAGCGATCGTTCCATCATCGGCGCCACTTCCTGAGAACGGGACTGGGGCACCGGGGTTGACGGTTACGTTCGACGCGGGGCTATCGATCGACGCGGTCGGTGCCTGGTTGGGCGGCGGTGCTACGACGAGCGTGACACCGGCAGTTCGCGTCACCGGTCCGCTGGTGCCTTGAATCGTCAGCGGGTACGTTCCCAACGTTGTCGTCGCCAGCGTCGTCACGGTCATCGTCGTCGACCCTGAACTGTCGACGGACGCCGGATTGAACGAGGCGGTCACGCCAGACGGCAGCCCGGTGACGTTGAAGCTGACCGTTCCGATGAAGCCCGCCGTCGGTGTCACGGTGGCGGTGTACGAGTCGCCGCCGCCAGGTGACACAGTCTTGGACGATGGGGTTGCCGACAGAGAGAAGTCGGCAACCGTGATCGTTCTGGTTTGCGTAGAGCTCGACAGTCCGCCGTTGTCGGTAACTTTGAACGTCGCCGTGTATGTCCCAGGCGCAGAGTACGTCACATTGCCGGGAACCGCGACAGTGCTCGATGACGGTGAACCGCCGGGGAACGTCCACGCGTATGACGCGATCGTTCCGCCCGGATCGCTGGCGCTTCCTGAGAACCCAACAGAATCACCCGGGTTGATGGTCATGTTTGCCGCTGGGGCGTCGATCGACGCCGTAGGTGCCTGATTGACGGGGCCTGTCGTGACGCGAACGAACGTGGCGACCGACGGCACGCCGGCTGAGTTGAGCAGGAACAGCATGTAATAACCCGGCGGCGCGATGTTACCGTTCTGCGGCGCGGTTGCCGTCACAACGCCGGCGCCCGAGGTGATCGACAATTCGACGAGACGCTGCTCCATGTCGAACGCGTGCGTCGGAGCTCCGGGACGGATGAGCACCGCGGACGTGATGTTGGCCGCGTCTGGCGTTGCAATCTGGAACGTTGAGCCGTACGAAAACGCGCTCGGCGTGACGCTCGAAATCGTCGGGCGCGTTGCTGCACTGCCGTCACCATTGAACAAATACGCCGGCGAGTAGACCTCCATGTGCGACTCATAAGTTCCGCGAGCGGGATTGCCGCCGAGGAGCAACACGGTCGCGTCGGGCAGCAGTAACGCGTTCGAGTGGTACACCCGCGCGTAGACGTTTTGTCCTGCCGACGAAAACGTGCCACTGACGGGGTCGTAAAGATCTGCGTTGAGGCTTTTCGTGCTCGTGTCTTCGTCTTTTACCGAGCCGCCGGTCGCCAGGATCTTGCCGTTCGGGAGAATCGTGGCGTTCATTTCGATTCGCGCCTGCGACATCGCGGGACCGCTCTGCCACTGAAGCGTCGGCGCGGACGTGTCGAGGATTTCGGTCGTGGCGGTTGCAGGGTTGCCGCCGCCGAAGATCATCACGCGCCCTTTGTAGCCGTTCGACGGCCGGAGTGGCAGCAGGACGGACGTTCCATATCCTCGCGTGCCGGCGTAGTTGGTCGTCGCCACAACGCCGGACCACGTCTTCGTGCTGGTGTTGAAGATTCGCGATCCTGTGCCTGACCCTGAATAGAGGACGTTGCCGTTCGGCAGGAGGTGCATGCGCGGGTACAACGGGGGCGTCCAGCCGGCCGCATACTGCTGACTCCAGCCGGAACCCGGCGTGTAAATTTCGACGGTGGTATTGGTGTTGCCGTTTTCGTCGAGGCCTGAAAACGTCATCACGCTTCCATCGCCAAGCGTGGTGACGGTCGGATACCAGCGACCGTGCGCCATGTTCTGCAGGTCGGTGAAATTGCCGGTTGCCGGATCGAACGCCGCGTTTTTCAGATGACCGTGAAACGGGTCGTACGCGAGGTTGCCGCCGTTGACGAACACGCGGCCGTCGGAGAGGACGACCATGCCGTTGCAGAACATGTCCCACGCGTAGTTGTTCGTGACGGTGAGCGTGTCGGCCTGCAGGTCCAGCACCGCGTATCGAAAGTTCGTTTCGGCCGCGACGTTGCCCGAACCGGACACGATCAACACCTGACCGTTGTTCATGAGCGCGGTATGAACAGGGTTGATGGGCATCAGGCGGGCGAGCGTCTTCCACTCGCCGACCGTTCCGGCCTGGGCGCGCAGGGTGGGCGCGGTAGAAGTGAGCGCCAGCGCGAGCCCTATGAGTCCCACGCCGACACGAAGCGTCCAGCCCCAGCCAAGCGGTGCGGCATCCGTACGCATGAATCCTCCCGTTGAGGACCGGCTCGGTGCATACGTCGAACCAGCTAATGCGTACGGTTTTGGCCTGAATTCGCCCTTACATGGAGCGACTTCTACCGCGAGGACGAAAGAAGGTACCTAAGAGGCAGCCTTCGCGCGCAGGGGACAGCTTCTAGTGCTGGCCACCGCGATCCGGCTGAGTTCAAAGCCCACTACGCTTCAACGCGTAAGCGATCGCTTCGGTCGGCTCAGGGTAGCTGGCTTGCGGACGGTTGCCCTGGTAATCAATGTCGGCGATGCCGATCTCGCTCGTGTAGAACGCGTCGACGGTCATTCGGCGCGCCATGGTGAAGAACTGAATGCCCGGGTCGAGCTCTGGTGACTGATTGCGGCGGTAGGCGATCAGGTCCAGCAGCGCGGTCTGCTGGTCGGGCGTTGCGCTGACGAAGTCGGCAGCGCCGCGTTTCTTCATCGCCTCGTCCATCCACCCGAGCCCTTTCGTGTAGATGCCCTTCAGCTGCGCGTTTTCGCTCGCCAGCATGTCGATCCACGCGGCGGCGCCCGCCGCGACCGCGCCGGGCTTGCCGTTTTCTTCTGGAACGATGAAGTCGGTCAGCCGCACCAGCGTTCGATATTCGTGAGCGGTCAGCGCTTTCGGGCTGTAGGCGCCGCCATTGGATGACTGCGCGGCGAGGGCGAGGTGATGGACTTCCTGTGCCGACACGCGATCGAGCACGCCTGTGGCCATCAGCATCAGGCCGATCCGCCGGAGCACGTCGCGTCGGGTGATGTCAGACATTGCCCTTCCTCATTTCCTCGGCAAGATACTCGGCTGTGCGCCAGGCGAGCGCGATGATGGTGTGAGTCGGATTCTTGTCGGCGTTACTGACGAACGGCGCGCCGTCGGCCACGAAGAGATTCTTCACCTCATGCGCCTGGCAGAACCTGTTCAGCGGACTGGTCTTCGGATCGTCGCCCATGCGAACGGTCCCGACCTCGTGAATGATCGCGCCACCGCGCGAGATAGGAACACGATTCGGATCCGCTTCCGGCGGGTTTGCAGCCATCGCCGTCGTGGGTTGTCCCGCCGGCGCATTCGGCACTCCGGTCTGCGGCCCTGCCTGTCCAGTCTGTGGCGCCTGTCCACCCCGCTGCGGCGCTCCAGCCGCTGCCGTGCCGCGGCCTCCTCGGCCGCCGCCTCCACCCGTCGCGATCTGTCCACCCATGCTTTCGAGGATCGCCCGGAACGTCTGCTGCATATGGCGGACCTGATTCAGTTCGTGATCGCTCCACGCCCAGTGGAAGCGAAGCACCGGTATTTCCCAACGGTCCTTCTTCTCCGGATCGATCTCGCAGTAGGACTGTTCGTTCGGGATCATCTCTCCGCGCCCGGACAGGCCCACCGAGGTGCCGTAGTTGTCGCGGATCGCCTGCTTCATCGGGATCCCGTAACCCTCGACGCGATTGACGGTGCCGAGGAATGAGCCGATGCCGGGCATGCCGTAGCCGCCGCCCACTTCGATGTGATAGCCGCGCGGGAAGTTCAGGTCCTTGTGTTTGTCCGAGAGCCACCACGGCACGTAGAGATGCGAGCCGTATCCGTCGGAGTTGTAGTGCGGCATGCCGGACAACGCCGGAACCGTCGCGGACATGCTGTATCCGACCGTGTCCATCAGATACCGCCCGACCTTGCCGGATGAATTCGCGAGCCCCTGCGGATGCCCCGCCCCCTTCGAGTTCAGCAGCAACCGCGCCGATTCGCACGCGCTCGCCGCAAGGACGACGGTGCGGCAGCGGACCTGCTTCTCGCTTCCGTCGGTCTTGTCGATGTAAGAAACGGCGGTGACCTTTCCCGTTCCGTCGGTCACGAGCTCGCGCGCCATGGCGTTGGCGATCACCTGCACCTTGCCGGTTTTCATCGCCGGAAGGATCTGCACGTAACTGGAGGCGTAGTTCGACGCGGTGGTGCACCCGCGTCCGCACTGGCCGCAGTAGTGGCACGGTGGACGCCCGTTGCGCTCCACGGTCGTGACCGCCTGTCGCGCGGCCACCGCGCGGATGCCGTTCTTCGCGCACGCACGCTGCACGAGCACGTCGTGCGCTTTCAGCGCTCCAGGTGGATTGAAGATCCCGTCCGGCGCGCTGCGAATGCCTTCAATCGAGCCGGTCACGCCGATGAAACGCTCCGCCTTGTCATAGTACGGCGCGATATCTCCGTAGCTGATCGGCCAGTCAAAGCCGAGACTGTCGGTTGTATACGGTTTGAAGTCGTAATCCGCCAGCCGCAGCGTCACGCGCCCGTAATGGTTCGTGCGGCCGCCGAGGATCCGCGAGCGAAACCAGGAGAAATCGCTGCCGGGCGCAACCGTATATGGCTCGCCCTCGAGTTGCGCTCCGCCGTAGGTTGCGCTGTACGTGAAGCCGGTCGGTTCGTTGGTGTAGGCCTGTCCCTTTGCGCCCGCGCCGCGATGCGGCACGCTGTACGGCCACATGTGCTCTTTCAGGTCGCCGAGGTTCAGCATCGGTCCCGCTTCGAGCAACAGCACCGACACGCCCATATTGGCAAGCACGTTGGTGACGGTTCCTCCTCCCGCGCCGGACCCGACGACAACGACGTCATGAACTGTAGTGCTCGAGCTGACCTGCGGCATGCAATGACTCCTCGCCGGCGCAGTCTAGCACGTGCAAAAGTGAGAAAACACCTTAAGAAAAGAGGGGAAGTTCACGCGTCGTTCGATTAATCTAGGGTGACCAACCCGAGGCTCCCCCTGGGGGAGGACGAGATGAACGCGAGCCGGACAGTCGGCAAGCTGGCGAAGTGGTCCACAGCCGGCATGGGAGTAGGCGTCGCCGCCTATGCCACCTACGCCGGGGTCAAGTGGCTGCAATACGGCCACGTCGGTCCCTCAAAAGACGACGACGATGACGATGAGCTGCTCGACGAGTTCATGCCGACCTACGACGTCGTCGATCGGCACCGCACGCACGTTCAGGCGCCACCCGAGGTGACGTTTGCAGCCGCGTGCGAAATAGAGCTCCAGGCCTCACCGCTCGTTCGGGCGATCTTCAAGGGACGAGAGCTGTTGCTCGGGACCACGCCGGATCACGTCGACCGGCCGCGCGGTCTTGTCGCATTGACCGAGTCGCTCGGCTGGGGAGTGCTGGCCGAACTTCCCGGCCGCGAAGTCATCATCGGGGCGGTGACGCAGCCGTGGGAGGCGAACGTCGTGTTTCGTCACGTCGCCCCGCAAGTCTTCAGCGACTTTCATGAACCTGGCTACGTGAAGATCGCCTGGACGCTGAGGGCCGATCCGGCCGGCGATCAGCATTCCGTCTTCCGCACCGAAACCCGCGCCATCGCAACCGACCTGGACGCACGCATCCGGTTTCGTCGCTACTGGTCGTTCCTGTCGCCGGGAATCACCCTGATTCGACGCACGATGCTCAATTCGCTGCGTGTCGAGGCGCTGCGAAGAGTTAACGAAGGCAACGAAGAAGATTCACAACGAAGAAACGAAGGCGAACGGAGGAAAGACGCTCCCGGTCATCCGGCCGGCTCCTAACGCGCCTCACCCGGCTGGATGACGGCAGCGTCTTCTCTTCGTTTCGTCTCCGTTGACTTCGTTCCTCGTTGTGAATCTTCTTCGTTCCCTCCGTTCCCTCCACAGTCGTATCATCCTCTCGCCATGACGATACTGCTCATGCTCCTTGGTTTCTTGGGGCTCGCCGGCGCGACCCAGAGCCCTCCTACGCCAGCTTCTGCCGCGATCGTCAAGTCTGAGTTCATCTTCGAACGCGCGCCGTTTCCGTCGGCGCACGCGTCGACCATCGTCGAGACGCGCGGCGGACTGGTCGCGGCGTGGTTCGGCGGCACGCGGGAACGGGATCCTGACGTTGGCATCTGGGTATCGAGGCACGATGGATCGCAGTGGTCTGCGCCTGTCGAAGTCGCCAACGGCGTCCAGCCGGACGGCAAGCGGCACCCGTGCTGGAATCCTGTGCTCTTTCAACCGTCCCGCGGTCCGCTGCTGCTCTTTTACAAGATTGGGCCGAGCCCGGACACGTGGTGGGGAATGGTGCGCACCTCGCCTGACGAAGGACGCACGTGGTCCGCGGCGATCAGGCTGCCGGACGGCATCCTTGGGCCGATTCGCGCGAAGCCGGTCGAATTAGCTGGCGGTCTGGTGCTTGCGGGGTCGAGCACGGAGAACGACGGCTGGGTCGTCCACATGGAGCGGTACTCCGGAGACGGCAGCGCGGCATCACTCGCGGCTGCGTCGTCCTGGAAGAAAACGGGTCCGCTGAACAACTCGATGGAGTTCGGCGCCATCCAGCCCACGATCCTCGTCCACGCCCCGTCATCGCTGCAGATTCTGTGCAGAACGAGGCAGGCGGTGATTGCCGAATCGTGGTCGCAGGATGGTGGCACCACCTGGAGCGCGATGAAGGCGACGGCGCTGCCGAATCCGAGCGCCGGCATCGACGGTGTGCGCGTGAAGGACGGGCGATTCCTGCTCGTCTACAACCCGACGGCCACCGGCCGCATCAAGCTTGACATCGCGATGTCACCGGATGGCAAAGCATGGAAGCGCGCCGTCGTGCTGGAGGACTCGCCCCCTGGTGAGTATTCATATCCCGCGATGATCCAGGCTCGCGACGGCCTGGTCCACGTCACCTACACCTGGCGTCGGGAGCGGATCAAGCATGTCGTCATTGATCCGAAGCGGTTGGGGTAGCCTCACCGACTGCAGATTGCGGATTGGTGATTGCCGATTTTGTGATTGCCGATTGTCGATTGAGATTGGCGATTGAGATTGGCCGACTGTCGATTGAGCATCCGGCCCAAAATCCGCAATCGCCAATCTCAATCGCCAATCGGCAATCACAAAATCGGCAATCACCAATCCGAAATCCGCAATCGTCTAGTGCCCTTTCTCAGCACCTAGAATTGCGAGTAACGAGAGCGGATCCACCCTGGTGCCGTTGAGCCGCACGCTCCAGTGAAGGTGAGGCCCCGTCACCCGACCTGTCGCGCCGACCTTGCCGACGACGTCACCGGCGTTGAGCGTGTCGCCAACCTTCACGTCGATTTCTGAGAGATGCGCAAAGAGCGAGAAGAGCGTCAACCCGTGGTCGACCATTACGGTGTTGCCCGTGTAGTACCGATCCCCCGCGAGGACCACGCGTCCGCTGTTCGGGGACTTGATCGGCGTGCCGGTCGCGCTGTTGAAGTCGGCGCCGCTGTGCGGACTCCGCGGCTGTCCGTTGAGAATCGAGCGCGTGCCAAATGCGCTGTTCGCCGGATCTGGCACTGGTCTCACGAACGGTCCAGTCCAGAGTTTCACGGTCGCTGAGTGCGCCCATAGATCGTTCAATTCAGCGGTCTCGCGTGCAATTCGTTCGAGCGCCTCCGGCGGTGGATTGACGAATGCCTCGTCCACCGTCAGCTTCCGGGTGCGGAAGTGGCCGGGCAGGACGCGGAGCGGGACGCGCGTCGCAACCGGGTCGTCGGACGCGAATACTTCCGCCGAGTACGTGTTTGGCGCGACGTCGAGGTCGATGCCCACCAGGACGCGCCACGTCCGAGGCTTGACTGGAAATCCGATGAAGTCTTTCTCGAATGCGCGGACGCGGACGGAAGCAACGTCTCTGTTTGCCTGCACGGTGAACAGGACGACTTCCCCAGGCTGTAACGCACGCGCCTTGGTCGTCACAGTCACCGGCTGCCGGTCGTTCGCCTGGGTCGCCTGAGCGCGCGGCAGCGCTGCAACCGTGACGATCGCTGCAACCGACAGAACGGGCAGATACGCGCGCCTCACGAACATGAGGCTACCGCGGAGATGCAGTGGCGGTCTACTCGAAGTAAACTTCCGCGCAACGAGATAGCGGTCGGGACGGAGGAAACGGAGTGGATCACCACAGAGATAGCAGAGTTAACAGAGAGACTGTTGTTCTCTGCTTCCTCTGCTGACTCTGTGGTGAAGCTCTCCGTTACCTCCGTCTCCCACTAACCGATCGAGCAGGAGTAGCGAATGCGTTCGTATCGAGCGATTGCGCGGCGCGTTGTGATTCTGGCCGTGGTCGCTGGCGCCGCGGTGCAATGGAGCGCACGGCAGCCAGTCGATGCTCAGGCCACGCTGAATCCGAATCTCTACTCAGGCCTCAAATGGCGGATGCTCGGACCGTTTCGCGGCGGCCGCGTCGACGCGGTCAGCGGCGTTCCCGGCCGGCCGAACGAGTTCTACTTTGGCGCGGTCAACGGTGGGGTCTGGAAGACGATTGATGCCGGACGCATCTGGTTTCCGATATTCGACTCACAGCCTGTCGCGTCCATCGGTGCGCTTGCCGTGGCGCCTTCGGCGCCCGACACGATTTACGTAGGCAGCGGTGAGTCCACGCTGCGGGACTCGGTTGGATACGGCAACGGCATGTACAAGTCCGTCGACGCAGGCAAAACGTGGACGCACATAGGTCTCGACGACACGCAACACATCGGTAAGGTCGCCGTCGATCCAAAAGACGCGAACGTGGTATTCGTCGCCGCGATCGGTCATCTCTACGAGGCGCATCCCGATCGCGGTATCTTCCGTTCGCGCGATGGGGGCAAGTCCTGGCAGAAGGTTCTCTTCAAGAACAACGATGTCGGCGCTGTCGACGTGGTCATCGACGCGGTCAATCCTCAGGTCGTATACGCCGCACTCTGGAACACCCGTCGTCCGCCTTGGTACACGTACCAGCCGAGCAATGGGCCTGGGGGCGGCGTGTTCAAGTCAACCGATGGCGGAACGACGTGGAATCAGGTGAAGGGGGGACTGCCCACCGAATGCGTCGGCCGAGTAGGTCTCGCGGTCGCACCGACCAATGCTCGTCGCGTGTACGCGGTCGTTGATGATTTCCTGCCGGACGGTGCGGCGCCGAACACTCCATGTCCCGGGACGCCTCCCGGACGAGGCGGTGGTGCCGGCGCGGGTGGCGCGGCAGGCGTTGGTGGCGGTCGCGGTGCAGCGGCGCCGACGCCATCCCAGCAAGGTGGTTTCTACCGGTCCGACGACGCCGGTGCGACGTGGACGAAGCTGTCGAACGACACGGCGCTCTTCGGGCGCGGATGGTATTTCGAGCACATCGCCGTCGATCCCCGCAACGCGGACAACGTTTACGTGTCGAACGTGTCGCTGTCACGGTCGAAAGACGGAGGCAAGACGTGGGTCGCGCTCAGAGGTTCTCCCGGCGGCGACGACTATCAGGGCGCCTGGGTGTCGCCCGACGATCCGGACACGATGGTCGTCGCGAGCGATCAGGGAACGATCATCACGCGCAACGCGACCGCTGAGGATCCGCGCGATGTGACCTGGAGCTCGTGGTTGAACCAGCCGACGGCCCAGATCTACCACCTGTCGGTGGATTATCGGACCCCGTACTGGGTCACCGGCGCGCAGCAGGACAGCGGCGCCGTCGCGGTGCGATCGCGCGGTAAGTTTGCCGCGATCACCATGCGTGATTGGGAACCCATCGGCCCCGGCGGCGAGAGCGGCATGACGGCGGGCGATCCGCTGCATCCGGGCATGGTCTTCGGCGGTCTCGGCACGCGCTACGACCTCGAGTTGAACGCGCCGCTGCCGACCGCTCAGCCGACCAGTCCTGAGCTGGCGCGCACCGACTGGACGCAGCCGCTCGTGGTTTCGAAGGCGGATGCTCACGCCTTGTATTACGCCAATCAGTTTCTCTTCAAGACGACCGACGTGGCGCAGACCTGGACGGCAATCAGCCCCGATTTGACCCGCCCGGATCCTGGCGTGCCGCCGAGCCTGGATGCCGTGTCCGCGGAGGACACCGATCGCAACGGCAAACGCGGTGTCATCTACGCGATCGGTCCGTCTCCGATCAATGCCCACATGATCTGGATCGGTACGGACGACGGGTTGATCCACCTGTCGATCGATGATGGGAAGAACTGGCAGAACGTCACGCCAACCGCGATGACCTCGTGGAGCAGAGTCACAGGGATCGAAGGGTCACACCGCGACCAGGCCGAGGCGTACGCAGCCGTCGATCGTCATCAGCTGTCAGACTTCCGTCCGCACATCTATCGCACGCGTGATCAGGGGAAGACGTGGCAGGAGATCACGCGCGGCCTTCCGCCGAACGGCTACGTTCACGTCGTCAAGGAAGATCCGGTGCGCCGCGGCCTGCTGTTTGCCGGAACCGAGCGGGGCATTCACGTATCGTTCGACGATGGGGACAACTGGCAGCCGCTGCAGTTGAACCTGCCGACGACGTCGGTGCGCGATCTCGAGCTGTATGGCAACGACCTCATCGTCGCGACACACGGCCGCGGATTCTGGGTGATCGACGACGTCAGTCCGCTGCGTCAGGCAAGCGACGAAATCGCGCGAGCCGACGTGTATCTGTTCAAGCCGGCCGACGCCATCCTCTTCAACCAGGGGAGCGACAACGGGACGCCAACGCAGAAGGACGAACCACAGGCGCCGAATGCGCCGAACGGCGCGACGATCGATTACTACTTCAAGTCCGCGGCGACAGGCCCGGTGTCGCTCGCGATCCTGGACGCCAACGGCGCGTGCCTGGCGGTTTATGCGAGCGCGCCCCTGGCCGATTCAGGGTGCGCCTCGACGGGGCGCGGCGGTGGACGCGGTGGCCGCGGCGCGGCCGGAGGTGGGATTCCCAATACGTCGGCGCTGTGGCGCCCGGCGCCGGAGCCGTTCTCGACCGATGCGGGCACACACCGGATCGTCTGGAGTCCGGGGGGCACCGGTCGGGGTTTCGGCGGCGGCCGCGGCGCCGCCTCCGCGCCGCCCACGGGGACGTTCACGGCAAGGCTGACCGTGAACGGCCAGAATTACACGCAAACCTTTGTGCTGAAACCAGATCCGCGACTCAAGTAACGAAAAGGAGGCTGGCACTTTCCCACGAAAGTGCCAGCCTCCTTTTTTGTGAGCGCATTGAACTAATATACTAGTACAATAGGTTTGTTCGGAGGGAGCACGATGCGTCTCGGTCACGACCTTCGTTCCGCGATACGAGCGCTGATGGCGGCGCCGACCGTCTCGGTGGTGGCCGTGCTGTCGCTGGGTCTGGCCATCGGCGCCAACACTTCGGTCTTCGCGCTCCTGAATAGCCTGTTGTTCCGAAAAATGCCGGTGGTCGCACCGGAGCGTCTGGTGACCGTGTCGTCGGACTTCGCGATCAGCCGCGGATATTTCGCGGGCGCGGGATGGAGCTATCCGATGTGGGAGCAACTCCAGGCACGGCCCGATCTCTTTGACGGTTCGCTCGCCTGGTCTGGCCGGCCGGTTGCGCTCGGTCAGGGCGCACAGTCCGATGTTGTCAACGGGTTGTTTGTCAGCGGCGGATTCTTCAGAACCCTCGGCGTGTCTGCGCAGTACGGGCGGATGTTGACGCAAGCCGACGACACACCCGGGGGAGGACTCAATGGCCCAGTAGTTGTCATCAGCGACGCCTTCTGGCGGCGACAGTTCGCCCGCGCCATGCCGGTCATCGGCACACCGCTGATTATCGAAGGCGTGTCCTTCACGATTGTTGGCGTCACGCCGCCAGAGTTTCTCGGCCTCGAGGTTGGTCAGTCATTCGATCTCGCGCTGCCGCTCGCGTCCGAGCCACTCATCCGCGGCAAGGACAGCACGCTCATGCAGCCGAGCAGCTACCTCCTGTTTGTGATGCTGCGACTGAAACAATCGCAGAGTCTTCAATCGGCGACCGCGCTCATCAGAAGCCTCGAGCCGGAGATCGTTCCAGCTCGGGCGCCCCAGTTCATTCAGCCATTCGCCCTGTCACCGGCCGCCGGGGGCACGTCAACGCCGTCAGGAGGCGCGGGCGGTCTTCGGCAGCGGTTTCGTCAGCCGCTCCTGATCATCCTCGCGGTCGTAGCATTCGTGTTGTTGATCGCCTGCCTCAACATCGCCCACGTGTCGCTGACGCGAGCCGCCGCGAGGGCCCGGGAGTTCGCGGTCAGGGTCGCACTCGGCGCGTCGCGCTGGCAGGTTGCGCGCCAGCTGCTCATCGAGAACCTCGCGGTGGCTGTCTGCGGCACCGTCTTCGGGGTTCTTTTTGCAACGTGGGCCAGCAAGCTCCTGGTTGCCAGCATGTCAACGTCGGTGCGGCAAATCGTTCTGGATGTGTCGTTCGACTGGCGCGTCGCGATTTTTGCGGCGGCGCTCACCCTCGCGACGACGCTGGTTTTCGGCCTGGCACCAGCCGTGCGCGCGACACGGCACGGCACCATGGACGTGTTGAAGTCCGACAACCGTCAGGCGTCGAGCGCCAGTGTGAGCCGGCTGTCGGGCTGGTTGGTCATGACGCAGATTGCACTCTCGCTGGTCCTGCTCGTCACGGCGGGCTTGCTCCTCCGGACCTTTAGCGCCCTCGTCGTGCGTCCTCTCGGCTTCGATCGCGATCGTGTGTTGATTGTGAAAGTGGATTCGGCCCGCTCGCACCTCAGCCCCGAGGCGCGGGAGATGTTGTTTGGCAGACTGGTGGAAGCCGGTTCGCGCCTCCCCGGTGTCGAGCGGACGGCAGCGTCGGCTTCGACGCCGCTGAACGGCGGCGCACTGATGCGCGGAATCAGAGTCGCGGGTGCTCCAGCAGATGCGGAGCGCGGCGTGATCGCGAATTTCATCACGCCCGGCTGGTTTGGCACCTACGGAACCCCAATCGTGAAGGGAAGAGATTTCGACGATCGTGATACGGCCTCTGCATCGCCAGTGGTCATGGTCAACGAAGCGTTCGTTCGGCGGTTTCTTCCCGACAAAGATCCACTGGGCGCAGCGACCAATGACGGCATCATTGTTGGTGTGGCGCACGACGCGGTGTTTCGCTCTGGTCGAATGGTCCCCGGCGCGGCGTCGCTGGCGTTGCGTGATGAGATTCCGCCGATGATTTACCTGCCGATTGCGCAGTCGGCGGGGAAGAGGCCGCCCGGCCTGACAACCATCGACATCAGCATTCGCTCGAGCCGCATGCCCCCTGGTTCGCTCACGCCAAGTGTGGCAGCAGCGTTCGCCGACATCGATCCAAATCTTTCGTTGATGAGCCGACCACTCGCAGACTATGTGGACACGACCCTGGCGGAAGATCGCATCGTCGCGATGTTGTCAGGATTCTTCGGAGCCATCGGCCTGCTGCTCGCCGCTCTGGGAGTCTACGGAGTCACCTCGTATTCCGTACACATCAGGCAAGTCGAACTCGGCATTCGCTTAGCGCTGGGTGCGCAACCGTCCCGCATTCTGCAGCTCGTCCTGGTCCGCGTCGTGACGCTCGTGGCGATTGGAGTCGTCGTCGGAAGTTTTGCCAGCTGGTGGACATCACGTGCGCTGGCAACTCTGCTCTATGGACTCCAGCCTCACGACCGGCTGACGTTGTCAGTCGCCGCGATCGTCCTCGCCGGCATCGGCGGCTTTGCCGGATGGTTGCCAGCCCTGCGAGCGGCACGGACTGATCCCGCGATCGTGCTGCGAGGACGCTGAATCACTCATCACTGATCACTGATCCTGAATCGCTGATCCTTGAATCCCCGATCCTTGAATCCCCGATCCTTCGAATCCCTAATCCTTCGAATCGTCGAGTCGCGACGGAACTCGAGATTCAGCGATTCAAGGATTCGAAGGATGAGGGATTCAGCGATTAGTGATTCCGGATTAGTGATCAGTGATCAGTGATTCAAGAGCGCCCCAGCTCGTCCCGCCTCGACGACAACAGAGCCGCCGGGCCGGACCGGCTGATCAGGAACCGTAACGCGATCGAGGATCTTGAAGTCGGCGCGCATCGTTTTTGGCGTCGCGGTGCAGGAGATGTAGCCGCGCCGGGCGCTGTGGTATTTGACGTGCGGGTTGTCGGCGCGGATCTGCTCCCAGATGGTGGCCACGTCGGTGCCGTCGCCTCCTGACGTAATCGACGTGTTGGTGAACTCGACGCCGATGGTTTCCGAGTGCGGGTTACGGAAATCGAGCTTCAGGTCCGACCCGTAGTGCATGTGCACGTCGCCGGAGAGCACGATCGGGTTTGGCGCCTTCGTCTCCTTCAACTGCCCGAACACGCGATCGCGATCCGCGGTGTATCCGTCCCACTTGTCCATCGAGTACTGCGCCTGCGGGTTGGCTCCGGCCGCGTCGCGGGCAAACATGGGCACCTGCTGCGCGATGACGGTCCAGGTAGCGCGAACCGTTGGCAACTGGTCGAACAGCCATCGTTCCTGCTCGGTGCCGAGCATGGTCCGCGACGGATCCGCGGCGGCGGCGCACCCGGTCACCGTGCCGCCTCCGCAGGCCTGGTCGCTGCGGAACTGACGCGTGTCGAGCACGCTCATGTCCATCAAATTCCCGAACTTCAAGCGGCGATACATGCGGATATCCGGTCCTCGTGGAAATGCGGTCCGGCGGAGCGGCATCGTTTCGTAGTACGCCTGGTAGGCGGCGGCCCGCCGCAGCAGAAACACTTCCGGTGGTGTGTCGTGCTCATCGGCGCTGCCGGCGTAGTCGTTGTCGACCTCATGGTCGTCGAACGCCATGACGAACGGCGCCGACGCGTGTGCCGCGATCAGATTGCGATCAGACTTGTACAACGCATAGCGGTTGCGGTAGTCGACGACGGTGAAGATCTCCTGGCTGTTGTGTTGGCGGACGAGCGCCGGGTTCCTGCCGCCGTCGGCGCGATCCTCGTAGATGTAGTCGCCGGTATGGAAGACGAAATCGAAACGCTCGTCGGCGATTCCGCGGAAGGCGGTGAAGTATCCGGTCTCGTAGTGATTGCAGCCGCACACGGCAAAGCGGAGAGCGTCGACGGCAGCACCGGCGGCGGGCGCGGTTTTCGTGCGGCCCACCTGACTGACCTCGCTGCCCGCGTGGAAGCGATACCAGTAGTCGCGGCCGGGTTGGAGCCCTTCCACCTCGACATGGACGCTGTGGCCCATTTCGGGCCGCGCGATCGCGACGCCCTTCTGCTCGATCGTGCGGAACCCCTGATCGCGCGCGATCTCCCAACTCACTTCGACTTTGGCCATCGGCATTCCGCCGCCGTTCAGCGGGTCTGGAGCAAGCCGGGTCCACAGCACGATGCCATCGGGCCACGGATCACCCGAAGCAACGCCCAACGTGAATGGGTAGGAGCCGAAGACGACTTGCGCGAAGACATTCGACGAGGCAACTGGTTGAAGAGCGGCGGCTGCGCCAAGTTTCCAGGCGACGTTGAGAAGTTGACGGCGGGAAAGCCGCGTCAAGGTAGAGTCGTAGAAATTCATGAACTGACCCTCGGCGAATCGGTGAATTAGTGAATTAGTGAATTAGTGAATTCGCATCGCGCGGCTACCGCCGCGCTTTCAAAGCCCGCGCGGTAGCGCGCGTGCGAAGCCAATTCACCAATTCACCAATTCACAAATTGAAACTACTTGCCTCTCAGTTTCGCGACGGTGCCATCGACGCCGTTCGGTGGCTGCTCGTTCGCAAACTGGTCGTCATCTTTCATGGCCTTCTTCAGGCGCAAGAGCTCCGCTTTCAAGGATGCCGTGATCGTTTCCTGCCCTGGTTCACCGTACAGGTTATGCATCTCCTGCGGATCGTTGACGAGGTCGAATAGTTCCCACTGATCCTTCTTCCAGAAGTAGATCAGTTTGTGCGTGCGCGTGCGGACGCCATAGTGGGCGCGTGTGTTGTGGTCGCCCGGATCATGGTAGTAGCGGTAATACATCGACGTGCGCCAGTCTGAGGGCGTCTGGCCCCGCAGGACCGGCACCAGGCTCCGCCCCTGCATCTCAGTAGGAACGGACTGGTGTGCAAGGTCGAGAAAGGTCGGCGCGAAGTCGACGTTGAGCGCCATTGCATCGCCGGTCGTGCCGGGCTTGACGGCCGCGGGCCATCGAACGAGGAACGGCATCCGCAGCGATTCCTCGTACATGAAACGTTTGTCGAAGAGGCCGTGATCGCCGAGGAAGAAGCCCTGGTCGCTCGTGTATATCACCACCGTGTTCCTCGAGAGGCCGCTCGCGTCGAGAAAGGCGAGCAGCCTGCCGATGTTGTCGTCGACGGACTGGATCGTCGCGAGGTAATCCTGCATGTAGCGCTGGTATTTCCAGCGGCCCAGCGCTTCGCCTGTCAACGTAATTGGTTGCCCGTCGCGTTCGATCGTGACCGAGTCGGGCTTCGTGCCGAGCCAGTCGTTCAACGCGGTGCCGGTGAGCTCCGACGGTGGTTTCAGCTTGAGGTCGCGGCGTGTCATGTCGCCGACGACGCGCTGCAGGTTCTCATGAAGGGCATCGGTTCGCGTCGCGTACGAGTCCCACAGCGTTTCGGGCTCGGGAATCCACTTGTTCTCGAACTGTGCACGATGAGATGCGTCAGGCTCCCACGGGCGATGCGGAGCCTTGTTGTGAAGCATCAGGAAAAACGGCTTCTCGCGCGGTCGAGCTTTGAGGAAATCGATCGCCAGATCGGTGAGGACGTCGGTGACGTAACGCCCGGTGTAGGTCTTTTCGCCGGCTGCCGTATACAGGATTGGATTGGTATAGGCACCCTGACCAGGCAGTATTTCCCATTTGTCGAACCCGACCGGATCGCTGCCAAGGTGCCACTTGCCGATCATGCCGGTGTAGTAGCCGCCCTGCTGCAGCAGCCGCGCCACCGTCGTCCGCGAACTATCGAATCGATTGAAGACGGGGACGCCGTTCAGGTGCGAGTACTGACCCGTCAATATCGCCGCGCGGCTGGGTGTGCAAATCGAGTTTGTGACGAAGACGTTGCGCAGGAGCATCCCTTCGCGGGCCAGGCGATCGATGTTCGGCGTCCGGTTCACCCGCGACCCGTACGCGCTGATCGCGTGCGCCGCGTGATCGTCCGACATGATGAATATGATGTTCGGCCGATTGTCGGCGGCGTGTGGTGCAATCGAAACCAGGGACACGAACGCGACGACGATGGCGAGCTGACGCATAGCTGGGAAGATAGCAGAAATGCTGAATCCTGAATGCTGAATGCTGAATGTTCATTTCGAACGCGAGGCGCGGTCGTTAGACCGCGCCAACTTCAGCACTCAGCATTCAGCATTTCAAATGATTTTTTGCCCCAGCGCCGAAGTGGCGAGCTCGGCGCCAAGAATCGCCGTCATATTCCGATCGTCGAGGATAGGATTCACTTCGACCAGATCGAGCGCGCGGAGCAGCCCCGAGTCCGAGGCGATCTCCATCATCATGTGCGCTTCACGATAATCGAGGCCGCCCTTGACCGGCGTCCCGACACCGGGCGCGATCGTCGGATCGCAGACATCGAGATCGAAAGAGAGATGGACTCCGCCGGTGCCATCGCCCGCAATCGTCAGCGCCTGTTCGGCGACGGCGGCAATCCCCGAGCGGTCGATGTCCTTCATGGTGAAGACGTGGACGCCCGACGCGCGGACGATTTCCTTTTCGCGTTCGTCGAGATTGCGGATGCCGATCAAGACCGTGTGCTGGGGAGTCACCTTTGGGGAGAAGCCGCCTATCCGCGACAGCTCTGCGGGCTCCGGACCGATGAGCGAGGCGAGCGGCATGCCGTGGACGTTGCCGCTACTGCTGCTCGCCGGCGTGTTCATGTCGCCGTGCGCGTCGACCCAGATCAGCCCGAGCGGCTTTCCATCTCGACGGAGGAAGTCGGCCGTCGCGGCGACTGATCCCGAGGCGAGGCTGTGATCGCCGCCCAGCACCAGGGGGAAGTCGCCCTTTTCGAGCGCCGCCAGCGACGTCTTGTACAACTTCTCGCAGACCTTTGCGATTTCGCGAATGTATTTCTTGCCGGGGTCGCCGAACGACTTCGTCTCCGGGATGGGCGCGACGAGATCCCCATCGTCCACCACCGTCGCGCCAAGTGCGGCCAAGCGCTCGCCAAGCCCGGCGATACGGAACGCGGACGGCCCCATATCCACGCCACGACGGTTGCCGCCGAGGTCGAGGGATACTCCTATGATGTGTACCGCCCGCATGAGTTTGGAGTCTTGGTTCTCGCTTCGTTTCGTCACCAAATCAGACGAACCGCTGCGAACTGTACCACAGCGCCTCATGGTTGACTGACGCGTTAAATATTAGATAGTCTAGAGTTTGCGGCGGCGGCGTGTAATTGGGTGGGGTAGCCGGCGAAGGAGTTCGTCATGAAGCGGTTCGATGTAGGCGCCCGTGTCGTAGAACCAACCTACGGCCTGGGATCGGTGATTGCCGTCGAGGACGCGTACACGCGCGTGCAGTTCGATGAGCACGGCGTGAAGAAATTCCTGACGAGCATGTCCCGCCTCGAACCGAGCGACGAGCCGGTGCCGTCAGGGCTGCGCGGCGCAAAGATCCGAAAGAAGCGGGCGCCCAAGAAAACGACCGTCACCGCAACCGCGCCGGAAGCTGAAGATTAGCTCCCGGCGGCTTTCTAGCGTTTCAGCGTTACCGACATTCCTTCGCCGGACGGCGATACGATCGTCGTCCACACCGCCGGCTGTTTCTGGATCGCGTCCAGAAAGTCTCCCATCTCGCTCTTCTTGTTGACGACGTTGTGCGCCAGGAAGAGGCCTCCCTTGTCGAGCCGCGGAAAGACCATGTCATAGAACCGCTTGTAGTCCTTCTTCCACGCGTCGAGGAACACGAAATCGAACGTGCCGGTGATCTTCGGAATCTGCTGAAACGCGTCGCCGGCGACTACCTGAACGATGTCTGACAGGCCGGCGCGCTTGACGTTGTCGGCAAGCTCTTTTGCCCGGACGGGATCGTACTCAATGGTGACCAGCCGTCCGCCGGTGTCGCGAAGGCCCATGCCAATCCAGATCGCGCTGTAGCCGCTGGCGCCGCCGATCTCCAGCGCGTGCTGCACCTTCTTCGACGCCACCATCAACCGAAGGAATCGTCCGTCTTCCTCGGACACCGCCAGCAGCCCTTTGTCTTTGGCTTTGATGTCCGACAGGATTCTCTGCACGTCCGCCGATTGCGCCGAAAGCACGGCGCAGGCGAGGACGGCTGCTACAACTACAAACGCGATCCGTTTCATGAATATCTCGCACCGATTAGGTCTGCTCTTCTCACGTGTGCGTGGGGTCCCACCCCCACGCGCTCTCGCTCGGCGGCGCGCTTCGCGCGCTTCACTCCGTCGCCTCGCTCAGGCCGCAGGCGCTCTGGCAGCAGCCTGCCGCGCCGGAGCGCGAAGCGCGAAGGCGGGCGACTAAGCCATAGTACCGCACGCGGCTGTCGCCGCGGCGCGGCCATCGGCAACGCAGTCGGGAATCCCGACCGATCGAAAGCCGCTGCCGGCGACAAAGATGCCGCGACCACTCAGTCGCCGCTCGATCTCACCAACTCGCGCGATCTGACCCACATTGTGTTGCGCGCCGGCGCAGCGCCAGCGGTAGACGCGCGCAAGCTGCGGTCGGCCGGTGAGACTGAGAATCGGCGCAAGCTCGCGCCGCGCAAGCTCGACCAGCTCGTCATCCGTCAATTCAACGGCGCCAGGATCGTGCGATCCGCCGACGTACGCGCGAAGCAGAACCATTCCCGCTGGCGCTCGCCCGCTCCATTTCGACGACACCCACGTGCACGCGGTGATCCGGAGATTGTTCGACCGGCGTGCGACGACGAAGCCCGATCCGTTCAGGGGGTGCCCGACGGCGCCGCGAAGCCACGCCGTCGCGATGCTCACCGTCGAAACATACGGCACTTCGCGGCACAGCTTGGCGGCTGTCGAGTCGAGCGGCCGGAGAAGATCCGCGGCGGCATGCGCAGGGCAGGCGAGAACGAGCGCATTCGCCCGCAGCGTTTCGCCCGCGGATGTCACGCGCCAGCCGTCGTCCTCGCGTGAGATGGCGTCGATCGCGCTGTTGCGGCGAATCGATTCGCAAGGAAGCCGCGCCTCGAGGCCGTACACGAGCTCTTCCATTCCGCCGAGCAGCGATCGAAATTGTCCATCGCCGCCCGAACGCGTATCGCGAAATGCCCGCAGCACGCTGCCGACCCGCACCTCCGCCTCGACGAATCGCGGAAAGAGTGACCGCATCGAGAGCGCGTTGATGTCCCCGGCGTGAATGCCACCGAGGAGCGGTTCGGCGATGGTGTGGACGGTTTCCGCTCCGAATCGTCGCCGGAAGAAGGCGCCGACCGATTCGTCCTCGACCCGTCCGCGCGGAACGATCCGTTCGAGCGCGAGCCTCGCGCGGGCCCCGGGCGAGAGGAGATCGTAATGAACCAGCCCACGCCACGTGGTCGGGATGCCGAGGACCGACGGCGAGGGGAGCGGGCTGAGCCGACCGTTGTTCAGAACGAAGGCGGTGCGGGGCGGCGTACTCGTGATCAATCGCGGGCCAAGACCGAGCGCCTCGCACAGTTCCACCGCGGCTGGCTTCTGCGCAAGGATCGAGTCCGGTCCTGCTTCGATGGTGAGGCCGTCGACCTGCTCGGTCCGAATGATCCCACCGAGGCGAGGAGAAGCTTCGAATAATTGGAACGGGACCTTGCGAATGGTCAGCTCGTATGCAGCCGCGAGCCCCGTTATGCCACCTCCGACGATTGCGATCACAAAGTCGATCTTATCCTTCGGGACGATCCGGGATACGGTGTCCAATTTGCGACTCGCGGCTCGCGACTCGATCAAGAGGCGGAAGCTGGTAGCTACAGTTTGAACTGATGCACATGCCTCGCCAGATCCTGTACGTGCTCGAGCGGGGTATTTGGCAGAATGCCGTGGCCGACGTTGAAGATGTGTCCCGGCCGTCCGCCGGCACGTCGCAGGACATCATCCGCCGCGGCAAACAGGCGATCGCGCGGTGCGAGCAGCAGCGAGGGATCGAGATTCCCTTGCACCGCGCGGTCGTGTCCGACGACGGCCCAGGCTTCATCGAGCGGCAGGCGCCAATCGAGGCCAATCACGTCGCCGCCGGCGTCGGCGAGATCGGCCAGAATCGCCGCGGCGCCGACGCCAAAGTGCACCACCGGCACGCCGAGCCGGCGCAGCGCGTCGAGGATTCGCGTGGAATGCGGCTTGGCGAACTCAGCGTAGTCGGCGCGGCCAAGTGCGCCCGCCCACGAATCGAACAGCTGCAACGCCTGCACGCCAGCGTCGACCTGCGCGGCGAGATAATCGCTCATCATCTCGGCGAACCGCTCACAGAGCCGATGCCACGCCCGAGGCTGCGAGTACATGAACGCCTTCGTGCGCGCGTAGGTCGTTGACGGTCCACCTTCAATCGCGTAGGCGGCGAGCGTAAACGGCGCTCCGCCGAAACCGATGAGCGGTACGCGATCGACGAGCTCGCGGCGGAGGAGGCGGATTGTTTCGAGCACGAAGGAAAGGGCTTCCCGAGGTTCGAAGTGCCTCAACCGATCGACGTCGGCGGCGCACCGGATCGGATGCGCGATCGCCGGTCCTTCACCCTTGATGAAATCGAAGTCGAGCCCCATCGGGGTAAAGGGGATCAGGAGATCGGAGAACAGAATCGCGGCGTCGACGTCGATCACGTCGACGGGCTGCAGCGTGACCGCCACCGCAAGTTCCGGAGATCGACAGATGTCGAGCAGCGAATAACGAAGCCGGAGCGCGCGGTAGTCCGACATGTACCGGCCCGCCTGGCGCATGAACCAGACGGGCGTCGCGTCAACCGGCTCACGCCGGCAGGCCCTGAGAAACCTGTCGTTCACGCCGAGACCAGGGTCTTGGCCAGCGCGATGAGATCTTCAAGCCAGAGAGGCTTGAAGCGGATAGACGCGCCGAGCGACTTCAGTTCGTGCTGAATGGATTCGGCGAGGAAATAATCGCCGGTGACGATCGCCACCGGCACGTCGACCAGGTGCGGTTTCGATCGGACCGTTCGCAGAAACTGGAGACCATTCGTGATGGGCATCCGCATGTCGAGGATGATGGCGTGCGGGCGGGTACTGTCGGCCAGTTCCAAGCCGGTCTCGGCCGATAACGCGGTGACGACACCGAAGCCTTCAAGCTTGAGCATTCGAGCGAAAGTGTCGGCCACTGATCGGTCGTCATCTACTATCAGGATGGTGCGCGTAGTTTCGTCGGTGACGCTTTCGGCCGAGGCAATCACTGCATCATTCTGATGGCAAAAGACATGGCCCGTCAAGGTCGAGCCGCAATTTCCAAAGTTTCGCTATACAATAACTTCGGCGGACACGTTATAATTGCCGGTTCCTTTTCCCTATCCTTCCGATATTCTCTCCCGCGTGGAGGTCACGTGAGCCCGATACTGGTTCGCCCTGTTCGCGAGCAGCTGGAACACGACCGCGTCATCCGCCTGCTGCAGGTCCGACTCAAGCGTCGTCACGACGTGGTCACGAACATTGGCGAAGAACAGACGGTGCCGGTGCGGATAGGGCAGGTCCAGATTTTTCCTGATCTCGTGCTGACTTCGACCGAACGAGGCCACAAGTTGATGGGAACCGTCGAGGTGGAGACGGCCGAATCGGTGAACCACCTCGAAGCGATGGCGCAGTGGGCTCATCTCGGACGCGCGCGGGCGCCTTTTCATCTGTACGTGCCGGCGGGATCGGTCGATATTGCCCGGCGACTTGCTGCCGAGAACCAGGTGAACGTCGCCGAGATCTGGAGCTATCACACCATCGGCGACCAGACGCGATTCACGATGGTGCATCGCGCCCCTGCACCGGAAGTCCGGCGCGCACCCGCCCCGAAGCCGGCCCGTCCCGCCGGCGGTTCGGCCCGCGCTGCCGCAACGCGACGTGCGAAGCCTCCAGTTCGGAAGGCGCCGCCGACGCGTGGCAAGTCCTCGCCGCGCAAGTCCGCGTCCCGCACGCAGAAGAGGAAGTAGTTCTGCCGCACCTGAAGTTCAGCCGCGACAAGCGCGGCTACGAGAACACCTATCTCGTGCACACCCACGCCACTGGCGGCAGGCGGCGGGGAAAGTCGCGTTCACGCATCCTCTATTGGTTTCGAACCCCACCTGGCGTTCGCATCGGCCGTTCGGCGCTCGACGAGGATGCCATCAGGCTGATCGAGGAGCACAACCCCGACGTCGAGTTCGACTGGACGAGAATCCTGAAGATGCAGGACGCCCCCGTCGAGGCTCGCGCGCCGCAGGCAGAACGCAGGAACCGGCCGCGTCCGAGAGACGACCAGCCACGAGAAGCCGCTCCGCGACCGGTGCCGAATCCTCCGGAGGCGCCACCCATCCCGGATTCAGTCGACACGGAAATGGCAACGGACGTCGCGAGCCAGATGCTTCCCGAGCCGCAAGTCGAACCGCCGGATTCGTCCGAGTCGCCAGAGGCGGATATCGTCGAGCAGTTCCTGGCGGAACCGCGCGTGGAAGTCACGGCGACACGATCGCAGCCAGGGGATGCGATCAGCGCCGTCGAAAGCCGGCTCGGGTCCGAGGGCCTCTACCGGCTTCGGGCCCGGTATTCGGAAGTGATGGCACGGATATCCGAGACGGTTTCCGACCCTGCCCGACAGGAAGAGCTGAAATCGCAGGCCGAGCGTCTAAACCCCGACACCTGGGTGACCGATGCCGAAGTGAAGGCCGGACTCGAATCCTACGAGTCTGTTTTCGAATCGCTCCGGGTGGTGGTCAGCCGTCGACGGCGCCGGCGCAGGCGGTCGTCTGGAAGGCAGCCCGCGGGCGATTCACAGGAAATGTCCACAGGGATCATCGAGCCAGCGCCTGAACACGAACCGGGGGGTGACGCCGATGAGATGGATGGGCTGGGTCCTACCGAGGAGCAGTAGGCCGGGCAGTACCTTTATAATCACAACCATGCGATCAATTGATTTTCAGCGCGCGCTGAAGTTGTCTGCGGCTGCCGCGCTTTTGGTGGCCGGAGGATCGCTTCACGCGCAAAACCCGCCGTCAACCCCTCCCACGCCGGCCAACGCGCAACAGCCGGCGCCCGACAAGCCGGTCATCGCTCCCACCAATCAGGGAACGGTCATCCGCCGCAGCTTCGACATCGTCTCGACCGACGTCATCGTTCGCGACAACAAAGGCGTGTTCATCTCCGATCTCAAGAAGGGCGACTTTGACGTGTACGAGGACGGCGTCAAGCAGGAACTCGTGTCGTTCGTGCTCACGCACGGCGGACGCGTCTACAACACCGAACCAACGCCCGCGCCACCCGCGATGGAGGGGATCATCCTTCCGCCGAGCAGGCCGACCAACGATGCCGCCGGCCGTATCTGGATGATCTTCGTCGACGATTTGCACCTCGACTTTCCGAACACGGGCCGCATCAAGGATCTGTTCAAGAAGATTTCAAATGAACTGGTTCACGAAGGGGACATGTTCGGCATCGTCTCGACGGGTCCGTCGTCGCTGGCCATCGACTTGACCTACGACCGCAAACGTCTGACCGAGGCGATCGACAAGATTTCCGGCGCGGGCCTGAAGCCGAATGAGATTCTCGATACGCCGCTCGGCGCCGAAGGTCCATCCGAGGTTCGCTATCGAGCGCACGTCGCGTTCGACACCGCGTACGGCATCCTGAAGACCCTCGAGCAGGTCCACAACCGTCGCAAGGCGTTCATCTACGTCAGCAACGGCTACGACTTCAACCCGTTCTCGGAGACGCGTAAGAAGAACGACCAAGAGAAGTGGAACGAAATGAACCCGAACGCCGGCAGCAGTGACAGCAGCAACAACAGCGGCACCGGAGACGGCTCCAACGCGAGCGACGTGAACCCGTTCATGCAGCAGGGCAACGAGTTCAGCTTTGCCGACCTGGCGTCAGAACTGAGCGAGCTGACCCGCGAGGCGAACCGCGCCAATACCAGCATCTACACGATCGACCCGCGCGGCCTGGTCGGCATGCCGGACCTCGACCAGAACGTCGACATGATGGACTTTCAGAACTACATCCGCACGTCACAGGACAGCTTGCGCGTCCTGTCGGAGCAGACCGGCGGCTTTGCGACGATCAATCAGAACGACTTCATGAAATCTCTGAAGCGGATCGACGCCGAGACCAGCGACTACTACGTCCTCGGCTACTACTCGTCAAACCCGGATCCGACGATGCGGAAGCGCAAGGTCGAGATTAAAGTGAACCGTCCGAATATGGACCTCCGCTACCGCACGGAGTACACCCTGAAGCCGACGAAGGCGCCGGTGGCAAGACCGAACAGCACGTCGTCGAAGCCAAAGCCGCCGAAGGATTAACAAGGGAAAAGGGACAAGAAAAAAAAGGGCCGGTCTCGCATAGTAGCGAGCCGGCCCTTTTCGTTTTACTGGGAACTGGTAACTGGAAACTGATTACCAGAGGAACCTGAACCCAATCTGCATGTCGCGAGGTCCGAACAGCGTGTTGCTCGCAGCGCTGGGCACCCCGAATCCGGGATCCGTTGTCAGGTTGACGACGGCCTTGTTCGTGGTCGCGTCGTAGGTCGAACTCGCCGCCCGGTACTTCGTCGTTCCGAACGCCGTGTAGTTCGTCGTGTTGAAGATGTTAAACGCTTCCCACAGCGCGACGAGCTCCTTGCGGCCGCCGAGGTTGAACGACTTCGAGACGCGCGTATCGATCGTCTTCCGGCCGGTCCCGCGGAAGCCGTTTCGAGTATCCCAAGGCGAACGGTTCGAGGCGCCGGTACCGTTGACGCTCTGCGTGCTCACCGCGCCGGTTCCGTTGAGCGCGCCGCTGTTGATGGAGATCGTCGGGTTCAGTGGCAGAGCGCTCTCGAACGTGCCCGTGCCGCCGAGCTGGATTCCCCAAAGGTAATTCGGCGCGTAGTGAACGCTGACGACGCCGCGGTGGCGGCGATCGAAGGATGCGGGTCCTTTCTCGGCGTCGTTGTTGAACGGATCGACCATCGTCGCGAAATTCGAGATGAAGGTCGTCGAGTTCTGACCCGTGTCTTCCGATTTGGACAGCGTGTAGTTGGCGTTGAACAGCAGCCCCTTGTTGAAGCGCTTGTTCACCTGCAGCACCATCGCGTTGTAGGTCGAGTCGACGATGTCGGCGACTTCAATCGCGTTGTTGATGTTGGCGTCCGGGCGGGTGCCGCGGAAGAAGGGGAAGACTCCCTTGCTCTGGCCGTCAACGACGAACTCGACCTGCGAGTTTGCAGGATTCAGGTTCGTGTCGAGGAACGTCGGCAGGTGAGAACCCTTGCTGTAGAGATAAGACGCCGAGACCGTGATGTCGGTGCCGATCGAGCGGTCGACGGTCAGCTCCGCCATGTTGATCTCCGGCCGTTCGAGTGACGGCGAGAGGTACTGAATCGAGGGCCGCGCTGCGGTTGGCGGCAACGACGTGAAGATGTTCGGGTACGCCGGTGCGCCCGCGGTTGTCGGCGAGAAGTTGTATGAGGCGAACGTCACGCCGTTGTTCGTGAGCGCGCTCGAGATGACGCTGTTGCTCGAACGTCCGTAGTAGACACCCCAGCCGCCGCGAACGACAGTGGTGTGCGTGCCCATGACGTCGTAGGTGAAGCCCACGCGCGGCCCGAAGTTGTTCTTGTCCTGGTGGAACGTCACGGTTGCGGGATACGCCGGGTTCCCTGTGAACTTTACTCCGTTGGTCTCGGTCTCGGTGGGCTGCGGGAACTTCTGATATTCCCAGCGGACGCCGAGGTTCAGGGTCAGCTGGTTGTTGAGACGCCAGTTGTCCTGGATGAACCAGTTGTAATCGGTCGTCGGGAACCGGACGTCACCAGCGAAGCCGGCGCCGCGCAGGTCGAAAGCTTGGTTGTAGCTGGTGTAATGGCGCTGATCCGAGCTCGTGCCAGTCACGAGCGGCGTGCATCCCTGGGCGGCAGGCGGACAGTCTGACGCGATCGCGTTGATGTTCGGGTAGGCGTAGATTCCTGCGCCCTGGAAGAGATTGATCAGGTTCTCCTGAACGTAGTTGATGTCGAAGCCGGTCTTCACGCTGTGCGCGCCGGCGTAATACGTCACGTTGTCGATGAACTGGTAGCGGCGCTCGTCGGGATACTTCGGCCTCGGCAGGAAGTTGGGGATGCCGATATCGATGCCGCCGGTGACGGTGGTTCCCGGCCCGTTCGGCGTGTTTGGCTCCTGGGCTTCGAAGTCACGGCCGATCTGCACGCGCGCTTCGTTCAGCCACTTCTGCGAGACGACCGAGTTCATCGAGAACAAGGCGAAATCGGTCTTCACGACGTCCTTCCCGTTGGCCGACGGCGAGACGGAGATGACCGGCTGCGTCTGGACACCATTGGGGGAGTCCCATCGATGCATGTTGTACTGAGCGGTGAAGGTGTGCTTGTTGCTGAACGCGTAGTCCACCTTGCCGAGCACGATCTTGTTGTTGCCTTCGCGAGGATTGAACACGCTCAGGCCGTTATAAAACGCGATCGTCGAGCCGCATCCAGGGACCGTGCACGCGCCGGTGATAAACGTGTTCTGGCTGGGACGCACAAAGTATGGGAAGTCCCTGATCTGCTGGTCGTAGTTCACGAAGTAGAAGACTCTGTCAGTCTGGATCGGACCGCCGGCGCTGACGCCGAACTGCTGCCGACGCTCGTTCGGGCGATCGACGCCCGCGGGGAAGAACGGATCCTTCGACGTGAACTTGTCGTCCCGGAGGAAGTAGAAGCCCTCGCCGCGAAGGGAGTTGGTGCCTGACTTGGTGACGGCATTGACGGTGCCGCCAGCGGCGCGTCCGAACTCGGCGGAGAAGTTGCTGACGCCAACCTGGAATTCCTTGATGGCGGCCTGGCTGATGGAATAGGACGTCCGGGTGCGGCCGCGCGCCTCCGAAAAGAACGCCTGGTTGTTGTCGGCGCCGTCAACGGTGTTGTTGTTGTAGAGACCCGAGATGCCGCGGTAGCTCACGAGCCCGAAGTTTCCGTCGTTGGTGACGCCGGGGCCGAGGAGCACGAAGTTCTCCCAGCGGCGGCCATTGATGGGCAGGTTCTCGATGGCGGTCTCGCCAATGACGTTGCTGACGTCGGTGCGCCGCGTGTCAATCAGCGGCGAGTCGGCGGTGACCGTGACCGTCTCGGTCACTCCGGCTGCCCGCATCCTCATGTCTACCGAAATCGTCTGGCCGACGAGGACTTCGAGGCTGCCCACGTTGGAGTCCTGGAAGCCGCCGAGGGTCGCGGTGATCTGATAAACGCCCGGCTGCAGCGCATTCGCGCGGTAGCGCCCGGCTTCGTCGGTGACGAGCTCACGGGTGACGTTGGTCGCGGTATTCTTGACGACTACCGTCACGCCCGGCAACACGGCGCCGGTCGTGTCGGTCACTACCCCTTCGATATTGCCGCTTGCCGCCGTTTGGGCGAACGCGGTGCCGCAAAGAGAGACGACCGCCACGACTAGCGCGGTCAACAACCGAGAGAATTTCTTCATCGAGACTCCTTGAAACGTGCAGACCATACTCGTGTTCGTACTCCGCCGCGGGTGGATACAGGAATGAATACCGCCACACAGGAAAAAACAGGAATGAAGTGTTGAAACGTGCGCCAAATAGCCTAACACAGCTGCCGGGCAGCGGCGGGCGTCAGTCGCGCTTGGGTAACGTCTTCGTAAACCCCTTGTCACGGCGGGGTTGCTCGATTTGCGACTCGAATCGCGCGAGCTCTTCGGCGGGCATCCCATAGGTCTGGGATTGATCGGGAAAGGTCCCGTTTCGGACGTCGGTTGCGTACCGGCCGAGAGCATCGAGCACGGTCGCGCCAAGGTCGGCATACTGCTTCACGAACCGCGGAACGTGTCCGCGGGTGAGGCCCAGCAGGTCGTGCCAGACGAGTACCTGGCCGTCACAGGACGGCCCGGCGCCAATGCCAATGGTTGGAATCTTCAGCGCGTCGGTGATTCGCGCGGCGACGAGGGCAGGAATTGCCTCGAGCACCACAGCAAAACAACCGGCGCGCTCGAGCGCACGAGCTTCGTCGTAGATTCTGCGCGCATCGGCAGCCGTGCGTCCGCGCGCTTTGTAGCCGCCCGTGAGGCTCGCTGACTGTGGCGTCAGCCCGACGTGACCCATCACGGGAATCCCCGCGTCGAGAATCGCCCCGATTCGAGTCAGCGTCCGGCCGGCGCCTTCCAGTTTGACGGCGTCGGCGCCCGCATCTTTCACGAATCGTATGGCATTGCGGAGCGCGTCATCTTCGCCTGTCTGATAGGCGCCGAACGGCATGTCGGCCACGACAAACGCTTTGCGAACGCCGCGGGTCACCGCGCGCGTCAGCAGCAGCATTTCATCCATCGTCACCGGCAGCGTCGACTCGTGGCCCAGGATCGTCATCGCCGCGGAGTCGCCGACGAGGATGATGTCGATGCCCGCCTGATCGGCAAGCGCCGCGCTCGACGCATCGTACGCGGTCACCATCGCGATCCGTTTTCCGTGCTGCGTCAGCTCGGTCAAGGCGGAGAGCGTGAGCCGATCGGTGTCGCTCATACGACTGATCTTCTCACGTTACGGGAGCCCCGCAAGGTCGGGATGGGCCAGAGGTACGTTGTCGATCAAGCGTGTCGACCCTGCCCGGGCGGCGACGATCAGCGTAGGCTGACCATCGAAGACCACGACGTCGGCGTAGTCCACCTGTAGCTCGTCGAGCGCGGCGCGTGCAGCTGCGGCCGCGTCCGTTCCCGCGATGTGGGCGGTGAGTCCGGCCGCAAGCGCCCGTGGGATGGCCAGGGCGCGAAGACGATCGGCGGCGCCGAGGCGCACGTTTCTCGATGACATGGCCAGGCCGTCCGGCTCGCGAACGGTCGGCACCACGCGTATCTCGAGAGGGAGTCGCAGGTCGTGTACGGTCTGACGGATGACAGCCACCTGTTGCGCATCCTTCTGGCCGAAAAACGCGACGTGCGGTTGGGTGATGTTGAAGAGCTTCACGCAGACGGTGGCGACGCTATTGAAGTGGCCGGGCCTGAACGCCCCCTCGAAACCAATCGCAGCCCCCTGAACACTGAGGGTGGTCGCGTCGCCGTCGGGATACATCTCCTCGACAGACGGAACGAAGAGTGCGTCCACCCCCGCAGCTCGAGCGATCTCGGCATCGCGCGTTTCGTCGCGCGGGTATGCCGCCAGATCCGCCGGGTCGTTGAACTGTCCCGGGTTCACGAAGATCGTGGCGACGACGTGATCGCAGGCGCGTCGGGCCGCGCGAAACAGTGCGACGTGGCCATCATGGAGCCCTCCCATGGTCGGGGCCAGCCCTATCTGCTGACGCTTTCGCACACGCTCCAAGTGTCCGCGGAGATCCGCGACGGTGCGGAAGACCTTCATCGTCGCCACGTGCCGGGGGTCTGACCCTCTTCTACCGCGGTCGGACCCTGCTGACCGACGACATATCCGGTCTGGCGAGCAAGGGCGACGTACATGGGCTCGAGCTCTGGCGCGTAGCGGCGGATAGCCTCGAGGTGCGCTTCGACCGTCCGCCAGTCGCCGCGTGCGATCGGGCCAGTCAGCTCGAACCCGTTATCGATGACGCGCTGCATCAACGGCAGCAGCGCCTCCGGCGGCGCACCAGCACGTTGAAACAGGTCGCTGGCTGCGTGGTGAAGAGTGACGAGATAGTTGGAGGCAATCGCGGCGCCCGCATGATAGAGCGCCCGCATTCCGTCGTCGATTCGGAAGGGCTTCAGCCCCAATGCATCCGCCAGCCACCTCGCGCGCGACACGGCGTCGTCAGTCTCTCCCGTGACCGCCGCCCACGCTCCGTCCAGCTGCTCTGGCCCGCGTCCAGCGACGATGGATTGGAGGGGGTGGAGACCGAATCTCGTTACATGCGGCGCGAGCGCAGCGAGTGGCGTCGCGCCGCTCGTGTGCGCGACCCAAGGACCGGTCGCAATCTCGCTGGCAACGTCGGCGATTGCGCTGTCGGGCACGCACAGCAGCACAAGATCCCCGTCGTCGGCGACTTGATGTCCACGCTGCGCCAGGCGCGCGGCGAACGCATTACCGACCCGTCCGCGACCGACGATTCGGATCGACCTGAACATGCTGAGGGGTCATTGTACAGGTTCGAACGACGTCACCGTCACGCCGCACTCGCCGCCAGCCCGCAGCGTGACATTGGCTTTCCTTCGGATCTTCGGATCTCCCGCGTCGCCGTCGGCACGTACAGCTCGACAGCGAAGGTTGTCGATCTAAACGATTACCGCAGGACCCTTCGAGTTCGATCGATCGCCTCAGCGAGATAGTGCTCATCGAGCTCGATCCCCACGAAATTCAAGCCGAGGTCAGCGGCGGCGACCGCAGTGCTTCCGAGTCCAAGAAAGGGATCCATCGCGAGTTTCACGCGTGACAGTCCATGCAGCTTGAAGCAGTACTCCGGGACGCGGGGAGGGAAGGTCGCCGGGTGCGGCCGATCCTTGTCGCGGCTTTGAATGGTGTCGTAGGGAATGAACCACGTGTTTCCGCGGCAGCGGCGGTTGTTGCCGCCGGTCGCCCATCGGGCGATGTTTGACGCATCCTGGTAGCGCACGCCGATGGCCCGACGATCCAGTGGCGTTCGCCCTTCGGGCGTGAAGTGAAAGATGAACTCGTGACAGTCGTTCACGAACCGCTCGCTATTGATCGGCTTGTAGTGGCCGACCGCGAGGTCGCGGTCGAGATCGACGGCCACGCCGGCAGCGTCCTTGTCGATCGCAATGGACTTGATCCAGTGGATGGTGTTCTGAAGCTGGAGGTAATCCTTCGCCGTGCGCGCTACCTCCATCGCCGTCCAGGGGTCCGTGGGCTTGGCGCCGACGTTCAGAAAGAGCGATCCATCCTGAGCCAAGGTGCGCCGCACAGCGGCAATCCACTCGCCGGACCATTCGAGGTAATGCTCCCGCGGCAGCGAGTCGTGGTAGGTCCGATACTCGATTCCGAGGTTGTAAGGAGGAGAGGTGACGACGGCCGAGACGCCTCCTTGCGGAAGCCGGGAGAGCAGCTCCAGGCAGTCTCCGAGGTAGAAGCGCAACGTGCTCCGTCGACTCTCGAGAATGGTGTGGGGTTTTGGAAGCCGTGCTGACTTCCCGGGGTGCGGCATCGGGCGATCAGTGTAGCGCGCCCGATGTGGTTCTCGGCACACAGGTGTGCCGCATTCGGACAACTATGACGCTTTTGCGGTCACCGTCTGAACGACGCGGGCCGGCGTGAGCGTGTGATTGCGTCGGTGCGCCTGGTGCGTGCAACCGCCGCCTTTCTCTTCAACGTAAGTAATCTCGCGGTTCGTTGCGACTTCGCGATAGCGGCCGGTGACGCACCCGCACGCGAGCGTCGTGAAGCCGAGAAGCCGGACCAGACTCATCATGCTGACCCCCGATCGACGTTGAGCAATTCCTGTACCGAAGAGCTCGTGGCCATTTCTAATTACGATTCGAACCGTTAGGACGCGCGCTTCGATTGATTTCGGCGTTTTTCTGAATGACGTCGAAGATCGCGCGGCGATCCCGCTATGTGACGGCCACGCGACGCGTGTCAAAAACCGTCACCGTTTGAATCGTGCGCACCAATGAATTGGATCGACGCTTCCAGTCTCCATGTTCTTGAAGCTCCCAGTTTCCAGTCTCGAGAACCTTCTGCGCGAATCGCGAGCCGCGAACCGCGAGCCGCGCCACCGATCAGAATTGCTACGATGTCCTCCCATGCTCGCTGCCCTGATAACGCTCGCGCTCTCATTCTTGTACGACCCTCCGACTGCCGCCCACGATTCCCTGCAGGAGTCGGCCACGGAGATTGGTGGCCAGCTGCTGCGCGATCCGGCAGTGAGCGCCGCGCTGGAGCGAATCAAACGGGATGAGCCGCAGGTGCTCGCCGATCAAGTGCGACTGTGTGAGATTGCGGCGCCTCCATTCAAAGAGGGTCGACGCGCCGGAGCGATCCGACAGGCATTCGAGTCGGTCGGGCTCAAAAATGTCAGGATCGACCGCGCCGGAAATGTAATCGGCGTTCGCCCAGGCAAGGCGCCGAAGCCTCACCTCGTCCTCAGCGCCCATCTCGACACCGTCTTCGGGGAAGACGTCGACGTCAAGACTTCCCGATCCGGATCGCTGCTAAAAGGTCCCGGCATCAGCGACGATTGTCGCGGTCTTGCGGTACTTCTCGGGATAATCCGTGCCCTTGAAGAGGGCCACTTCGAGACGGCGGGGACAATTACATTTGTGGGGACGGTGGGAGAAGAGGGGCTCGGCGATCTTCGCGGCGTCAAGGAACTCTTCAGCGGCGACCTCAAAGGGCAGATCGACCGCTTCGTGTCCATCGACGGCGCAGGCCTTGGCATCACCAACGTCGGCGTCGGCGTCCTGAGATATCGCGCGTCGTTCAAGGGCACCGGCGGCCACAGTTACGGTGATTTCGGGATCGCGAATCCCATCCACGCGCTCGGCCGGGCGGTTAACCGGCTTGCGGATCTGCAAGTGCCCACGACGCCGAAGACCACTTTCAACGTCGGCCGGATCGGCGGCGGCACGTCGGTCAACTCCATCTCGTCGGAGGCCTGGATGGAGGTGGATCTCCGATCGAGCGACCGCGCCGCGCTCGCCTCGCTCGACGTGGCGCTTCAGAAGGCGCTCGATGCAGCGCTGACGGACGAAAACGCGCGATGGGGAAGTCGCGGCCGCCTCACGCTGGCGAAAACAGTCGTCGGCAACAGGCCAGCAGGCCGCGTCGCTCCCGACGCTCCGATTGTGCAGGCGGCGGTCTCGGTTACTCGAGCGCTCGGATTGGCGGTGTCCCTCGACGAAGGGTCGACGGATGCCAACCTTCCAATGAGCCTCGCGATCCCGGCGGTCACGATCGACGGCGGGGGAGTTGCGAAGGGAACCCACTCGACAGCCGAAGTGTTCGATTCCACCGGTTCGTGGCAGGGAACCGCACGAGCGTTCCTGCTGGGACTGGCGCTGGCAGGGAAGGACAAGTGAGAAGTTAAAAGTTAAAAGGTAAAAGTAACAAGGGGCGGACGCCCTGCGTCTTGCCCTTTTAACTTCTAACTTTTCACTTTTAACTTTCAGTTTCCCCCTGCCCCTTCTGGCGCAGCGTCAGAAACCGCTCCATGTCCTCGGCGCCTTGAGAGGCGACGAACGAACGGGCAAGCCGCACGCGGTTAATGAAGACCAGATGAAGCGCGGCAAGGACGCCGAGCTCCGCGATGTTTTCCCAGCCGAGCGCTGCCGGCAGGAAATTGACGGAGGTCGCCAGCACGAAGAGGCGGCTGAAGAGCGGATCGATCCGCGCGCCAGGAAACTGGCGCCCGAACCGTGAGATGGTGCTCTCCCATCCGGGGTCGCTCTCGGCTTCGTGGAATACCTGAACGTAGCGGCCGATCCGTTCGACGCTCACGTGCAGCGCGAACACCGCTTCGAATCCGGCGACCAGAATGAGCAGCGGGACGAGCGTGCTGATCGCGACGGTGATGACCGCCGCGGTCGCCACCGCAGTGCCGGCCCAGCCGATGAAAACAATCGGCAGCACTACCATCCTGGCTGTTCCGCGCTGTTGAATCGTCGCCCGCAGCGACCGGAACTCATCGTCTTTTTTTGTCATCGTGACGGACATTTTCTGTCAGTCCTCCCGTGCCTGAAGTCTCGTGGAGCCCACGCCGAAAGTGGGATCAGGGACGCGCCCGGCACATACAGTACAGCTCTGGTACCCCTCTTGTATGCAATGCTCGGGAACGCGGACGAAGAACCGGGACAAATTGAGCCGTTGGGCGCAACTTTTTCGCGGTCGAGTTACACAAATGGTTGCCAAAGGGGAGCCTTTGTTGCTAAACTCTTTTCGCTCCACCTGTTACACTGCATCGGTTGCATCCCAGCCAGCCGTTGTCGTCATTCGGTTCGCGGAGGACTCGTGCGTCTGACCCGTCCTGTACCCGTTGCCCGTCTCTGCGCCCTGCTGTTGGGAGTGAGCGTTTGCCTGCCGTTGACGGCTGACGCCGCGCAGAAAACGACCCGTAAAAAGTCCTCAACCGGCACGTCGACGACGGCGACGACGACCACGACGACGACTGCCTCGGCACAGAAAACTGCTCCGCGCACGACTCGGACCTCGGCCTACTCGGCCTCGGCGTCGCAGGCACGCAAGGCTCGGCTCGCACGTGCCCGTGCCGCCGCTCGCACCCGCGAAATCTCGCGGATGCGCTCGGTGCAAGAGGCGATGACGCCTCGCTACAAGACCGACGCAAACGGCGAGCTGGTCCCGGACATCCGCGCAGCCGCCGCCATCATTTTCAATCCCGCCAACGGCCAGGTGCTCTGGGAAGAGAACGCGCAGGACAAACGGTCGATCGCCAGCATCACCAAGGTGATGACCACCGTCGTGTTTCTCGAAGACAACCCGGATCTCACGCAGGAAGTCTCGGTCGAGCGAAGCGACGTCTACGCCGCCTCGACCACGTATTTGAAGGCCAACGATCGACTGGCGCTCGGCGAAGTCCTCCACCTCGTGCTGATTGCGTCGGATAACGCCGCAGCCCGCGTGCTCGCGCGCGTCTCGCACGGCGGCACCGCCTCGTTCGTCGAGCGGATGAATGAGAAAGCGCTCGAGCTTGGTCTCGAGAACACGTCGTTTGCGGATCCGTCTGGACTCAATCCAGCGAACGTCTCATCGGCGTACGACCTCTCCCGTCTGATTTCCTTTGCCGCATCGGACGATCGGATCGCGCCGGTCATGCAGACGGCCACCTACACCGTTCACACGAATCGTCGTGCCATCAATATCCACAGCACCAATCGCCTGGTCATGGAAGGGATGGATGTGGTCGGTGGCAAGACCGGCTTCATCAGCAAGTCGGGCTACTGCCTCGCCACGCTGCTTCGCCTGCCCCAGAGCAACAACCAGGTGGCATTCGTCGTCCTCGGCGCGCAATCCAACCCGGGTCGTTTCTGGGAAACGCGCCATCTCTTCAACTGGCTGACCGAAAAGGCGTCGACCTTGTTCGCCAAGGAAGAGCTGCAGGACCAGTCGCGGTAGGCTCTCTACTTATACCCCTTCTGTATCGCTGCCGCGTCGAGCGGTAGTGTCGCCACGCCATCGACGGCCGGCATCACCGGACGTGACGCGCGTCGTGCGTCGTACGCCTTCAGATACCGTTCACACTCGTCGCACGCGTACAACCGATATTGGCCATCACGGCTGGCGAAGGACGTGATGCGCCCGCGATCCGCGTTCAGACAGAACGGGCACGTCAGTTGATGAAAGCGCCACCGCGCTGAACACCGCCCGCAAATCAGGATCCGATCCGCGGCCGGTGTGATCACCGCGAAGTCCGGCTCGCCCGCGCAGAGCGGGCAGGTGCCGCGAGTCCAGCCGGCGAGATCGCTCTTCGCCATGATGGCGTCTGCCGAGCGCGTCAGAAACGGCCGCATCGTTTGCAGAAAGACGGATTCGAGACCGATCGCGTCCGCGACAACGGGAGCGCCGTCGGGTTTCGCCGCGTCGTACCACGAGCGGATGGCTTGCGGCAAGCGATCGACGTCGCGGCAGAGCGCTTCGACCCGCCTGAAGTCCGATTCTTCCAGCGCCTCGTGCGTCCTCATTGCAGCCGCAGTCGCGCGCAGAAGGAACCGGATCTCACCCCATTCGAGCGGCAACTGCTCGAACTGCAGGATCGGCGCAGACGCGAGCAGTGAGTTGATGAAATCCGTGTCGAGCCGGATCGATGGCAGCGAGATGCGTGTCTGGACGCGACGCTGCAGTTGAAGCAGTTCGATTTGGAGGTCGGCTGCGGACCCGAGATCCGGCTGTTCCTGTTTCAGCCGGCGCAGCTCAGCTATCTCACGCGACTCGGAGCGCTGCGGCGGTGTCGGGACTCTGGATTCGCTCACGCTTTCGAATCTTACACCAGCACTGATCCAAGCTCATGAACAGGTAGCCCGAGGTCGTCCCGCCAATCGTCCTCGTTGGTACCGTTGTTGATACACTCCGCGCGCAAGACACGCACGCGCGAAACGGATTTTCAGTTTTCTGAAGCACGTCACCGACTTCTGAGGATTCCCATGAAAGTCCGGATCACTCGGTCGTGTAAGAGTGGGATACGGTTTGTCGGGATTGCAGTCATCGCGGCACTCGTCCCGTTGCCGGTAATCGCCGACACTGCCGCCAAACGCCCCCCCACGATCAAAGAGTCGGCGGCACAGATTGTCGCCCGCGATGTGTCGGCTGTTCCAATCCGTCCCGCTGTTCGCGAAGCGCGCCAGGGAAACCCGCCGACATCCTCGACCTCTTTCTTCAAGACGCGTCCGGGAATGATCGCGCTGGCGGTGATGGCTGTTGGTACCGGCTACGCCCTCTATTCAGCGCACAACGATCGCAATCGCTCGCCAGGGAGACAGTAGACCGCTATGCACACGAGAGTCATGGTACGGACGGTCCTCTTCTGCCTGATCGCATGGGTATGCGTGGTTCCGCGCTCGAGCGCTCAAACCCAGACCGGCACGGTTGAAGGCAGAATCGTCGATCAGCAAGGGGCCGTCCTTCCGGGAGTCGCCGTCACACTGACGGGACCCCGAGGGTCCCAGACAGCGGTGACCGACCCCGACGGACACTTCCGCTTTGTCGGCGTGACGCCGGCGACCTATTCGCTGAAGGCCGAACTCACCGGGTTCGCGACGGAAACGCAACCTGAAGTCCTCGTCGGCATCGGGAAGACCGTGCTGGCCGAATTCACCATGAAGGTGAGTGGCGTGTCCGAATCCGTCGAGGTGACGGCGGCGTCCGCGGTTGACGTCAAGAGCGCGGCCACCCACACCAACATCACGTCCGATCTGCTCCGGCTGATGCCGATTTACTCGCCGACATCGACCGGGCTGCTGAACGCCGCTCCCGGGATCAACAGCAGTTCGGCGTATGGCGCACAGGCGAGCTACGGCAATGCGCTGTTGCTCGATGGCGTGGACACCCGCGACCCGCAGGGTGGCTCGGCATGGACCTTTTTCAATCAGAACCTGATTGAAGAAATCCAGGTTGGAGGGCTGGGCGCGCCGGCTGAGTACGGAGGCTTCACCGGCGGCATCATCAATACCGTCACCAAGTCCGGAGGCAACGCGTACTCAGGCCTCTTCTCGCTACGCTTCACAAACGACTCACTCGCCGCGAACAACATCAGCCAGGACGTTCTGAACGCCAATCCCGGTCTGGGAGAAGCCGCGATCGTGAAGAAGCTGACGGACTACACGGTTCAAATGGGCGGCCCGATCAGCAAGGACAAGGCATTCTTCTTCGGCAGCATCCAGCGCTACTCGGCCACGAGCGATCCCACCGGTCCTGTGGCGAACTCTCAGGACATCAGCCCGCGCTTCAACGCGAAGGTCACCCTCCAGCCATCGTCTTCCGACACCATCGTCCTCGGCACGCAGTACGACTCGTACAACGTGACCGGCCGCGTGGGATTCTGGCCGGCGGCGCAGGCTCACGATCAGCAGACGGTGACGGAGGACGCGCCCGAATGGGTGTGGAACGCGCAGTGGCGCAAGGTCATGGGAGCCAGCACGTTCCTCGAGACAAAATTCACGGGCTATTGGGGCTACTACTATCTGGATCCGGTCGACCCGTCGCCGTTTACCTACGATGCGGACACTGACGAATACAGCGGTGGCGGTGGCGGGCTCGAGTACGAGGATCGCAGCCGCAACCAGGTACAGGCGTCGCTGACGCGATATGCCGATGCGTTCGGGAAGCACACGCTGAAGTTCGGTGCCGAGATCGAACGCAGCCATGTCGGCACCAAGTACCAGCCGTACGGCCCGGCGGGATTCTACGTGCTGGCCTACAGCGGCATACCCTACTACCGCATCTCGTACGGCTACGAGTTCGAAGGGGACAACAAGCGGCTGTCGGCCTATGCCCAGGATCAATGGACGACCGGTCGCCTGACCCTCGATCTCGGTCTGCGGCTCGATCGCATTCGCGGATCGAGCCCGAAGTCTGACGGCGACGTGTATAAGCCGCACGCCGCATGGGGACCTCGAATTGGTGCGGCCTACGATCTGACCGGCAAAGGCTTCTCGGTGATCAGAGGCTTCTATGGTCGGTATTTCGAGGGAACGGCGACGCAGTTCTTCATTTCGGCGACGCCTGGCATCCAGGATTACACGCAGACGCCTCTGCATCCTGACGGGTCGGTGGCAGGGCCGACCGAGGTCGTCACGCCCGCGTTTGTCTACGGCATGAGCGACGACATCGGGCATCCACGGACCGACGAGTTCAACGTCTCCTGGGAGAGCCAGCTGAACAGGACAATGCGGCTGACCGTCAGCGGCATCTGGCGCAAGACCGACGACTTCGTGAACAACGTGATCAACGGCGCCCAGTGGCGGCCGGTCACGTTGACGAACGGCCTCACCAACCAGACGTTCACCGGCTACAACTGGGCGAATCGCTCGACCACGGATCAGAATTTCTTCATTCGGAACGTCGAGGGCTATCAGTACGTGGCGACGGACGGCACCACCATCGCCACCGCCGATCCCCGGCGATCATACAAGGCGATGATGGTGTACCTGACGAACTCGCTGAGACGCCGGTTCGGCTATCAGGTGTCGTACGTGCTCGCAAAAGCGGAGGGGAACGTCGACAACAACGGCTTCGGCAACTGGCTGGGCGGCACGCAATGGGGCTCGCCAAACACCGGGATCATCAACGCGTTCGGTGAACTGACCAACTCGCGACGCCACGAGATCAAAGCGAACCTGTCGTACAACGTACCCAAGGTCGACGTCTACCTCGGCGCTGTCTATAACGGCCTGAGCGGGCGACCCTATACACCGTACCAGCGGTATACGACCGCGCAGCTGAACCTGCCGACGAATCCAAGAAAAGAAATCTTCCTCGAGCCGCGAGGCAGCGAGAAAAACGATTTCTACAACAATGTCGATCTTCGCGCCGAAAAGGCGTTCCGTGTGGAGAACCATCGATTCGGCGTCTACGCCGACATCGTGAACATCTTCAACACGGGGACGGTGACGTCGCGTCAGGCACGGGTCCCAAGCACGACGATTTCGGGATCAACGGTGCTCTACCAGGCGCCGACCGGCGTGCAGGGAGCGCGACAGGTGACGTTCGGGGGGCGCTGGATTTTCTGAGACGAGAAAAGTTCAAAAGTTAGAAGTTCGGAGAGTCCCTTCTAACTTTTTACTTTTAACTTCCTTTCGAGCGCCCTTCCGCGCGCGAGTTCCTGCGCTCCTTCGCGCGGGCGACCTTGCCGGTTGTATACGTCCGCCAGTACGTAGTGCCCGAGGGGCGCGTACTCGGACTTCGGTGCGAGTTCGAGTCCCTTCAGCGCCAGCCGCACAGCCTCGTCGAGGTTCGACTCGGAATCCAAATACGCCTTCGCAAGAAAGAAGTGCCCTTCCGGAAATCGTGGGTTGCTGACGATGGACTGTTTCAGGGCGTCGATCTGTCCCTGGCGGTCGCCGGCCTGCTCGTAGAGACGCGAGAGGTTGAATGCGGACTTGTAGTTCTCCGGGTGCTGCTTGAGTTCTTCGAGATACTCGCGTTCCGCCGCCCTGACATCGCCACGTTCTTCGGCAAGGAGCGCCAGGTTGAAGTGCGCGAGGCGCAGCGTCGGTTTCGCCGCAAGCGCTTCGCGAATGAGGCGTTCGGCCGTGGCGGGATCGCCTCGCTGCAGGGCGATGACCCCGAGCGCGTTCTTTGCCGCGACCACGGACGGATCGACGTCCAGCGCTCGCCGGAAAAGAGTTTCGGCCCGCCCAAGATCGCCGCGATCGAGCCAGATTTCGCCCATCTGATACTGCACGAACGGATCTTTCGGGTCGAGCGTCAGGTACCGTTCAAACCCCGCCAGCGCCGCATCGTCGTTTCCCATCCTCCGGTACGCCTGGGCGAGGTTGGAAACGGCAAGATCGTAGTCCGGCTTCAACATCAACGCATGTTTGAAATCCTCGATCGCTTTCTCGAGGTCGCCGTGAGCGAGATACTTCGTCCCCCTCATGAACCAGGCGTCGATGACCTGGTCGTCCTCCTTGATCACCTCGGTAAGCAGAGCGATGACCCTGGCGAACGACGACTCGGCATCGTCCTCGCGCTCTCTCGAAAGGTCGGTGGCTGTATTGAGCTTGTTGAAGAGCGCGATCTTGTCTTTGGGATCGGCGCGGCCGGCGCGCGGATCCGACGACGTCGCGACAAAAGTGCCGACGTAGCCGAGCGCGGCGAGGCGCTCGCGCGCTTCCGGGTCGACGTCCGCCGCCGGCATCGCGGCAGCGGTTGTGGTGAATCCGCCTTCGATCGCGCGCAGCTGAGCGATCATGCGATCGCCGAGCGCGCGGCGATCCGCAAACAAGTTTGTCGTCTCGCCCGGATCGCGATCGACGTCGTAGAGCTCCGGCCGAGGCGCGTCGATGACCTTGTATCGCCCCGACCGCAACGCATGCAGATCGCTCCAGCCGTAATGATGGAGCGGATACATCGCCTCCGAGTAGGCGTCGAGTCCGAGTTCCGCTTTGGCCCCCGTCATCAGCGGGACGAGGCTCACACCGGAGATTCCGGGAGGCAGAGACGCGCCGAGGAGATCGAGCACTGTCGGCATCACGTCAACCGAGCGGACGGGGTCCGACACGCGTCGACGGGCCGTCAATGTAAAAGGCGCGCGGATGACCAGCGGCACGTGTGTGACGCTGTTGTAGACGAAGAAGCCGTGCGATCCCTCCCCGTGTTCGCCGAGGCTCTCCCCGTGATCGCCCATGACGACGATGATCGTGCGGTCGTACAGATTCCGCGCCCGCAACGCCGCGACGAGCCGCGCAATCTGGCTGTCGACGAAGGCGATCTCTCCGTTGTAGGGGTGTGCCTTGTAGCGCGAGGCGAACGGTTCCGGAGGGCGGTACGGGGAATGAGGATCGTACAGGTGGATCCACGCGAAAAAGCGCGCGTCGCCCGATTTGTCGATCCAGGGGAGCGCCTTGTCGAGCACTTCGTTGGCGGGCCGCTGGATCGCCGAGAGCGAGAGGGCGCGCGTCTGACTGAGATCGAAGTCGTCGAAGTAGGTGTCGAACCCCTGATTGATTCCCCACTTCGCCGCAAGCACATACGCGGCGACGAACGCACCAGTCCGGTATCCCCGCGCTTTGAGCAGTTCCGCGAGCGTCGTCTGCTCCGGGCCGAGGAAGAATCCGCCGTTGTCGCGGACGCCGTGCTCCGGCGGAAACTTGCCTGTGAAGATGCTGGAGTGCGCGGGAAGCGTCAACGGCGCTACCGAAACGGCCTGCTCGAAGAGCACGCCCTCGTTTGCGAGACGATCGATCGTTGGCGTCTCGACATCGCGCGCGCCGTAGGTTCCGATGCGATCGGCGCGGGTCGTATCGAGGGTGACCACGACGAGATTCAGGCGGTCACGTGCCACACCCCGGGGCAGACCACCGACTTCGGTGCCGGTCGTGCTGCGCACGGGACGCGTCCGCATCGACCACGCAACACCGGCACCCGCCAGCACGGCTGCGCCGAGCACGATCCATAGCAGACGCTTCAGCATGCGTGAATCTTAGATTTTATCAACAGCCGTCACTGTCGCGCGCGACAGTGACGGCTGTTGATTAAGCAATTGATCACATCCGCCGACTGATGGGATGATTCCCGGCAGGCATGCCCGAGAACAAGAAGCGTCCTGGAGCCAGGACATCTCCGAAACCCCCGTCAGCACCACGTCCCACGAAACAACCTCTTTCAGATAGCGAGAGGCCGGTCCCGCCGGCGAAAGCGAAATCGAAGCCGCGAACCGTCAGAGCGGCACCGAGGACGCGCAGCCTTGCGCGGTCTGTTGGAAGCTCCAACGAGCCGGCAGCTCTTTCAATATTCATGGTGGCGTCGGAGGCACATCCGTACGCGAAAACGGGTGGACTTGCCGAGGTCGCGGCTGCGCTTCCTGACGCGCTTGCGCGACTCGGCCATCGCGTCACGCTCGTCCTGCCGCGGTATCGCGGCGTCGATATTACGGGTGCGCACTCCCAGGTGACGATCGTGCCCGTCGGTCACCAGGCGCAACAGGTCGCCTTTCATACGCGAGAAGAACGTCCTGGCGTCACCGTCGTCTTCGTCGACGTGCCGGAGCTGTTCGACCGCACTGGCGGGCTCTACAACGTGGACGGCGTCGACTATCACGACAACGGCTGGCGGTTTGCCGTGTTCTGCCGCGCCGCGCTCGAGTACGCCCGCATCCGCGGAGAACGCCCTTCCATCATCCACGGGCATGACTGGCAGGCGGGACTCGTCCCGGTCTACCAGAAGATGCATTTCTCTCCCGATCCGGTCATTGGGGGAGTGCCTGCAATCTTCACTATCCACAATCTCGCGTTTCAGGGCATCTTTCCCACGTCGCTGCTTCCCGGCATCGGGTTCGGCGCTGAGCTCCTCGATATGCAGGCGCTCGAGTTCTGGGGGCGAATCAGCTTTCTCAAAGGCGGCATCAATTTCAGTGAGCGGCTGACGACGGTCAGCCCGACCTACGCGCGCGAGATTCTGACACCCGAGTTTGGCTTCGGCTTCGATGGGGTGCTGCGGCGGCGCGCGGACGCGCTCAGCGGCATTCTGAACGGGATTGACGTCGAACGCTGGAATCCAGAAGCGGATGAATTCATCGGTGCAGCGTATTCGCGAAAGGACCTGGCGGCGAAGACTCTCGCCAAACGCGTGTTGCTCGAGACGAGCGGGCTCGGTCTGGAGAACCCTGAACGCCCGGTCATCGGCCTGGTCTCGCGGTTGACCGACCAAAAGGGGTTCGACCTCATCGCTTCGGCGATCGAGCAGCTCATGGCGTTGGACGCGGCGTGGGTACTGCTCGGCAGCGGCGATCGGTACTACGAGGACCTGTGGCGCGGCCTGGCAGTTCGATTTCCACGGCGGGTCTCCACCACGATCGGTTTCGACGAGCGGCTCGCGCATCGGATAGAGGCTGGCTCCGACATGTTCCTCATGCCCTCGCGCTATGAGCCGTGCGGACTCAATCAGATGTACAGCCTCCGCTACGGCACGCCGCCGATCGTTCGCGCGACCGGCGGTCTGGCAGATACGGTCAAGGATGCGTCCGAACCCGATGGAAACGGCTTCAGGTTCTACGACCTTTCACCGGCCGAGATCGTCTCCGCGGTTCGCCGGGCGCTGGAGCTCTTCCGGAAACCGGCGGAATGGAGGAAGATTCAGGAGAATGGCATGAAACTGGATTTCTCCTGGGACGCTTCGGCGCGGGAGTATGTCAAAGTGTATGAAGGGGCTGCTGCGGTGGCCCGGAGATGAGGCCCCTGAGGGGTATTACTGAGGCATTGAGACATGGCATCTGAGAAAGTGACTACTCTTACCGACACAAATTTTGACCAGTCCGTCATCAAGGCGGCACAGCCGGTGCTCGTGGATTTCTGGGCGGAATGGTGTGGACCCTGCAAACGGCTCGGCCCGACTATCGACGAGCTGGCGACGGACTACGACGGACGGGTCACTATCGGTAAGTTGAACGTCGACGACAATCCGGGTGTTGCCGGCCGTTTCAGCATCCGCGGGATTCCCACGCTGCTGCTGTTCAAGGGTGGACAGATCGTCGAGCAGGTCGTCGGCCTGGCCGACAAGGATGTGCTGAAGAAGCTGATCGACAAGCACGTCTAACGATTGTCGATTGTTGATAGCTGATTGTTGATTTGAGCGAATGGCTGAGCTGCGAAACGTCATCATCATCGGCTCCGGTCCTGCCGGCTTGACCGCCGGACTGTACGCGGGGCGCGCGAATCTGAAACCGCTGGTCATCGAAGGGCTCGAAGCCGGGGGGCAGTTGACGCTGACCACCCTCGTCGAGAACTGGCCCGGCTTCAGAGACGGCATCATGGGGCCGGAACTGATCGACGAGATGCGGGTCCAGGCGGAGCGCTTCGGCGCGGAAATGATTCGCGGGCACGTCACCAGCGTCGATTTTCGCACGCATCCGTTCGTCGTTCGCACCAGCGACGCCGAGTACCTCTCTCGCTCCGTGATTGTGGCGACCGGCGCATCTGCGCGGCTCCTGGGGCTGCCGTCCGAGCGTGGCCTGCTCGGCCACGGCGTATCGACCTGTGCGACGTGCGACGGATATTTCTTTCGCGGCAAGCCCATCGCGGTCGTCGGCGGCGGCGACTCAGCGATGGAGGAAGCGATCTTCCTTACCAGGTTCGCCTCCCACGTCATCCTCGTCCATCGGCGCGACACGCTGCGCGCGTCGAAAATCATGCAGGACAAGGCATTCGCGAATCCGAAGATTTCCTTCGAGTGGAACTCGGATGTCGTCGAGATCACCGACACCGGCAAGGGAGAAGTCACCGGGATGGTGCTCCGGAACAACAAGACCGGAGAGCAGAAGGAAATCCCGGTCGAGGGGGTTTTCGTGGCGATCGGCCACACACCCAACACGTCACTGTTCAAGGATCAGATCGAGCTCGATCCAAACGGCTATATCGTCACGCACATGGGAGCACGGACCAACGTCCGCGGCGTGTTCGCGTGCGGCGACGTGCAGGATCACGTTTACAGGCAGGCCATCACCGCGGCCGGTTCCGGCTGCATGGCCGCGATCGACGCCGAGCATTATCTCGACGAGCTGCCGCAGCACCTCGGAGAACCGCAGGTACAGGCGGCAGATCTCTGAAAAGTTGAAAGTTAAAAGTAAAAAGTTAGACCGGAGAGCACACTCGCGAGCTTTTTGGATTCACTTTTAACTTCTTACTTTTTACTTCTAACTTTTCCCCTACTCGATCCACCCCCCACCGACGACTCTTTCCCCGTCGTACATCACGACCGCTTGACCAGGTGCGACGGCCGACTGAGGCTCGTCGAACGTGACGCGCACGCGCTCGTCCGGCAGCGGCTCGACCGAGGCGGACGCTTCACGGTGCTGATGACGAATGCGCGCGGTGACGCGCGTGCCTGGCGCCGGCGCATGTCCCAAAATCCAGTTCACCCCTGACGCGGTGAGATCGATTCGCTCGAGCGATGCTCGAGGTCCGACGGTAACCGTGCGCTGGCCTGCGTCGATGTTGACGACGTAGAGCGGAATCGGGGAGGAGAGGCCGAGCCCCTTGCGCTGGCCGACGGTGAATCGGTGGACGCCTTCGTGGCGGCCGACGACCTTGCCGGTCACGTCTCGAATGGCTCCGGCAGTCGACGGTGTCCCATGCTCCTCGAGGAACGCCGTGTGCTCACCAGAGGCAACGAAGCAAATCTCGTGGCTGTCTGGTTTCTCGGCAACCGAGAGCCCGATCTCGCGCGCGTAATCCCGGACGGTTGACTTGTCGAGATCGCCGACCGGAAACATCGCGTGCGAGAGCTGCAGCTGATTGAGCGTAAACAGAAAGTACGACTGGTCTTTGGCTGGATCCGCCCCTCGCTTCAATGCGTAGGTGCCGGAGTCTGAATCGAGATCGACGCGGGCGTAATGGCCGGTGGCGACGAAGTCGGCGCCGAGCCCCTCGGCCCGGCTCACCAGGGTCGCGAACTTGAGGTCGCCGTTGCAGTGGACGCAGGGAATTGGCGTGCGGCCCGCGGCATACTCGCTGACGAAGTTCGAGATGACCGTATCGTTGAACTCGCGCTCGAAGTTGACGATGTAGTGCGGGATTCCGAGCGTCGCCGCGACCCGGCGCGCATCGTGAAGATCGTCGATGGTGCAGCAGGTGCCAAACGCACGCGTGCCAGGGTCGCCCGGGTTTCCCGATCGCGCCTGGTCATAGAGCTGCATCGAGAGGCCGATGACCTCGTGCCCCTGCCGAACGAGGAGGGCGGCGGCGACCGAAGAATCGACGCCACCCGACATGGCGACTACGATTCGCACGTCAGGCCCTCACCCGGGTACCGGTGAGGCTGCGGAGTTTCTCGACGATTGCCGGAAGCTTCGAGACGACGAAATCGACCTCGGCGTCAGTGTTGCCGGCTCCGAGACTCATTCGGATGGAATTCTGAGTACGCGGAGAGGGAAGTCCCATGGCGCGCAACACATGGGAGGGCTCGAGCGTCCCTGATGAACAGGCAGAACCGGTCGAGACTGCGACCCCCTCCAGGTCGAGCGCGATGAGCAGGCTCTCGGCCTCAATCGCGTCGAAGCTGATGTTCGTCGTGTTCGGCACACGTGGCTCGCGCACGCCGTTGACGGCCGTGCCCGGCACCTTCTGCAGGATCTCTGCCTCGAGTCGATTCCTCAACGCCGCGAGGCGGACGCTTTCGCTCGACAGCTTTTTTGCGGCGAGCTGCGCTGCCACGCCGAGGCCTGCGATGCCCGGGACGTTTTCGGTCCCCGCACGGCGATTGCGCTCATGCTTCCCGCCGGTCATGACCGACGTGACCCTGGCGCCGCGCTTGATCCACAACGCGCCGACGCCCTTCGGCCCATTGAACTTGTGCGCCGACAGCGACAGGAGATCGAGGCCGAGCGCGCGAACGTCCACCGGGATTTTGCCAATCGACTGGACGGCATCCGTGTGAAACAGCGCCCCTCGTCCGTGCGCGAGACGGGCGAGCTCCGCGATCGGCTGAATCGTCCCGATTTCGTTGTTTGCGTGCATGACCGACACGAGGGCCGTCTCGTCGGTCAGGGCTTCAGCCAGCGCCTCAGGCTTCACGATCCCGGACTGATCGACCGATAGAAGCGTTGTCCGCCAGCCACGGCGCGCGAGGGCGCGAAGCGTCACGAGCACGGCTTCATGCTCGATGCTGCTCGCAATCAGGTGCCGGCGGCCGGTCGGTTCGAGGGCCTCGGCCACGCCGCGGAGGGCGAAATTGTCCGATTCGGTGCCGCCGCTCGTGAAGACGATTTCGGATGGCTCTGCCGAGATGAGGGAGGCGACTGCGGACCGTGCGTCATCGAGAACGGCCTTCGCCTGCTGACCAAAGTGGTGAACGCTCGAGGCATTTCCGAACGTGCCGCTGAGAGCCCGAGCGATAGCCTCGACAACGGTCGGATCTACCGGAGTCGTGGCGTTATGGTCGAAGTAAATGCGCATGACCGCGATCATGCCCATGGTAGCATTCGGCGCTAACTCTCAGCAATAAAAGGACTAGACAGCGGACGAAACGCATGCGTATACTGGCCGCGACCCTGCTCCAACAGAGCCGCGGAACTGCGACCAACTTCGATAGGTGGAGATTGCCAATGTGGAAACGGGATGATGCGGCAAAGCCCAGTGCACCGGCCGGCCAGGCGCCTGCCCCAGCGCAGCACAGCAGTGCGCCGCAAACCGCGGAGTCGACGTCGCGTCCGGCGTTCGCCGGCGACACTCAACGTGGACAGGAGAGGAATGTTGTGAACATAGGCAAATCGGTCGTCATCAAAGGCGAGCTCAACGGCAGCGAAGATCTTACGATCGAAGGCCAAGTCGAGGGCAAGATTGAGCTCCGTCAGAACGTTCTCACGATCGGTTCGAATGCGCGAATCAAGGCGCAGGTGTTCGCCAAGTCCGTGATCATCCTGGGCGAAGTCACCGGCAACGTCAGTGCGTCCGAAAAGGTCGACATTCGCGATAACGGGTCCGTGGACGGCGACATCGCGGCTCCACGCGTGGCCATTGCGGAAGGCGCGCATTTCCGCGGCAGCATCGACATGCAGAAGGGCAGCGCGCCGAAGAGCGAGGGCAAGCCGGCCAGCGCGTCCGCCCCAGCGCAGCAGACCGGACAGCCGGCCGCCGCAGGGGCCAATCGCTAAACCGTCGCATCGGCCGTCCGGGCGGTCGCGTGATCTCGTCATCAGTGATGGCGCAGCGCGGTCGTCCGGGTGCTGATCGTGTCATTCCATGCTGTCAGATATCCTTCGCTGGGGCGGAAAACGTCCCGGCCAGCCCGATCCTCCTGGTGACGCGCCGTCGGCGCGCGGCGGCGAGACTGTGGTGGCCTCGAAGGCGCTGCCCAAGTTCCTCGCCGCGATAGCGCAGCGGTCTGACGTGCCGGTGCTCATCGATCTCGGCCCCGTGATCGGCACGAACGTCTCGTTCTTCGGCGAACAACTCGGATGCAAACTGTTCATCGAGGATGTGTTCGCGGACTACGATCGCCATGCGCGCGCCGGTACGCTCGACGCGATGGCGACCGCTCTCGACACGCGCTTCCGCCACGACGAGGGGAGCGTGGACGGCATCCTGTGCTGGGACCTGTTTGACTACCTGCCGAAGGCCGCCGCGCAGGCGCTGGCTCGCCAGATCGTGCGCATGCTCAGGCCGGGCGGTTCAGTGATGGGATTCTTCTGCAGCACCGCCACGCCGAAGACGGTTCCGTTCACGAAGTACGAGATCGCTGACGAGAAGTCGCTCCGCCATCGGCCGCACTCGGGGGTTGGCGGCGCCAAGCACGTGCTCCTCAACCGGGACATCATCAAGATGTTCGACGGCCTTGTCGTCGCCGATTCCTTCCTGCTGAAGAGCAATACCCGAGAGATCCTGCTCAAGCGCAGGAGTTAACGGCCCATGCGTCCGGTCATCGCTCTCCTGAGCGACTTCGGCACGCGCGATCACTACGCCGGAACGATGAAAGGAGTGATGATCGGGATCTGCCCCGACGTCACGCTCGTCGACATCACCCACGAAATCACGCCGCACGACGTCGTTGAAGGCGCGCTGCAACTTGCCGCATCGTGCCGCTATTTTCCTGCCGGCACCATCTTCCTCGCCATCGTCGATCCGGGCGTGGGCTCACCGCGCCGAGGCATTGCCGCCGAGGCCGGCGACTTCCGATTCGTGGCTCCCGACAACGGCGTGCTGACGGCCGTCTTCCGTGACATTCCGCCCAAGCGCGTCGTCGAGCTCACCGAACGCCGGTATGCGAGACCGACCGTCAGCCGGACTTTCGAGGGGCGCGATCGATTCGCCCCGGCGGCCGCCTGGCTGGCCAAGGGCATTCAGCTGGCGGCGCTGGGCCGCCCCATAACGGGTTATCAGCAACTCGAAATCCCTCAGCCAGCCGCCAACGATGCGCAGCTGACGGGGATCGTCCTCCTGGTCGACCGATTCGGCAACCTTGTCACGAACATCGATCGCCGCACATTTGAAACCTTCACGCGCGGGCAGACGGTTGCGCTGAAGGTCGAGAATCACCCCATCGCAGGTGTGGTTGCCACGTATGCCGACATCCACCCGGGCGAGGTGTGCGCGCTGTTCGGCAGCACCGAACATCTCGAGTTCGCGGTGAACGGCGGCAGCGCCGCCGCCACCCTTGGCGTCACCCGTGGCGCGGGGGTCGAGATTACGCGCCTGCACCCCTAGCGCGGGACTTCAGTCGCGCGACACCGACACCGACTCAGAGGCGGCGCTAAAACTCCGCGCGACGAGTGCAATAGAATGCCGTCATGCTCAATTTCGATCTTTCTGAAGAACAGCGCCTTCTCGAGCAGTCTGTGCGCGAATGGGCCGCGCGCGAAATTGCGCCGCGCATTCACGACCTCGATCGGGAACACCGGTTTGACCCCAAAATTCTGCCGCAGATGGCGCAGCTCGGGCTCCTTGGCTGCTCGGTACCGACCGAGTACGGTGGCGCCGGAATGGACTACGTCAGCCTCGGCTTGATCTCCGAGGAACTGGAGTATGTCGATACCTCGCTGCGAGTCATCATGTCGGTGCACGCCGGGCTCAATTGCCTGTCGCTGCTGACGTGGGGGAACGAGGATCAAAAGCAGCGCTATCTCGTGCCCCAGGCTCGCGGGCAGAAGATTGCCACATACGGATTGACGGAGCCGGCCGCCGGCAGCGATGTGCGAGGAATCCAGACGGTTGCGGTCAAGAAGGGGGACCGGTATTTTTTGACCGGCGAGAAGATGTGGATCTCCCTCGCCGACGTCGCCGACCATTTCCTCGTTTTCGCCTGGTCCGATCCGGAGAAGAAGAAGCAGCGGGACCCATCGGGAATCACCGCATTCCTTCTCGAACGCGGGTTCAAAGGGTTTTCGAGCGGCACCCTGAAGGAAAAGTGGGGCATCCTCGCTGGCAATACGGGCTTCTTCAAGATGGAAGAAGTCGAGGTTCCCGAGGCAAACGTTCTAGGCCGGCCGGGCGAAGGATTCAAGATCGCGATGTTCGCTCTGGATCAGGGGCGCTACACCGTTGCCGCGGGCGCAACCGGGTTGATCCGTGCCTGCCGCGACGCGAGCGCCAAATATGCGAAGGAGCGGAAGACGTTCGGATCGCCGATTTCCGAGCACCAACTGGTGAAGGAAATGATCGCGCAGATGGAGTCCGACTATCAGGCCGCGCGACTGCTCTGGATGCGGGCCGGGTTCCTCAAGAACAACGGCCGCCGCAACACGCGCGAAACGGGCCTGGCGAAATGGTTCGCTACTGTCGCATCCGAGCGCGCCGCCGGAGATGCCGTGCAGGTCCATGGCGCGAACGGCTATTCCGACGAGTACCCGGTCGGGCGCTTCTACCGCAACTGCAAGGGAGCCGTGATTTACGAGGGCACCCGGGAGATTCACAAGATCATGCAGGCCGACTACGTGCTTGGCGCGCGCGAAGATCGGCCGATAAGGTGTGAGTTGCCGCAGTACAAAGGATAAGACGGCTGCTGGCTACTGGCGGCTGGCTTCTGGTTCGTGGTGCTGTGACGACGCGAGCGAGAGTAGCGAAGCGAGCCAGGCGAACGGAGCGAGCCGGC
>Ga0207701_10000240_pt1 | contig 55648 bp, 75 predicted proteins | sample KBSSwiSSwithPhiX_FD_184294 | JGI IMG/M metagenome (GOLD analysis project Ga0207701, IMG submission 184294) | Switchgrass rhizosphere bulk soil microbial communities from Kellogg Biological Station, Michigan, USA, with PhiX - S5 (SPAdes) (version 2) | ecosystem: Environmental > Terrestrial >... | reverse complement strand
CCGCCAGCCCATCCTCGACGCGAGCGAGGTCTACTCGGGGTGCTGGGCCTACCTCAGCGTCACGTCCTTCGCCTACGACAATGAGTCGAAGGGGGTGTCGTTCTTCCTGAACAACATCATGAAGGCCCGCGACGACGAGAGTTTCGGTGGCGGTTCGTCCTCGCCGGATGAGGACTTCGCCGATGTCGAGGTCGATGACGACGACCTGATCTAGCAGGTACCATAGACCGCAGCCGGGGCGGGGTCGTTCTGTCCAAGGGGAGTTGCCCCCCAAGGACGACCTACGCGGGGAAGCGTGGGTGAGCTTTTCTCCCCCGCCCCGGCTGCTCTTCCGTTTGAGAGGAGAGCAGTATGAGCGACCAACATGATTGTCTGGAAGATGGTTGCCAGTACGACGGCGCAGACAGCAACCGAGCGTCGATGTTCTGCATCTGGTGCGGGCTGACCAGAGAAGACCTGGAGTGAGTACGACACTCGAGATCAACAGCGTGAAACTCTCGGATGTAGCACGCGAGATCATCCGCACGGCGTCCCTTGCTGTCCTAGGCCACCCGCTCCGGGTCAAGGCCACAGAGGGGGACGCCGATCTTGCGTTTGACCTCCAGGACCAGAACGCGGCGGTGCGCACGCTCGGCCCGAAGCAGTTCCACGACACGGTGTGGATCACCGGCAACGACGGACAGGGGTTCCGCAAGGAGATCGGCTACCCGAACGCTCAGTACTACGTCCAGTTCGCGCTGAAGCAGGCGCTCGGGCTGGACCTTCACATGTTCGACGACGACGTGCTTACCCTTGACACGGAGACCCTATCGTCGGACCACCGCTGGAACAGCGACCCCCGTGATTTCTTCCGGCTGGGTCAGTACGCATGGGGCGAGGGTGACGTGGTGCTCACCGAGGACTTCGACGAGGTTGTCGACGCGCTACGGTCAGCCCGGCTGATCATCGGGCACCAGATCCACACCTACGACCTGTCCTATCTGATGGGCGATGATGCCCTCAAACTCCCGGTGTTCGACACCTTCGTCCACGCGACCTGCGTCGCGCCCGCGCCCGACCGCTACTTGAACGCACGAGGCATCGTCCAACTCTCGAACTCGCCGGGGTCTGCGATGGCGTTCCACTCGCTCGAGAACACCTGCTTCACCTTCGGCATCCCGGGGAAACACGGCAACCTGAAGGAGATGGCCAAGCGCCTCGGCTGCGATATCGGTGAGATTCCGATGGGCGACGAGTACCGAGACTACGCGCGACAGGACGTGGTGGCGAACCGAGAGTTGGCGCGGGCCATGTTCAGCGTCGCCCACCCGACGGACTACGAGTGGCGCGAGCAAGAGGTGGCGGCGATCAACGCGCAGATCAGTCGCAACGGGTTCCGCGTGGACCGAGCAGTGGCCGAGGCACGGGTGCAGGAACTCCAGCGCAGGAAGGACGCCCTGCTCGTCGACCTCGCGCTGGATCACGGGTTCCCGATGACAGGGAAGCAGCCCTGGAGGAGCAACGCGGGGAAGCAGGCGATCCTGGACATTCTGGGGCCAGATGCGGAGAAACTCCCCAGGACGAAGAAAGGCGCACCGTCCCTGTCCGGTGACGCGATCAAGTCGGTGACCGTAGGCACGCCGAACGAGGAAATGGGCGAGGCGCTCGGTGAACTGCTGGGCCAGCGGTCGCTGGCACGGCTCGCGCTGGACAACGTGCAGGAGGACGAGTTCGTACACCCGGAGATCACATCGCTCCAGCGGTCACGGCGCTTCTCAGTGTCCAGCCCCGGCCTGTCGGTCTGGACAGCGCGCGGTCCCGGCGCAGTGGAGAAGTCCTACTTCGTGGCGGACGGTGACGACCACGTCCTGTACGAGATGGACTTCTCGGCTGCGGACGCTCGCGTGGTCGCGGCGTACAGCGGCGACAGGCGATATCTCCACGACATGACCAACCCGAAGTTCGACGCTCACGTTCAGACAGCGCGATGGTGTTTCGGGACGAGGTTCGACGAGGACCCCAAGAAGTACCGCCAGATTGCGAAGGACGTTACCCACGCCATCCCCTACGGCGCTGGAGGCAAGCGGGTGAGCACGACGGTGGGCATCACGGTGGAGAACGGCTACGAGGTGATCAAGAAGTTCGGTCAAGCGTACCCCGGAGTCGCCCGCTGGATGAAGCAGGCTCGAGAGCAAGGGAAGACCGGCACCCTGACGAATGCGTGGGGCGGGGTGCTCTACCTGGAGCCGGGACGCGAGTACACACAGTCTCCCGCGCTGTTCGGCCAGAACGGCACCCGCGAACTGCTCGTGGACGGGATGGTCCGGTGCCGGGACGCAGGGCTGCTCCGCTACTTGAAGATCACCGTTCACGACGCCGTGGTGTTCTCGTTCCCCAAGGACAACCATCGTGCGCTGAAAGCCTTGGCTGAGGCGTGCTTCACCACGAAGTTCCGGGAAGTACCGTTCCCTCTAACGAGCGGAAAACCCGCTCACAACTGGTACGAGGCGGGACACTGATATGTGGGCTGGCGAGATGGACGCGTTCGAAGAGTGGACCAGAGGCATGGAACCCGAAAAGATAGCGTTCCTCCGTGTGATGCTCTACCACTCTCGAGATGGGGCCTCGTCGTGCAGTGGCGGCTGCACCATCCCTCTGGGTGCATCGTTCGCTGAACACCAGTGGGACGAGTTCGAGAAGTTGAGGGCTGAGAAATGAGCGAGACGCCGCTGGACTACTACGCATGGATGGTGCAAGAGCGACACAGGATCTGGCTCGCTCGTCAGATCAACGAGCCTCAGCCGTGGACCAAGGACCCGGTGCTGAGGAACCGGAAGTTCACCAACATGTTCCGCGTCCTTGACCCCGGCTCGCAGTTCGTGTTCGACCTTGACCACCACCGTCCGGTGACTGTGATCGCCCGGCTGGTCTTCTACCGGGTCACGAACCTGCCGTCCACGTGGTACGCGATGCGAGCCGCGCATGGATGCTACCCCACGGCCGAGGACGTAGTACACAGGAACGCCGAACTGTTCCAGATCCTCGACGCCCACCGGAAGGCCGGGAATCGGATCTTCAGCGGGGCCTACATCATCGTCCCGGAGCCGGGGACCACGAACGATAAGGTGGGCGGGGCGTTACGTCTGACGCGCACGTTCGTCACGGAGAAGGCCGAGGCGTTCCTGAACGCCACCACCCAGGACGAGCGATTTGAAGTGCTGCGGTCCACCCCCGGTCTGGGGAAGTTCCTGTCGATGCAGATCCTCACCGACTGGACCTACCTCCAGAACGAGGAGCCGGACCTGTCGTTCGTCGTGGCTGGCCCCGGTGCCATCCGCGGTGCCGCGATGATCGACCCGAGCAAGAAGGCTGAGGACGTGATCTACGATCTCACGTTCGCCTGGATGGACCACCCGATCGTCAGGCTGGCAGGCCGCTCCCTCACGCTGATGGATGTGCAGAACACCCTCTGCGAGTTCAGCAAGTACGCCCTCGAGATCGTCACCCCTCGCAAGAAGACGACGTACCAGCCCTCGCACCCCGGCGCTCAGCCGGTTCCCATCCTCCCCGCGTGGTGGTAGATTCCCAGAGCACCACGAGCATAGCGCGCCTGCTAGGCTAGGTGTAAGGCAACCAACTGAGAAAGGCAGAACATGAGTTTGGCGAAAGTGAATCAGATCGGCCGGGTGCGGAAGCCCGGCAAGTGCGGGAAGTGCGGGCAGGAGGTCAACGTCGGGGACCCGGCTGTCCGTTTCTCTGTCGGGTTCCGCGGGTTTGTGCAGACCCGCTGCACGAAGCCCGAGTGCTACCCGAAGCCCAGCGAGCGGGAGTCATCTCTGGTGTCCGGCGTGTACGCCGCGCAGGAGGACGCCGACGTTTCTGCCGCTGGGGGTCTCGAGGACCTGACCCAGATCCGGGACGACGTGGTCACCGCAACCCAAGAGGTCGCCGGGGAGTACGAGGACAGTGAGATGTTCGAGCGGAACATGGACCTCCAGGAGCGAGCGGAGATGCTGAACAGCGCCGCTGAAGCCCTGGAGCAGTGGGAGCCGGAGGACGAGCCTGATGAGGACGCCGGAGAGTGGACCATCGACGGCGTCGACTACACCGACTTCGAGGAGGCGCAGGCGGCATGGCTGGAGGCAGCCCGTGAGTCCCTCCAGGCTGCGATCGACGAGATGGAGTTGCCGTGAGTAGGTTCGAAGCACCTACCGCGAGCGAGGTTCTCCCGCAGATCCTGTCCGACCTGCTGGAACTAGGCGATGAGGTCGGCAGCAGGAACGGGCGGGTGAAGGAGCACCTGAACGCCCAGATCGTTCTGACAGATCCGCAGCACCGGGAGATCCTCAGCACCAACCGTAAGGCCAATGTCTTCGCACAGATCGCTGAGACGATGTGGGTGCTGTCAGGGCGCAACGACATCGAGTGGCTGAGCGCGTACCTCCCACGGGCCAAGGACTACTCCGACGACGGGGAAACCTGGAGGGGTGGCTACGGCCCGCGGATCAGGGATTGGGGAGGCTGGCCGCACCAGGACAGGAACGGTGCGGTGGGGACGGATCAGCTCGCTCACGTCATCGACCTCTTGAAGGAAGACCCTCTGTCCCGGCGCGCGGTGATCGCGATCTACGACCCCCGTGTGGACTCGAAGCCGGGGAAGGACATCCCCTGCAACGACTTCCTCCAGTTCCAGAGCCGCCTCGGTGCGCTGCATCTCACCGTGACCGTACGGTCCAACGATGTGATGTGGGGCTGGTCGGGGATCAACGCCTTCGAGTGGAGCACACTCCAGGAGATTGTGGCCCACCTGCTCGGCATCACCGTGGGCACGCTCACATTCAACATCGGCAGCCTGCACCTCTACGGCCAGCACTGGGACAAGGCCAGTCGCATCCTGTACGAGCCCGCCGTCCACCCGATCAACCCGTTCCAGATGCCCAGCCACATGGACCGAACCCTCGAGTGGGTGGACATCCTGCTCGAGAGGTGGTTCGAGTGGGAGGCGTTGTGCCGGGAGGGCAAGGCCACGCCGGAGGGCCTGGAGGAGATCGATGAGCCGCTGTTCAAGTCCTGGGCAGCGGCGATCGCGTACTACTGGCAGCGGGAGGAACGGTGGCTCCTGATGCTCGACGGCACGGCGCTGGCCGTGGCAATGGCTAGAACCCCCGCCAGCGTGCTCTCAGAGGCCCGTACGGCGTCGTCCAGCGGTGCGGTGGGGGTAGGGCACAACCTAGCCGCGCACGAGCGTACACGAGCGTTCTACGGCTTCGTCACCGACCTGCACGCCAAGAAGCACGCGTCGTACGGAAACTCGTGGAAGAAGCGCGGCGAGAAGATGTCTATCCTGGCGAACATGGCCCGCAAGGTGGACCGGCTGGGAGTCGGCGACGAGTTCGACAGTTCGGCGGACACCCTGATCGACCTGCTGGTCTACTCGATCAAGTACGGGTGCTGGCTCGGTGGCGAGGACGACGGCCCTGAGAAGGTCGACTTCATGCTGGCGCAGTTCCTGGCAGACAGCGAGGAGTGCGTGGATCAGGCGGCGGACATCGCCATCGTCGACATCGTGGATGACTTCAATCGCTATTGCGACAACATCGACGACTTCAACACCGACCAGAAACTAGCGTTCCTGACCGCGCTGGGGCTGCGAGTGACCCCCATCGCCCGCGACGTCTGGTACGAGGAGCAGCAGATCGACAAGATCCACGGACCGGGTGCCGCCGCCGTCCTCGAGGCAGCGTACAAAGACGGCTCCCTGTTCTCCGACGAGTACAAGGGAGCTGACTCCGACTGATGACGATCTACACCGCGCTACTCGCGCTTCCGGACGGGTCCATGGCATTGGACGCGGCTGCCCGCGTTCCCGACGCCACGGTCGTCAACAACGAGGAGGCCGGTGTGTGGGTGATCTGGAGTGCCGAGGAGGACACAGACGCCGAGGGGATCCAAGCCCTCCAGGAGATGCGTCTCAGGGCCGAGATGTTCCCCGAGTTCGTGGATGGGGGCTCCACCCCGTCGGGTGCTGACCCCACTCTGTTTCAGACCACCCCGTTCATCATCCTGCGGGGGGCTGCGGTCGTCATCCACACGGAAGAGGTGCTCTGCATATGATCAATCATGGCACGCGAAGCGGGTACTACGCTCACCGTCGCATGGGCGACCCACCGTGTGACGAATGTCGCGAAGCGATCAACGAGTACGTCCGGGAGTACCGGGCGAAGAACGGGCTGGCCCGCAATCGGGCTGGCGAGAAGATCCGGCGGAAGGCGCTGGCCGTGCTGCGGGACCGGCACCGCGGAGAGTACGAAGATCTCCTGGACGAACTCAGGGCGGAGGGGTGATGGACCATCCAACATTCGTGAGAATCGAGTATTGGAACGCGATGACGGGCCAGTGGGAGGTCGGCCACGCGGGGCTCAACCTGATGAACCCGAAGGCGTACGTCCAGAAGTTGGCGAAGCGGGGGGTTCTGGCTCGGGCCGTAGACAAGGAGACCGGAGAAACGGTGGAGTACCACGGCGCGGGAGCAGAACTCCTGTGATGGACGTGGTCTACGTCTGCCGGGACGGGAGCAACCCCGAACTCCGATACTCTCTCCGCACACTGGTGAACGTGGAGCACGGCCGAGTGTGGATCTTTGGGGGCGCACCCAACTGGATCAACCTAGCCGAGATCACTCTCCAGAGGCGTAGGCAGGGCGGGTCGCCGTACGCATCCGTACGAGGCCACATCGGGGCCGCGTGCAACACCGTCGACGTGAGCGACCCTTTCGTGTTCTGGAACGACGACTTCTACGCGATGCACTACGTCGACCCCATGCCGCTCTACCATCGTGGCCCGCTGGAGTCCGTGCTCAAGACGTACGCCATGCTGAAGACGCCGTGGGCGGATGGGCTACGCAAGACCGCTGCACTGATGGAGCGGCGAGAGATGCTGGCGGGAGCGATGTGCTACGACGTCCATATGCCGCTGATCGTCCACAAGGCCGAGATGCGAGAGGCGCTGCGGCTGGCGAAGAACGTTCCCACCGATGCCGTTCACCTGAGGACGCTCTACGGGGCCTTGTCAGGTCTCGAGGGCGTGGAGCATCATGACCCCAAGTTGATGCGCCGGACTCACCCGTTCCCTCGTGGTGCGTGGCTGTCCTCCAGCGATGACACGTTCCGCTCAACCGTGGAGCCGGTACTGAGGTACCTCTTCCCGGACAAGTCGCCCTACGAAAGAGAAACCAAGTGACTCTCGGGATCCTGCTCCCTTCGCGAGGGAGACCCCATACCCTCGCCCGTTTCCTCATGGCGGTTGAGGAAACCACTGACGACTGGCACCTGTACCTCCGGCTCGACTACGACGACATGCTGGCACCCGCGTACGACACGGTTATCGGAGGAAAGCATAAGGACATCTCCGTCCGCCACGGTCTCCGGGTCGGCTTCGGCCCTTCCTTGAACGAACTGGCCCGTGATGCTGAGCGGGACGGGGTGTCGCATCTAGGTATGTTCGGCGACGACGTGGTGACAGAGACGCCGCATTGGGACACTCGGCTGGTCGAGGCGTTGGGCGACGACCTCGGTGTCGCCTACGGTGACGACGGCCTACGGAGCAGGCATGACCCCGACCTGCCGACGCACTACATCACCCACACTGAGGTCTATCGTCGCCTCGGCTACCTGTCGCCGCCCGACATCCGCCATCTGTACCTGGACAACGTGGCGAGAGACGTGGGCCGGTACCTCAAGAACTTCGTGTTCGTGCCGGTCAAGATCAGGCATCTCCACCCGTGGGCCGAGGGTGAGGAGATACACGACCAGACCTACCACGAGGGCGGGCGCAACCCGAACATCCGCCGTGCCGATCGGAAGGCGTACCTCCGCTGGACACAGGACAGCGACTGGAAGCGTCGCCTACGATGACGCTCACCGCGTTCCTCCACGGCTACCCGCCGCTCTGGTCCATGGGTGGAGAGATGGCTACCCATCGCGCTCTCAGGGCCGTGCCTGGATCTACGGTGTTCACGACGGTGCTCGAGGAGTATCAACTCGACGGGGTCTCGGTGATGCCGGCGACGGGTGTGTCAGTCCAGTGCATCAAGGACGACGCTAGGTCCGTCGGGGCCAGCGTTCTGTTCGGGCACTCGAGACTGTCCGACGAGACCATCCGGGCTGCACGGCACCTGGACCTTCCGTCCATCCTCACCGTCCACGCACCGCCTCAGTTCGGGAAGGACCTGCGGCGGGCACGGGCGACAGCCACGGTGCGCCTCTACAACACGGAGGTCGCTCGTAAGGAATGGCATGACCTGGAGGGATGGCTGCTGCACCCACCGATCGGCGAGCCGCTCGAGATGCCGGAGGGGCCGCGCAACGCGCTGACGCTGACCTCGTCTCTCGTGAACAAGGGGGCGGCTCGCGTGCTCAAACTCGCGGCTCGGCGCTGGGACCAGCGGTTCATCATTGTCGAGTCCCCCGCGCACCCGACCCACGGCGACCCCGCGTTCTGGGAGCAGGCGGAGAGGCTGGACAACGTAGAGATCTGGCCGCGCCTGCACCCCGACGAGATGAACCGGCTCTGGGCTGAGACTCGCGTGCTGCTGGTCCCGTCACGATACGAGACCTACGGGATGGCCGCAGTGGAGGCGGCATGGTACGGGATCCCCTCGGTCCACGTGGACACCCCGCACGTCCGCGAAGGAATCGGCACGGCGGCGCTGCTCCTCAAGACGACCAAGATCGACGAACTGGACCACTCGCTCACACAGGTAGAACTGGAGTACGACGTCTGGTCTGAACGGGCCTATTCCCGCGTGGGAATGCTCGCGTGGCGGGAAGTCGAGGAGTTGGAACGGTTTGCGGGGGGCGTAGCCGCCCTAACGACGCCGTAGAACGCTGTCAGAGGCCCTCAGAACGCTCGCGGGGGGTGCGGTGGGGTGCAGGTACCCGCCACCAGCCCTGCGAGGTTCTGAGGGCCTCTGAGGCAATCAGGTGACCGCGTAGATGCCTCGACCGGGCCGCGACTTGACCAGATCGACGTGCTTCTCCCAGCCCGGCATGTACGGACGAGCATCTTCGCGCCACAGGAGCATCGTCGGAAGACCGACGGCGTGGGCGGCGGCGAGTTTGCGGATGCCGAAGTTGTTCTTCCCCACCGGCAGGCTCATGATGATCGGTGTGCTGCCAGCGGGCATCGACTTCTTGAACTCCTCCCACCACTCCTCCTTGAGGAACTGACCGGAGTGCTTCGCCTCGAAGCAGGGGATCAACTTCCGGGGCTTGACGTCGCGGCAGAACTTCGCGAGTTCCTGCGCGGTGCGGATCGGTCGCTGATCGCCCCGGTAGTCCACCACCAGCCGGTTGATGTCAGAGTCTGGCAACTTGACGATCGAGTGACTGTCGTTGATCAGCTTCTTCGGGTCGTACCACGCATCGCCTCGTGTCGGGTGTGTGTTGTGCGTTCCCCACGCGGTCTTCTCCATTGACACGTTCAGGTCCAGGTCGATGCCCTCGTAGTCCGAGGAGGAGGCGCTCGCTACCCGGATCGTCTCGAAGTTGCAGCCCGCCGCGTACGACATCTCGCGGGACTTGTGATACACCGCTCCACCGATGATCGCAGGCGGATACGGGTTGTGACCCGGTGCTGTCTTGGGCGGCGGCGGAGGTGACGTCTTCTTGGCCGGTGCGTTGCGCGAGGCCCGCCAGTCCTTCACTGCCCTCCGGAACTTCGGTACGTCGAGGACCTTCTGCCCCTTGAAGGGGATGCCGTTTGGGTCGCCGATGTCCCACTTGCCGGTGACGGAGGTCTGGTAGTGACAGGAGATGGTCTCCACGCTGTTGCCCAGCACGTCCATCAGGACGCCGTTCAACTTGACGCCCGCGTCGTACATGCCCTTCGGGATCGGCTGCGTCCCGGAGAGCATCCACTCGGTGCCGACGTAGAGAGCGTTGCCGTCGCCCGCGGACACGGAGCCGGAGGCCTTCGCCTTCCCCGCGTGATTGGCCCGACCAGACGCGCCCACGTAGACGACGCCCTCCAAGGACAGCGCCAGTTGACAGAGCGGCGGGGGAAGCGCCTTGCCGCGACCCGTGAGGAACATCCACTTCGCGTAGGAGAGATCGTCGGATGTGTCACCGATCTTGTCGTAAGACCCGGTGTGGTGGTTGAGGGAACCCACCGGCTTGAACGCGCCCGTGCTGGCCGGTCGCCCGCGCGTGCGCCAGCCGTCGATCACTACGACCTTGAGGCCCGCCTTCCTCAGCCGATCGGGCAGATCCGCGGGCAGCCTGCGGTACGTCACAGGGTCTCTCCTGCCGGTGGGACCGGAACAACGGGGGTGACGAACATCCGGACCAGGATCGCCAGGACGACGGCGGTGACCGCCATGATGGAGCCGACCTGCTCATTGGTCAGGTCCACTCCGAACGCGAGAATCACCCCGAGAATGGCTTGCACCAGACCCTGGATCAGGACCGGCTCGTGTCGCAGCACGTTGCCTTGAAATGGATTTGCCATGATCGCTCCCTGTCGGAGATGGGCCTGTGGTGATTACCTTAGCAGGCGGGCTAGTCATTGTCCATCTTGGACACACACCTGGATGACCAAGTCTCTGTCAACCGGCGCTCGCTGGTGAACGGCCACCACCCGGAAGGTGAAGCCTGGAGGGCAGGCCCCCGGAGGCTGCGCGGGGCCGGGTGGTCCCTGCCGTCCGGGGAAGCCCCGTGGCCCTCGGCGTCCTCGAGGCCCTTCCGGTCCGGCTTTGCCCTGCGGTCCCGTCTTGCCCGTCACGCTGCTGCCGCGAGCACCGCGAGGGCCAGTGCTCCCATCAGTGCCGTTGCGCCCAGAAGCGCCAGTGTCACCAGAACTACCATCAGCGCCGTCGTTGCCAGGAACACCAGGAGGCCCTTGAGGACCTGGAGGGCCAGCCTCACCCTGCGGACCCTGCGGACCCGGCACCGACGTCGGGGTGGAGGACGGTGCCGGGCGGTCCGATGATACGGGCTGCGTGTCGGCTCGGGCTGCTGCGATCGTCCCGACGAAGGCCACTATCATCAGGATGCCAGCGAGGCCATAGCCGATGATCGGGTTGCCGTAGACGCGTCGCATCATAGAGGCGGGTCATCTTCTTTCTTGTCCGCCAGCGTACTTCCGGTCTTGCCCGCCAGGAAGCCGGCGATCAGACCGATCAGGGTGTTGATGATCCCCGTGATGCTCTGTAGACCATCGGTGGTGTCGCTCTGTGGTTTGACGATTTCCACGATCACGATTGTCACTCCACTCGCCATGATGGAGATGCAGACGGTAGCCGTCACCATCAGTACCAGCAGGTCTCCCGTGCTGCGATCCCGAAGTCTTTGCACGGGGTCCTCCTTACGGTGCTGTCGGATCCTCTGGCTGAGGCAACGACCCTGCGATCTCCTGCCGCTTCTGCTGCTCTTCCCGCTGATGCCCAGCCCTCAACTGGTTCAACTCGGCCTCTTCCACGTAAGCGTTCACGTTGCGCCTCAGCCACTCCTTGTACCGAGCAGCCGCCTCCGCCTGAGTCATGTTGGGACCGAACGCGGCCATGATCCGATCAGCCGCTGCCTGCGGAACGGTGAGCGTAGGAAGTTGCGGCATGGTTCTCCTTACGTTGGGATCTCGTAGACTTCGAAGATCGTTGGGCGGTTCACGTTGTTTCCCAGCGTGAGAGTGCCGGTGCCGCTGGTCAGCGTCGCCACGAAGTTTACCAGTGTGTCGGGGCCAGTCCAGTCCAGCACGCCGAAGTCGTGGTACGTCTCGGACCGGACAGCGCGCCAGTCCTTCTGCCCCTCAGTGAAGACGGTGCCACCGGCCATCACCAGCCCAGCGCCGTACTTGAAGTCGAGAGTCCCGTAGGTCGCCGCCACGGACGGCAGGCCCCACGCCCGCCAGTCGCACTTGTAGGACATCCCGTTTCGCAGGGTCACGCCGTTCACATTCCCCACCGCGAACTCGGCACCGACCGCCGCGGACAGACTGCCGGTGTTCTTGTACCGGCCCAGCAGAATCGGCACCCGGCTGATCAGCAGTCCGTTCGCACCACCGGACAGCGGACCCATCCTCCAGATACCGTTGCCCTGGAGATTCCAGACCGGGCTGTTGACGCCATCCTCAGCAGCGCTCCGCACCTTGCCCGAGGTCACCGGACCCCACGACGTGACCAGCGGAGGACTGCCGCCCGTGGTCGGCAGTGTGTCTCGCAGTACCGTGATCTGGTTCTTGTACGCGCCGGTGAACGGCGGCACCCGTTTGAAGTCGGTGTGAGCCGGGGTCGACCCGCGAGCAACGTAGAAGGTCAGAGAGTCCGGGTCGTTGATGTCGTTCGGGTCATCGGGGATCGGGACCGTGGAGGTCAGTCTCAGCCAGGAGCGCTTGACCAGAGCGGTGCTGGTGGAGATGTTGGACTTCGCCGTCTCGTACGTGGCGTAGTCACCGACGTCCCCGCCAGTGTCCGAGTCGTTGTTCAACCTCCAGGTCTGGACTGCCTTGACGGGGTTCGTGGCGAGGTCTGTGTCCTTGATCTGGGAGAAGTCGTAGACCACCGCAGCGTCTCGGTAACTGAACCTAGTTCCATCCCAGAGCAGGCTCTGCGGCTGGGAGGGCATGGTGAACTCGTTCGCGGCGACCCGGACCCCGCCCGTCGTGAAGCAGTAGACCTGACCCAGACCAGTGGTGGCGATCCACCAGAGCAACGCCCCACCGATGTCCGCGGGAGTGCCTACGATCCCGGACCCGTTTCGGTCGGCAACCAATCGGTTCGTCTTTGAGGCCTCGTTCCACAGAGCGGTCGTGCCGAGGTTCGCGCCGGTCGTGGGGTTGAACTCTGTGACCCCCCACCCTTGAGTACCGTTCTGGAAGACCAGGATGTTCGTGCCGTCAGTGCCGATCGTGGGCACCCAATCGGAGTTCCCGCCGTAGTTAGACGACGGCTCGAACAGCCACCGAGTCACGTACTGGAACCGAGTGGCTCCGCCCACCCAATGCCACTGATAGCGATACCATCTCTTCTTGCTGGTCCCCGGCACCTTCTCCGTGGTCTGGCACAGAGTGTAGACCTCGGTGCCGAGCACCGTGATTCCACCCATCGCGGACTGGATCTCCGGGCGCACCGCCTCCATATCGAAGGTCGCCAGTCCGTGGTCGTAGGCCCCGGTCCCGACGTTCTTGACGAGTTTGGTGATCGTGCCGCCGTACACCGTCTCAGTGGTCAGGTAGGAGGTGGCGTCCTCGGCAGGGAAGGCCACCAGCCCGCGCGTGTCGTAGCCCACCGGGATCGAGTGCTTGAGGTACTCGCTGGTGATCTGCGGCCCGCTGGAGGGAGGCGTGATACCCGCCTGCACCACCATCGAGGCTCCGGTCGCGATCTCGTTCGTGGTACCGGCCATCTTGAAGTTGCCGGAGATGTTCAGAGCCGAAGCGGTCAACTCGCCCTTGAGCACCATCCCGGAGCCGTCAGCCGGAATCGTGGAGTCGCCTATCGGCCCTGAGACCTTGATCCCGTTGTCGGGGTTGATCGTGATGCCGACGCCCACCGCCAGCGAACCAGCCACGACGACCGTCGCGTCCAACTTCCCGGTGTTGATCATGCTGGCATCGATCGCATCCGAGTGGATGTGCCGAGCCTCGATCTGGTCGGCACCGATCGCGTCTGCGCGAACCGATCCGTCGATGATCATGTCGCCGGTGACCAGCACCGTAGCGAAGATCCGTAGCCCGATCCCGCTGCTGTTCGCGAACAGGATGAAGTCGTCGACCCCCATCACCGGCTGCGGATCGGACTGCTCGATGAACGGAGCACCGAGGTTCCAGCGGTAGATCACCCAACTGTTCGCGGTGCTGCCTGCTGGCACCGAGAGCACGACGTCCTTGTGCTTGAGCGTGAACGCGGGCCACGCGATCGACCCACCGACCGGAGAGTTGTTGGTCAGCGTCGGGATCGGCGTCATCTCGTAGAGGATGCCGAGCGTGGTGTTCAGGCCCGAGATCTGGCCGACGCTCAGGGAGTTCGCTGCGATCCGCTGCGCGTTCAGGTAGCCGGTGTTGATCTTCGCCGCGTCGAGGGTGGCGATCGTGGCATTGGTGAGTTGCTGCTCCACCCACGTATTGCCCGAGGTGACACCTGTCCCCACCGTGCAGAGGTACTGACCGACGATCGTGTTCAGGGGGCCGGTCACCCACCAGACATCGCCCGGGATGCCTGGAGAGGTGGCGTTGGGAACAGACGACCCGTAGTTGATCCGGTTCTTACCGTTGGCCGAAGTCTGCGCGGACTGCGCTAGTATCAGCGCGTCGTCGCCGGCAGTGACCTCGGCGAAGGAGACGTTCGAGAACGCCTGCTGGTTCGGCGCGGTGATCGGCGCATATCCGGTCAGCATGACGATCTTGATCCGCGCAGTCATGGCTGGGAACTTGGCTGTCGCTGCGCTCGGGGTCCCTCCCGGATGCACGCCCTTCTGCGTCCGGTATGCGTAGTGCGTCCAGGTCAGCGGAGCGGGAGCGCTGCTCGACCCGAAGTACATGTAGTTGGAGCCCTGGAATCCGTTCGAGATGGCCGTCCCCGCTGGGATCGCCGCGCCCGCCCACGGTGCGCGGAGCGTGATCACGTTGCCGCTGATCCCACCGCTGGCGTAGGCATCTGAGGTCCAGTTTCGGGAATAGACGTTTGGGTCCCACTTCTTCCCACCCGGATCCACGTAGTCCCAGATGATGATGGAGCGCTGCCAAGTGTTCGCCGCCGCTCCGTTGTACCAGTTCGCCGAGGAAGCGAGTGTGACGGTGGTGTCCCCCGGATTCAGTGGGGCTGCAAGAGTGGTTTGAGTCCCCGTCTGTGCGCCGTACATGTACGGCTGAATCAGTAGTCCGTAGGCGTCGTAAGGAGCGACCCCGGCGTAGAAGTTCGCCTGTCCGGTCACTTGCCGGAAGTCGAACGCGAGCTCGTAGGTCTTGTTCGGGTCGACCGGGATCAACTCGTCGGTGAACCGAGCGCCTGTGCTAGACGTAGGTATGAAAGACCCTGATGCGCCGGTCGGAGCATCGGCGGACGTGAAGGTGCAGGACGAGAAGTTCTGGTTCGTCCCCAACGAACCAGAGCCGTTCGTCACCAGATTGTAAGACCGGGACTGCACGTAGTTCTGCATATCTGTCGCGGATTGCGCGATCGCGGCTGGCGTGTTGTACGCCGTGACCTCTTCTGCCGTCGCCGCACGAACCGAGAACTGGTCGAAGATGATGTCCTTCGCTGTGACGTTCCCGGCCTCAATCAGTGAATAGCCACCGCAGAGATACGGGTCAATCCGGACGAAGGCTCCGGACAGCGTGGGCCGCTGGATCGTCTTGGTGTACCGATACCACTTGCCTAGATCCGGAGTCACACCGGCTGCGAACCCTGCTGTGAGCGGGACGTAGACCGTCTTGTACGACACGTCCTGGATCCAGCGGATCATCGCGCCCGCGTTGTTCAAGGTCCCCGAGACCAACATGAAGTCGAAGGTCAGGGTGATGTACTCGAGGTTCGGCAGCGTCGACCAGACACCACCGACCCCGGAAGCGAGGTAGACCTGCTGCACCGCAGCGACATTCATCCGCACCGCGTTCGGCGGTGTCCGGACCAGCGTCGTCTCCTTGGTCAACGCCCCAGAAGCAGGCGTCATAGAGGTCCATCCGTCAGGACGGGTGGACGCCCAAGCGTTGAAGATTGGGTTCGCACCCAGCGAGTCCTGGAGCAGGGCCGAGTTCGCCGTGGACTGAGCAGCGGCGGAATCGGTCAGCGCCTTGGTCGAGTCAGTGACCGCCTTGGCGAGATCGGGGATGTCGGTCTGGGTCCAGACTCGCAACTGGCCGGACACCTGAGCCGAGGCCGGGGCCGAGCCGATGTTGTTCGACTCGACCACCCGGAAGTAGTAGGTGGTCCCGCGGACGAAGGCCGCCCCACCGTTCTGCGCGGTGATCAGCACGTTCTGGTTCCGGGTGCCGGACAGGACAACCGTCGCCGGACCGGGCGTGAAGTTGGAGACGGTGGAGACGTGATAGGCCAGCGTGGAGTAGATGTCAATCGGCCCGGTCTGGATCACGAAGCCGTTGTCCTGAGGCGTGATCGCCAGAGCCGGCGATGCAGGAGGAGCGACCGTGGCACCGGGCAGCCCGGGAGGACCGGGCGGTCCCTGGATCAACGACCACTCGTAGTCCGTGGGAACAGTCGACTCAGCCGCCGTCGTCTTGTTGTACGCGAAGCCGATGTAGGCGTTGTTCCCCGGCGTGTCCGTGATCTGCCCAGAGGTGGGGTTTCCGTTGGGCGCGTACTTGATCCAGGTGTACGTCGGCTGTCCGTTCGGACCGACAGGCCCTTGAATGCCCGTGTTCCCCTGCGGACCTTGGATCAGCGACCACTGGTAGTCCGTGTAGATCGAAGACTCAGTGGAGGAAGTCTTGTTGTACGCGACTCCCATGTAGGTCTTGCCCGCAGGCAGATCGTTCATCCCGCTGGTCGGGGAGTCGGCGTACTTGAGCCATGTGTAGAGAGACTGACCATCGGCCCCCTTCGGGCCTTGGATGCCCTGACTTCCCTGCGGCCCCTGGATGAGCGACCACTCGTAGTCTGTCGGGATGATCGACTCGGCAGCCGTCGTCTTGTTGTACGCGATGCCGATGTAGGGGAGAGTGCCCGGCGTGTCAGAGATCTGCACCGACGTGGGGTTTCCGTTAGGCGCGTACTTGATCCACGTGTAGGTCGGCTGTCCGTTGGGACCTGCCGGTCCTTGGATTCCGGTGTTCCCCTGCGGCCCCTGGATCAACGACCAGGAGTAGTCGGTGTAGACCGTGGATTCGTTGATCGAGGTCTTGTTGTACGCGACTCCCATGTAGGTCTTGCCGACAGGGGAGTCGCTCATGCCGGTCGTGGGGGAATCGGCGTACTTGAGCCATGTGTAGAGCGACTCTCCGTTGGCACCGGCAGGGCCGGGAATGCCCTGACCTCCCTGGACCCCCTGCGGCCCCGTCGGTCCTACCGGCCCTTGCGGACCCTGGATCAACGACCACTCGTAGTCCGACCAGAGGTTGCTCTCGACGTTCGAGGTTTGATTGTACTTCATCCCGAGGTACTTCGAGGTCGCCGTCGGCACGTCGGAGAAGCCCGCGCCCGTCGCGTTGTCGGCGTACTTCGTCCACGTGTAGCGCGGCGTCCCGTCGGTGCCTGGAGTACCCGGTGTTCCGGTCGTGCCCTGACGGCTCACCGACCACGAGAACAACTTGTTGAAGGTGAAGCCGTCCACGACGACCGGGATCGTCAGCACGCCGTTCATCGCGACCAGCGCCGTCGTCACCGTGACGGTCACCGTCGGCGTGCCCGGAGAGCCGGTCACCGCTGTCGTCATTCCGGTGGGAGCGCCGGTGATCGCCGCGTTGCTGATGCTCGCGTTGGTCGGGATCGCGCCCTTCAGCGCGGTGACCAAGGTTGTCGTGCTGCCCGCCAGCGCGGCGTTCGGCGATCCGGCGAAGGTGTGCGCCTCGTTGCTCAGCACGAGCGTGTAGGCGTCCACACCGGGCGGTCCCTGCGGTCCGGGGGCACCACCCGCGCCCTCCACCACGCGAGACACAGTGAGGCTGTCAGAGATGCCGCCCGCGCCGTTGGTCATCCGCACGGTGATCGTCTTGGCGACCATCGTGCCACCAGTGATCGTCACGACGTTTCCTGCTCGAGAAGCGCCGGTCGGAGGAATGGTCGAGAACCCCGCGCCGTCGCTGGAGTACTCCCAAGCCACGATCGTGGTGTTCGTCGCGACGCCCGTCACCACTGCTGTCGCCGGCGTCGTCGCGCCACCGCCCGAGGGCTGAGTGAGCACCTGCGTCGTCGCGGACAGGTCGATCACACCCGCCGGAGGGCCGGGGTCGCCCTGCACCTTCGACCACTGATAGTCGGTGTAGACGCTCGACTCGGTGGGGTCGTAGTGATTGTACGACAGACCCATGTACGCCTTGCCGAGTGGATCGTCGCTCATCCCACTCGTAGGCGAGTCGGCGTACTTGACCCATGTGTACTGAGGGGCTCCATCGGCTCCCGGAGGACCGGGGACTCCCTGCGGGCCGGGCGGCAGGTTCTCGGGGTCGATGTAGATGCCATCGATGAGCGGCAGCGATCCGGGCAGGTTCTCTACCGATGCGAGATCGTCCGACAGGACAATGACGACGGGTGGGTCGTAGCCGCCCTCGGGCATGACGGCAAGGTCGTGGATGGTGAGAGGGACCTCGACGGGCCGGACGGCATCAGCGAGAATGACCTCGCACACCCATGCCCGACCCGGCTGACCGCCGATGTCGGTAGCCACTTCGGTCCCGTCGTCCACGTCAAGGGTGAGTCCAGGTGTGATGGTGAACAGGCGCGTGTCCACGTCCACATTGACGATCTCGTAGGGGCCGGTACCGGCGATCCAGACGATCTCCTCTGCCGTGACACGCTCAGGATCGAGAACGGGCAGAACGGTTGCACCAGCGAGCAGATCGGCGGTGGTCTCAGTGCCGGTCCATTCCCAGCGAACGTCGACGAGCAGGCCGTTGGTCCCCATTACTTCTTCTTGCCACCCTTCGCCTTCTTCTTCGCCTTGTCGACCTTCTTGGTCGTCGTCGAGCGGATCGTCTTGACACTTGTCGCCTTGCTCACCCACTTGTGATAACCGAGGGTCATGTTACCGCCTGTCGCGAACGGGACGGAGGAACCGACATTGAGCCTAACGTTCCCCACGCCCTCAGGCAAGGTCACAGAGTCGACATGCTCCAGGTGGAACATCGGGATTATCTCGTAGGACTGATTCGAGTCCAGACCCGAGGCTGCCTTCAACTCAGTGGTCGCGGTCGACAGTGTGTCCGCAAGCGTCTTGAGGTCGTTGTTGACGATCACGATGGGCAACGTCCGCGGGACTTGGTTCCGGGCGAGGCTCTGTTCGGAGAGGTCGTTCTCGGGCAGGAGCGCGACGATGCTCTCGTAGGTGTAGTGGGTCTTGGACTCGTTTACCTTCGTGCTCTTCTTGTTGGTCGGAGTGCGGTGGCTGGTGACTGACGCGTAGTTCGAGAACTCGGTAAGAGAAGCCGACGCTGAGGGGAGCGCCATCAACGAGTGGACCACGACCGGGTCCTCGGCGTCCGACATCGGCTCGGCCACGGCGAAGCCCAGTCCATCGTAGTAGGCCCGCCAGTTCGCCTCTTGATCAGCGATCTTCTTGAACAACTGCCACGGGGTCAGCACGTCCTCGCCCATCCCGACGTTGTAGGCACGACTCAGGGTCTTGGAGGACGTGGGAATCCGAAAGAACTTCTCACCCGTGCAGTCCTCCAAGATCGAGCGGAGAACGTTGTCCACACGCTCGCCCTTCTTGTAGGTGCGAGGGCGAACGCCGTGGTCGGCCAGTAGAGACTTGTCCCCCAACTCGAGAGAGACCTCTGCACTTGACCGAGCGACCGTCGTGGGCACCCCCACGATGCAGGACGTGGTGAAGTCGGCGTAGCCCGGCACAGAGATCTCGTGCCAGACCTGGATCAGCCGGTTGATCCAGAGAACGCCCTTCGGGTCTCGCGTGTAGTCGGCCCCGAAGTTCAGCGCGCCCTCAGGATCGGACAGTGTGACAGACGCGGTGCGAACCGGCCCTTCGCTTCCGTCTGAGTAGTTCATCTGCCCGTCGAGCAGGTCCAGCGTGCCGACGTAGTTCTGGTTGATCGTGAGCACATCGGCCCAGATCCGGAAGTCGTGGTCAGACTGGAGACGCTCGTGGTAGGCGGTGCGGGCAGCCAGCGATCGCCCTTGATGCTGCATCAGTCTTCCAGCCGTTGCCACCAGTTGAGCGACACGAGAACGAGAGTGTCGTCGCACTTGGGGTCGGGGTGGTTGTAGAAGACGTCAGTCGGGCTGTAATCGCCGAAGATGATAGGCCAGTTGACCTTGCCGAAGATCAGCCGGTACTTCAGCGACGAGTCGCCGAGCGCCCATTCGTTGAGTATGTCCTCGTCGCCGTTGAGAACGAGACCCTCGATGCCGCCCGACCGGGTGGTCCGCATCAGCCTGCGACGCACCGGCTGGACGACGAGGTCGCCGTGGACCGGAGTGTGAATGATGGACCCCTCCTCCGTGACCTGCGCCACAACGGGAAGCGAGTTGTTCCCGAGGATCTCGATCTGCTTGCCCGTCCTCGGGTCCACGATCCACACGCTCGCGGTGGTGAGGGTCTCTGTGACACCCGTGCCGATCACCGAGGTCACGTTGTTGATCTTGGTCAGCACAGACCATGTGTGCGGCACGCGGGGGTTCGCGGTGAAGTCCTTGAGGGTGAAGTCCACGCCGGTGAAGAAGTCAGCAGCCGGAGCCCACTTCTTGGGATTGCCCTCTGCGTCGTAGATCGTGACTATCACGCCGTCGCGACGAAGTGCGATCTCATCGGGGAGGCCAAGAGCACGAGTGCCGGTGATGACGAAGACAGGGTCCACCATCTTGACCTTGAGGTTCGTGACGGCCGGACCCGTGCCGTTGTGGACAGTGTCGAATATCTTCTCCGCGTACGACCAGATAGGCGCTCCCTCTGCTGCCACACGCGGAGTGACGGAGTCGGTTGTCCGTACGGTCACCTTGCCGTGACCACCCGGCACCTTCACACCAACCGCCGGATTCCAGTCACGAGTCACCGAGTCCACGTCCCAGACCGAACTCGAGAGGACCGCGGAGCCCTCTATGAGTTCGGCCTTCCACGAGACCTGATCGGCCACTGTCCAGGTCACGGTGGGACTGCCGTCGTCAGTCGGTGTCACTGGGTTGGTGATGACCGGAGCGACGATGGGTCGGTAGGTGTACGACACCCACGGACTCCACGGGCTCGTGCCACCCCCTCCAGACGTCATGACGCGCCAGTAGGCCCTCTGCCCCGACGTCAGGGCAGGGACACCCGCCACAGGCACGTAGCGACCTGAGGTGGCCGCGACAGAGCCGGTGTCGAAGGTGATGCCGCCGACCGTTCCGTCCGAGGAGTACTGGATCTGCTGGTGGTCCATATCCACGCCGCCTGTGTAGGACAGGATCGGCTTGGGCACCGAGACCGCCCCGCCCTGCGGGGACAGGTTGACAGGCTGGGGATTCGGCGTGTAGTAGTTCACCACCATGACCGGCTTGTTGACCGACGCCCCCGAGCCCCTGAAGTAGTGAGGCGTGGTGATGGTGGTGTCGAGCATTAGTCCGTTCCGACTCCGGGTGTTGGCCCACGCCGTGACGGAGAAAGAGAAGAGCGCACCCGCGACTGGCGCGGTGATCGAGGTCGTGGTGATGACAGCGCCGAACGCGGGTCGCTTGGCCCACGTGACCGAAGACTTCCAAGCCGCGTTGATCGGGGAGATGCGAACAGGCACCGCACCCGTCTTGGCCCGCTCCGTCCAGAACTGAACGTCCGCCGACGTGACGGTGGCCCCCACAGGAATCTGGTCGATCGGGACACGGATCAGGATCTTGTGGTTGGCGCTGGTCTTGTTCTGCACGGTCAGGGACGCCGGCGATCCGATCGGGTACGAGGCTCGGTTCTGCTTGATCATGTAGGTCGTCAGCGGGATGGTGATCTGCGGCATCTCAGGCTCCCTGCCATGCGAGGTTGTCTGAGGCGACGATGCGGTTGTCCGCGATCTCTTCGACGTACGCCAGGAAGTCGCGGGAACCAATGCGGAGCACCACGGTCCTCGGGAGGCCGCTGTCGTTCTTCATCATCTTCTTGCTGTCGGAGTTCGAGTAGACCCGCGAACCACGGGGGAGGCTCACCAGTTCCGGGCCAGTCTCGCCGACCCCGACCAGACCGCCCGGCGTGATGCCGCCCTTCGCGAAGCCGGGGATGGTGAAGGAGATCTTCTTGCCCAGCACGTTGAAGCCCAAGGTCCTCGGCAGGCCGATCGCGTGGTTGATGCCAGCCTTCAGGCTTCCGGCGATGCTCCCGGCCATGCTGCCGATCGCGCTGATGCCGCTTCGAATGCCGGAGAGGATCTTACTGCCCAGCGTCCTTCCGGCTGAAAGGAACGATCCACCGAGACTGAGCAACTTCCCGGGAAGACTCTTGATGGTGCTCACGGTCGTGGAGACAACGTTGCTGGCGACGCCCCTCATGGCGCCGATCGCGCGACGGAAGGCGCTGCCCAACTTCGAGACGGCCTGACTGCCCAGCGTCCCCAAACGACCGGGCAACTTCCCGATCCAGGTGGCGACAGCCGAGACGATTCTGCCCGCCGCCGCTATCACTCTCGGGGCACCCTTGACGACAGCGTTGGCAAGTCCCCTGATCGCCCGACCACCCAGCGCGATGATCTTCCCGGGCAGACTGACGTACCACCGGAGGAAGCCGACGACCAGACGGCCCGCCGCTGCCAGCACGGTCGGTGTGTACTTGACGATGGCCCTGCCCAGACCCGCGATGGCCCGACCACCGAGGGAGATCAACTTGGGGACCAACTCCAGGAACCCCTTGCCGATGAAGACCAGGAACCGGCCGATACCCGACAGGATCGCCGGCATCGCAGACTTCATGCCAAGGCCGAGAGCCTTGAACGCCATGAGGCCGTATCTCGCGAACTTCGCAGGAGCGAAGAACGTGACGAACAGGCCGACCAGCCCCTTCAGCAGCGGCCAGACGCCGCTCGCCATCTGCTTCAGCCCGTCCCACACCTTGCCGAAGTCCAGGGTGAAGAGACCTACCAGCACGTTGATAAACCCGGCGATGATGTGGCCCGCGCCCTCGATCACAAGGCCCAGCGACTTGAAGCCGAAGATGATGGTGTCGAGGACCAAGCCGATAGCGATCTCGGCGATCTTGTCGATCATGTCGAAGATGAAGCCGAACGCCACACCAGCGGCCTTCGCAACCGGGGCGAGAGGCTTGAGCGCAGCACCGATCTCGGCGAATGACTCGCCTAGTTGAGAGAATACGCCCTTGAGCGCACCCCACACTTCGCCCAACTTGGCCTGAAGATCCTTGGACTTCGCGATGATGACGCCGATCCAGATCGCGATGCCCACCGGCCCGGCGAACTTCGAGAAGCGACCGAGGATAGACAGCACCGGCTTGAAGACTCTGGAGAGCCTCCCGACCGTGGACGCAGTCTCTCCCGTGGCCGCGCTGGTCTTCGAGAAGACGCCGATGACCTTGCTGACAGCGCCCTTCACCTTGTCGAAGATCTTGATGATCAGTTCCCACGCCCGCCTCAGGAGACCAACCTTCGTCGCCGCCTGTCCTGCTGGTGGACCCATGCTCTTGAGGATGTTGGCGATCATCCGGAACCTGATGATCTTGGCGAGAACGCTGAAGAAGCCGCCCATCTGGCCGATCAGGCTGCCGATCATGATGTTGAAGGAAACGCCGGCGATGATGACGGCGAGGAAGAAACTGCTGACCGGCTGGAGCGCGGAGGAGACCGCGACGAAGGCGTTGACCATCTGCTCCAGCGGCAACTTGTTGAGAAGTGCGAACGCGCCCCCCACCGTGTCTATGAACGACATGAAGACGCGGGGGTCAACGAGTTTCACGATGACCGGCCAAATCTGCTCGATGGTGTGGCCGACCTGCCGCATCACGTCGACCCCGACCGCCGCCCACTTCGCGATGGCGTTCTCTCCGCCGACAGTCTCCGTCCAGTCCTGGAACTTCTGGGTGACGCCCACCAGCATGTCGAGGAAAGTGTTCGTGGATGGGTTCGCGATGTTGAAGACGTTCATCAGCGCCCCGCCGAGATTCACCAGAATATCCCAGAGTTTGCCTGCCGTCGTGGCCGCCTTCTTCATCGAGTCGTCAACCCGCTTACCGAAGCCCTCCCCCTTCGTCCAGTCCTGGAACGACTTGGCGACGCCCTCGATGCCGCCCGCGAGACGGATGGCTGCGGGCGTCAAAGCGTTGATGAGACGAAGGAACCCATCTAGGAATGGAACGGCGATCCGGGACAATGCCCCGAACACCTTCGCGTTGTTCTGGAAGAAGGAGCCGATGGTCTTGACACCCTCCTTCGAGTTGGCGTACTTGAGAACGCCCTTCGCCAGCCGGTTCAACTGATCCGCCATCGCACCGAGACCGGCCTGGATGACGCCCGTGTTACGGAGTTTGTTGATCCCATCGGACAGCCCGACGAACAACTTCGGCCAGACCGCGGCTCGCATCTCGTTGGAGAGTTTCCGCGTCGCCATGACCGCGTTCTGCATCGACTTCGGCATATCCGCAAGAAGGAGCTTCAACTTCTTGGGATCGACCTCAGACACGGCTTCGCCGAAGCCTCGCATACCCACCTTGAGGGTGAGTCCTGCGATGCCGAGGCTGGTGAACATGGGGAGCAGGGCAGCCGACTCCTGCGCCGTGGAGACGAGCGCTCCGGCCAAGTCAGTCGCGGCAGCAGCGATTCCGCTGATCGCACCGCCGACGAGTGGCGCGCCTGTGACGAACGTGCCGAGGACAGACCGCCACGCGGTGACCGCGCTCTGGCCGATCCCTCGGTAGACCTTCTTGTTCTGCTCGCCTGCCGCGACGAGATCCTTGTTCAGTTTGCTCAGTTGCCGCTTGATCGCCTTGCCGACCTGATCGAGCGACTTGTCGTCAAACTTCATGTTGACGTCGACGTGTGCCCCGCCGACACGAGGACCTAGGGCTACCATCTCACTGCACCATCGCTACGAGCGCGTCCTGGAGGAACGGGACGGCGGGAGTTCCGGGGTGCATGACGAAGTCACGGTAGAAAGGAGTGCCCTCGTGACCAGTCCACTTCATCACCCTGCGGGTATTCGGCCAGCGGGGAGAGGGGCCGGTCCCCTCGTGGACGTAGACCGCGTAGGAGGTTCCGGCAGAGACCGCGTAGCCGAAGGCGTACTGGCCGAGTTCGTTGCGATTCTGATTGGCCGCGATGGTGGACTTCAGCCGTCCGGTCCGAACGGGGACGAGTTCTCGAGCCAAGGCCGCCACCTTCATCGCGTTCGCGCGACAGCCACGGTCCGGCTCAGATCCAGTGTGGAAGACCTTCACGTAGACGAGGGGAGCCGGGTCCATGACGACGACTACGCCGCCTCCGGCGTAGACACCGCCTCCGCCTGCCATGAGCCCGCCTCCCGCCTACTTGTCTCTGGAATCCTTCAGTTGGGACTTGTCCCACTCACGGAGAGCAGTGTAGTCCTTGGTCTGGGTGAGGTACATGCGGACTTGCTGCGGCTTGTCCTCTTTCAACTGTTCGATGGTGGACAGGTGAACCGTCCACAGCATCTCCGCAAACGAGAACTCCTTCCATCGCACACCCTGGAGGTTCCATGATGTGACGAGGGTTATCCAGTTGGCTTCAATCCCTTCCCAGACGGCGACTGCTGCTTCGTAGGGAACCCCGTCCAGATCCCCATGAGTGCCTCCGAGATCGCCTGCTGGGGGCCGAGCCCGTAGCCTTTCTCGACCCACTCCGTCCGCTGCTCGGCCTTGACCAGCATGTCAGCCATCGCCTTCGTGAAGCCGGCGAGAGCGGACTTGAAGGCGTCGCCTCCAAAGTCGTCCTCTTCGAACTTCGTGAACTGCTTCAGCGCATCCACAAGCATGGACCACTGCTCAGCCGACGGGTCGGAGTTGAACTCCCACTCGATGCCGTCACCCAGATCGACCGGGATGGCCCGGAAGTCTAGGCCCAACTTGACTACGTCACGGCGTACTTCTTCAGTCATCGCTGTTCTCCTTTGTCCTAGCGACAGGCCGTGGGCCGAAGAGAACGATGCCAGGAGAACCCCCGGCCCACGGTGACCGCAGCGTAGCAATCATGAGGAGCCAGGACTCGATAGCGTGGGGACCTGCACCTGCACCGTCACGTCCATGAACGTCACAGAGCAGTTCCCGGGGTCACTGAGATCAGCAGAGACGTCGTCGATCCGGACGTCCATCCCACAACAGGCGATGCTCTGCCAGAGCAACTCCACGTCACGGAGTTGGTCCTGGGTGTGATCAGTCAGAGTCTGGGGGTCTGGGATCTCTCCCTTCTCGTCGATGATCGGGCGGCACCGGGCCAGCACGATCCGGAACTGAGCAGCAGTCGCCCCGCCGTGGCACGGGCGGATGCGACGCACCTCGTCGAGCGTGGACGGGTTCGCGTCGAAGAGACGACGGAAGTGGATGCTGACCTCGCCGTTGGCTTCCTCGTCGTCCTCGCACTCACAGCACATGAAGATGACCGGAATGCCGTGGGTCTGGTACGCCTTGCAGACCGGACGCAGGTCATCGCTGAGCGCATCCGCCACGGCGTTCAGCAGGATGTCCGCCACGGCGGCAAGGCCGCTAGGCATAACGAGCCCCTGAGAGCCCCTGAGCGCCTCCTGAGGTCTCAACGGCGTGCCGCGTGGGGTACTTAGCCACAACGGCACCCCGAGCCGCTCAGAGCGCCCCTACGGGCCGCAGCGAGGTCGGGGCTGAACACGGCACCCGGCAGGCGGGCATTGTGAGGGTTGACAGAGGCCATCCACGCTCCGAGTTCCGGTATGAAGGTGTTGATCTCCTGGTCCCGGAGCCGGACCGTGATGCCCTGACTGGTCACGTTGGTGACGTTCGACGGCAGACGGCACTTCACGCCCGTGCAGGACAGGTAGAGTTCCTTCGTAAGCCGAGCAGCCACGTCCAGCGCCCATGCGTCCGGCGGAGTGCCGATCTCGGCATCCACCACGAACGCCTCGCCCTCGCCGGCGTCTGACCACTTCTCGTCCTTGCGCGGCCAGACATCTGGGGGCACTCGGTACAGCATCGACGAGGAACGGTCGTATCGCCAGGAGGAGACCGGGTACGCATCTGGGCCGAGCCGGACGCCGGCGACATCCCAGACGGAGATGTTGAACGGCCCCTTGAGGGGGATGGAGTCGCCACCCCCGCAGCACCACGAGCGGCACTCGGGGCACTGGTTCAGTGGACGGATCTCGACCTCGCACGTTCCGATCGTGTACGCCGACAGCCTCGTCATGATGGACGAGGCTGTCGCGACAGAGGAGAGGAAGACCGGGGTCTGCGGATCGAGGTCAGCCAGCCCGCAACTGTCTACGTCGATTGGCCACGGACACGAGGTCTCGCTGAGGAGAGCCATCGTGCCCGCCCGTCAGGCCGAGCCGGGGTCAGTCGTGGCCATCGCGCCGCAACCGTCAGGGGCGATACCCCCGACGAACCGGAAGCGGTGGGTGGCGTCCGCCAGTTCGTCGGACAGCCACTCGGTGCCGCCAGTCGTGGTGTCCAGCGCCAGCGGGATCGGACCGAAGCCGATGTTGTGGCTGTCGGAGGTCGAGCCGGTGATGCGGACGTAGTTGTCCTCGCTGCCCGGCGTGCCCTCCTCGGAGACCGTCGCGCCCTTGACCGGGTAGATCCGGACGAAGTCGCCAGTGGCACCGCCACCGCACTCGCCGAGGATCTCCTGCCACACGATCACGACCACGTTGAAGCGATCGGCCTTGCCGTCCGCCCAGCCGATGACCTCGCTGTTGTGCTCGATCGCCGTGGCACCGCCCGCGTTCGAGATCCACTCGGGGTCGAGCCAGTGGAGGTCGACGTTCACCTCGATGGACTGGAGGCTCTTCACGCCCGGGATGTACCGCTTGATCGAGCCGTCAGCGCAGCGGCGAGTGAACTCCTCGCCGTCGTCCACGTTGTCGCTGGTCTCGAAGGCTGCGGGACAGTCGTCGAGGTACCCCATGTCGGCCCCGTAGAGCGGAGTGAGGCATTCGTCGGCCAGGAAGAGTCCGACCTTCTTGATGCGCCCCAGATCGGGCGTTGTGCAGTTTCCCATTGCGTTTCTCGCTTCCGATTTCAGGGGCTGGCCGGAACAGTGACATCGATGTAGAGATTGATACAGGGATCGAACGCAACGATGGCGCTGCGATTGGCGAAGGCTTCGTCCGTGTTGCTACGACGGTCCAGGTCGTTGAGGACGAATGCCTCGTCCACCCCCGCCCACACTGAGCCAGTGGCCCAGAGCCGGATGGTGGTGTCGTTCTGTACCGGATAGCCGACGCTGATGACCCACGGAGCGCCGGTCGGGGAGTACTTCTCGCACAGGAGTTGGGCTTCGGCTAGAAACGCCGCCGCCTTGACCGGAGCGTGGAGCCACCACTGAGTGCCGAAGCCAGCGTCCGCCGCGCCCTGCTCCAGTGTTCCCACAGCCAGAGCGAAGTTCCCGTCAGCCACGGTGCCAAGGCTGGTCCCGTCCTCAAAGGACGGAGTGCCGAGGCCGAGACCGTCCGTTGCCAGTTGACGGGCGACGGCCCACTCGGTTGTCGAGTCGAGCCGCCCCGTCGCGTGCTTCTTCTGGTCGAGCCTGGACAGGCTGCTGCACGCCGCGCTCTGGGTGATGCCGAACGGCAGGAACTCCCCGACGGCAGGCTTGTTCAGAGGAGCGGTGTCATCAGCGGCGACGCATCGGTCCACGAGCACCGGCTCGCCGCATCCGTAGAACGGGATGGAGAGGCCCTGCCTCCAGCCCTGCGGGGCAGGGAGTGCGGAGTCGAGGATGCCACCGGATCGGGTGTCAACCTCGACCTCCACACCCTCCATGAGACCTTGAGACATCAGGGCCTCCCCTTCCTAGTTCTCGAGCCGGCGATCAGGACGGGCAGGCGACGTTGTCGCAGATCTCGACCGGGATGTCCAGGCCGAGGGCGTTGCACCCACGGGCCAGGATACCCTCGTAGGACTCGGCGAACGCCGCGACCTTGTTCTGCCGGTTGAGGTTGTGGTCCCGGATCTCGGTGCCGAGGTCCAGCGTGCCACCGTCGAGGAAGGTGAAGAACCCGTTCGGGGCCAGCACCGAGCCGAGGGTGAGCGGGAACTCCGGGTCGTCGCCGCCGGAGCCGAAGGACACGGGGTCCAGGTCCTGCGAGTAGTGGACGTTGATGCCCTCGTTGGAGAACGCCGTGGAGAGCAGGCTCGCCGCGATGTTGGGGTCGTCGACCGCCGAGGAGAAGACCCGACGGTTGATCAGGTCCAGCCGGACCGCCGTGAGCAGCGACTCGCCCACGAAGTAGTCCAACTGGATGTCGCCGAGGCGCTGGTCCGAGCGGAGCGCAGCGGCGGCGGTGCCGACACCGTTCACCACGTTGGCGAAGACGGAGCCGAGGGCCGGGACCGTGTAGGTCGACAGGACCGCGTCACGCATCTTCTCGAAGAGCAGGACCTCACCGCGCCGGGCGTTCTGGATCGCCAGAGCGGCGAGGTAGCCCTGCCACTGCTCGGGGGCGAACCGGGTCTGGTAGTTCCCGACGACGACACAGGAGTAGACCGCGTCGACGCCGACCTCATCGGTGTCGTCACAGTCGACCTCGGCGCACACCTTCCAGGTGTCCGGGTCCGCCTCGTCGACGAGCTCGTCGTCCTCACAGGTCCACACGCCGAAGCCGTCCACCGGAAGGCAGATGGCGTTGAAGAACGTGAACTTGCCTCGCGTCGCGCCCAGCGTCGGCAGGGCGTCCCGGATAGGACGGGCCGTGCTGCCCTGCACCGGGTTCGTGTAGATCGGCTGCGGGAGGGAGCAGCAGCCACCCGACGCGACCACGGCCTCCGGGCTGACGAACGAGTCGAGCAGCCGGGTGTCGGCGTTGATCTTGCCGGTCAGCGTGCGGTCCTCGGCGAACGAGGTCTCGAAGCGGGCGACCCGCTCCTTGCCGGTCTTGAGGCTGCGACCCGAGGAGTCACGGAAGGCCTCGGCCAGCATGAACATCGTGGGGTCCGCGACCCGGTCGCCGTTGAGGATCACGCTGGTCTTGGTGATGGAGAGGTCCGCGGGCCGCTCGTTGACCTGAAGGCCGGGGGTACCGCTGAGGCCGAGCCGGGCGACTGCCTCCTGGACGGAGAGCATCTTGCCCTTCTTCGGCTTGGAGGAGAGGGACTTCTCGTCGTCCTCCTCGTCCTCCTTGGGGTCCTTCTCCGGGTCTTCGTCCTCGTCGTCCTCGGGGTCCTTCTCGGCTGCCTCCTCGTCCGGGTTGGGGATGTCGGACAGCGCGGCGTCCACGTCGTTCGCCGCGGCCTGCTCCTGCTCGGCGACGGCCTTGACGGCGGCGTCGGCGGCGAAGTAGGACTCGCGGAGGGTGGTCAGTGCGTCGAGGTCGGGGGAGGCCGCTCCTCGGAGGGAGTGGAGTTGGCGAGCGATGACGTCGCGTGCCTGTGTCAGCTCTGACAGCGAGAGAGTCTCTCCCGCGCCAACCCGACCCAGGATGCTGAGAGCCTGCTGGAGATCCATGGTGGACTTCTTTCGCGTCTGGTGTGAACAGGGACGCGGTGCCACCGCTATGAGGCTCTACACAGAGCCGATTGCCCGAAGGGTAGCCCCCTATCGGGTATTGCGCTACTCCTTGGGAGAATCTTCTGGAAGTGGGACGTCGGTCATGATCTCTTCGGCCATCAGCGCAACGGCCTTCTCGATCCGCTTCAGGCTCGCCATGACCTCGTCCAGACTCGGCGCCTTCTCCTCCGGCTCGCCCTCCGGCTTCTTCGGCGGGAAGGGATTCTCGAAGCCTTCGCCGCACTCTTCGCAGAAGCCGCCCTCCGGGTTGATGACGTGGATGTGCTCCTGCTGGGTCACGGTCAGGGAGTCGCCGCCCGCGCTGGCCGCGACGGGCCACGCGGGAGTGGGGACAAGGTGGATGCCGACCAGCGTGCGGCCACGACCGGCAGGCCACAGTTCCACACTCGGGCTGGACGCGGCGGCACGGAACAGAGTGTCCTGATCCACGCTGGGCATGACGACACCGCTGACCGCGAGACCGAAGGGGGTATCCCACGCACGGACCATCGCGAAGATGGTGTTCGCGTCGTCGCGGTGCCGGTTCACCTCACGGAAGTCCACGCCCTGCCGGGCCAGCGTGGCGTCGACGTGCTTCCCGCCGATGGTGAGCGCGCCCACCCGGATGCGGGATCCATCGGACAGGGTGAGTTCCTGCCCCGTGTGGAAGCCCTTGTGCTGACGGTCCACGTCGCCGGGGTACTGGAAGCACGCGCCCATGTCACTCCGGTGACACACACCCTTCGGTGCGGCGATGCCGTACACGCGACGCAGGCCGTTGGAGTCCTCGTCGCCCACGGTGAGCGGCACCATCTTCGTCGGCTTGAAGTCGGCAAAGTACCCAGCGGGGAGGGCGGCGGAGCCAGCGGCAGCAGTGACAGCCTCGACGTCCTCCCCGGTGAGCGCCTCGGGTCGGACGGCAGTCTCCATGCCGTCGACACGCTCGAGGTCGCTGATGGAGCCGACCACCACGCCGTCGTGGTCGTTGTTCTCCGGGTCCCAGATGATCGGGATCGGGAGCAGTTCGTCGTCCCACTGGAGGGACCCGTACTTCAGCGTGCGGACGTCGCCGGTGTAGATCCCCTCGAACGTCACCGGGCCGGACACGCCGTAGCCGTCATCGTCCAGAGCGAGGCGGGCGTTGGAAAATGCAGCCGTGTCGACGATGGCGACGTGCCGCGGACGGATGTCGGCGTTCAAGAAGATCTCGTTCGCCTCCTCCATCTTCTTCATCGCGGTCTCGTCGTCGTCATCCGGAGCCGGCTCCAGCGCAGCCAACCTCTCGGCGACCTCGGGGTGGAGGTCGTGCTTGATGGACACTGCCACTGCACCCTCGCGAAGAAGTTCCTGGACGCGGGCCACCAGCGCCTGAGTGCGCGGGTCTTCGGACTTGGAGAGGGTGCCGGTGCCGATGATGCCTGCGGTCTTCTTCCCCAGGTCGTCCTCTTCCAGGCTCCAGTCCTTCGGAAGGTCGATGTCGCAGGAGAGGGCCTTTGCCCGCTTCTTGATGTGCGCCTTCGCCTTCGGCTTGTCCGAGGCACGGCCGAACGCGGAGATCGCGTTCTTCAGGTCAGCGCAGTCGTGGATCGGGAAGGACCCGTCAGGCAGCGCCTCACCGTTCTTCGCCATCTTGTCCCGCTGCTCGGGCGAGTAGTCCTTGAAATCCACGCTGTCCACATCCTTGTCGTTGCGGCGTTCACGGCGCTCGGGGCGGGTGCCGTCGGGGCTATACGGGCAGTCGGGCCAGTCGTCGTACTTCTGGACGATCCGCTTGTAGATCGAGCAGATCTTCCGCTTGATGGCTTCCTTCTCGGCCTTGGATGCGCCCAGCATCTTCTCGAGACCGTGACCTCCCGACACAGCGGACATCCCACGGGGGACAATGTGCAATCCGCCGTCGCTCACGTCGGTGAAGGGGAGTTTGTACGCCTGTCGGGTGTTGAGGTCCATCTCAGTGTCGATGAAGAAGAACGCCTGACGGAGCTTCTCCTGATCGAGGGACCCATCTTCCTCCGTGGCCCACTCGAACACTCGGTTCGTTGCAGCCTCGCCGTCCCACATCTCGTCACGACCGCCGATGGGGAGTTCGATGCTCCCTCCGACCTTGAACTCGCCGGCTTCCATCTCCAGCCACTCCATCAGCGCCTGCAAAGAGCGCGGACCGGGGAGCCTGCCTTGCTTGAGACGGCTGAAAGCGGCCTGATGGATCCCTACTTCCTCTGCAACTTCGGACCAAGAGAGAGGAATGCCGGAACCACGGGTCTCACGGGCGTCCTCGAGGGCTGCAAGTAGCGCGTAGACGTCCATGGGACGCAGGGTAGGGCTCAATCAGTGGGATTTGCAAGCCCTTGCAGCAGATTTGCAAGATCTGAGTCATCCATGACCACCGGGTCGGTGCTGTCCAGGGTCGCCAGCACATGCTCGGTGATCCCGTCGACGAGGTTGTCCCCTGCACACGAGCGAGGGCCTAGGAACAGGAGGCTGTCCGACACCACCGAGGCGGCGTCGATCCCCGCGCTCTCCAAGGCTTGCAGTCCGACGTGAGCAGGCACCGCGTCGTTGGACAGGGAGGATGGCAAAGAGTCCCTGAGGACCTTGTGCGTGCGGGCCTTGGCTCCCAGCCTGTCCCTCGCCCTGAACGTGGCGACGTCGATCTTGCCGCGCCATTCTGCAAGGACGGTGGGGTCGACTGACTTCTGGTCAGCAGGGGCACCGCTCGGGTCTTCACGATCAGCGCGTGCGGCCCGCTGGCGGGGGGTCTCAGTCGTCGGCGCGTGCCCGCCCTCCTCCGTCGGGTCCACGCCGATGACCATCCGGCGCGCCCGCTCCTCGTCCGACGGAGCCGCCCACTCCGGGATGCCGAGCACTTCGTTGAAGTAGGCCTCGCTGACGGTGCCCCGGTCGAAGGCGTCCTTCACGTCCTGGACCGTCGACCTCTTCGCCAGCAGCAGGGTCGGGTCCGGCTTGACCAGGATCTCCACGTCCGGGAACAGGGTGTTCAGCACGTCGGTCGCCACCTGCGCGACGATGTTGGCCGGAGGCTCGATGTGCGCCCGGTACGAGTTCTCCTCGACCTGGAAGGCGGTGGCTCGAGACTGAGCGCTCAGCCCGAGCAGGATCTCCGGAGGAATCGGCAGGCCGTACGCCAGCCGGTGGATCATGGCCTCCATGCGGCCCTCGATGCGGGCGTCGTAGGGGAAGTCCGGCACCACCCACGAGAGTCCGCCCATGCCGCGACCTGACGCCATCGGCTCGACGAGTTCCTTCGCGCCGCGGAGATGCACCGGCCCCACGTCGGTCGGGTCCAGCATCTTGGCCCGGAGCGACTTGTCCCACTCCTCCCAGAAGTCTCCACCCCCGGCGAAGTTCAGGCCGTCCGCGCTGCCGAGGATTCCGCGCATCCCCACCCGGTTCGCGGACTGAGCACGACTCAGTCGCCCGAGCCAGTCCATGTCGGAGAGGATGGACAGCACCCCGAACAGGGGCGCGTCCGGCTGGTCAGGATCGATGGGGCTGGGCCACAGCCCCCGAAGGACGTGGGCCGCGTCCTTGAAGATCTCGTTCTGGTCGGGGTGGATGACAGACAGCACCCGCCAGCGGTCGTTCAGGTAGACGTAGAACAACTCACCCGCGACGTACAGGTTCGTCGTGACAAGCCGGACCATGCCGGTGTTCCAGCCGATGGAGCCCAGCACTTTCTCGCTCGCCTTGCCGTGCGGGTGCTCTTTCGTGCCCTGTCCGCCGGACACGACGGTGCGCCCGTCGGCCAGTTCCAGTTCCCAGTCCGTGCTTCCGTCGACGAAGACGTCCCACTGCATCCGGGACATCTGGTCTGCGGCCCACCCGACGATGTAGCGCACCTCGCCGACGGCCTCGCAGGACTGGTTCGTCGCCCCATAGATACTCGTCTTCGGCGTCGCGGCCGCAGCCATCGCCGCCCCGTAGGATCCGTAGTAGCCCCATGCCTGGATCTGCTGTTGACGGACAAGCGATGCGGGCGGTGTGTAGACCATCATTCTCCTTGAACATACATGCCGATGATCCCGGCGATGGCGGCTGCGGCGAACGCGGTGATGATCGCCACGTCCAGGGGGTCGTGCAACAGGATCAAGGAGGGGATGATGGCGAACCATGCGCCCGAGCACCACGGACACATCAGCCACTTCTTCGACCATGGATGTCGATAGAGCCGGCGAGGAATCGGCGCGAACATGCCGTCCTCGTCGTTGAGGTTGGCGTGCCACCAGACGCTGAACAGCCCGGCGATCACGGCGACCGGGATCATGAGATGAGCCTGGTCAGAGCATGCCGCTGGGTGAGACCGAGAGCGGTATGCACAGTCCTGTCGTCACGAACGGTAATCGCCATGACCAAGACACCGATGCGGCGGTACTCGACAGAGATCACAGCAGGTCGTCCAGCGACTCGGTCTTCAGGCTCTCGTCCCACCACGACGTCATCGTCTCGGTGCTCACCTTGCACTTCGCGAGTTTGTACTGGCATGACGACCCTCTCCTCCGCCACGTCACCTCGCCTTCCTCCATCACGCCGGTACCCCGAGACGCGCTCGAGTTCTTCACGACGAAGGATGCGTACGGGTCGGTAGAGCCGGCGATGAACACGACTCCGAGTCCTTGGTCGTTCAGGAGGATGCGACTCAACCCGAACTTCCATCCTGGGCCGCTCACTGCTGCGATCAGGTCATGCGTCACGTTCATCCATCAGTCCTCTCAGAACCGGCCCATCCGCACGCTGCTGAGGGCTGAGGGGAGCCCAACCGGCCCGCCAGCCGGAACCATACTCCCACGGACGGTCGCCGTGTGCCGAGACCTCAGATACCACATCGCCCAGACCAGCGCGTCCACTCGGTCAGGAGACGCTCCAACCCCCGGCACCCACTCGCACATCTGGTCGATCAACTTCGTCGACTGCGTCACCATGTGGACGATCTGCTCCTCGACTTCCCAGAGCAGGGCGATCGGCTCGGCCCTAGTCTTCTTCGACTTCGTCGCGTTCACCGTGTGAATCGGGAGCGCGTGGCCCGCGGAGTTGATCACCTCCTTCACCATCTGCCCGCCCTGATTGATCTCAGCGACCACGACCGCATCGTACGTGTCGGCCGCACTCTTCACCCGCGCCGCCCAGATGTGGGGCGACGCCTCTTCAATACTCCGGTCGTCCAGGACATAGATGTGGCCCCCAGCGTCCTGCCCCACCACGACGATTCCGCACGTCCCGTTCCCGGTCGGCGGGTCAACCCCGACCACCACCCGATCGCAGATCGCTGCGACGGCCGATCCGGGGCCTGCGACTCGACTCCGCTCAATGTCGTTCGCCTTCCACAGCGCCCCCTCCACGTCCTCGATCACTTCGCCGAGCACTTCCTGGCGATACAGCCGAGTCCCCTTGTAGAGAGTGTTCAGGGTGTGCAGCCAGTCCAGCGGAATGTGCTTGTTGTCCATCGACGTTCCGCGCCTGACCACGACCTGCGGGTCGTTCTCCCATCTCTTGATCAGGTGGTGGGGGCGGGGCGTCGATGAGATCAGCCACCGTCGCGAACCTCGCCTTCGGCTCAGACTGGCCTGCTCGAACGCCTTCTCGGCCACCGGGATCGCGAAGAACTCCTCGAACACGTCGAAGTCAATGTTCGTCAGAGCACGGAGCCTGTCCACGTCCTTCTCGGTCGGCGTGCCCACGATCCATACGCGCGATCCGTTGGGGTACTTGACGCACGCGCCTCCGGGGGCCGACGGGAGCCAGCGCGCCTGTCCCTTGGACAAGGTCAGCAGTCCGTTCGGGCCGTCAACCGCAGCCGCGATTCCGTCTCCCAGAGTAGGAGCAATGACCCGCGCTCGGATGTTCGGCGTCTCGCTGAGTGTGAGATGGAGCTCCCACATCGCTGCGAAAGACTTGCCCGCGCCACGTCCGGCCATCATGGCGAAGCCGAGGGCATTGGGGTTCTCGTTGGGATCGCGGGCAGAGGGGGAGATCCTCCATGGGGGCACCTGATGGTGCTGGAGGACGACTCTGCCCGCTAGGCGCTCGCGCAGTCCTTCCGCTAAGGCGGTGGACGAGAGGGAGGCCATGCGATGAAGGATACCACCGCAGACTTGTTATACCTCGTTATACCCATGCGCGTGGAGAAGATAGGGAGCCATGCGCGATCCGAAAACGGTGTCGGGTCTACCACGGGATTTCCTGTGGGTCCCCAGGATTTGTGCGCGGCCCTACCCACCCGCTAGGCTAGCCCTACGGGCGGCCAACGGGGCGGCCCACTAGCAGTAAGGGGCCAGTAATGGCAACCACCACCCCGCGCGCACCGCGCGCACCCAAGGCCAGCGCGTACCCGCTGGCAAGCCTGCCCACCACCAGTGTGCAGTACCGCATGGCCAGCGGGGGCACGGGCAGTGCCCAAGCCACCGCGTACGTGCAGGCGTGCCGCACGCTGGCCGCGTGGGCACGCGGCACCGCCAACGCCACCACCGTGCACGCGCTTGTGCACCTTGGCTGGTGTGCAGGTAGCGGCGCACGCGCAACCGTGCGCGCCGCCACCAGTGCCGCGTACAAGCACGGGGCACCCGCGCTGGCCGTGGGCAAGCCTGCCGGGCCGCAGGTGTGCGCCACGCTGGCCGCGCTGGCCGCAGCAGGGGCACCGGCCCCCGCGCTGGCAACGGTGTGGGCAACCTACACCGGCACCGCGTAGGCACCGGCAGGTGCAACAACGGGCGGGGGCACGCGGCCAGCGTGCCCCCGCCCCACCCCCCGCACCACCCCCCGCGCACCCCGCGCGGGGGCACCAAGAAGGGACACACCATGAAGCACTTTCTCCTGGGCGGCGCGCTGGGCGCGCTGGCAGGTTTCTCGCTGGCAGCCGGGGTTCTCTACCCGGCCCCGGCCCCCGCGGACACCGCGTCGTGGGTGCAGCCGTACGGAGGCTGCAAGGAAGCCGCAGACTACCCGGACAGCGTAGGCGCGAAGGAGTGCAAGGCGCACGGGTACTGACCCGCGAGCCCCCCGGCCTACGGGCCGGGGGGCTCTCTCGCGTCCCCGCGAGGCGCGACTCTCGGAGTGTCCGCGGGACCGCGACTCTCCGAGAGTACGCCCGACGGCGACTCTCCGAGAGGACGCGCGACCGACAGCCCCCGGTCTGCCGAGTCCGGCGGCCCCACGCGACGGCCCCGGCTGCTAGGCTAGCCGTAGGCAGCCCACAAGGGGTCGCCACGAAGGAGGTACGACATGACGGAATGGCTGCAGAAGTGCGAGGCGCTGGTGCCCAACCCCACGATCTGGGCGATGCTGGCAGAGTGGGACTGGCACGAGGCCTGGACCAGCGAGGTCGCCCCTGACCTCGCCGTCCACACCGCTCTCCTGGACGTGTTTGCCCCCACCGTCGCGGAGAGGTGGTACATGGCCTGATCCCCCGGCCCGCGTCGTACGCCTCGTACGTCGCGGGCCGTTTTCGTACGTTCGTACGCGATTCTCGGAGACCAATCTTTGAGGAGCAGAATGGTTGGGTGAGCCCCGCCCGGCTGCTAGGCTAGCCGTAGGCAGCCCACCGGGGGTCGCCTTCACAGAAGGGAAGATCATGGAAATCCACATCATGCAGGGGGGCACGGCCAACACGTTCTGCGGTCAGCCGCTCCGCCTCGACGACGAGGTCAGCAACGTCCAGTGGCCGCAGGCGGCCGAAGCCAACTGCGACGACTGCCTCGGGTCCTTTATCTCGGCTCCGGCTCCCGGCGCGGTGCGCGTGCAGCAGTACGGCCCCGAGTGGGTGGCGCACGCCACCGCAGGCGGGAACATCGTTGACGGCAACCTCCTGGTGGGGGGTGCCGCGTGAACTCCAAGCGCAGCCTGTCCGGCTCACGCCGGGACACGGTGGCGGTAGACACCCGCTCCGTCACAACTCACGTGGTCCACGTTGATCTGGCCGCCCTGCTGGGCCAGTACGACGTGACAGACAACGTGGTCCTGATGATCAACACCCCCAGCGGCCGCGACAAGCGGGTCGCGCTGGGCGGCAACTTCCTGCTGGCCCCGCACCACCTGGACGCGGTGAGCGACCAGTACTGAGCCACCCGCCCGCCCGGCAGCCAGCCGGGCGGGCTCTCTCGTGGCCCGGCCCCCCGACTCCTGGAGAGCACATAACCGAGTCCGCCCCTTGGGTTGGACTGGCCCGGCTGCTAGGCTAGCCGTAGGCAGCCGCAGGGGTCGCCACGAGGGAAGGTAAGACATGGACTGGACAGCATGGGACGCGAAGGTGCTGGAGGCGGAGGCCTCGCTGAGGGAGTTGTGGGACATGAGCAAGAAGCTCCCCGAGCAGACCCACGACCACGTGACCCGCAAGATGGTGCAGGACGAGATCAACCGAGCGGAGTTCGGACTGGAGAACGCGGGAGTGGGTGCCTCCTTCTTCCGGGAGTGACACGAGGGGCGGGGCCTGCGGGCTCCGCCCCTTTCGCGGCCTCGGCCGGGCGATTCTCGGAGACCTCGCGGCGGGGCGCGATTCTCCGAGAGGCGAGGCCGTCCGGCCCGCCCGTCTGGCGGCGATTCTCGGAGACCTCGCGGCCGGACGGCGCAGCCGGAGGGCCGGGCAGGGGGACTCTCGGACCATCGCGCCGGGGCAGGCGGCTCCGCCGCTGCGCCGCCCGACGGTCGGAGAGTCGCCGCGGGCGGGTACACGCGATGTACCCGCGTACCCGCCCGACCTCGCGGGACCCTCGGAGAATCGCCGTTGCGCCGCTGCGCCGGTCCCCGGCGAGCGGGGCAACGGCGATTCTCGGAGGGTCCCGGCGAGGGGTCCGCGCCGACGCCGCTGGTCGTACGTCGTACGTCGCGGGTACGCGGGTACATCGCGGTGTACCCGTCGTACTCGTACGCCGCGTGCTAGGCGGACTCCTACGTCTTCCGGCTAGCCTAGCACGCGGCAGTCGTACGTGTACCCGTTGTGACTCTTACAGAGGTCCCCGGGTACGGGTACACGGGTACGATTGCCGGTTGAGTTTTTAGCGGCATGACGCGAAGAAGCCAGGTGATCTGTCTCTGAGCGTAAGAGACGAACAGGTACGCTTTCTGAAGAGAGGGGTCCTCATTTTCTCCGGCTAGCATTAGATCCACTAACAGCCTGTTATCCTCCCTAATCGCCAAATAACCCAACCGGGGATCCGTACCCGTGTACCCGTACCCCATTGAATCTTGGCCCATCATGTGTACCCGTACCGATTCCTACCTCAGACCCCCCAACCGATGTTAGGCGGCGACTCCCCCAGACCCCTCCAGATACGAGCACTCACCTCCCAAATTCCAGTCCGGGATCACTGATATCAGTGGACCCAAAACTAAGCGAGGCAACCCCTTTCATCCGACGCCCCCTGCTGCTAGGCTAGCCGTAGGCAGCCCACCGGGGGCTTCCAGTCCATCAAGGAGATGAAGATCATGGCGACAGCCACGACCCGCAAGACCGCCAAGGCGACCGAGCCGAAGGCCGAGGCGGCGAAGCCCGCCGCGAGCCCGAAGCCCGCCGCGAAGGGCAGGACCTCCAAGGTCCGGTTCAACCCCGCCGACCTGCCCCAGACGGGCACCGGTCAGCTCCGCCACGGCGGCGACTACAAGCCGTCCATCCGGGCGCTGGCGGCGTTCGCCAAGGGCGACGCGACCAACAGCGCTCACGTCAAGGCGCTTATCCACCTCGGGTGGGTGAAGCCGGGCGGCGACAACAACGCGAGCAAGAGCCCCGCGTTCACCATCGCCGACAACGCGGGTCTCCCCGCGGAGACCTGGAACGTCGGCGAGGCGGCTGGCCCGCAGATCGCCGCGAACCTGACGGCGCTGGCCGAGGCGGGCGCTCCCGCGGACGCGCTGGACAGCCTGTGGGCCGCGTACCTCGCGGTCTAGCACGACACGCCTGACGGGAACCAGCCCTCACTCCGGTGCAAGCCCGGAGCAGGCACGAGGCCCCGGATCAGCCGGGGCCACAGCGGAAGGAACAGAATGAGGCCCACCCTCGCCCAGCAGTACGGCGAACGATTCGCGGAGGCGCACGAGGCGCACTACTCCGCAGCCCAGATCATCCAGGACTTCGCCGAGGCGCACCCGCTCTACATCGACGATCCCGCTCGGCCGGACGGGCCGGGCCGCTGGATGGTCCCGAGCCCGACACCGCACACCATCCGGCGGGACGGGGACACCCTCTCCTGCCTCCAGTGCGCAGTGTCCGTCCACGCGCCGACGCCCCCGCCGCGCCCGCTCACTCCGCAGGAGGCATCGCTGAGCCGATTTGACTGAACGGTCAGCCCGAGCGGCACACTCCCCGGTTCAAGTCCGGGGCGGGCGCGAGGCCCCGGATCAGCCGGGGCCAGCACAGAAGGAGAAGCAGAATGAAGAACTTGAAGCGGCGGTTTGTCCCCGCCCTGATCGAGATGGAGCCGTACGCGGACCCGTTCGATCCGGAGTTCCCTTCCTTCGGGGAGGCCTCCATGGTCGGCACCTGCCCGACCCACGGGTTCCAGCGCGTTGTCCGGGAGGGCGTCACACCGGGACCCGACCCCTCCGTCTACTACACGTTCGCCTGCGGCGACGTTGACGTCGAGAGGTTCTGATCATGGAGTTCAGCATCGGCGAGTGGGTCGAGCGCAAGATGGACGGGGCCGTCGGCGTCGTCAGGAAGACCCAGGAGTACGGCGAGGACCTGATCTACTACGTGGACCTCGCGCCCGACGTCCGGCGGGGCGGTCTCCTGGACAACGACCTCTGGGCCGGGAACACCGGAGCGTGGAGGCGGCACTTCCGCTGGCACGCGCACGTCTCCTCCAACAGCCGGGACTGCGACGGCGACTACTCCCGCGGACACGTGGACGAGATGACCCTCCAGGAGCGGTGCGATCAGTTCGGTGACCTTCGCTTCAAGGAGCGGGTCCTGGCCTCCACGGTCACCCTCCACGGGGAAGGCACTCTCGAGGTCACGGAGCACGGGCTGTCCTGGCACGAGCAGACCGAGGAGGGATACCGCGCCGCGGAGGTCACGTGGTGCGAGGACGACTGCCCGGACGAGCGCTCGTGGCAGCGGGATCACCGAGCAGAGGCGGCGGGGTACTGAGATGGACTGGTCAGTAGACCTGCCGAACTGGCAGGGAAAGCCGGACCCCGAGGTCCCCGGTGCCACCGTCTGGGTCCACACGGACTACGACGGGAAACCCGACATCGCCCTCGCCGCGGCCGACAACGGCATCTCGGTGGTGGAGAACCCCGAGATCGGCCCTGACGACCTGGACGGGTGTGAGCTCGGGATCTTCCGCGACTGGGACGCAGCCCTCCAGTTCGCGCTGGCCCACCTGGAGTGACGGACAAGCCCGAGCAGCACGGCCCGAGGTGCGACCCCTCGGCGGGCGCGAGGCGGGGGATCAGCCCCCGCCAGCACGAAGGAGAAGCAAGTGACCGAGGACAAGGACACACCGAGTGGACCGGAACAGCCGCCGCGCAGCCTCCACCACCGGATCTATCCGTACATGGACGAGATGGTCCAGTACGCGACGGAGCGCGCCGAGGAACTGACTGACCCGGACGCCCGTCCGTGGATCGTCCGGGACCGCAGCACCGCGCTCCGCAACGAGCGACAGGGCCGGGGCAAGGCCCTCGTCCGCGTGTGGATCCCGGGAGACTGGGTCTACGTGAACGAGGAGGAGGACTGATGGCGTACTGCGAGGACTACCCGTGCTGCGGACACACCCCCAGCGATCCGTGTGAGCGACAGTGGTACGACGAGCCGGGAGCGTTCGACACCAGCCGTCCCGGCAACGAGCACGCCCTCTGCGACCACGAGAACGGCGAGTGCGACGTGGAGGAGTACGACGAGGAGGAGGAGTACGCGTGAGTGAGAGGGTCGCGGAGGTCCTGAGCCAGACCAGCAACGAGGGTCTGCTCAGGACCTTCGCGGCCCTGACCCACCGACTGCACGAGACGCACAGCCTGGACGTGCGGGCGCAGCGGGACATCGTGCAGGCCGAGATCCTGAGGAGGATGCATGGATGAGCCGATCGAGGTCATGGTTCCCCACGTGCTGATCGAGCCACTCCGCCAGTGGCTCGGTCAGCGCGGACTGCTGCTGGCGAGGTTCCCTGACGAGATGCAGGAGGCCGACAGTCTGGAGGCCTACCTGATCACACCGACTGACGAGGCGATGCGGAGGATGAAGTGAGCCGGAGGCTCCACGACTCGCACCGCTGGGATGAGTCCGGCGATGTCGCGGTGTGCATCGCCTGCCGAGTGGAGGGGTACGAGGACGAGTCCGCGGCCTTTCGCCCGTGCCGAATCCCGAAGGTGTGCTGGGCGACATACGAGTCCACCTACCTTCCGGGCCACACTCACCTCTGCGAGACCGCGCCTCACGAGGGTGATCACATCTGCGCCGACTGCGGCCGGAGGTTCTTCAAGCGATGAGGGAGACTCACGTAGAGAAGAAGCTCCGCGTCGGGATCAAGGATAAGGGAGGCTGGGCCATCAAGCTCCTGCCCTCGGTCTCGGGCCTGCCGGACAGGATGGTCCTCCTCCCCGGAGGGCGGATCTACTTCGTGGAACTGAAGTCTCCGACGGGTACTGTCCAGCCTCACCAGACTGTGATTCACCGCCGCCTGCGGACTCTCGGATTTGTCGTGGAGGTCCTGGCTACTCCCGCCGCCGTGGAGTCCTGGATCAGCACCCTCCCCTGACGCGCGCAGCGCCCCTCTCAGACTCGCGCCCTGCCCGTGGGGCCAGTAGGCCCACCCCGCCTCTCCCGACGCCCCACGGCCCCTCTCCGACGCGCTGACGGCTCGCCCTGCTGTCCCCGTGCACGCGCACGCGCGGCAACTGATGGATGCTAGCCGTAGCGTGACGGACTACCCGCCTGCTAGGCTAGCCGTAGGCAACGCGGGGGGATCCCTCCGCTCCAACAGAGAAAGGCATCACATGTTCACACTCCGCTATCGGGCTGACGCTCCGCTTCAGCCTCGGCCGCACGGGCCGACGGTCGCCAAGTTCTTCTCCCACGCGGAGGCCGCGGCGCACCTTGTCGCCCAGCCGAACGCCGAGTTCCTGGAGGTGGTTGAGCGATGACCAACCCCTGGATCCAAGGCCTCCCGGGGCCGCGCCTCCTGGACGTGATCGCCAAGCACGGCGATGACCTGAAGGCGCGGCACCACACCGACGACGTGTACTTCGCCGTCTGGCTGCACGCGCTGGACCGCGCAGTCCAGCGGCGGGTGCTGGTCTCCTACGACGACCTCGAGGACTGGGACTACTGGTCCGCGTACGAGGGGGGCCAGTCGCCCAAGGAGGCGGCGCTCGACATGCTGACCGACGCGGGCTGGGCCAGCGCGGTGGACATCGGGGTGATCGAGTGATGACGGAGTACACGGTGGCCGTGCCCGTGAGGGCGAACAGCGCCGACGAAGCAGCGCAGGTGATCGCCATCGCCCTCGGCGCTGACCAGCACTCGATCAACGACATCGGCGGGCTGCGGGTTGAGCTCGTGCCCGACGAGAAGCAGTACCTCGTCTGCAACGGATGCGGCGAGGCGTTCGACAGCATCACCGCCGCGCACGAGCACGGCGTCTACATCCCCGGACCGGACAACTCGTGGTGTGGCGACGAGGGGTTCGTAATCGCCCCGGAGAGTGAGGCGCTGTGAACATCGCGCTGGACCTGGAGTACTACCTGGACCGCAAGCCCACCAACGAGGAGATCTCCGAGGCGGAGGAGTGGCAGCAGGACCACCCCGGAAGCAGCCTCGCCGAGTACGTCGAGGCCATGAGAGAAATCGGAGCACTGTGATGTACTGGAGAAACACGACCTGCGACGGGTGCGGCACCGGCATCCACCTCACCACCGTGGACGCGGACGGCGTGCTGATCGGCGACGAGTGCCCGTGCGGGTACTACGTCACTCGGTACATGCCGGGGCAGGAGCCGAAGTGAGCACCTTCCAGGACCTGAGCGACGAGGGGAAGTTGGCCCTCCGGCTGGAGTTCGAGACCAGCACCACCACGCGGGAGCGCCGGATCGAACTGCTCACGCTGGTGCGAGAGGGAGCCAATGAGGCCAAGCAGCGCCATCGCTGCCCGATGTGCAAGAACTACCTGTTCTACGCACCCCACGACGAGGCGCTGATCGAGGGCCACGTCTACAGCCCCGAAGGTTTGGCAGAGATCGGGATCACCGGCCTCTGCGAGTTCTGCTTCGACCGAGTTACGGCGGAGCCCAACGAAGAGGAGAACAACTGATGAGGGAAGTGAAGTACCCGGACGTCGAGGTCCAGTTGTCCGGCCAGGACGGCAACGCCTACGCGATCATGGGGGCGGTATCCTCCGCGCTCAAGCGCCACGGCGTCCCGGCCGAGGAGATCGCGAAGTACAAGGAGGAGAGCATGAGCGGTGACTACGACCACCTGCTCGTGACCGCGATGCGGTGGGTGGCGGTGTCGTGAGTACTCCCACCATCAGCGTCGATCAGGCGCAGGCCGTGTACGCGGCCGAGGATCTGTGGCGGAGCAAGGAGCCGCAGGCCGCCATCCGCTTCGGGGACTGGCACGACATCCAGCCCTTCTACGTCACCCTCGCCAAGCGGTTCCGCGACGCCGGCGATCAGGTGTACCCGCCGACCGTGTACCCGCGCAAGGGCGCGCTCAAGGCTCACTACGACGCCACCGTCAACGGGGTCTTCATCCCCCCGTACGACAAGGGCGGGGTCTGGGCGCTGACAACCGGCACCGCGATCCACGAGTTCGCGCATCACCTGGACCCGGACGCAGGCCACGGGCCGGGGTATCGGCAGGCGATGGTGGACTGCCTGGAGGTGATGGGCTGGGACACAGAGCTCCTGCTGGAGTGCTACGCGAAGGTCGGGCTGTCGACCAGCGACAAGGGCGACGGGATCACCGACAAGGTAGGCAAGTTGCTCACTCATGCGGACAAGGCCGCAACCGACGAGGAGCGGCGGGTCTACCTGGAGAAAGCCGAGGGGCTGGCTGCCACCCACGCCGTCAACCTCGCGCTGATCCGAAAGAAGCAGGCGGACGCCGAGGCAGGCGGTGACCGGGACCGGCCCATCACCGGAGAGATGTTCCCGCTCACGGCCCTGCCGAGCGTGACGTACCGCAACCTCGCGGTGGAGTTGGGCAGCAGCATCGCTCGGGCGCACGGTGCTCAGTGCACGATCCGAGGGAAGTCGGCGTACATGACGTTCTATGGCTTCTCCGAGGATGTCCACCTGACAGAGCTCATGATCAACCGCGTCACGCCCATGATGTTCGAGGAGGCCGACCGTTACCTCAGGTCCGAGGAGCACCGAGCCTCCGGCACGGCAGCGATCAGCGCACGGATCACCTTCTGCCAGAACTTCGCGTGGGAGGTAGGCCGCCGCCTGAGGCAAGCGGTCCAGCAGACCGAGAAGGAGATACTGGCCCTGACGGACGGGAAGACCGGCACCAGCACGGAACTCGCGCTGCGGGAGAAGGCCGTCGAGGTCAGGGACTACGTCGCCTACGAGTTCAAGAGGCAGGGCGTGAGGGGTTCCTGGAAGGGAAGCAACACGTCCAACTGGAGCGGCGGGGCAGCCGACGCTGGCAAGTCCGCCGCGCAGAACGCGAACCTCTACGGCAGGAAGGAACTGGGATGAGCACGATGCCTGAGAGCCTGCGGAAGCGGCAGGCCGGAGGAGAGGAGGCCCGCTTCACGTGGGCGTTCAACGAGTGCCTCCGCCGGAACCCGAACAAGGCACCCAGCCCCACGGCGATCAACATTCTGCTGGACAAGCCCCCGCCGCTGAACGTGCTGACCGGGCGCAAGTCCGTGCTCCGCACCCGGCTCCTCCGCGAGGCAGGCTTCGTCCAGGAGAAGAAGTGGGGGAGGTGGCACCGCCCGTGACCCGGAAGAGGAAGCCACGCTTCACACAGAAGGGGCATCCGTGGCAACCGACCGACGACCAACTCCTGTGTCGGGACCTCCAGCACTCGTGGTCGCCGTACACCGCACGGAGCGAGGTCGGCGGGTTCGAGCGCACCCTGATCTGTGATCGCTGCGCGTGCAAGAAGCAGCAGCACCTGGACAAGGAGGGGTACATCGTCTCGACCACGATGCACTACGAGCCGGGCTATCTCCGGCCCGGCGAAGGACGCATGACCCGCGACGAGCGGGCCAGCCTGAGAGTGAGGAACCTATGACGTGCTCATCGTGCGGTGAGGACGAGGTCGTGGGCGTAGAGGTGCCCTGCCTGGACGAGGATGGCGAGCCAAGGGTGTTCGCCGTCTGCCGGAACTGCGACTACGGGATCAACGAGCACACGGAAGGGGAGTGTGACTGTGCGTAGAGTGACCATCATGATCTCCTGCGACGCCTGTGATGAAGACATCCGCGAAGAGACCGAGGGGGACAGCAGGATGTCCTTCACCCGGCACGGCGAGAAGTGGGAGATGGACATCTGCGACGAGTGCTTCGGCGGGACGCTCTTGCAGGAGGCCCGCCCCGCGCCGAGGGCCAAGAGGGACACCGTGGGGATGTCTCCCTGCGACGACTGTGACAAGACGTTCGCCACGCCGCGCGGGCTGTCCATGCACCGGACCAGGATGCATTGATGGAGTACACCAGCGCCGTGAGAGAGCCACTGATCGACCCAATGGATGCGCTTCAGTTGGCGCTGGATGTCGACGCCGTTCCGCATCATCCGCTGGACGAGCGCCTGCACCCGTATCAGGTGGACGGAGTGGCGCACCTCCACGCGCATCCGCGGTCGGGGCTGTTCCTGATCCCCGGTCTCGGCAAGACAGCGATCTGCCTGTCCGCCTTGACCGAGGTCCACCTGCCCGTGCTGGTCATCGCGCCGAAGAAGGTGGCCGAGGAGACGTGGCCCGCGGAGATCGCCAAGTGGAGGCCTGACCTGACGTACAGTCTGGTACGCGGCAGCCCTGAACAGCGGCAGAAGAAGCTCCTCGAGGACACCGACATCCACATCATCACCCGAGACACCTTCGGCGGTGACCTTGTGAGCCGGAAGAAGCCGAAGTACAAGACCGTCATCCTCGACGAGTTGTCCGGCTTCAAGAACCGCGCGTCGCAGCGATGGAAGCACGCGAACCGGCTGGTGAAGAACATGCCCTACGTCTGGGGCCTGACGGGGACACCGACCCCGAACGGCCTGCTCGACCTCTGGTCACAGATGTTCCTCCTGGACAGGGGCGCGCGGCTGGAGCGCACCCTCACGGCCTACCGGACTCACTACTTCAAGCCGGGCAAGCGCCTGCCCAACGGGATCATCACCAACTGGACGCTGCGCCCCGGCTCCAAGGAGACCATCGAGCATCTGCTCAAGGACCTCTGCGTCTCGGTCGACAAGAGCAACGTGAAGATGCCCATCCAGAACGACGTCTACCACCGCTTCGATCTCCCCACGAAAGTGCGACGGGTGTACGACGATATGAACCGGCACTTCGTCGTGGAGATAGGAGACACCCTCGCCAGCGTGGAGCACGCCGCCGCGAAGACGAACAAGTTGAGCCAGATCGCGTCAGGCTTCATGTATCACAGCGGGCTGATCGGCGCGGAGGAGTCGGACCAAGCCGACATCACGCATCACCACATGCTCCGCATGGAGATGGTCCACGAGATCCTCGACGATGCTCAGGGCGCGCCCGCTCTGATCTTCTACCGCTTCAAGGAGGATCGGCGCCGGCTCTTGCACCTGGACGGCGCGGTGGACATCAAGTCCCCGCACGCCATCGACCGATGGAACCGGGGCAACATCCCCATCCTCCTCGCGCACCCGGGATCCGCCGGTCATGGTCTCAACCTTCAGCATGGCGGTAGCCTACTCATCTGGTACGGCATGGACTGGTCTAGCGAGTTGTATTCTCAGGGCACCGGGCGACTGGTTCGTCAAGGGCAGCCGAGCCCGGCAGTGGCGGTCCACCACATCATCGCCAACGACACCGTGGACGAGCAGGTGCTGGACGTGGTGCAGGGACGGGTCACCCGACAGGACGCGCTGATGAAGGTGCTGGAGAGGGGTAAGCGGTGAGCCGGGAACTGGCCCTCATGCTGGAGGACGGCACGATTATCCGGGACTCGGGATGGAAGTGCATCGCTGACGTGCATCGCTCCCAGCACGGGTTCTTCCACAACGGAGAGCGGGTGACCGGGAAAATCGTGGATGCGGAGACGCTCGTCCAGGTGTACCCAATCCCGCCAGTTCCAAACGTTATTGATAGACGGCAACCGTACTCGGGAGACAAGCCGCACGCTAGGCTAGCCGTTGGCAACGCGCCGGGGGACATCCCTCTCGGCGGACGAGAGAAAGGCAAGACATGACAATCGCTGTCATCATACTGGCGGTGATGCTCTGCATCATGGTCGGGTTCGCCGCACGTCAGATGCAAGATCTTCGCGAGAGCGATGAGAAGATCGAACAGCAGAGGGCGGAGATCCGGGACCTGCTGGTCAGCCTCGAGATGGTGCTCAACAAACTCACCCCCAAGGAGTAGCGCAGTGACTGACGAAGAATGGAACAACGTGCAGAAGGCCCTCGTTGTCGGGGGTCTTCGTGCGTGTATTGACGACATTCTCGCCAGCCACGTCCGAGATCACCGTCTACTCAGCGACGCGAACCGCCGGATCATCGAGCGGGCGTACGACGACGGTGACGGTAACAGCATCACCCTCGTAAAGACGGACGACCACCCGTGGTTTGCGGGCACGTGGGAAGACCACGAGGTGATGCAGGGCGTAGAGCACGACGGTACTCTCTACTCCATTGTCGCCCTCGGCGGTGAGGGCTTTGTCTCAGTGGTCGTGGGGCGTGGTCTCGTCGACAACACCATCGGTGTCGTGTTCAATGGGTACGACGAGGCCAAGGCGTATGTCCAGGGCCTGATCTCTCAGTGACCGTGATGCCCGTACCAGATGCTCGCACGCTCAGTTGGTCAAGAGCGCGCACGAAGACGTCCGCGAACTGGCCCGCTGTCCATGAGCAGCCGTGGTCGCAGTTCGTTCGCTGGCTGGAGTTGGACAAGCCAGCCACAACCAAGGAGGTCCGACCCTATGTCGGCGGTACCTTCCACAACGGGCGACGCAGCATTCGCACGGTGGAGCAGCGGTTCTTCCTCACGCTGGACGCGGACTACGCCGACGTGGACTTTCCTCTCGACGTGGCAGACATTCTGGACGGCGTGCCGTACGTGATCCACACGACGTGGAGACACACCTTCGAGGCGCACCGATATCGGCTGGTCATCCCTCTGTCACGAGGTATCGAGCCGAACGAGTACAAGGAGCTCGCCTGGACGGTGATGAACCGGCTGGACGGAAAGCGGTTCGATGTCACCACCGCGCAGGCGGAGCGCTTCATGTGGAGTCCGTCTACCGCGGACGCGGCGACGTACTATTGGGAGTCAGCCAACGCGCAGGCACCCTACCTGCCCGTGGATGAGTGGCTAGACGGCCAGCACGGCACTTCTGAGAGCCCCACAGACCACGGGCGGGGCAACACCCCACCCACCCCCCGTGCGACCGGCAGCGAGGCGCTCACGGCTCCTACGGCTGAGGACAAGGACCGGGCGCTCGAGATCCTGGCTCAAGCCTGCTATCAGGTGGAGCACGTCTACGAAAGTGACGAGTTCGCAGGCAGGAACGAAGCGGTCTTCCACCTGATGCCCCTGCTCTTCCGGTTCTGCAAGGCGGGAGCGCTGGACGAGGGTCTGGTGAAGGAAGCGTTGTGGGAATCGGCCCAGAAGGTGCAGGCCAACGAGCCGTACGAGCGTGCGGAGTTCAACGCCAGCATTCGGTCGGCCCGGCAGTACGCCGAAGAGACAGGGCCAATGCTACCCGAGACCACCCCGACGAAGATGGCGCAGGCCGACTTCGCGGACGTGGAGGCAGCGGTCGACCTCTGGACGCTCACTCCCCGACTTCGTCACGTCAAGCAAGCGGCAGACAAGATGGGTCGCAACCCCTTCGCTCTGCTGGCGTGTCTGCTGGCACGCATTCTCGCGGAAGCACCTGCTGGGATCTACCTCCCCGGTTCCGAAGATGGGGCTATCGGCAACCGAGCAGCCCTCAATCTCGGGGTAGCGTTGGTCGGGACTAGTGGTCAAGGCAAGACGTCGATCATCCGGAACAGTGGCTCTCTCCTGGGGCCACGGAACACGATCGAAGGCCACCCGTCGACCGGCCAAGGGCTGATCCAGACGTACCTGAAGCCGGATGACGACGGGAACAACGTGCTGATCAATGACCCACGGGCGTTCTTCTTTGAGGACGAGATCGAGAAACTAGGGGCACTCGGGGTTGACACCGGGAGCACCCTGTTCGGCGAGATCAGGACCATGCTGACGGGCGGCGCGACAGGGACCAACAACGCGACCCGGGAACGACAGCGGTTCCTGCCCGCTGGATCGTACAACTTCCAACTCGTGCTCGGCGTGCAGCCCGCGAAAGCCGGTGTCCTGCTGGACGGACAGGACGCGGGCACCCCGCAGCGGTTCATCTGGGCGCAGGTCACCGCGCCGAATGAGGCGTTGCGGTCTCGCGATCGCCCGGAGTGGCCGGGGCAACTCGATTGGGACGATACTTTCTTCACTACGCTCGAGTTTCTCGACCCAATCGTCACATACCCCGACTGGATCTTGGAGGAACTCGAGGAACACGACTTCAGGGTCGCCCAGGAGGGATTGCAGGGTGGAGAATTGAGCAGGTTCGGTCATCAGAACCTCCTGAGGCTGAAAGTGGCAGCGGGAGTGGCCTTTCTCCACGAATCAACCGCCATTGAAGACCCCCACATCGAGATCGCGGACATAATCTTGGCCGCATCGAAGAAAACGCAGATGGAGTGCGAGCAAATCGTCCGCAAGATGGCGTTCGAGAAGAAAAAGGCAGCGAAACACACCGATGAGCGGGTGGACGAGGAGATCCGGGCAGATAAGTTGGTGAAACTCGTGAAGAACGCTCGCGGGCACCTGCTCGATGCGAACGGTGGGTGGGTGACATGGCACAGACTGAGGCCCGCTGCCCGAGATCGCGCAGAGTACGGGGATTCAGTGTGGGAAGCCCTCACCGAGATGGATGGGGTAGAGTGCGAAGAGGAGAAGCGTGGGCAGGTAGTCCACCGGAAGGCGAGGATCAAGAGTGAGTGACGACAGGCTCGAGTTCGTAGCCGAGTTGACCCTGCTGGGGTTCAGCCCCGCCAAGATCGCGGAGCGGCTGGGAGTCAGCGAGCAGACGGTGAAGAAGGATCTGGAGAAGGTCCGCATCCGGTGGCAGGAGAACCGTCAGAAGTCCTACTCCGAGTTCATCGAGGAAGAGTTGGCAACACAGAAGTTGCTGATGCAATCTCTCGAGGACGGCATCAAGATGGGGTCGTGGAAGCACGTCGAGACGGCCCTCAAGATCACTGAGCGCCGCGCTCGTGTGGTGGGCCTGGACCACACCGATCGGATGGATCAGGCGCGTGTGCAGATCGAGGCAGCCCAACTCGACATGATCAGCCGTGCGCTGGAGCGCGTGATGGACGTGCTGGGGCTGAACGAGGCGCAGCGCGAACTCGCCACGAACACCCTGATCCTGGAACTGGAAGAGCCCGCAATGGAACTGGAGGAAGAATGAGTGTACTGACGGTCATCTCGACCACGTCGCAGCGGAGGAACCATGCTGCTATCGCGTGTTCGAGTTTCAACATGGATCACGGATCGGTGGTGGTGCTGGATCAAGGGGGCGGCACCGTGCTGGACGGGTACGTGGAAGGGGACACGTGGATCCGCACGAAGCACGACAACCTCCTCGCGCAGTTGAGGACGGGGTGCGACCTTGCGCTCCTCGACGGGTGCGACTACGTGGTGCTCCTCGATGACGATGTCACCTACCTGACCCCGATCGAGCCGTCGGGCAACTCGTACCGCATCAGGTCAAAGAAGAACGTGCCGGACGATCCGGACTGGCGGGGTGCCCTCACGTACGAGAGCCTCTCCTTCATCGACGAGCACGTGGACACGTGGTTCCCCGACAGTCAGTCCATGCTGGTGGTGTCGTCCCGCCTGTTCTTCCCGAAGCCGAACGAGGTAGTCCCGCACTTCACGCCGCTGGGCATCGAGCGGTTCCCGTCCGTGTTCAACGATCACGTCGTGTGGAAGACCTCCGCGCTGGACGAGGTGCTTCGGGTGTTCGAGACCCTCGGAGTGCTGAACTACTCCGCGGGCGTGGACAAGGCGGGAGCGCTGGTCAACAACATCCTCGGCTACACCGTGGGTCGGCTCCAGTGGATCCGTGCCACGAAGTTCGACATCACCGGCAACGACGATTCCACGATCTACGACTTCGGGAACATCCCCGTCGACCAGAGGAACGTCTACCGGAACCAGGAGGACGCGAAGGCGCTGTTCAAGTTGCGCCCGTTCATCGAGGAGAGCGGTCTGTCGTTCAAGGCGTCGATCACCAAGAACGGGAGCCTCAACTCCTTTACCCGGACGACCGGCGTGTCCCTGGACAAGATGGTGGCAGACTACGTCCGCGGGTCCGAGATGAAGGCCCTGATATGAGCAACTGCTGGATCCAAACCCTACCGTGAGGATAACCCACCCGCTAGGCTAGGCATAGGCAACGCGCCGGGGGAGATCTCCGGCGGACCAGAGAAAGGCGAAGCCAGATGGCAACACTCAAGGCCGTGATCGCAGACCCCAACGGCACCGTCCGAGTCACCGATATCGAGAACGACCTCGGTGCCTTTCAGGCCGTCGTTGGCGGCTACATCCAGGGCGTGTTCGGCGACGAGGCGACAATCTACGTGGACGAGGACGGCCTGATGCGCAGGCTCCCGTTCAACCCTGTCGCCACCCTGTTCGCGCAGCGCATGGGGCATCTCGGGAAACAACTCTTCGGCACGGCCCTGATCCTGGGACCGGACGATGGCAAGGGCAGCGACACCCCCGTTCGGCCAACCGTGGTCGAGTACCTCACGAAGGAGAACTAATGCAGATCACGCTCAACACCGCCGAGGAGATCACCGACCTGGACCGTCAGGTTCTGGGGCTGCTGGCCGGGGTTTCCCTCAACGGCGAGCCGGAGGAAGTGTACGCGGGCACCGACGAGAACGGTGAGGACGTGTACGAGGAGGAGCCGGAGCCGGAGCCGGAGCCCGCGCCTGCGGCCAAGAAGACAGCGGCCAAGAAGGCGGCGGCGAAGAAGCCGGAGCCGGAGCCAATGGCTGAGGAGCCGGTCGAGGAAGAGGACGACGTCCTGGGCGAAGAGGAGTCAGACGAGGACCTGCTGGCGCTGGCCGTCAAGAAGGCGACCGAGATGGTGGCCGGTGGTGACGCCGCGAAGGTGCGCGAGGCGCTGGACGCCGCTGGCGCGAGCCGGGTGCGAGAGCTGAACGCCGACAACGTCCGAGCGTTCTTCGAGGCGCTGCCGTGAAAGTAGCCGTCTACCTCCGCGACGAGTTCACGGACGCCCACCGCGAGCAGATCGCCGTCATCAACGACGACGCTCGGCTCGACCGGCTGGCAACGCGGGACGAGATCAAGGAGTTCTTCGAAACCCACGGGAATCAGTGGCGGGCGGTGCTGGAGATGCAGTTCGCCAAGTACGTCCAGGACGACCTGGAGGACCTGATCTGATGGGCAACGGCCACGCCATCCTCAGCCCGAGCGCCAGCGGCAGGTGGATCCAGTGCCCCGCCTCGGTGCGGATGACCCGCGATCTCCCGGAGCAGCCGGACAGCGTGTACGCCCGAGAGGGCACTCAGTTCCACACGCTCTGCGAGGTCGAGGCATCCCGACGCATCCTGAACCAGGAGCCGAGCGCCTACGCGGTGGGGTACCTGGACTGGGCGCTCGAGACTGAGGAGGACTGGCACGAGGATCAACTCCGGTACGTCGAGGAGTGGATCACACTCCTGAACGAGTACCTCGCTGAAGAGGAGGGGGCGCGGCTGTATCTGGAGGTTCGCGTGGAGACGGGTCTCCCGGGATGCTGGGGCACCGCCGACGCGGTGATCGTCTACTCCGATTACATCCGCGTCATTGACATCAAGTACGGCAAGGGCATCAAGGTCATGGCGACCGGGAACAGTCAGGCCCGCCTGTACGGGATAGGCGCTCTCGAGCATCTGGTCCCGGACCCGCTCACCATCAAGGAGATCTGGTCGACCATCTGGCAGCCTCGGTTGAACCACCTGTCCGAGGAGAACCTGACCCGAGCCGAACTGCTGAAGTGGCGGGACGAGATACGCCCCGTCGCGCTGCTGGCGCTGGGCGAGGACGCACCGTTCGGCCCTAGCGAGGATGCCTGCCGGTGGTGCCCCATCGCCGGCGAGTGCGGCCCGCGTGCGCGGTTCATGCTGGCACAGGACTTCGGTGATCCGGATATCCTCAGCGGTGAGGAGATAGCCGATGCCTTCTCTCGCACGGCACACCTGAAGCGGTGGATCGCCGACATCGAGGACACCGCGCTGAAGCGGGCCTACGAGGAGGACGGGTCAGTCCCGGGCTTCAAGGTCGTGCTGAGCGGTGGGCGTCGCACCATCGTAGATCCCGCGGCAGCGATAGACCGGCTGATCGAAGAGGGGTTCGAACCCGACGAGGTCTCGAGCCGCAAGCCCGCGACCCTCGCTCAACTGGAGAAGTTGACAGGGTCGCCCGAAGAACTCCAGAAGGTCCTCGGCGACCTGCTGGTCAAAGGTGAGGGGCGCCTGTCCCTCGCCAAGGACAGTGACCCACGGCCACCGGCCGATGCTGTCCACTCTGCGAAGACGGACTTCGCGGAGATCGAGAATGGAGAAGCCTGATGGCGAAAGTAGTAACGAAGAAGCCCGTGCGGCTGACGTTCACGTTCTTGCCGGACGAGGACGGTGCGTACCGCACCAGCGCCTTGATCCCCAAGACGGACAAGGCCCAGATCGCCCAGATCGAGGAGGCGATCGAGGAAGCCAAGAACTACGGCAAGACCGCGAAGTGGGGCGGCAAGATCCCCCGCAACCTCAAGATCGCGTTCCAGGACGGCGACGACACCGACCTGGACAAGTACCCGGAGAACGAGGGGCACTTCCTCCTGAACTGCCGGTCCAAGAAGAAGGTGGGACTGGTCGACATTGACCGCCAGCCCATCCTCGACGCGAGCGAGGTCTACTCGGGGTGCTGGGCCTACCTCAGCGTCACGTCCTTTGCCTACGACAACGAGAGCAAGGGCGTGTCGTTCTTCCTGAACAACATCATGAAGGCCCGTGACGACGAGAGCTTCGGGGGCGGTTCGTCCAGCCCGGACGAGGACTTCGCCGACATCGAGGTCGACGAGGACAGCCTGATCTAGCCGGGTCAGGTACCATTAGACCGCAGCCGGGGCGGGGTCGTTCTGTCCAAGGGGAGTTGCCCCCCAAGGACGACCTACGCGGGG
>Ga0207701_10000238_pt1 | contig 55787 bp, 38 predicted proteins | sample KBSSwiSSwithPhiX_FD_184294 | JGI IMG/M metagenome (GOLD analysis project Ga0207701, IMG submission 184294) | Switchgrass rhizosphere bulk soil microbial communities from Kellogg Biological Station, Michigan, USA, with PhiX - S5 (SPAdes) (version 2) | ecosystem: Environmental > Terrestrial >... | reverse complement strand
ACGACGTTGAAACGTGAGTGACATTCTGTTTCAACATCCGTCACGGTCACGCTGCGATCCTGTCGTTAGAGAGCACAGGAGAAGGGAGAAGGGAGGAACTCTAGATTGTGATTGAGTGAAAACGGGAGAGGGCAGGAATCCTATCAAGACATTGCCCCTCCCTTCTCCGTTCTCCTGTTCGTCTCTCATCAGGCGTGCAGTGTGAGAGTGAACGACGTTGAAAAGTGGTGACATTCTGTTTCAACATCCGTCACCGTCACGCTGCGATCCTGTCGTCAGAGAACACAGACATAAGGAGAAGGGAGAAGGGAGGAGCAAAAGAAGATAACTCTTCTCTCGTTTCTCCCGTTTCTCCTGTTCCTCTTGAGGCAGGTCACGCAGTGCGACAGTGAACTCCGGTGATTTAGCGCACGCGTTCGTATCAAGGACCACGAGATCAGCGTCCGGGCCCGGTCGCTGAAACGAACCCGCCTTGATTTGGCATCTTCACTTTCGGAAGTGACGTCGCGTCCATCACATCGTCGGCGCCAATGATGCCGTTCAACTGCAGGAGATACGCGGTCACGGCATACGCCTCGGCATCGCTGAGCGAATGTGGCGCGGGATACGGCATCGCCCGTCGCACGTAATCGAACACTGTTGTCGCGTACGGCCAGTAGCTTCCGATCGTCTTGACCGGTGTCGCGCCCGTGAGCGTGCCTTGGCCGCCGACGAGGCGATCGTTCACTCCATTGGCGCCTTCCGGACCGTGACAGACGATGCATTTCGCGGCGTACACTGCGGCCCCCTGTTTCGGCGTTCCCGAGCCAGGTGGCAAACCCGCGCCGTCGGGTCCAACGCTGATGTCCATCGCGGCGATCTCTTCTGCGCTCGCGGGAACACCAAGCGCCGGGCCTTTCGGCGCCGGTGGATGCGGCGAGGCGCGACGCTCCGCGGCAGGTTGCGGTGACGATTGCTGAGCCGCGGGATTCATGCTGAACAATGTCAGACCTGCTGCGACGATCGCGCAGGCGTGCGTTCTAGACGTAGACATTCCGCACCTCGCCCGCCGCTGACACCGCCCAGCTCTGGACGGCATGGTAGTGATATCGATATGCCGCACCGCGCTTACCGAGCAACGCGTCACGCGACGGTTGCATTGTGCCGCTCTCGTCGAGTGCGCGACTCATTAGGACGGCGGGCTTCCCGTCCCAACGCCACGCCAGGCGAAAACGAGTCAGTGCTTTCGGCAGCACGGGCGCAGACAGCGCCGCGGGTGCCCATGTCTTGCCGCCGTCAGCTGACACATCAACCCTTCGAATGCGACCTGCGGCAGACCACGCGATGCCGCTGATCTGATACAGGCCCGCTCCCGGCATCTGAAGTCCACCCGACGGCGAGGTGATAACCGACTTCACGCCCATTGGAAAGGTGAACTGCATCGCTTTGCCGTCGGGCAGTAAATCGGTGTACTTCGACGTCTCGTCTTTGGTCATCAACGGTTCGGCCGTGACCTTCAGTCGTCGTAGCCACTTGACGTTGGTGTTGCCCTCCCATCCCGGCACCACCAACCGCATTGGATACCCGTTCTCCGGCCGCAACCGCTCGCCGTTCTGGTACAGCGCAATCATCACGTCGTCGAGAGCCTTATCCATCGGGATACTGCGACTCATCGCAGCGGCGTCGGCACCTTCGGCGAGCAGCCACTTTCCTGTCGGAAGCACGCCGACTTCGTCGAGCAGCGTGCCAAGCGGCACACCTGTCCATTCGGCACAAGATAGGAGGCCATGAATGGCACCAGCTCCACCCTGGACCGGCTTCGCGCCGTACAGCGCGGTGCTGTTGCCGGAACACTCGATGAAGTGGATGCGCGAGATCAGCGGATAGCGTGAGAGCTTTTCAAGGTCGAAGGTCAACGGCCGTCGCACCAGTCCGTGAATCACCAGTCGATGCTCGGCAGGTGGAATGTCAGGGACACCGCTGTGATTACGCTCGAAGTGGAGCGAGTTCGGCGTGATCATTCCCTCGAGCGATTCCAGCGGCGTGCGTGAAGAGCCGCTGCCGTCGGTCCCGGGCATCGGAGGACCAACGATTCGTTGCACGCTCGACTCGTGCGGTGATCGTTCGCCGTACGGCCGGAGCGGTGCGCCGGGGGCCTTCATCCATGCCGGCACCTTCTGTTGCGCTGATATGGGAACGGCACGCAGCAGGGATAGACCCGCCAGACCGCCGGTTAGAAACAGCCGGCGAGGCAGCAGCCCATTGCCTGCGACCGGCTCGAGATCGTCCGGGTTGAGTTTCGCCATTCTGAGATCCTTCCCGGACAGATACTACCTCCCTGTTGGCGCGCCATGAAGCGGTGTCCGGCGATTTGTCTGCCGGGTGCTAGAATCAGGCGGTGCGCCGGGTCCTTCTCGCCGTAGTGGTCGCTCTGCTGACGGTCAGCGCTTCCGGCATTCCGGCGCTGGCGATCGCCGAGCCGTGCTCGAGCGCTGCGGAGACCGGTCATGACGACGGCACATGCTCGCCGACATGCGTGACCTGCGGGTGTTGCGCTCAGGCGGTTGAACCGGTGATCCTTCCGATCACGCCGGCCGTCGAGATTCCCGTCGCGGAGATTGTTTCGATCATTCCACGCGCGCCACGAACGCGACATCGCGACATCCTGCACGTCCCCAAAACGCTCGTCGCGTAGTTTCCCCTGTTCCAATCTCGTTTCGTTCGGGCCGATACCGTTCGGCAAGAGGAATTCGCATGCGCATGGGGACAAGAACCGTCGCGGTACTGGCGCTCGTTTGCGCGAATGGCACAGTCGCGAACGGGCAAGGCAGGACGATGACACTGGCTGAGGTGCTCGCACGTGCACGCGAACAGGCACCCCAGATCATCAGCGCGCGCCTGGCGCTCGAGGAGACTCGCGCGCGACTGGCGGGAGCGTCGCTGCAACTGCAAGCGAATCCACAAATCGACGGCGCAATCGGAAATCGCAACGGTCCGAGTGGCACGCGCTTCACCGATTTCGAAGTCGGGTTCGGACAGGGCTTCGAGCCGGGGTCGCGTCGATCGGCGCGCATCGATGGCGCCAAGGCGGCAATCGCGCAAGCTACCGCCGGTATCGACGACGTCACTCGTACGGTGCTGCGTCAGTCGGCCGCGGCCTACTTCCGCGCGGTGCACGCCAACGAGCGAATCAAATTGCTCAATGCCGCTTACGATCTTGCGTCCAATATCTACTCTGCTGCCGATCGGCGATTCAGGGCCGGAGACATCGCGGTTTTGGATGTCAATCTCGCTCGCGCGTCGCTCGCTCGCGTGCGCGCCGATCGAGAGGGAGCCGAGGCATCCAAGGCGCTGGCGCTCGGCGAGCTGCGGCAGTTGCTGCGACTCGACGACAGCCTGACGGTTGACGGACCGCTGTTCAGTCCGGCTCGCGCCGACTTGAATGCGGTTCTCGAGTCCGTGTCGAACCGGCCCGAGCTGCGCGCACTCGAGGCCGGCATTCAGCAAGCCGAAGCGGAGCTGCGCTTGGGGCAGAGCTTCACCAAGCCGGATTACGGTGTTGGCATGCGCTACTCGCGTGAAGAAGGGGACCACATCGTGCTCGGGGGCATGACGGTGTCGCTGCCCTTCTTTGCGAAAGGGCAGGAGCAACAGGCGGCAGGCACGGCGCGCGCGGCGAGGCTTCGCGCCGAGCTCGACGCGGCCAAGGCACGTGTCCAGGCGGAAGTGCGCGCATCATTTGATGCCTACAATCGGCGGGTAGCCGCGGTACAGACGCTCGAAGCTGAAGCGATTCCCGGACTCGACGAGAACGAACGGCTCACGACAAGGAGTTTCGAAGTTGGCCAGCTTGGCTTGCCGGAGCTGCTCCTGATCCGCCGCGAGATCCTCGAGACACGATTTCAATACCTCGACGCGTTACTGGAGGCGGTGTTGGCACGAACCGATCTCGACGCCAGTGCCGGGATACTGCAATGAATGTGAAGACAGTGACGATCGTGCTGGCATTCTCGGCACTGGCCGCGTGCGGCCGGACGCCTGACGAAACGGCAAAGCCCGTCGCTCCAGCCGACGCGTCCGAAGCTGGCGCGCATAAAGAGGATCCCAACACCGTCGAAGTGCCGCAGAGCAGTCTCCGCGATCTGCGTATCACGACGCGCGAGGTCGAATCACGAACGGGAAACGACCTCGTCGTCCTGCTCGGCGAGCTCGCGGTCGATCAGCGCGGATACGCGGAAGTGGGCGCACCGGTGGCGGCACGCATCACGCGCCTGCTCGTCAACGTCGGAGATGCGGTTCGCGCCGGTCAGACGCTCGCGGAGCTGATCAGCCCGGAGCTGGGGCGTGAACGCGCCGAGTATCTCTCGGCAACCGCGCGGCTGAAACTGGCGGAAGCGACGCTCGAACGAAAACGAGGACTCGCCGCGGAGAAGATCGTCCCGTTGCGAGAAGTGCAGGAGGCAGAATCCGCCGTTGGTGAAGCACGGGCGGCGCTGAGAGCTTCGCGCGCGGCCATCGCCGCCTTTGGCGTCGAACCGCCGGCCAACGACAGCGAGAACTCCACCTCGTCGGCGTTCGCTCTGCGTTCACCCGTGGCCGGAACGGTCATCGAACGCGCGGCGGTCATGGGACAGATGCTCGATCCGGCAACGCCGGCGTTCCGGATCGGCGATCTCTCCCGGTTGTGGCTCACCGTTCACGCGTTCGAGCGCGACGCGGTGCGCATCAAACAGGGGGCCGGCGCGCGGCTTTCGTTTGCCGCTCTGCCAGGACAAGACCTTCGGGGAAACGTATCGATGGTCGGACGGAACGTCGAACGGGAGTCCCGCACGGTGCCGATCAGAATCGATGTCGACAACAAGAACAATGTCCTCCGCCCGGGCATGTCGGCGACGGCGACGGTACCGGTCGGCGAAACCGGGGGAACGATTCTCACCGTGCCGGTCGCGGCAGTACAGCGTGTGCGCAACGAATGGTGCGTGTTCCTGCCCAAGGACGCGAACCACTTCGAGATCCGCCGCATCGGTCGCGGCCGCGATCTCGGATCGGAGGTGGAAGTTCTGTCGGGTCTTCGTCCTGGCGACAAGATTGTTGTCGACGGCGCCTTCCTGCTGAAGTCTCAAGCCGAGAAGGGCGAAGCCGAGCACGAGAGTCACTGAGGGCGCCGTGATCACCCGCCTGATTCGCGAGTCGTTTCATGCCCCGTTGTCGACCGCATTGCTGGTCATCGCGGGCACCACGATTGGCGCCTTCTGGATGCAGGACCTCCGTCGTGATGTCTTCCCCGATCTGTCCGCGCCGGTCTTCAATGTCATCACGCAAAACCCGGCGATGGGCGCCGAGGAGCTCGAGACCGCGATCGCGATTCCTCTCGAAGTGGCGCTCGCCGGATTACCCGACGTGCGGCGTGTGCGATCGAATTCGCAACTCGGTGTGGCGCAAGTCACGATCGAATTCGATCCGGACGCGGACTATTACCGGTCGCGTCAATTCGTCGCCGAGCGCGTCGCCCAGGTCGCGAGCCAGCTTCCGGCAGGAACGGGTCCACCACTCATCTCGAGCCTCACCGGCCGGCTGAACGAAATTTTCGAGTTCACGCTCGAGGCTGATCCCGGCGCCGCAGATCTGATGACGCTGCGCGATCTGGCCGAGTTCGAGGTCAACAATCGATTGCTGGCGGTTCCAGGGATCGCCGCTGTGGAACGCCTCGGCGGCTACCTCCGGCAATTTCAGGTGCAACTCGATCCCGAACGAATGGCGGCGCGGCTCGTCAGTCTCGACGACGTGATGCATGCCGTCGAGGAATCGAACATCAATGCCGCCGGCGGCATCGTCGCGCAGGGATCGATCGAATGGACGGTTCGCGCCATCGGTCGCGCGGAGACGGTCGACGATCTTCGCCGCACGGTGGTCGTGACACGAGGCGATGTTCCGGTATTGCTCGGCGACGTTGCCGACATTCGCGAGGCCGCGGCCGTGCGACGCGGTGTGGCGCATCGACTCAACGGCGAAGTCGTCAGCGCGCGGATCATCAAGCAGTTCGGCGCCGACACGGTGACGGTTGCGGCAGGCATTCGCGCGGCGATCGACGATATCCGTCGCACGCTGCCGAAGGACGTTCAGCTTCGCATCGTCTACGACCAGTCACAGCTGGTGGCCTCGGCGCTCGGCGGCGTCGGGCGCGCGGTCATGCTCGGCGGTGTCTTCGTCGTCCTCGTCATCCTCCTGTTACTCGGCAATGTACGCGCCGCGCTGGTCGTGACCCTGACGATTCCCCTGTCGATCGCGCTCGCCGGTCTGCTGCTGCGGCCGCTCGGCGTCGGGCTGAACACGATGACGCTTGGCGGCCTCGCGATCGCCGTCGGTCTGCTCGTCGACGCCGCGATCATCATGGTCGAAAACATCCTGCACCGCCTGGCGGGCGCGACGACCCGCGTCGAGCGCCGCGAACGCGCGCTCGGCGCCGCGACCGAAGTGGCACGGCCGATCGCCTTCGCCACGTCGATCGTCATCGTCGTGTTTTTCCCGCTCTTCGGCATGTCGGGCATCGAAGGGCGCATGTATCAACCGCTGGCCGCGGCGGTGATCGCGGCGATGGCCGCCGCGCTGATCCTCGCGCTAACACTCGTTCCGATCGCCGCCGCGCTGATGGTGAAGCCGCGCCGATCCGGCGAGGACGAGGATGTCGCGGTTCTGCGCAAGGTGAAGCAGTGGTACGCGCCTGTCCTCGATCGCTGTCTCGGGCATCCGGTCATCGTCGCACTGGTCGTGTTGCTCATCGCCGTTCCGGCAACGGTGCTCGGACTGCGTATCGGCAGCGACTTCATGCCGCAACTCGATGAAGGCGCATTCCTCCTGCAAACCGTTCTCCCTGCGGAAGCCGCGCTCGATGAAGTCGATCGGTTGAATCATCGGGTCGAGGACGTGCTCCGCCAGGTGCCGGAAGTCGAGGATGTCGTCCGCCGCACGGGGCGCGCGGAGCGGACAGAAGATCCAATGCCGCACACGTTGTCCGACGTCCTGGTCGTCCTCAAGCCGGACCGCTCGCGCGGGCTCGAGGAGATCGAGTCCGACATGCGAGAACGGCTGGAGGGATTGCCCGGGATCGCCGTACTGTTTACGACACCGCTCGGCATGCGAATCGATGAGGGCCTCGGAGGAACGCCGGCCGACCTGTCGGTACGAATCTTCGGACCTGACCTCAACGAGTTATCGCGGCTCGCCGAGGAGGCGGCGCAGCTGATTCGTGGCGTCGGCGGTCTCGCCGATTTACGCGCCGAACAGCTCACCGGTCTTCCGCAAATACAGATCGCGGTCAATCGTGAGGCGACGGCGCGTGTGGGCCTGGCGCCAGGGGATGTGATCCGGGCCGTCAGAGTTGGTCTGGTTGGAGAAGAGGCGTCGCAGATCTGGCTCGGCCAGCGGCGGTTCGATCTGGTCGTCCGGCTCCGCGACGATAGACGCGATTCGTTGGATGCGATCAGGAGCCTGCTGATCGACGGACATGACGGGCGAAAGATTCCGCTCGGACAACTCGCAGACATCAAACAGACGTTCGGCCCGGCCGCGATTCGACGCGAAGCCGGCTCGCGGCGAATTGCCGTCGAGGCATCGGTCAGCGGACGGGATCTTGGGACCACCGCCGCCGAAGTCACGCGAATTCTGACCGACCGTCTCAGACTTCCGTCCGGCTACTTCTTCAATCTGGGGGGACGGGTCGAGAGTCAGGCCCGCGCCTCACGGGCGCTCACGCTCGCGATCGGCACTGCGCTGTTCGGTGTGTTCGTGCTGCTCCTCATGGCGCTGGGATCCGCGGTGGAGGCCGCAATGATCCTGGGCACGGTTCCCATCGCGTTCGTCGGCGGTATCCTCGCGCTGCTCATCGCGGGTGAGACGTGGAACGTGTCATCGCTGGTCGGACTGATAGGGCTCTTCGGCATCGCCGTGCAGAACAGCCTGGTACTGGTTACGCAGACGCGAGGGCTGCGGGCCGAAGGACGGTCGCTTGCCGCCGCCGTCCGCGAGGCCAGCATCGGCCGCGTGCGTCCGAAACTGATGACTGCCGGTACGGCCACACTCGGCCTGCTCCCTCTTCTCGTCCTTCAGCTGCACGGAACAGAGATCGAACGTCCATTGGCGATTGTCATGATCGGAGGGCTCGTCACGTCAACGCTGTTCACGCTGCTCGTGCTGCCGACCTTCTACCTGCGTGTGCATGGCTGGCTGGAATGGCGGGAACAGAGGGACGAAACGTAAGATCTCGGCGCCTCCGTAAATCCACCACTTCGGTCCTGGCCTGAGGTATCGTTGCCAAACAGGCAAAAAAGACGCTATGACATGCTGTTACGGCAATTTCGGAACGGTCGCTGCCCTCCAGTTCACTCGTGACCGCGCGGCCAAGGAACTCCAACGGTATCGTCGCAAGCAGGTAGGCGCCACCACACGGCTGCTCCGCGACGCTCTGATGAGCGAGGGGCTCGGGCAGGGCAAGTTCCTGGATATCGGTGCCGGGGTCGGCGCGTTGACGTTCGAACTGCTGGAGCACGGGGCGGCGGGCGCCGTGGTCGTCGAAGCGTCACCCGCGTACCTGGAAGCCGTATCGGAAGAGGCCGCGCGCCGCGGCCATACGAGAGACATCGAATTGGTGCGCGGAGATTTTGTCGACGTCGCCGGCAGTGTGCCCGCCGCCAGTATCGTCGCCCTCGATCGCGTGGTGTGCTGCTATCCGTTCTATGAGCGGCTTCTGTCGGAAGCGCTCCGCCACGCCAACCGTCGGTTTGCCTTCTCGTATCCAAAAGAACGCTGGTATGTCAAAGCGGTCTTTCGGCTCGATAACCTGTTGCGACGGCGCACGGCGTTCCGGACGTTCGTGCATCCAGAGGCCGCCATGCGGCAGCTGATCGAACGCGCGGGCTTTACGCTGGTCAGCCGCGCTCAGACGTTGACCTGGGCGGTCGATGTGTATCGCCGCGAACGGTGCACCGGGAACTGAGGTCGTCGGTCCGCGGTCAGTGCCGCAGGTAACCTACGAGCTGGTACCCGACCAACACGAACCCGCCACTCATCAACACCGTATTCGCGGCCAACGAGTGAGCGAGAAATCCTGGATGCCGGCGCCAGTAGCCGATGGCGATGAGAACGGCGGTGAGTGCGAGGCCCTGCCCGATCTCGACACCAACGTTGAAGCTGAGGATGTTGGTCACCAGTCCACTTGGTGAAATGGTGAACTCCTGCAGCTTGGTGGCCAACCCGAATCCGTGGAACAGCCCGAACACCGTCACTGCCGCACGCGTGTTCGGACGGAAGCCAAAAAGCCGATCGAACCCTCCCATGTTCTCGAACGCCTTGTAGACCACCGACACGCCGATAATGGCATCGACGATGTAGGCATTCGCGCGAATGCCGCCAAGCACGCCGGCCAGGAGCGTGATGCTGTGGCCGATCGTAAACAGGCTCACATACTGGACGACATCTTTGAGGCGGTACAAGAAGAAGATGACCCCGACCAGGAACATCAGATGGTCGTAGCCGGTCACCATGTGCTTGGCGCCGAGGTAGAGAAACGGACCTATTGCGGGTCCGTTGATTGACTGCACGAACAACGCATCGCGTTTCGCCATGCCGTGCGCTGCTAAGGCGACGGAAAACAGTGCGGTGAGGATCGTCGCGATCGCGACCACACGCCACGGCATCGACCGACAGGTCGGCCGCTCGATAGTCATTTCTTTGCGCCAATCGGCGGCACGATCATGATGTCGAGGGCCAGCAGGTCGTCCTCCCCGTCCCCGTAGGCATCGACTACAACCGACGCGCCCACTTTCAGGTCCGTTACCGGCACTTTCTTTTTGTCCTTGGTGATCTTGGTCTTCTTGTCAAGATAGACGGTCATCAATTTCGAATTCTTGTCCTTGACGATGATGCTCGACTTCTCGTGTTTGGTGATCGTTCCGACAACTCGATAATGCTCGTGCGCGAACAGGCGCGGGACACTGAAACACACGACAGTCGCCGTAAGAACCATCATCAAGCGTCGCGTCATTATTGAGATCCTTCCCTGGATTGCCTGTTGCTGGCCGGAATTGCGGTCAGGCTCTGGACGTCGCGCACGTAACGGGTGCGATCGTGATGAAACTCGTAAGCGGTCGTGTAGAAGCCGGCCGTCGTGAGCTTCACCGTCACCGATTCACCGCCAGGGTTTTCCCAATACCAGCCGTGAATTCCCGAAAAAGGAGCGGTGAAGCTTCCCTCAGCTTTTCGTCGCGGCTGCTTGTCGTACGAGGTCGTCGCCTCGTCGCCTTTCGCGCCATCGCGGTCACCATGAAAGTCGTGCTGGACGTTTGCAGTCGCCTCCCATGAGAACAGCATGGTCGCGTCCTTCGCGAGGTGATATTTGAACTCGAGGTATTCGTACGGCCCGAGCACGAACGTGCGCGCATCGACCTTGTAAGGGCCGGGATACAACGCGATGTTGCCCTGCTGGACCGGAGCCAGGACCGTACCCGTCGGTGGCGGCACCGGTTCTGACATGGCGGTCTCCGACATTGCCAAAAAGCCCAAGCGCCGGCCGATTCCGAGCGGATCGATTCCGTACTCCGCGGGAAGCACGGCCGTCAGCAGGATGACGACGGCGCCGCACAGCGCGAGCACACTGGCGATCGCCAGAGTCTTCGCCGAAGGAACCTGCAGCGCGGTACCAGGTCGGTCATCCGCGTTGGTCTCATCGTACTGTTTGGGCCGCTTCATACCCGCTCCTCGCGTATCGTAAAGCGTAAAAGGTGGCTGGCACCTTTCCCTGAAAGGTGCCAGCCACCTTTTACGGAAAAAGTCAGCGGGCACGAACTCTTAATTCTTTAATTGACAACTGGACGGGCCGCTGCTACCGTGCTGTCATGAAGTCTGAATTCTTTAAGACTTCGCGGATCCCCCCGCGGTTCGCGGTCTTCTTCGTCTCCATCGCTGCCGCCGGCATCACATGTCTCACTGAGGCTGGCCCGAATCAGGACTCGGCCCGGACGTTCCTCACCACATCCTTCGGATTGTCAGGAACTGACGTCGCTCGCCTCGACGCCGGCCAGGTCGTATCACGTACTCTCGACAGCGATCACGCACGCGAGGTGGCCACGCTGGGGATCGTCCGCATCGCAACGACGCCGGAGCAGTACGTGACACGCCTTGCCGACATCACGACCTTTAAAAGGACAGATAACGTGCTACAGATCGGCACGTTCAGCGACCCGCCACACGCCGGAGACGTCGCCGCCCTCACGTTGGACGACGCGGACGTGCGGCAACTCCAGGCGTGCCAGGTGGACGATTGTGGCCTGCGGATCTCTGCCGACGCGATCCGGCAGTTCTCTCGAATGGTGGACTGGCGCGGCGGAGATGCGACGTCGCGCGTGACCCGCCTCATGCATCAATTCCTCGTCGACTACGTCGCGCGCTATCAAGAGAGCGGCGCGCCGGCTCTCATGCAGTATGCCGATAGCTCGCCTAATGTCGACATCAGAACCGAGTTTGCGGCGCTGGTCGATGGCGATCGCCGGCCGTGGCGTCACCTCGATGATTTGCGTGAGCACGTTCTCGAGTACCCGCACGATCGGGTCGGCGCTACCGACATGATCTATTGGTCAAAGGAACGCGTCTACAAGCGCCCAGTTATCAGCATCACGCACGTGTCGATCGTCCGCGCCGCCGATTACGCTCCGGTCCGATTAGCGATTGCCTCGAAGCAGATCTACGCCATGCACTACTTCGACGCGTCGTTAGGCCTCACCCTTCTCGTGCCCGACCCGTCGTCTTCATCGCCAGCGACGTTCGTCGTCTACGTGAATCGCTCCCGCATCGACCTGTTCGACGGTGCTCTCGGTCGCGTCGCCAGGCGGATCGTCAGCGGCAAGGCGCGGTCGCTGGTTGCCACCGAGCTCATCCGCCTGCAACGCGAGCTGGGCTCCTCGTAAACCGCGACCGGTTCCCCTCACGATCTCATTTCATCGCCACGCCATGCGGCCGCGCAGGTCCCGTCGCAAACGCCGTGTTGAAGTCCACGTCGAAGGCCGTATCGAGGGCGAGATGATTCTTGAAAACCTTGATCACGCGGACGTGATGATCCCCCTCGAAGTGGACCTTGCCGAAGTCGTCCTCATTGAGGAAATAGTCGCTGACCACCAACCGCTTGTCGTCGTCGGTGAGCGCAATCATGTGCGGACCGGCATCCAGTCCGAGACTGACAATGCCTGTCTGAACCGGATGCTCCGGATCGCTGACGTCGAGCATGCCGACCTGACCGGCCTGAAAGGACGCGAACATCAGGCGATCACCAGACTGCGGCATTGCCAATAGCTGCGTCATGCCTCCGCGAACAGGAACCTCGACATGCGGCACGATGTCCTCGCAATCAAAGACGGCCTGCGAAGTGCCGTTGGCGGTATCCACGAGGTAGACCAGCCCGTCGAACATGCCGGTCGTGAACGCGCGACCACGCGGATCGCCCGGGATCAACTTGACGTCCATAGTGCCAAGCGCGCTTGGAATGACGATCGTGCGGACAATCGATCGGGCCTGAAGATCCCACACGCGAATGATTCCGCGCAGCAGCGGATCGCCGGGAACGACGTTCAGCGAACTGGCCGGCATCATGAAGTCAGAGGTCACCATCAGGTTCAGGTCCGGTCGGGCCGAGATGCCATGCGGATTGAAATCGTGCTCGGGCGGATCCGCGGGCCATTCGCCAATTAGCTGCAGGTTGCCGTCGAACTCGGCAACGCGACCCGGCGTCCCTCCCGTGTGAGAGCCCATTTGCGTCACCAGGAACCCGCCCCCCTCGAGAGGCAGGAAGTCGTCAGTGATGTTGGAGAGTGTGCCGCTCGTCGAGAACATGAATTTCGGATTGCGCGGCTCAGAGACATCGAAGAAGAAGATGCTGTTCTGACCACGCAGCAGGGCCAGCAGGCCACCGCACGCCAGAATGTTCTTGTCGGCGGAGAGATGACAATGATGCGGCTCGTTTCCCGAGCCGCCCGGTCCCGGAACCGGCACTGTCCTGATGACCTTTCCGTAGCGCGGCGATTCCTCTTCGAAGTCAATCACCGCCAGGAAGTCAGGAGCGACTCGGGCCTGGTCTCCCGCCCACACGTAAAGGGTCTTCTCTTTGCGTCCATCCGGACGGTCAACTCTGGCAACTGATGTTCCGGCGAGAACTGGAACAAGCAGCAACAGCAACCAAATTCTCCTGACTGGCGATGGTTTCTGATTCGTGGTCATGGCGCTCCTTCTTCGCTGCTGCCGCGCAGCTTGGTACGATCGGGTGCGTTGAAGCGGGCATTCGACTTCGCGATGGAGCACCACTGATAGTCGGAGCGGTCCGGGGGATCAATTCCCGTGCGATTCCCTGGTGGTGAAATGCTTATTCCCGCGAATGTTCGTGGGCGGAAGGGGACGGGATGAGGGGTTAGTCGAGTCCGACCTGCCGGACGAGTTCCTGAAATCGTGGATCGCTCCGGAGCACGTCGAAGTCCGGTTCCACGTTGATACTCACAAAATCGGAGCAGCGACGTCGCGAGCAAGCCTCCAGCAAGGTCAGCGCTTCTTCTTTGTCGCCAATCTGGGCGTAGCAGCGCGCGGCCGTCACCAGCAAACCGTTCTTCTTGTACAGTTCACCGCTTTTGCGAAGCAGCGGAAGATAGCCGTCACGTTCGAAAGTACTCGCGATCACTTGCGCCTCGGCAGGACCGACGATGGATTGGCGCAATGCCACAGCATCCTTGAAACGACCTTTGTGCCGCAGCGAACCCTCGAGCCAGAACAGGGTAAGACGGAACCCCGAATCCAGCTCGAGCGTCCTCTGCGCCTGCACGATGGCTTCATCGTAGCGGCGGGCACGGTATAACGCTCGCGCCAGGTTGGCGTTGACGATGAGCGAAAGAGGATCGAGTTCGCGAGCGCGCTCGTGTTCGGCGATCGCCTCGTCGTGCCGGCCGAGCAGCGACAGGTACCCGCCATACCAGTTTCGGCCAAGCGCATCATTGGGATTCAGCTCGAGCCCGCGGCGAAACTCCCGTTCTGCGCCATCCCAGTCCCAGTCGTACCACGCGTGCGCGGTGGCCATCTCGTAATGGGCACTCGCCAGGGTTTCATCCAGTCGGAGCGCCTGTGCCGCCGCGGCTCGTCCGCGCGTGAGTGCCTCCTCCGTTGGGAACGCGCCGTAGGTGCCGGCTACAAGGTAGGTGTCCGCGAGACCTGAGTACGCGGGCGCGAATGCCGGATCCTTTTCAATCGCTCGGTTGAAGTGTTCGATCGCCTGCTGCCACCCCGCGCTCGTGTACTTGTAGAAGGCATAACGCCCTTTCAAGTACAACCCGTACGCCTCCGGGTTGACGACGCGCGCCCGGTCGAGCGGCTTGACGAAGGCGTTGATTCGCCGCGCGATGTCGGTCGCCAGCGAACGCTGAAGATCGAGGATCGAACTCAGGTCACGTTCGTACGCATCCGCCCAGAGATGCATGTCGGTTGCGACCTGAATCAATTGCGCTGTCACACGCACACGGTTGCCCGCGTAAGTAACCGTGCCTTCGACGATCGCATCGACGTTCAGCTCGCGTCCGATCTCCTGGATGCTCTTTTTCGTCCCGCGGTACTGCATCACCGAAGTACGAGAAGTGATCCGCGTGCTGCCCATCTTCGCCAGATCGGTGATCAACGCATCGGTCAATCCATCGGCGAAGTACTGCTGCTCGGCATCGCCTGACAGGTTCTCCAGCGGAATAACCGCGAGAGCCGCGATTCGTGGATGCGCCGACGAGCGGCTGTTCACCCACATGCGTAGCGCGCCGGTGGCGAGCGCGATGACGACGATGGCTGCGGCCACTTCGATCGAGAGCGGCCGCCAGCGCCGGGGACTCGACGGCGGCGTTTCAATCTGTGCCGCCACGCCTTCGACGGCATCATCCGTACAACTCACTGGCGCGATGAATCGGTACCCTTTGCGCGGCAGTGTCTCGATGAAGCGCGGCTGTTCGGCCGAATCTCCGAGCGCTTCTCTCAGATGGTTGATCGCTTTGTTCAGACCCCGATCGAAATCGACAAACGTGCCGGCGCTCCAGAGACGTCCCGCCAATTCTTCGCGGGTCAGGAGCTCACCGGGTTGTTCCAGGAGTGCCAGCAGGAGCTGGAAGGATTGATCGCGGAGAGGCGTTCGCTCGCCTGAATGCGTCAGTTCGCCGGTCCGCGCATCGACCGTGAATTCTCCGAATTGGTAGACACGCCCGGTCCGAACGCCGTTCCCCATTGATTACCTACGGAACCTTCGAGTCTACAGCACCTCGCTCAACAGTATGCTGGCTACCCCAGGGGTATCACCGAATTCGTGCGCGGAGCCACGGAACTGTTAAATCGCGACCGACTGGCATCCGTAACCCATTGATAGATCAGCATGTTCTACTGGCGTGGAACTGGCACGACCTCAGCCGTTCCGGAGGAGATTGATGCAGTCCTTGCTGCGCCTGACGTCAGCCACGCTCGTGCTGATCGCCGTGAGTTTGACAACCCCCGTTACCGCCGTGCGGCAGCAGCCGCCCACTGATCGCGTGCTTCCCGACTTCGACGTTCGCGAAGGGCGTCCGCCGCAGGCGGCGTCGCCACAAGCGCAGGCGGAAGTGCGCCGCGCCATTGATGCTGGTCGTCCTCGAGTTCGCGTACACCCGTTCACCGGCGCGGTCCAAGTCCTGGATCGGCCCGGCGTGAGTGTGCCTCGCACGATGGCGGCACCGGCTTTACGGAACGTCGTCGCATCGCTCGCCGAACGTCTGGGACTGGAAGATCAAGATCTCGCATCGCTGACACTCCTTCGTGACTATGTCACTCGATCGAACGGAATCCGAACGGTCGCGTTCGCGCAGAATGTCGACGGCGTGCCGGTCTTCGACGCCGCAGTCACCGTGCATCTGGATGGATCGGGAGAGATCGTTCGAATCACGTCGAGCGCGGGACGAATCGGCGGTAGGCAGCGCGACGCTCGAGTTTCGGCGGAGCAGGCAGCAATCGCCGCCGCCGCTAATATTCGTCCTGAGTTGACATTCGTGCCTACACGAGTCGCTGACCCAACGGGCGCCGCTCGATTTGCGCGGGGTCAGTTCCGTCGTGATCTGCTCGCATCGCTGACGTGGCTTCCAGTCGACGGCGTTCTGCGCCTCGCCTGGGAGGTCAGCGTCGAACCGGAGAGCGATTCCGAGGCGTACGACGTCCTGATCGACGTGACCACGCGTGAGGTGCTGTTGCGACGCAACCAGGTGCACTTCGCGGAAGGATCTGGGCGCATCATGCAGTCGGCGGCGATGCAGGCACTCGATCCCCGCCGCCTGGATCCAATGCCGACCGGTCAGTCAGGTTCCGCGTGCCCACCACCGGGAAACTATCTGGTGCGCAGCCTCAACGCTCCCTTTCGTGATCCGTCCTCCACGCTCTTCGACACGGGACGGCTCTCCGGCAATAACGTTCACGTCTTCCGGCACGACACGTCGACGGAAGGTGCACTCGGGACGTTCGACGGCGTCAAGTGGAACTTCGACTTTCCATTCAACTCCGACGACTCTGCCGAGACGGCACTCTTCTTCGCGTTGAACTTCGCGCACGATTTCTTCTATGACCTGGGGTTCGATGAGGCCGCAGGAAATTTCCAGGTGGACAACTTCAACCGCGGTGGCAGCGGCGGCGACGCTATCAAGGGAAATGCCCGCGCGCTGGGCCGGAACAACGCGAACTACCGGCACACCGCCGACGGTTCGAGCCCGACGATCAACATGTTTCTCTGGGACGGCGGCAACTGCTGGGCCGACGACGTGGACCTCGACGGCGTGCCCGACATCGACGGCGACTACGACTTCGACATCGTGCTCCACGAATACCATCATGGCGTCAGCCTCCGGCTGAACTCGCGGTTCACCGGGGTCGAGGCCGGTGCCATGGGCGAAGGGGGCGGCGATTTTTTTGCGTATAGCGTCAACGGCGACACTGTGCTCGCCGAGTACGCACGGCCGGGAGGTCTCCGCTCGGTCAACGCGAAAACCTACGCCGACTGGACCTGCCCGAACGGCCTGACCTGCGAAGTCCACGACAACGGCGAGATCTGGGCCAACGTGCTCTGGGACCTGCGCGAGCGGTTCCGGATCGATCAGGTTCGTGGCAGCGAGAGCTCAGGCATCAACGAAGCCCACCAGCTGTACATCGATTCGCTCAAATTGTCGCCGCCGGTGCCGACCATGCTCGATATGCGCGACACGATGCTTCTCGACGACGGGTTGCGCAATCCCGCGGGTGCGCGCAGCGCGAATTTCTGCCGGCTCTGGGAGTCGTTCGCCATACGCGGGATGGGCTTCGCCGCGGTCGACACAAAAGACCACGGATTCAATTCTGTCGTCGCCGACTTCACCGTACCGGAGGGCTGCGTCGCTCCGCCCTCGTTGCCCGTCGTAACGGTCGCGGTCGAGGCAGCAACAGCAACTGAGGTTGGACCAGTGTCCGGTGCCTTCCGGCTCACCCGCAACGTCGTCTCGGGTGATCCGGTGACGATTCAGTTTGCGATCAACGGGACGGCGCTGAACGGCACGGACTACACCGCCGTGCCTTTGACAGCGACGATTCCGGCTGGAGCACCCGACGTGATCGTGCCGATCGTGCCGATCGATGACGGGATGATCGAGTCGAACGAAACCGTCACGCTGACGATGCGCAGCGGCGGTCCGTACATCATCGGCACGCCTTCGTCCGGCACCGTGACGATCGTGAGTGACGATGTGGCGCCGGACCTGACGGTTTCTGCGCTCACGATCCCGGCGCAGGGCGCGGCAGGCCTCGTAATCCAGGTGACCGATACGACAAAGAATTCGGGTACCGGTGCCGCGCCGACTTCCACGACAACGTTCTACCTGTCGAGCAATTCCGTGCTCGAAACCGCCGACCCCGCGGTCGGAACCCGAACCGTTCCGCCGCTGGCGGTCGGGGATTCGAACACGGGGACCACGTCGATCACTTTGCCGGACCCGCTGACACCGGGGGCGTATACGCTGTTTGCGAAGGCTGACGGTCCAGCCGCCCTGGCTGAAATCAACGAGTTCAACAACACGCGATTCTGGTTCATCCAGATCGGCGCCGACCTCGTGCTGACGGGTCTCTCGAGTCCCGCAACAGCCGGCGCCGGCAGCACGATCACGATCTCCGATACAACGAAGAACCAGGGTCTTGGCGGCGCATCTGCGTCGGTTACGCGTTTCTACCTGTCGGCCGACTTCTCGATCGACGTCAATGACGTGGTACTGCAAAGCCGCAGTGTGCCCTCCCTGGCGGGCAGCACGTCGAGTAGCGGGACGACCAGCGTCACCATCCCGGCAAACACCCCGGACGGCTCCTACTATGTAATCGCCAAAGCTGACGCTGCGGACGCCGTCGCCGAATCCAACGAAACCAACAACACCAGGACGGTGTCTCTTCGCATCGGTCCGGATCTGGCGGTGTCGTCGGCGACGGCACCGACAAGAGTGGCGGCGGGATCGTCGATCGACGTCACCGAGACGACACAGAACATCGGAACCGGCAATGCCGCCGGCTCGGTAACCGGGTTCTACCTGTCGACCAACGCGCTCCTCGATGCTTCAGACTTTCCGATCGGATCGCGATCGGTGCCAGCGCTCGCGCCAGGCGCGACGAGCCTGAAGACGACGACCGTGACGCTCCCGGCGGTGGCCCCGGGCACTTGGTACTTGCTTGCCAATGCGGATGACGGCCGGACGATCACCGAGACGCTCGAAACCAACAACACGCGCAACATCACGCTTCTCGTCGGACCGGATCTCAACATCGCCACGTTCACGGCGCCGTTCAGCGTGTCGGCCGGCGCCAACGTCACGCTCGGTTACACGGTAAAGAATATCGGCGCGGCTGACGCCGGCGCGTCCGTGATTCGGTTCTATCTCTCGCCGGACGTGTTGTTCAGCGCGAACGACCAGCTGCTCGGCGGTCGCGACGTTCCGGCACTGGCTGCCAACCAGATCAGCAGCGGCTCGACGTCGATCGCGATCCCTGGCGGGATATCGGGAACGTACTATCTCTTCGCGGTGGCTGATGGGACCTCACTCGTCGCCGAGGCCTCCGAGGGCAACAACACGTTCCTGCGGGTGATCACGATTACCCAGTGACGACGGCTGCGCCACGCGAGGACGCGGTTGTGTAGGGCGGGGTCTTCAGACCTCGCCCTCTATTCGTAGTTTTCCGTTCCTGGTTCACCTTCCGCCCGGCTTGACAGCATCGCTCGCTTGCCCGACGATTTCACATTCGCCCTCACGGGTATCCAGAGCATGAAACGCATCCTCGTCGTCGACGTCGGCGGCACCAACGTCAAAGTTTGCATTGCCGGTCGCCGGGCGCCGTTGAAGATTCCGTCCGGCGCATCAATGACGGCGGCGCGTATGGCTGCCGCCGTCCGCGAGGCCATCGAAGGGTGGAAATACGACGCGGTCTCGATCGGCTACCCCGGCGTCGTCAAAGACGGAAGGCCCGCGCATGAACCGCACAACCTGGGTGGCGGCTGGCGGCGTTTCAATTACGAGAAAGCATTCGGCGTCCCGGTGAAGGTGATCAACGATGCCGCGATGCAGGCACTCGGTGCGTATGAGGGCGGACGCATGCTGTTCCTCGGACTCGGGACCGGCCTTGGCTCGGCCATGGTGGCCGACGGTGTGCTGATGCCGCTCGAGCTCGCGCACCTTCCATATCGCGGCGATCGTACTTACGAGGACTACGTCGGCGTTCGCGGTCTGATCCGTCTGGGGCGGAGGAAATGGACGTCCCACGTCCATGCGGTCGTCGAAATACTGCAGGCCGGTCTGCAGGCCGAGTACGTCGTGCTTGGCGGAGGACAGACCAAGAAACTGAAGTCAATGCCGCGAGGCGTTCGCGTCAACGATAACCGCTGCGCGATCCGCGGCGGGTTGCGGCTCTGGGACTCGCCGGCGAACCGAAAATACCGCGCCGGCTGATCCAGGGTCGATCGCTCGCACAGACGAAGCAGGAGGCACCCAATGTTCAATCGAATGGTTCTGGCCGCGGCGCTGGCGCTGGTGGCGATTCCCTCAACCAGCCTCGCGCAAGAACGCGCGACGCTCACCCTGCGCTCGGGCGAGAGGCTCAGAGGTGAACTCATGGATCTGAGCGACGCCGGCTTCACCGTGAAGGTGAACGGAACCGAGCGGCGGATCCCGGCCAACGATGTGGCGGTCATCGATTTGGGGGCAGCAGCGATGCGCGATGCCGACTGGGAGAAGATCCCCAAGGAGCGGCAGGTCGTGATTTTGAAAAACGGCGACAACGTCCAGGGGCGGCTCGTCGATATCGGCGGCAGCTCTCCCTTGCGCATGACGATCAGGACCGCGTCGGGAGATCGCGATATTCCCTCGAGCGAGATCGCTCACATCATTCTTGCGCGCCCCTCGAATCTGACCGGCGCGCCCGACCCGGGGAACTCAGGAAACTCCTCGACCTCCGGGTTGGCGCCGGCGACGGGGGCCGGCCTTCGCGTGTCGCCGAAGCAGGCATGGACCGCCACCGGCATTTCGGTCAAGAAGGACGAGTTTCTGAGCTTCAATGCGAACGGTGACATTCAACTGAGCGCGGATGTGAATGATGTGGCGACGCCGTTTGGTTCGAAGTCCGGTCGCAAAGCCCCTCGCTCCCCCCTGCCGAACGTGCTCGCGGGTGCCTTGATCGGCCGCATCGGCACCACCGGTCAGCCGTTTGCGATCGGCAGCGGCGTCACCATCAAGATGCCTGGAGAGGGTTATCTGTTTCTTGGCGTCAACGACGATGGGTTCGAAGACAATGTCGGAGAATTTCGCGTCGACATCGGACGCCGATCGCGTCGATAGTCGCCACCCAGGTGCGCGCGGTGGTTGTCATGGCAACTCCCGCGCTCGCCATTCGTCGCGTGTCTGACCCCATAGATCGACCGCGTCGTTCTCATATGGCGGCGGCAGTGTCCCGGGCCCGAGATTGCGTGAGCCCAGTTTCTGTGCGACTCGCTGCGAGGCGAGATTCAGGGGCGCGATCGAGTGAATGACGTTCACCCAGCCCAGGCTGTCGAACGCCCAGTTGGTCGCCCGGATGGCCCCTTCAGACGCGTAGCCCCGACCCCATCGATCGCGAACCAGCGCCCATCCAATCTCAGTGCCCGGCCAGCCTTCCGGCTGCCACGGTCCAAGCCGTCCGATCCATCGTCCGGTCTCCTTCTCGATGACCGAGAACATCCCGAATCCGTGCGCATGCCAGGCACCGATCATCGTCATCAACTGTCGCCAGCACACGGCGCGCGGCGCGACTCCGCCGATGAACCGCGCTGTGACTTCGTCGGTCATCATCTCGCTCCACGGATCCAGATCCTCGAGGCGAGGCAGGCGCAGAATCAGGCGCGATGTTTCGAGTTGTATGTCGGTGAGGGTCTGCATGCGTTGCTGGTGTAGCGAAATGTTTGTGGTTGCGATGTCGGGCGCGGCCTTTAGACCGCGCCGTTCACCGTGGCGAGTGCGCGACCAACAGTCGATCGAGAGCGCTTATCAGGGCAGGCACGTCGACCGGTTTCACGACGTGTGCATCGAAGCCCGCTGTTTCAGACTTTTCTCGATCCGCCGCTTGCCCGTAGCCGGTGACCGCCATCAGGACTGGCCGCCGGCCACCGGCGGCAATCAGGTGTCCGCAAAGCTCATATCCATCCATCACCGGCAAGCCAAGATCTATCAGGGCGGCATCTGGCGCAAAGTCGGCGGCGACATCGAGCGCGCCAGGACCATCGAAGGCCACACGTGTGTCATACCCGACCATCTCGAGCGCCTCGGCGAGCAACCGCGCCGCGTCGATGTTGTCGTCGACGACAAGAATCTTGTGTCCTGTTGATCCGCGTGCGAGTCGTTTTGGGAACGGCGCGGCCAGCTTTTGCTGTTCAGAATCGGCGGGGATGACAGGCAGGCGAATGATGAATTCGCTGCCGTGGCCCACTCCGTCGCTGCGCGCCTCGACGGTGCCATCATGAACCTCGACCAGGCTCTTCACAATCGTCAAGCCGAGGCCCAGCCCGCCGTGCGACCGGTCGAGCGCCTGACGCTCTTGCGTGAACATCTCGAAGATGTGCGGCAGCATGTCCGGCGAAATGCCGATCCCCGAGTCCTTGACGCGAAGTACGACGTGCGGCCCCTCGCACTGCGCGTTGATGCGAATGTCACCGCCCGGCTCGGTGTATTTCGCCGCGTTACTCACGACGTTGGTGATGACCTGCGTCATGCGCGTCGCGTCGCCGCGGATCGAAACCCCGCGCGGAACATCCACCGTCAGCTGGTGATGACGCTGCTCGAGCAGCGGGCTGGTCGCCTCAATGGCATTGGCGACGATGTCCGCGAGATCGAGCGTCTGCTGCCGCAGCTCGATCTTTCCGCGGGCGATGCGAGAGACATCGAGGAGATCGTCGACCAGGCGGACCAGGTGGCGGACCTGTCGATCGATGACGGTGCGCTCTTTCAGTGAAGTCTCGTCGCCGCGCAGACTCATGAGCTGCAACGCCGTCAAGATCGGCGCGAGTGGATTTCGGAGTTCGTGACCGAGCATGGCCAGGAACTGATCCTTCGTCCGGTTCGCGGTTTCTGCGGCCCCGCGCAGCCGTTCGGCCTCGCGGCGTGCCCGCGACAGATTCAGCAGCGACTTGACACGCGCCGTGAGTTCGCGCGCACCGAAGGGCTTGATGATGTAGTCGTCGGCACCGGCATCGAGACCCGACACTCGTGCTTCCTCGCCGGCGCGTGCAGAGACCATCATCACCGGCACGGACTCGGTTCGAACGTCCTTGCGTAGTTCCTCGAGGAGTGCGAAGCCGTCCATTTCCGGCATCATGACGTCGGTCACGATCAGATTCGGCCGATCCCTGAGCGCCAGCTCGAGCGCCTCCACACCATTGGTCGCTGATGTCACGTCCCATTGGTGAAGCAACTGACACAGGTAGGCGCGCATGTCAGGGTTGTCGTCGACGACGAGCACACGTTCCCTGGGCCCGCGAACGGGACGCTCTTGATGGTCGCCGGCCGGATCCTCCGCGGAGTCTGCCGGTGCCACCGTCGGTTCCGGCATCCAGCGCACGGCTTCGTCGACAAACGGGGACGCAAGCTGGCCCGAGGATGCGGGCAGGGCCGTCATCACCACCCGATCCTCGGGCAAATGCGAGAAGCCAGTAGGCACGCGCACGGTAAATCGCGTGCCAACGTCGAGCTTGCTTTCGACGTCAATCGTGCCGCCGTGAAGCCGGACGAGCTCATGAGTGAGCGCGAGGCCGATCCCGGTTCCTTCGTGCGTGCGTGATTTCGCACCGTAGACGCGGTGGAACCGGTCGAATATCTTCGGCAGCTCCGATTCGGGAATACCAGAGCCGGTATCGGTGACGCTCAGCTCGATCGCACTTTCACGGTTGTAGAGATCGACACGCACTTCGCCGGCGAATGTGAACTTCAGCGCGTTCGACAGCAGGTTCAGGACGATTTTTTCCCACATGTCACGATCGAGGAAGACAGGCTGCTCGATCGGCTCACAGTGAACTTCGAATCGGATACCGGCGCGATCCATCGCCGATCGAAACGTGCTGGCGATGTCGCGCGTCAATGTGCAGGCGTCGGTTGGCGCATAGGTGGCCTGAGCGCGGCCAGCTTCGATGCGCGAGAAGTCGAGCAGCGCGTTGACCAGCTTGAGCAACCGGCCGGCGTTTCGCTGAAGGATGTCGAGGTCGCTTCGCTGCCGCGACGTCACCGGCCCGTCGACCTCGGAGATGAGGTTTTCGATCGGGCCGTGCATCAACGTCAAGGGTGTCCGAAGCTCGTGACTGACGTTGCTGAAGAACGTCGTCTTCGCCCGATCGATGGCGGCCAGCGCTTCGGCGCGTTGGCGTTCTTCCTCGTATGCGCGCGCATTGGCGAGCGCTGTACTGAGCTGGTCGGCAACCAGATCGAGGAAGTTCCGGTATTGTGAGTCGAACGGTCGTCGCGGATTGAGGCCGACGACAAGGCGGCCGGCGCGCACGCCCGATGTCGGTCCGGCAAGCGTCAACGACGTGACGAGGTCGGGCTTTGACTGCGAGAGCTGTATGGCCGCGCCCGGAGTCGCGGCCTGGATCTCATCGTCCAGGTAGGCGAGCGCAAACGTGACATCAGGATTGCCGGCAAGCGTCTCCATCGCAAGCACGCAGGCGTCGCGCTGTGTTCTGGCGGTGGCGTTGCGCGCCGCCAGATCACGCAGCAGCGCCATCCGTCGTTCGCCGACGATCCTCTCGGTCGTTTCGGTGACAATGCAGAACACACCACCGACAGCCCCGGATTCGACCCGCACCGGATCGTAGGACACGTCGAAGTAGGTTTCTTCGAGAAATCCGTAGCGCTCTAATTCGAAGAGCAGGTCCTTGGCCCAGAACGCCTCACCGGTCCGCACGACGCCGGCGAGCAATCCGTGGAGCTGGGAGTCCCAGATCTCGCTCCAGGCGCGACTGCCGGGCAATCCGAGCGCCTTGGGGTGCTTCGCTCCAAATACAGGGCGGTAGGCATCGTTGTAAAAGACGATGAACTCGTCGCCCCAGAAGAGAATGATCTGCGCCTTCGACGGCAGCAGCATGCTCAGCGTGCTGCGCAGGCTCTGTGGCCATTTCTCGGGTACGCCCAGCGGACTGGGAGACCAGTCCATGTCACGCATCCGTGCGCCCATTTCACCGCCGCCGGCGAGAAAGGTGAGTGGGGATTGCTCGGACTGGCGTGGCATGCTTAACGTAACGTCATGTCGAAGTGCTATTGAAACGTAGCGACGCGCTCCTGAGAAGCGAAATAAACAAACTTCGTGCCGATGAGGTAGCGTGCCGAGGAGATCGGAAACAGCAGCGGTGCCGCGTGTCGAATCAGTCGTTTACGGCGAAACAGCCGCCGTCCCACGCGTCTAAGCTGATCCATTGGGATTGCACGACAGGCGTTCGACGTCTGAAGCGCTGGATGACACCTGCACGCCGGAGTCGGCCTTCGGCGAGTTCAGCTTCCGAATTCGACGCGTCCTCGCGGGCAGGCGAGTGTCACTCTCATCGTGGCGCGCTCACCGGAAGAAACCGTCCCGGCGAATCCCACAGCCTTGAAGAGCGACTGCAACCGTTGCGGTGCTGGGTGCGTAATTTCCATCCTGCCAAACGAGCAACCGGTGGGAGATGCGGTGCTTGGGTGAGGCGTGTCCTTGCTCCATTCAATAAAGAACGGTGTGAGGCCAAGCTGGTCGACACTCGCGGATTGCCATGCGAGGAGAGACCCATCCGGCGCGCGCCGGGATCCCGGTAGTGGCCCCTGGACCTCGAACCCGGTGCTGCGCAACTGCTCGACCGTAGTGCCAATTGCGCGTGTCCGGAGCGCCCATCCAACCAGGGTCAGCTGAGTGTGATCGACTGCCGACTCACGCCCGGCCGCCAGCGCCTGGGAAGAAGCAGGCGCAAGAATTTCCAGGTACCGACCATTGCCCAACGTCACGAGCGCATTCTGGGTACCTCGTCCCGGATGTTCACCACCTCGCTTGGGCGTAACGCCGGTGCGCGACTCGAACTCCCTGATGCCGCGGTCGAGGTCGTTGATACCCAGGATCAGGTGGTCGATATCCACAGCAGCGTTCTCTTGCATCGCCAGCAGCGCAAGCACACTGGAGAGCGCGCTAAACAGGATCGAAGCGGAGTTGCTCATGGACGGGTAGCCTACAACGATCTGAATGCGGACAAACGCGGTGCGGTAATCAAGGTCGTTCACTCTCACCCTGCACTCCTGATGAGGGACGAACAGGAGAACGGAGAAGGGAGGGACATTGTCTTGATAAGGTTCCTGCCCTCTCCCGTTTTCGCTCAATCACAATCTAGAGTTCCTCCCTTCTCCCTTCTCCTGTGCTCTCTAACGACCGGATCGCAGCGTGACCGTGACGGATGTTGAAAAAAAATGTCACTCACGTTTCAACGTCGTTCACTCTCACCCTGCACGCCTGATGAGAAACGAACAGGAGAACGGAGAAGGGAGGGGCAATGTCTTGATAAGGTTCCTGCCCTCTCCCGTTTTCACTCAATTGACAATCTAGAGTTCCTCCCTTCTCCCTTCTCCTGTGCTCTCTAACGACATGAGAGACCGAACAGGAGAACGGAGAAGGGGAGGAGAATTCTCTGTGGGAGCAACCCTGACGTCGGCCAGATCGTCAAAGACAACGATGTTTATGGCTACTTTGGTTCACGATCTTCGCTATGCCGTGCGTACGCTCAGGCGCGATGCGGGATTTGCCGTCTTCGCCATCGCGATTGTGGGTCTCGGTATAGGCGCAAGTGCGACAGTGTTCAGCGTGCTCAACGCGCTCCTCCTACGTCCGCTGCCATTTGCCGATCCCGAGCGGCTCGTCTGGATTACCAACCACGACACCAGCGGTCTCTCCGGCCAGACAACTCAGGTCGGGCACATGCTGGACCTGCGTGAACGAACGCAATCGTTGTCCGAACTGGCTGGCTACTTCGCGTTCTACGGCGTCGGCGACACAGTGTTGACAGGTCGTGGTGAACCGGAACGCCTGAATGCAGTCCCGGTCTCCGATAACTTCTTTCATATCCTGGGCGTGCAGCCGCAACTCGGGCGCACGTTCACGGCCGAGGAGTGCAAATGGAATGGACCGAAGGCCGTGCTGCTCAGCCACGACGTGTGGACGCGCCGCTTCGCTGCCGACCCGGCGGTTGTCGCTACTTCGGTAACGCTCAACGGCGAGCCGCACACGGTCGTCGGTGTGCTCCCTGAATCATTCGATTTCGCATCGATCTTCGCGCCCGGGAATCGGTTTGAACTGTACCTTCCGTTTCCGTTGACTCCAGAGACGAACCGATGGGGAAACACGATGGCGATGATTGGCCGTCTGAAGCCTGGCGTGTCGAGCGCGCAGGCGCAGTCGGAAGTCAGGACGCTCGCGGCTCAAATATCACGCGAACACTCAGAGCGGAACTCGTTCGAGGGTTACGTTGCGCCGCTGGCCGCGCACGTCAACGGCCGCATGCGGCTCGCGCTGTGGGTGCTCGCAGGAGCGGTTGGTGTCGTGATGCTGATCGTGTGTGCGAACCTGTCAAACCTGCTCCTGGCACGGACCGCGGCACGTCAGAAAGAGATCGCGATCCGCACGGCGCTCGGTGCCGACCGGCGCCGGCTTGTCGTGCAGATGCTTACCGAAGGGGCGCTTCTGTCCTTCAGTGGAGGCGTCGTCGGGCTGTTGCTCGCCGTCGTTGGGACGCGCGCCTTGTCGCGTCTCGAGGCGATGAGTGTCCCGCTCCTTCAGAGCGTCCATGCCGACATGACGACGCTTGGCTTCACGTTCGGGATCGCGGTGGTTACCGGGATTGTCTTCGGGCTGGCGCCGGCGTTTCAGACGCCAGAAGCGCTGCTCCACGATGCGTTGAAAGACACCGGCCGCGGTTCGACAGGCGGCCGCCGGCGGACCTGGATGCGCAACGTCCTCGTCGTTTCGGAAATATCGTTTGCCTGTGTGCTGCTGGTCGGTGCGGGCCTGCTGCTCCGCAGTTTCATTCGCGTACTGGATGTGAATCTCGGGTTTCGACCAGCACACGCGATGACGATCCGTGTCGATCCGGACAGGTCCTATTCGACACGCGAGCAGCGGATCGCATACTTCGACGAAGTTCTCCGTCGTGTCCGCGCCATCCCCGGTGTCGATGGAGCGGCCATCACTGACGCGCTCCCGCTGGGGCGCAATCGCACCTGGGGCGCGCGCGCGAAAGGCGTGGTCTACGAGCGGGGCAAAGTTCCATTAGCCTTCCCGCGTATCGTGAGCGACGGCTATGCCGCGGCAATGGGGATTCCCGTGCTCGCCGGACGTGACCTTTCAGATCGCGATACGGCCTCGGGCGAGCCGGTCATCGTCATCAATCAGACGATGGCGCGAACGCTGTGGCCCGACCAGGATCCACTCGGAAAGATCGTGCTCAACGCCTGTAGTAATGCCGACCGTCGTGTCGTCGGCGTCGTCGGCGACGTGCGGCATCTGGCGCTCGAGCAGACGTCGGGCAACGAGATGTACATTCCGATGCGCCAGTGCGGCGATCAACCGTCGGCCGATCTGGTCATTCGGTCGACACTGCCTGAAGGCCAGACCGCATCTGCGGTTCGGATGGCGCTGAAACCGCTCGCACCCAACCTCGCGGCGAACGAGCTGAGGACGCTGCAGCAGCTCGTCGACAAGTCCGTCTCCTCGCGACGTTTTGTTCTTCTGATGCTCGGTGGATTCGCGCTGTTCGCGCTGGTCCTCGCATCGCTCGGTATCTACGGACTCATCTCCTATTCGGTGACGCAACGGACGCAGGAGATCGGTATCCGCATGGCACTCGGTGCCTCGGCGCGCGATGTGCAGCGGCGGATCGTGATTCAGACGCTGCGAATGGCGGCAATCGGCATGACCATCGGCGTCGTCGGTTCCCTGGCACTTACGCGATCGGTGAGCGGGTTGCTCTTTGACGTAACGCCCACCGATCCGGCGACCTTCGCCGGGATGCTTCTCGTTCTCGGGACCGTGGCCGGCCTGGCCGGGTATTTACCGGCGCGGCGCGCGTCACGTATCGATCCACTCGTCGCCTTGCGCACTGAATGAGCGACGGCCGCCAGGGCGATCAGGCGAGCGCGGCCACGGTCGAGATGTCACTCACTTTTGAGCGTCCGCACTGGATCCACACGGGCGGCTCGCAGCGCCGGCAGGGCACTGGCGACGAGAACGGTGCCGACGACGAGCGTCGCGGTGGCCGAAATCGTCAGCGGATCGAGTGGTGACACGCCGACGATGAAGCCGCCGAGCGCACGAGCGGCGAGCGCGCCGAGGCCGGTGCCAATGGCGAGACCGATGAAGACCAGTGTCAGGCTGCCGCGCAGTACCAGTCGGATCACGTCCAGAGTTCGGGCGCCGACGGCCTTCCGGATGCCAATTTCGCGAGTGCGCTGGGCAACCGTGAGCGACACCAGGGCGTAGACACCCATCGTCGCGAGCATGGCCGCAAGCGCGCCGAATGCCCCCGTCAGCGTCGCGCCCACCTGTGCCGGAACAATGGCCACCCCCACCGCCGCTGTCAACGGCTTGATGTCGACGAACGCGTCAGGTGCTACGGCTTGTGCCTCGGCTCTGAGTGCCTTGATCGTCCCCGCGAGATCGGTCGTGCGAATGTTCAGGTTCATTTCCCTTTGCGGCCGCTGCATGAACGACGTGTAGACAGTTGGCCGCACGGTTTCACCGAGCGTCCAGTACTTACTGTCCCGCACGACGCCAATGACTTCGAAGTCGTCGAGACGTCGTCCTACCGCCTGACCGTTCCAGAACATCCGCGCCGCAGTTTCGTTGACGATGGCGACAGGTGGCGCCCCCAGGCCGTCAGTGGATTGAAAGTCACGTCCCGCAATCAGCGGTATCCGCAACGTTGCGAACCAGTCCGGTGTCACGCGGTTGGCCATGATCCAGGGACCAGGCGTATCGGCAGCGACCGTGTCCGGATGGATGCGATGTTCTTCTCTCCCTGTGAGCGAGAGCGGAACGATCGTGGACAAACCGGCAGACTGAACCCCGGGCAGGGCACGGAGCCGAACGAGGAGTTCCTTTGCGACCGCGACCGCCTGTTGTTCATCATCGGCCGCCACGTTGGCGAGCACGACGCCGTGGGGATCGAAGCCTGGATCGGTACGCTCGATGTTCAGCATGCTTCTGACGAAAAGCCCACTCCACAGAAGCAGCAGAGACGACAGCGTCACCTGTCCGACGACGAGCGCCCGACGGAAGCGTTGACGCGGCGCCGCGGCATCTCCCTCCTTCAGTGCGGGGACAACTTCCAGGCGTGTGGCGTGGCGTGCGGGCGCGAGGCCACAAAGCAGACACGTGATCACGGCGATGGCTGCCGTGTAAGCCAGCGTCCAGCGATCCGAGGCAAGGTCGAACTCGATTGGAAACGGCAAGCGCGCCACCAAAGCGTTGAACGTGTCTCCGAGCCACCATGCGAGCATGACCCCCGCGCCTGCACCCAAGCTCGCCAGCACGAGGCTCTCGGCGAGCAGCTGCCGAATCAGCCTGGCACGCCCGGCACCAAGAGCAAGCCGCACGGCGATCTCGCGGCGGCGCGCCGTGCCGCGTGCGAGCAGAAGCCCCGCGATGTTGGCACTGCCGACAAGCAGCACCAGACCGCTGACGATGGTCATGAGTCCAACGAAAAGAAACACCGGCAGCATCAGGTTCGCCATGCCGCGATATCCGCCAAGTCCGTCGAGCGGGAATACTTCCATCGCCAGGAACTGATCGTCGAGCCCGTGCTCTGCCTTGAGTCGCGTCGCGAGCACCGCCATTTCCGCTTGTGCCTGGCCAAAATCCTTTCCGTCCTTCAGACGCGCGACGACTTCGAAAGCGGTCTTCTTGCGATCGCGAAGCACGCGATTGGCCGGTGATGGATCGACCGGCACCCAGAACTCGCTCATCAGTCCCGGCGGACGAATGCCACGAAATCCAGCCGGCATGACCCCAAGGACTTCGTAACCGACGGCATCGAGCGTGATCCATTGACCGACGATGTCGACGTCGCTGCCGTAACGCGTGCGCCATGCGCGCTCGCTCAGCACGATGACGTCGGTGCGTATATCGGCCGGCGTAAACGTACGGCCGAGCATCGCGGGAACGCCGAGCATTGTCAGGTAATTCGTCGAGACGACTTCACCCATGGCGCGAACGGTCATGTCGTCGCGCTTGAGACCGCGCATCGCGCTCGCATGCACGGCCATGGCGTCAAAGCTCGTGCTCCGCGCGCGCAGGTCCTGGTAATTGAGCCACGACATCTGACTCTCACCGGAGTACACGCGAGCGATCCGCTCGGGCTGACTCACCGGCAGCGGCTTTAGCGCGAGCGCGTTAATCACGCTGAATATGGCCGCATTGCCGCCAATGGCAATCGCGAGCGTGACGACGGCGACCACCGAAAACATCGGCGTGCGAACCATCAATCGCAGAGCAAATCTCACGTCCTGACGAAGCTCGGTCACAAGCTGCGTCAGCGTATGGCGACGCTCGATGACGGCGCCTTCACGGACGCACGCCTCGGTGCCCCGATCGACATTCCCGAACTCACGCAGCGCCTGCTCGCGGGCCGCCGATTCGGAGAGCCCTTCACGCCGGAGATCGTCGACGCGCATGGCCAGATGAAAGGCAAACTCCTCACGGACATCCGCCCGCACGTCAGTCTTCGATCGCCGGAGAAACCGGAACACGCGCTTGCTGCCGCGCGGACGGGTAGGAAAGGTCATGATGAACGTCCTATGCAGGCTCGATAACCTTGAACACCGCTTCTGCGTACCGCTTCCAGAGTGAGATCTCGGCACGCACCTGTCGCCGTCCGGCCGGTGTCAGCCGGTAATACTTCGCCCGGCGGTTGTTATCGGAGAGTCCCCATTCGGCTTCGATCCAGCCGCGCCCTTCGAGTCGATGAAGCGCTTGATAGAGGGCGGCGTCTTCGATCGCAAGCACCCCCTCGGTCCGTTCTCTCACCCACCGTGACACCGCATAGCCGTGGGAGGGCCCGGGCTGCAGCGCGCGAAGAATCAGCAGATCAACTGTGCCCTGGAGCAGGCCGAGCGTGGAATCGCCCATGTCGAAGCACTTAGACTGAAGTTGGCCGTGGAATGTTCCCCTCATCACGTGTGGGGAGCGGGCCGCTTCCGATCATCCGCCGTCGCGTCCTCACGCGGTAAGCTGACACCGTGTCGTGGCTCGGATTCTGCGCGCTCGTTCTGGCCGGCTTCGTCGCCGCCGTCATCAACGTCCTTGCCGGCGGCGGCTCGTTCCTGACGCTTCCGCTGCTGATCTTTTTAGGTCTTCCCGCCGGTGTCGCCAACGGCACCAACCGGGTAGGAGTCCTGGCTCAGAACATGAGCGCGGTGTTCGGATTTCATTCTCACCAGGTGTTGCCGGTGCGATGGGCGCTGGCCGTCAGTGTTCCGGCGGTCGTCGGTGCGGCCTTCGGCGTCTGGGCCGCTCTTCATGTGCCCGATGTGGCATTCAAGCGAATCCTGTCACTGGTGATGCTGGCGATGACATTCGGCACGTTGCTGCACCGATCGATCGGAGGCGGCACGCGGACCGAGCCGCAACGCCCATGGCACTGGACCATGATGGTGGGCTTCCTGCTTACTGGTGCCTACGGTGGGTTCTTGCAGGCGGGCGTCGGGTTCCTTGCGCTGGCAGTGACGTCGCTCGCCGGTCTCGACATGGTCCGCGGCAACGCCGTCAAGGTTTTCACCATCATGCTCTTGACGGTGCTATCGCTGGCGGTATTTGCCGGAACCGGTCACGTCAACTGGCCTGCCGGAATTGCGCTGGCGGTCGGCAACGTCCTCGGCGGCGTTGCCGGCGTCCGCATCGCCGTCTTCAAAGGTCACAAATGGCTGGAACACGTCGTCACCGTCACAATCGTCGTGTTCGCCGTGCTGCTCTGGATCACCGACTAAGTAAACGCCCAGTTGTTCAAGCCAGCGCGTCACGTGCGTACTGCACGCACTTCGCAATCTCCGCGTCCCAGGTCGAGCCAGCCGGTACGTTGTATTCGAACTCGACACCCGCCGGGATCGCCCAGTGATTTTTCTTCAACGTCTGAAGGACTTCGCGGAGGGGTGTATCACCCTGGCCCCACGGCATGTTTTCAGATCCGTCGTGGCAAACCTTCTTCCGATCCTTCAGGTGCATGCTGAAGATGCGTGCGTGGTGTTTCTCGATGAACGGCACCGGATTTCCACCAACGCCGGCAACATAGTGACCGACGTCGAGCTGAATGCCATTCCTCGGCGATTGCGCCATCGCGCCGTCCCATGCGGTCATTGATGCTGTCGTGTGCAGGTGATAACCGACGTTCACACCGTGTTTCGCCGCCGCGTCTCCGATCCGCTTCGAGACAGCCAGATCGGCGGGTAGCTCCATTGTGATCTGTGAGGCACCGAGCGCCTTGGCGGCGTTGAACACGTAGTCGTACTCGGCGTCAGGCTGCGTGAGATTCAGGGTGTATCGGAAGGCATAGATCGACACCCCCGCGGCGTCGAACTTTTTGCGGACGTCTGCGAATTTGCCGATCGGAACCGACGTCCGCCATTTGAGCATGGCTTCGGCCTGAGTGGCGGCGGCCGCTTGTTGTTCCGGCGTCTGCTGTCCGCCGCGACGGCCCCCTCCTCCGCCTCCCCCGGTTCCCCGGGCTGCCGGCTGCGGCACGCCGGCGACGCAGGGAATCGCACCCGGTGCGGGTGCAGCCGCTGGCGCCGCAGGCGCCGCGCCGGCGGCAGGTGCCGGAGGCGCGGTGACCGCTCGCCCGCCGCCGCTCGGTAGAGGTGCACCGAGGTAGCGCTCGACGACGGCAGCACTCAACTCGGTATTGCTCACACCGAACTTGACGAGTGCCTGAAGCACGCCTTCGAGATCCGATGCTTCGGGCCCGAATCGGTACGGCGCAAAGATCCCAAACGGCACACCGCCCCAGGTCGAGTTTGGCTTCCCCTGAAACGCGAACGCAAAACCCTCTCCTCCGATGAATGCGGCTGATGGCGCCGATGCCAAAAGAATCTTTCCGAAATCACGGCGCGAGATCATGATTCCTCCTGCGAATACAGGGCACGATTTACTCTCGTCGGAGAGTTTTGTCAACGCCGAGGCGTTGACAAGAAGCATCCGTGCCGAACAGTCTTACGCCCATGTCTCTCTTGCATGCCGTCGCAGGATGCGTCGTCGCCTCGATTGCGCTGGCTCAAACGCCAGCAACCCAGCGCCCAACTGGACCGCCGCCCGGCTCACCCCCTCCGGGCTCTCGCTGCCTGGGCTGCGGCACAGCTCCCGAGCCGATCGACAACACCGATCGTACGGGCTGGACACAAATCTTCGACGGGAAGACGCTCACCAACTGGGATGGGAACCCTGAAGTGTGGAGAGTGGAGGATGGCGCGATCACCGCAGCGAACTGGCCGGAGCGGCGAATCGGTACCACATACATCATCTGGCGCGGTGGTGAACCGGGTGACTTCGAGCTGAAGCTCGAGGTCAAGGCCGACTACGACGTGCACGGAGGGATTTTCTATCGGTCCACGATCGGAGCGGAGCCGACGAGAGCAGGTGGTGCAGGCTCCGCCCGGGGTGCACCGCCAGCAGGAGCGCCGCGTCCTCAACCGGCACCGCCAGCGGTACCCGCCGATCCGAAGTGGAACGCGCGTGGATACGGGATCGACTGGGACTACGATCCCGGAAATAACGGCAACATCCAGGATCCGGGAGCGGGTCGCACCGACACGCAGATCGTGTGGCGCGGCCACATCGTGCGCACGGAGAACGGCAAACGGCCGCGCTCGATCGGGACGCTGGGTGATCGCGACGCGCTGATGAAGTTCATCAGCCTCGACGACTGGAACCAGATTCACATCATCGCGCACGGTCACCAGCTCACCCACATCGTCAATGGCCACGTGATGGCAGTCCTGATCGATGATGACCAGGCTGCCGTGAAGACAAAGGGTTACATCGCGCTACAGATCGAGCAGTACGGTGCGGGGAAGATCAGCTTCAGGAATATCTGGTTGAAACAGTAGATCGCTTGTTTACCAGACGCTGCCTGCGTACGACCAGGCCACCCGCAGCCCACTACGACGTGCGCAGCGCAACGAGGGGATCGACCCGGCTCGCACGCCACGCCGGTCCGGACGCTGCTGCCAGAGCCGCGCCGAAGAACAGCGCCACCACTGCGGTCAGTACGGCGGTGGGATTCGCGTTGACCAGCACAACGGACGACAGCCACCTGCCGACGTAGACCGACGCGAGCACACCGGGCACCGCGCCGAGTGCAACCGTGCGTGCCGTCTCGAGAAGGACGACGCGGATGACTGCGATCGGGCGTTGACCGAGAGCGAGTCGAACCCCGATTTCACGCGTTCGTTGCGCGACGGCGAACGACACGATGCCGTGCAGACCGACGACTGCGAGGAGCAGAGCGAGCGCCGCGAGCGCCGCCGTGACAATCGCTCGAAACCGCGCCGGTGCTGCGCTATCCGCCAACCGCGCGTCCATCGTCTCGGCATCGGTCAACGCGACATCGGGGTGGATCGATTTGACGCGCTGCTGCAGTTCGATGAGCACCGCAGCCGCGGGACGGGTGGTTTTGAGCAAGAGCCAAGTGTTGTCGCGGACGACCTGCGCGCGAGGCACGTAGACATCCGCGTCGAGCGGATCGCTCAGCGCGGCGTGACGCACGTCGGTGGTGACACCAACAATCTCCCACGTGTCGTCGTTCCACTCGATCCGCCGGCCCACCGGATCGTCGCCGGGGAACGCGTGCTTCGCGAATGTTTCGCCGACGACGACCACTGGAGTCGTGCCGGCACGATCCGCGAGCGACAGGCCCCGCCCCTTGAGTATTGGCATACCGATCACTTCGAAGTACTCCGGACTGACCATGAAGAAGTGCGCCATCGGCCCTTGCGGCCGGCTGTCGCCCATGCCAGCGCGCCGGTAGCCGTCTCCCCACATGCCCGGAGCAAACGGGATGAACATCGCGTGTGCCGCCGTGTCGACGCCTGGCACGGACCTCGCGGCGTCGCGGAGCTGGTCCTGAAATGCCGCGACTTCGGCGGCTCCTCCGTGCGGTATCGGTGGAATCGACGCGCGGATGGTGACCACGCCGTCAGGATTGAACCCCGGCGTGGTCGACGTGAGGTTGACGAACGTTCGCAACAGCAAGACTCCGCCGAAGAGCAGCACGATCGAGATCGACACCTGCGCGGCAACGAAAAGGTTGGTGATTCTGACGTGCCGCCGCGTCAGACCGCTTCGCGTGCCGCCATGAAGCTCCGTCGCCAATTCTCCGCCCAGTCGACGGGTGCGGGGCCAGCCGGCCAGAAGCGTCGCAGCAAGCGTGCAACTCGCCGCGACGACGAGAACCCGAACGTCGATTGAGACATCGGCCACGAGCGGAAGCGTTTCCGGGTATCGCGATACCAGCCACTGGGCAAGCGGCCTGGCCAACACGACGCCGACGCAGCCCGAAACCGTAAACAGCGCCAGTGTCTCCGTCCAGAGCTGACGCGCCAGGCGTGGCGACGACGCGCCGAGCGCGGCACGAATGCCGAACTCGAGCGAACGCGCGTGCGCCTGCGCGAGCAGGAGGTTGGCGATATTGGCGGAGGCAAGCGCCAGCAACAACGCTACCGCAAGCGAGAGCAGCAGCATCATCGGCTTGATTGGCCCGACCATCGCGTCCTGGAGCGGAGCGATTCGCACGGTGCGAGTGCGATTCGTGTCGGGATAGGTTGCGGCGAGACGCGCCGCAATCGTGGTGATTTCCGCCCTTGCCGCGGCGAGTGACGCATCGTCGCGCAACCTGCCGACGGCCGACAGCGCAATCGATCCGCGTTGATTCAGAAACGACGTCGGTGGAAAGGTGAGGGCGGTCCACACGTCTGCACCCCCCGCCGGAAAGCGATCAGCTTCAGGCGGAAGCACTCCAACGATCCGGTGACGCGCGCCGCCGAGTTGCAGCGCGCGGCCGACGGCCGCGGGATCTCCGCCGAAGCGCGTCTTCCAGAACTTGTATCCGAGCATTACCCCCGGCATCGCAGCAAACGAATACTCCTCGCGCGAGAGTGTGCGGCCCAAATGCGGCTGGATGCCGAGAATTGGAATCACCTCCGAAGTGGCCACCATCACGGTCACGGAAAACGCCGGCGCACTGTCTTCCACTCGCACCGTACCCGGTCCGACGTCATAGAGACCGATCGCTTCGAAGCGTGCCGAGACGGCCTGCCAGTCGCGGGCGTCGAGGTAATTGACCTCGGGAACGTATCCCACGTTCGCAACGGCGGTGCTGAACCGCACCAACTGCCCGGGCCGCGGGAACGGCAGCGGCCGGAGGAACACTCCCTCCATCACACTGAAGATCGCTGTACTCGCGCCGATACCAAGCGCGATCGCCAAAATGACCGAGATGGTGAGGACCGGGGCTCGGCGGCTCGTCCGCCATCCGTAGCGGAGATCAGCGGTGAGGTTCTGAAACATGCCTGGTCCCGGTTCACGCTGGACTGTCGCGACGGACGCCACCAATGCAGTCGCCAGGATCGCGGCGCGCCGGCCGACCAGCGGTGGCGCGGAGAGCCAAATCTGCTTCCAATACCACCGACGTGCCGCCGTGACGCCGGCTGTGGAGGCAATGTCTTCGAATTCTTCCGCGAGATCGTCGATGAGGAACCGATGGTCCTCTCCAGCGGGCAATAGCCGGAGGAGCGTTCGTGCAAGTCGCGGCGGTGACGGCTTCACCACCGGCCCCCCTTCAGTTCCGGCGACAGACCGGCCATCATTCGTCCCAACATCGACGTCGAATGCTGGAGCATGCGGACGCCGGATCGGGTGAGCGTGAAATATTTCCTGGCGCGGCCGCCCTGGACCGGCTGCGGGTCCGACAGACGAAAGCGCACCAGGCCCTTCTCTTCGAGCCGCGCCAGAGTTGCATACACGGCTCCGATCGCGACGGTTCGATCGGTACGCGCCTCGATTTCGCGGCGGATCGTCACGCCATATGCGTCGTCGCCGAGATGGGCGAGCGCGAGCAGCACATACAGTTCGAATTCACCGATGAAGTCACCTTTCGCCATATTTCTTCTACAAACGCGTACTTAGACGCGACCAATCGGCGAAAGGTTTACCCTCGACCGACGAGCATTACTCGTGGCGGATCGCCACGACCGCATCGATCCTGGTCGCGGCACGAAGTGGGACTGACAGCGCCACGAGAGAGACCAGGGTGAGCACCGCGGTCATCGACGCGAAGGTCGCCGCATCGTCGGGCGATACGCCGAACAGCAACGTCCCGGTGACTCGCGCGAAACCGAACGAACCGAGCAGGCCCAGCCCGACGCCCGCAACGACCAGCGCAAGGGCACGAGTGCCGATGGTACGAACGATGTGACGGCGTTGAGCGCCGAGTGCCATGCGGATGCCGATGTCGCGGGTCCGGCGGCTGACGGCGAGCGCCGTCACTCCGTAGACACCGATGCCGCTCAGCAATAACGCGAGGACACCGAACGTTCCGGCGAGCAGCGCCGCGTGCCGCGTTTCCGCGAACGATGAGTTGAGTTGTTCCTGGAGCGTCGTGAGTTGAAATAACGGAACGTTGCCATCGATGTTCTGGATCGCGAGGCGGACTGCGCCCACAATCGCCGCTGGATTGGTTGCGGCGCGAATGTGCAGGACCATCGCATCGCTGGAGCCCGTCTGCAGGATGGCTCGATAAAACATCGGTCCGGCTTCACCTCGAAGATCGCGGTACTTCACGTCGCGGACGACCCCGACGACTTCCGCTATCCGGTTGCCTGCTGCAGGGAGCCGAATTCCTTTGCCGACTGGATCTTGTTGGGGCCAGAACGCCTGCGCGAGGCGCTCATTCACGATCACCACGGATCTCGAGTTGATTCCATCATCCTCGTTGAAGTCGTGCCCACTCAGCACAGGAATGCCAAGCGTCTGAAAGTATCTCGGGCCGACGAAGTTCGTATCGATCTCGGTCGTTTCACCAGAGGCAGGATTCGACCAGGGCTGACGCTGGCGGCCGGGCGCCAGGGGCACGGTCCTGGCGAGCGAGACACTCGCTACGCCCGGTATGGTCGTGATTCGATTGAGCGTCGTCTGCCAGAACCCGGCGATGCGATTCGATTGATAGCCTGCCGACGCCGGATCGAGCGATGCGAGCACGAGATTGTCGGCTCGGAATCCGGGATCGACAGAGTTGAAGCCTCGAACACTCTGCACCAAGAGCGCCGCACTAATCAGCATCGAGAGCGCCAGCGCGATCTGAAGCGCGACGATTGCATCGTGAGTCGCAAAACGGGGAGCGCCGCTGCCGCGAATGCCGCCAGTCTTCGATCCCTGCAGCACCCTGACCCGCCTGGATGCGAGAATCGGCACGACGGCCACAGCGAACCCGGTCAGCACTGACAGGATGACGACGAACACGAGATCGCGCAAACCGGGAGTCAGGTCGAACGCGAGCCCAGTCGAATACGCGGCGAGCAACGCTCTCGCTGTCCACGGCGCCATCAACAGAGCGGCCGCGCCTCCCAGCGCGGCCAGCACTAGAGCCTCGGTAAGAAGCTGGCGCTCCAGTCGTGACCGGGCAGCGCCGATCGCCAGTCGTATCGCGATCTCTCGCTCGCGTCCGGCCGATCGCACTGCAACGAGACAGGCAACATTCACACAGGCGAGCACCAACGCGAGAACGGTGAGCGCAACGGTGACCGCGAGCGCGGATTGCCGCTCCCCACGCAGCGGTGAGCTGCCTTTGCCCGCCGGCACCAGCACCATCAGCCTCGCTGAAGATGGAGATGGCAGCTCGGATATGCGCGTCTGAAGATCGCGAGTGAGGGCTTCTGCAGCGTGCTCACGAGGCTGCCCCGCGCGGAGCCGTCCGAGCATCTCCAGCCAGTTTGTGCGGGTGTCGGTCAACAGGTTCCGGCCCACTGCTTGCTGCATCGCCAGAGGAATCCAGATATCGGTCGGCACGCCGCGATCGGTGCCCGTGAAACCGTTCGCCGCGACGCCGACAATCGCGAACGTTTGACCGTTCACCAGCACCGTCCGGCCGACAACCGCAGCGTCCGAGGCAAACGTGCGCTTCCAGAAAGAACTGCTGACTATCGCAACCGCGTCGGCTCCGGAAATTCGGTCATCGTCTGGCGACAGCGGCCGTCCCACAACCGACTTCGCGCCGAGGACGTCGAAGTAGTTGCCAGACACGAGCTCACCGGCAGCTCTCAATGTCTGTCCATTTACGGTCACGTTAAGCGAAACGGCCGCGTGCGCCGCCACACCGTCCAGGACCAGGTTCTTCCGCACGAACTGGTAGAACGGATACGAAAACCGCGGACTCGGCTGCGTCAGCACTCGTTCGTCGGTCACATACACCAGTTCGTGCGGACTGCGAACGGGCAGCGACCGAAGTAACGTGCGCTCGACGATTGTGAACACAGCCGCGTTCGCACCGATGCCTAGTGCGAGCGATAGGGTCGCTGTCGCCGTAAAGAGCGGCGATTTCCGCAGCTGCCTGAACGTGTATCGCACGTCCTGCTGCACGTCGTCCATGAGCGGCAGTGTCTGCTCGTCGCGACACCCGTCTTTAATCGCTTCAATCGGTCCGAACTCCAGGACTGCCTGACGCCTTGCCTCTTCCCGCGACATGCCAGCTCTGACGTTCTCCGCCACCTGCAACGCGAGATGCCCCTCGAGTTCCTCTCTCAATCGCTCCTCATCACGTTGTCTTGTGACGGAGCAATACAGTCGACTGAAGAGTCGTCTCAGCGCTCTCATCGCGAATCCTCGGCGGTCATATCGAAGAACCGCGCGATGAGCGCCGTGGTTTCCTGCCAGCTGCGAGTTTCCGCCTGCAGTTGCCGGCGTCCAGCAGCCGTCAGCCGATAAAAACGTGCGCGTCGGTTGTTGGCCGATGGTCCCCAGTCAGAAGCGATCGCTCCCTCGTTCTCGAGTCTCAGTAGCAGTGGATACAGCGTGCCCTGATTAACCGAGAGCGCATCCTCGCTGATTTGTTCGATCCGCTTGGCCAGACCGTAGCCATGCTGCGGCCCCAACACGGCCAGCGTCTTGAGCACCATGAGGGCGAGCGTGCCCTGCTGGACTTCTTTCTTCCTCCGCATGATCGTCCTTTTGGTTTCCAACAAGAGAGTGACACAGCTCCTTTTGGAAAGCAACAGGACGCCGAGTGAAGGGGGGCGATCCGTTATTGAACGATCGCTACCTTTTTCCTTGGACTCGGGATCCGCACCGGCACCTGAATCACGTTTGGATAGCGATTCTGCCCCTCGTCGAAAATCGGCGAGGACTGCCCGGTGTTGATCGACACGCGGACGACGTAGTCACCCTCCGGCACACCGGTGATGTCGATCCACTGCCCGACGAGCTGTTTGTAATACCAGTCACCCCAACCCGACGTGATGCCCTGATTGCTGCATTCGTAGCCGTGACTCTTACCACCATCTTCGTACTTGAACGAATCCTCGAAGCAGAATCCCTGCTTGGTGCCCGCCACCACGACCTTGCCGTCGGGCGTCAGCAGCTCGTAGATCGAGAAGTACTTGATGTGGTAGTGGCCGTGGCACTGGTGGTAGACGAAGTACGGAGCGTACGGATTGTTCGGGTCGCTGCGGTCGCCGATCACCAGATCGCCGTCACCTCGGTTCATCAGCACGGTATCGAAGCGCAGCAGGCGACGATACCCCGGACCGCCGACAACTTCTTCGGCAATGGCGCAATCCTCGGGTGAGAAGTAGCGATCCACGATCTCCATCTGCGAGACGAAGCGCTTCCAGTCGACCATGAGATCCGGCTTGCCGGCGTTGTCGTAAATCGGGAAATCGGCGACGACGCTGGTTCGCTGCGCGAACGATTCGCGCGGCGAGAGCAGTGTCGCGACGACTGCTGCGAAGCAAAGGGCAGGAACGAGAAGACGAGGTCTCGGCATTGATTCTCTCCTGAAGAGAACGCGGGTTCGATGCTGGCTATTGACGTGCGGGAGGCGTGAGTATACCTCACCAGCATCCGCCCGAGACCTCGTTGGAGCTCGCGCCGCCATTCGCAGCAATTACTGGATCGGCCGAAATGCGGATCGCAAGTCGTACTTGGCCACCTGGCGTCCGAGCACAACTCCCGCCACACCTGAGAACCTGTAGTGGAATCCCGCCCAGACACGCGCATCCACAATCTCATTTCGCAGGGCGGCTGGCGTCGAGTAGGTGCGTACGACATCCATGTTTCCGGTGGCGGGGTTGAAGCCGCGCACCACCAGGTTGAAGCGATTCGTGCCGACGAAGGTACTGAAGACTTCGGCCATCGCCGAAGTGATGGAGCCGTGCGCCGCAGGATACTCGGGATGGTTCGGCGTATTTCCTGGTCCGACTGGCCGCCAGCCTACCTGCTCGATCGTCGCGTCGTTGCCATCGTTCACTCCCGGCACGGGTCCGTACGAATCATTCGTCACTGCCGTCGGATCAATGGCGGTTACCGGGCGCCAGAACAGGAAATGGTACTTGGCATTCATCACGGAAATCTGCGCGTCGGCGCCGACGATGTTCACCATCGCTTGTAAACGGGCAGAGTCCACCAGACTCAGGCTGGACGTGTCGACGACGTCACGCAGCGCGCGGTTGTACTGTCGAATCACATTGGCAGTCCAGAACGCCGCTGTGGCGGTTTGCTCCGGCGTGCGAGAGTCGCTCGAGCTCCCGCCGTACTGTTTGACCTCGTTAAAGGCTTCCACCCACTCTGCGCTCTGAAGCGAAGGCGGACCGTCGGGACGGAACTGATCCGCGCTTTGAAGAATGAACGGCGTGACATCGCCGACCCACGGTGTCTGCGGCGCGGCAAACGGTGGCGTGAGACGCCAGACCCCTGGACCTTCATCCTTCTTTGGGAAGGAAGAGCTTGTGGCGATCGGCGTCAAGCGGCCGTCCCCGTCTCGAGAGTCGATGATCAAATTAGCCGCTGCCAGACCGACCGCCTGGCCATCGCTCTTTGACTGTCCATCCGCAATCACAGCCAGTGAGGCGTCGTACAGTGTCGTGAGCCGGGACGTCTGGCTTGGGAAATAGGCAATCAGCGTTCGGTATGCCGCTTCGACAACCGCTGCATCCGCTGAGGCACCTGCGGGCGCGGTGACACCCGCACCGTATGGTTCGTAACGTCCCTCGATCGCCACCGCGGCGTCGTACACCGCGGCCGAGACATACGCCATATAGATGAGGCCTTCGTTCTGAAATGGGCGCGGTTGGGGAAGAAAAACTGTAATCGTTTCCTCAGCAATCTTGTTCCACTCGGTGACGCAGTTCACCTCGGTTCCGCCACAAGTCCCGCCGACGGCCTGCGTCGGTCGAGGCGTCGCCAGCAACAGTACCGCGCCGATGACGACGCCTAAGCACCGCCCACCAATCCAAAAGAGTTTGAGTGCCCCCGTGTGTTGTTCTTCGGCTATCACGCTGTGGTCGCGCCGTCTTGCCATGGCTCCCTCCTGCGGGTGAGCGCCGCCGGTACCTATGGCACCGGTCGAAGCGCTGAGGAAATGCTCTAGAGGGCGACACGATACGGACGACGGCGGGAGGCACGCCATTTGCGCGTCCTGAGTTGTTGCTGAGGCGATAAGAACTTTTTCTGGTTGCAGTTACGCTCGCTTCTGAGACGCGTTTCGGTATAATCCGTTCCCCGACCCATGCGCATCGTCACCTTCGGGCCGTATCGACTGGACCTGGATGGTAGCGAACTGTACCGGTCGGACATCCTCGTCAAGCTTCAGCCGCAGCCGGCGAAGTTACTGCGGCTGCTGGTGGAACGCGCGGGCGAGCTGGTCACGCGCGACGAGATCCGCCGCACCGTGTGGGGAACGGACACGTTTGTCGACTTCGACCAGAGCGTGAACTTCTGCGTTCGGCAAATCCGAACCGCTCTTCACGATAACGCCGAGACCCCCTGTTACGTCGAAACGCTGCCGCGCCGGGGCTATCGATTCATCGCGCCCGTCGAGAGCGCCGGCGAGCGGTTAATCGCCGCTCCCGTTGTTCAGGATCCACTCTTGACAGCGTCGCGACACGTCATGTCGCGACGCCTGGGCATCGTCCTGGCAGTGCTGTTGATTACAACGGCGGCTGTCGCCACTGGCGCTTTCAGGCGTTCACGGGTACAGACCGGCAGAACACTGTGCAAAGCAAATCAGGAGTTGGAACTGGGACGGTTCTTTCTAAACAAGTTCAACCAGCCAGACATGCTGACGGCCGCCGAGCACTTCGAGGCCGCGACGAAGGAAGATCCAAACTGCGCCGTGGCATATGCCGAACTCGCCGATGCCTACAACCTGATGGCCAGTGTGTACATTGCCGGCAAGACTCCGACAAATGTTCGTCTGCTGGCTCTTCGTGCGGCCACGCAAGCGATTCAGCTGGAGCCAACGCTCGCCGAAGGCTATGAGGCCCTTGGTTATACGACGCTGCACGAGTTCGACTGGTCACAGTCGGAGAAGGCGCTGCGGCGCGCGATCGAACTCAACCCGAGCTACACACGCGCACACCTCTCATACGCGACCTACCTGGTCGCACAAAGTCGTTTCAAGGATGCGATCGCCGAAGCGCGACAGGCAGTCGAGCTCGAACCTGCATCGCTTCGGGTGCGGCAGATCTTCGGCTGGATGCTTTTCCTAGACCGACAATACGATGCCGCCATTCGAGAATTGCGCACGATCGTGGAGATGGATCGAAACTTCGCACTGGCACAATTCCATCTCGGCGAGGCATTCCTGGTCGCAGGGCGCTTCGAGGAGGCGATTTCAACCCTGCAGAAAGTCGTGGATCTCACCGACCGTGGCCCCGCCCCCCTCGGTCTGCTCGCGATGGCGTACGCCGGCGGTCATCAGCCGGAAGAGGCTCAACACATCCTGGCGGATCTCGAGAAACGATCCATCACAGAGACCGTTCCGCCCGGTGCATTGCTGCTCGGGTACATGGCCGTGGGCGACAAGCAGCGCGCCATCGACATGCTCGAACGAGGATATGCGGAACGCGACCACTACGAGATCTGGATTGTGGCTGATCCGCTGATGGATCCGCTCAGGAACGAACCACGGTACCAGGCAGTATGCCGCCGGCTGATGCTGGGGGCTCCATCACGCACGACTGACCTGCTCGAACCGAACGCGTCACGCGCACGAAGATGAAATGGTGGACCTGACCGATCGCGCCGCCACTGGGTCTGCTCGCGATGGCGTATGGGCTGAGCTTTCCGTGAAGTCCGTGTAATCCGTACTGGATCTGTTTGTTTCACCCGCTTGACCCGAAATCCCCTGAGGGCAGGCCCGCCTCTCACATCTGTTAAACATCGCGTCTTCAGCAACTTACAAATCCGACCCGGGCCGCTCCAATGGTATGTCCTTTGCGACCCTGCTATACGGCAGAGGCCTGCACCTGGCCTCCGGGAGGACATATGAATCGCTCTGTTCTTGCGCTTGCGGCATCTGCAGCATTGATCATCAGCGGCCCGGCGTACGCGCAACGCGGGCACGGTGGCGGGAAGCCGACGACCACTCCGTCTACTCATGGCCCGTCGACGACGCACGGAAGTAGCGGCGCAACCACTCATGGCAGCGGGGCAACCACACATGGAAGCAGTGGCGCAACCACACACGGCCAGAGTGGATCGCACACACCGACGAACAAGCCAACCTCGAGCGGAACCACGCACGGCTCGGGTAACTCGCATGCGTCGGGCAGCGGCAACACTCACGCAACCACCACGACCACGAAGTCGACGACATCCGGGACAACGTCGACCACAACGTCGGGAACTGGCTCGACTCTTACGCCGGTTCAGCAGAAGCTGCAGAAGAACACGCACCTCGCCGATAAGCTGCGCACTCGTCTGCCGAAGAACACCGACCTGATGTACGCAGCGGAAGGGTTCCGGAACCTAGGGCAGTTCGTCGCTGCGGTGAACGTCTCGAACAATCTCGGCCTCGATTTCACCGAGCTCAAGACGCGCATGGTAGATGACGGCATGAGCCTCGGCCAGGCGATTCAGGATACGAAGAAGACCGTCGATGTCGAAACCGCAGTCCGCAAGGCCGAGACCGAAGCCGACTCGATGATCAAGTCCACGACGACCACCACCAACACCTCGACGTCAACAACGACGACATCAAAGAAAACGAAGAAGACGACCGGCACCGAATAGGCGAGTCCGATGCAGCGAAGCAAGGCGTCAACGTTCGCGTATCTTGTCGTGGCGGCGATGCTGGCGTGGCCGGCACTCGCCTCCGCACAAGGCAATAGCGCGTACGGCCATAGTCACAAGGGCTCACGTGTCACAGCACCCTCGTCCCCGAATTCGAGCTCGCCGTCTTCGTCACCAGGATCAGTAGCGACCGAAGGACCGAGCTATGGCGTCGACGTGAGGAATTTCGGCACGTGGCTCGACGATGCATCGGTCATGGAGCGAGGAAGCGGATTCGTGACGATTGGATTCGCGTACTGGCGCGGAACGGCATTTCGAGAATTTGATCTACCGCTGGTCGATACCGGTATGGCCGTCCACAAGCGCGTCCAGGTCGGGGTGAGCTTTCCCTATTACTACGCCGGCGAACCTGGCGGCCCCGTCGTCAGGGGACTCGGCAACGTATACATGACGACGAAGGTACAGCTGCGCGATCCGGAGTCGCACCCCGTGGCTTTCGCTGTGACGCCGATGCTCGAAGTGCTCGACTCGGCCCCTCTCGACGGTGCAAGCCGCGTCAACTGGGCGCTACCCGCAAACGTCGAGTTTCGCCGGGAAGGATGGCGCGCATTTGGAAGCGGAGGTTACTTCTCTCGCGGCGCGCTGTTCGCCAGCGGCGCGGTCGAAGCAGCACTGTCGAATCGTGCGTGGGTAGTAGCCAGTCTCAGTCAGTCATACTCGATCAAAGCGGACGAACTGACGGCGGCGCTTGCGCTTCCGCGCGGCCAGACCGACGTCAACGGTGGGCTGACTGTCGCGCTCAGTCCGAAGATAGCCACATATGCAACAGTCGGCCACACAGTATCCAATCGCGAGATCAACGCCGGGACGCTGAATCTCGCCGGCGGCGTCTCGTTCAACTTTAGCAGATGACGCAGTCAGGAAAAGGGAACGGACCCCTCGGGGTACCTACTCGTATCTGAGTGCCTCGGTGGGATCGATGTGCGTGGCGCGCCGAACTGGCCAGTAGCACGCGACAAGCGCCGTCATCGTGAACAGCACCGTCACGCCCACGAAGGTGATGGGATCGGACGGCGGAAGACCGAACAGGAAGCCGGCAAGCACCCGGCTGATGCCGGCCGCAATGACCAGGCCGATGGTGCAGCCGATCGCGGTGAGCGACAAACCTTCGCGCAGAACCATGGCGACGACATCGACTGGTCGTGCCCCCAGTGCAACTCGAATCCCAATCTCGCGCGTTCGACGTGCGACCGAGTACGCCATCACGCCATAGACCCCGATTGCCGCCAGCAGGAGGCCGACCATGCCGAGGCCGCCCGTGACCGAGCCGGCAATCCGTTGAGGCGTCAGGCCCAGTCCGACAGAATCATCGAGAGTCTGCGCGCTCAACACCGGCAGGTTCGGATTCAGCGATCGCAGAAGCGCGCGCAGTTCGTCGGTGACGCGCTGGCCTCGGGTCGTGCGCACAGCGATTGTCAAATTCGGAACGTAGTGCTGCTGAAGCGGGACGTAGACGCTGCTCCCGCCGAAACCGTCGATGAGACTGCTGGACTGGATGTCGGCCGCCACACCCACGACGAGCAGCGTCCGGGTGAAAGTCGTTGGTTTCTGTGCGTTCGACGTCGCTCGAGATAAGTACTGTCCAATCGCGTTTTGTCCCGGCCAGAACTGACGCGCGGCTGCGGCACTCACGATCGCGACCGGCTGAGTTCCATCACGATCGGCGCCAGTGAAATCTCTTCCTGCCACGATCGGCGTTCGCAGCATCGTGAAATAACCAGGCTCGATGATGTTCCAATCGACGCTGACAAAGGTTGGCCCGCCCTGGGCTGAATCCCGTGGAACGGCCACCGCCTCACGTCTGACTTCGAATCCGCCCGGCAGAGTGCTTGCGATCGATGCCGACTGAGTCCCCGACAAACGACGGACCCGCTCGAGCAACTCACTGGCAACGCGTGGACCGGTCACGTCGGTGTAGCCCGCCTGCCCGAGATCGATTGACACGAGCTCGACGCCGCGCGAATCAAAACCTGGATCGATCGAACTGGCGCGGTAGAGCGCTCGCGCGAACAGGCCGGCGGCGATGATGAGGACGATGCTGAACGCTAACTGGATAACGACGAACGCATTGCGCAAGCTGAGGCGGCCGATCAGTGCTGCATGATTCTTGAGACCAGACAGCACATCGGTCTTCGACGCATGGACCGCCGGTGCGAGCCCGGACAAGACCGCCGCCACAAGGGAGAGTCCGACCGCAAAGGCGAAGACACGACGGTCGAGCGTGAGCGAGAGAGCAACGGGAAATGGAAGTGTCGGGAGCCTGGAAACCAGGACTGACGTGAGGGCACGAGCGAGCAGGAGACCAGCCGTTCCGCCAAGGATGAAGAGAAGCACTGATTCTGCGAGCAGCTGTCGGATCAGTCGTCCGCGTGCGGCGCCGATCGCGAGCCGCAGAGCCATTTCCTGCCGCCGGGCGGTGCCCCGGGCCAGAAGAACGCCCGCGACGTTCGCGCATGCAATGATCAACACGAGCGAAACGATAGTCGCGAGCAGCACAACGAAAGCGACGATTGGTCCCTGATTGCCGGGCACCGGCGACAAGGGGAGCAACCGCAATCCGGTCTCACGATTGTCCGGGTACTCGAGTTCCAGCGCCCGGCCGATGACCTCCATTTCCGCTGCCGCTTGCGACATCGAGACCGCCGGTTTGAGGCGGCCGCCAACAAACAACGGTTTCATCGCTCGATCGGTGAGTGCGGTTCGTCCAAACAAGCCGCCGTTCGCCGACATACCGATGGGCACCCACACATCGAGAGCACGAACGCCGGTGCCGTTGAACACCTCGGATGCGACGCCGACGACGGTGAAAGGATGCCCGTTGAGCATTAACGTCTGCCCGACCGCGCTGGGATCGCCATTGAACCGTCGCAGCCAGAAGCGGTGACTCAGCACGACGACGGGGCTTGCGGCCGATTGATCACTGTCGCTCGAGCTGAACAGCCGTCCGACCGCCGGTACCGCACCGAGCACATTGAAGTAGTTGACGGTGACCACGCTGCCAAAAACGCTCTCCCCATCGAGACCGGCGCCGCTCACGCTCATCGCCTGCGGAAAACGCGAATACGCATACAAATCGACGTTTGTGGCGCGCTGACGGATGTCGACGTAATTCGGATACGAGCTCGGACCAAAGCCAATACCGTTCCGCGTGCTGCCGATATCGACCAGACGGGACGGGTCGATGACGCCTGACGGCGGCTGCAGTAACAGTGCTTTCGCCACCGTGAAGACGGTCGTGTTGGCGCCAATGCCAATGGCCAGAGACACGGTCGCGACGATCGTCACAACCGGATTGCGACGAAGCAGCCGTGTCGCATGCATCCCATCCCGGCGCGCGTCGTCGAGCCACGAGAGCAAACGAGCGTTGAGAAACATTCCGCGTATCTAACCCGGCAACCGCAGGTTTATCGCAAAAACAGCTCACGGCTGGTCTAAAAGAGCACCTAGGCGCGAACTCTTAATTCTTTAATTGACTAGACACTCCATGCGCTGGTAGAGTTTCCCGCAACAAGTCTGAATTCTTTAAGAGTTGACGAGACGATATGGCTAGGAAACAATCACCCGCCTTGACGGACGCCGAGGCGCAGGTGATGGCAGCCCTGTGGCGATTGCGGCGAGCATCGGTTGGCGACGTGGTCAGTGCGATGCGCGAAACTCGCCACGTGACCTACAGCACCGTCCAGACGATCCTGCGAATCCTGGAAACGAAAGGCTACGTGACGCACGACAAAGTGGCCCGCGCGTTTGTGTACGAGCCAGTGGTCGATGAGCGCCAGGCACGCCGGCGGGCGTTGCGGCATCTCGTCAGCCGGCTCTTTGAGGGATCACCCAGTCTGCTCGTACTCAACATTCTCGAGGATGAAGACATCGACCCAGCAGAACGTGTACAGCTCAAGAAACTGATCGAGCGCGCCTAAAGTCTCGATCGAAGGCTTCCTTATGGACGTTTTGCTCAATTGGGTGTGGCAGGGGTCGGTCGTCGCCTTCGCATGCTTCGTCATGCTGCGCGTGCTCGAACGCGCACGCGCCAACGTGCGCTACGTGGTGTGCTGGGCCGCGTTGCTACTCATCGTCGTCTTACCAGCACTCCCCTCCCTCTCGTCGATGGCGCCGCCCGCCGACGCGTTCCCGGTCACGCAGAGTGATCCTATTGTGTCGCTGCCTCACGCGTGGTGGACTTCACCGCGCGTGATGCTGGCGCTGTGGATGACATGGACAGCTGTCGGCACGCTCAGGTTTGCATCAGCAATGGTCGCGCTCCGTCGTGCCCGCGCCCGCAGCCGTGCATTCCCGTCGCATGTTGCATCGCACCTGCCGCATTGGAGCCGTGCCCGCCACGGCGGCCGCCACGCCCCGCTCGTCCTGTCGGATTCGGTTTCGATGGCCGCAGTGCTTGGGGGCGGCACGCCGATGATCGCCGTCGCTCCGTCGCTGCTGACGACGCTCGATACCGGCCAACTGGATCGTGTCCTGATCCACGAGTGGGCGCACGTGCAGCGTCGTGATGATCTCGGCCATATTCTGCAAATCGTCATCCGCACTCTGGCGGGCTGGCATCCGGCGATCTGGTGGGTCGATCGCCGTCTGCAGATCGAGCGTGAAATCGCCTGTGACGAGATCACGGTTGGCATCACAGGTTCACCGAAATCGTACGCGCAGTGCCTGATGACGCTCGCGAGTCTCAAACACACCGCTCGAGCGATGACCGCCGCGCCGGCGGTCCTCATGGTCTCTGGCTTGCGCACGCGGCTGACAAAAATCCTGTCGCCGCTTCCCTGGATCGCGCCCGGCCGGTCGCGCACGATTGCTGTCGCAATCGTGTCGGCGCTGTGTATGCTATCGGCCGGTGTTGGTGGAGTGAAGCTGGTCGAAGCGACGAAATTTGTGCCCCGCGCGACAGCGCCTCCGCGTGAGTCGCTTGGTCCGAGGCTGAATACGATGGCACCGATCTCCGCGCCGACGCAGTCGACGCCAGTCAACAAGCCACGTGCCCGTCGTCAGCCACCAGTGTCTGCACCCTCGGCTCAGCGTCCGCCCGCGAAGGAATCAGTGACTCCTGCTGTGCCAGAACCGGATCCGGCGAGTACGACGGCCACTACGAGCTCCGTCGATACCGTGCCTGCGGCAGAACCTGCTGGCGGCCAGCCGATCCTATCGGAGAGTGCGACCGCGGTTCCGCCGCCCGCGGCGCAGCCACCTGAGGTCAAAGTGGAGCCACCTCGATCGCCGTGGGGTGCCGCCGCCGACAGTGGCGTCGCGGTTGGTCGCAACTCCAAGCAGGCCGGCGTCGCGACCGCCGGCTTCTTCACACGAATCGCACGCCGCGTCGCCGGCTCCTTTTAAAAGGGGAACATGCGCATTCACCTCGTCAATCCCAGCGACGTCTCGTTCGGTACTGCCGTCATTACTCCGCGGTGGCAGTACGTCCTTGCTGCAGCGACGCCGGCACGTCATGGGACACCACTTCTCGTCGATGAAACGCTGGAGCCGATGGACGAGCAGTCGGTCCAACCCGGCGACGTGGTCGGCATCGGCATCCACACCGGCAATGCGCTGCGCGGGTATCGCATTGGCCAGGCGGCGCGCGCACGCGGTGCTTTGGTCGTGTTCGGCGGCATTCACGCGACCCTCTACCCCGACGAGGTGCGCCTCCACGGCGGCGCCCACGCTGTCGTCACTGGCGACGGCGACCTCGTATGGGCGACGGTGCTCGACGACTGTGATCAGGGCAATCCGCAACCGCTCTACAACGGCGGTCGTGTCGAGGGGGACTCGTTCTATCCGGCGCGATGGGACCTGCTGCCGAAAGATCGCTACATGTGGGCATCGGTCCAGACCGTGCGTGGCTGCCCGAAGCACTGCTCGTTCTGTTCCGTGTGGCGTACCGATGGTCAGAAACCACGGCAACGAGACGTCAACCTCGTCGTCCGCGAGATCGTCCAGCTTCGTCGTCAGGGATTTCGGTTCATCGCCCTCGCCGACGACAACTTTTATCCGGTGACGCTTGCCGACCTTGCCGCGGCAGACCGTCGCGCCGACAAACGGACTCACGCGGCGTTGACGAAGATGCGCGAGGAACGTTTCGAACTGATGGCGCGTCTCGAGCAACTGCCCGACGACATGGTGTTCTATACACAGATCACGATGGAGGCGGCAGAGGATCCAATGTTCCTGGCGGCCATGCGGCGCGCCCACATCCGCGGCGCGCTGGTCGGGGTCGAGTCGGTCACACCAGAAGGGTTGAAGGCGATCTTCAAGAACTTCAACGAGGCGGGGGACGGGCTGGTCGAACGACTCCAGGCGTTCCGGCAGGCGGATGTCCACGTGCTCGGCTCGTTCATCTTCGGCCTGCCGACCGATACGCCCGAGACGTTCGCCGCGACTGCAGATCTCGCCGAGCGCGCCGGGGTCTCGTTCGCCCAGTTCGTCATGTTGCAGCCGCTGCCCGGGACGATCGACTTTGGCAAATGGGAGCGGGAAGCGGTTGACGTGCCGACAATCGACGGCGTGCCGCTCACCCGCTATTGGCTGATCCCGCCTGAGAAGCGTCCTCGCATCTACACGCCGCACCCGAAAATGAGCGCCGATGATCTGCGCACACGGACGCAGGCGGTGTGGGACCGCTTCTACGCATTGAATGTCGTGTGGCAGCGATCAGGTTTCTTGAAGAGCCTGAAGGGGCGCCTCGCATTTGTGCTCATTTCGAAGTTGTATCGCCAGATGTACGCCAACACAGGGATCGCCACCGACAGCGCTCGGGTCCAACGCTCGGCGTTGATGGCGCGATGGCTGGCCCGGTTCGCTCGTCGCCTCTTCGCGTCCGATCCGATGCCTGCTCTCCGCGAACCGCGCGGCGTAGCCAAGGTTACGGACAAAACCATTCCGGTGGTGATCACTTCGTAAACAGGTGAGCCGGAACCCCCGCGTCATCCCGAAAACGACAAACCAGAACGCCGCGGGGTTTACAGGGCTTACTTTGTATTGTAAAGTAATTTGCTAACGTGTCGCACAAATGGGTCCGGACCGGGCTGACGTGGATCGGCGCGGCGATTGGGGTGCTCGCGACGTTCATCGCGGGCCTGTTCATCTACGTGGCCGCCACGACGAGGCCGTTGCACCCGGATCTTCGCCTGGTGCCTTCCATAGAACGCTCGCCGCCGTCTCCGAAGTGGGCTAAAGCGGTCGAGCAAGGACGGCAGATCGTTCGGACAAGTCTCATCGAACAAAACCTGCCGGGTCTTTCCGTGGCCATCGGGATCGGCGGCGAGGTCCCGTGGGCGGAAGGTTTTGGCTACGCGGATCTCGAGAAGCGATCTCCGGTCGCGCCGCATACGCGATTCAGGATCGGCGACGTGTCTGACACGCTCACCTCCGCCGCCGTCGGACTGCTGCTGGAGCAACAACGTCTGAACCTCGATGCCGACATTCAGGTCTACGTGCCTGAATTCCCGGAGAAGCAGTGGCCCGTGAACCTGCGCCAGCTGATGGCACACACGGCCGGCATCAGAAACGACGCCGGTGATGAGGAGTCGCTCGAACCCTGCGAGCGGACGACCGAAGGGCTGAAGCGGTTTGCGGCCAGTCCGCTGCGCTTCGAACCCGGCACTCAGTTCCGCTCGTCGAGCTATGGCTGGATCCTGGTCAGCGCCGCGGTGGAAGCCGCTGCCAAGGAACCATTCTTCAGTTTCATGCGCCGACAGATCTTCGAGCCGCTGGGCATGACTACCACGAGACCCGATTCAATAAAGGAAGCGATCCCGGATCGCGCGACGTTCTACTTCCCGAGGTTCGCCGGGGATACCCGTTATGGGCCTGAACTCGCACGCGAGGGAGACCATTCCTGTTTTGCCGGCGCCGGCGCATTCCTCTCGACCCCGTCAGACTTGGTCCGATTCGGGATGGCTGTGAACAGCGGCAGGCTGCTGCAACCCGCGACCGTCGAAATCCTTCAGACACCGCAGCGGCTGTCGTCGGGCGAGGGAACGGGTTACGGTCTTGGCTGGAAGCTCGAGACCGTGTCGCTCGGCGGCGTATCGATCCGCATGGCGGGCCACGGCACGAACGCCGACTTTATCGGCACGACGGCGTACCTCATGACGTTTCCCGAGCGCGGCATCGCGGTCGCCGTGATGTCGAACACATCGTTCGCCGACGCGAAATCGATTGCGCTCAAGATTGCGCAGGTCTTTGCCCAAGAGCCCGGCACGCCTTCCCCTTCGACACAACGATTGCCTCTCGTGCAGATCACCGGGTCGTGATCCATACTCGGCATCGATGTGTGACGCATGATGCCGAGGGTGAAGCGCGCGTTCATTTTCGTCCATCGATGGCTGGGCGTTTTCGCGTCCCTCCTCTTCGCGATCTGGTTCGCATCCGCCATCGGCATCATGTATTGGGACTTTCCGACGGTCACACCAGCGGATCGTCTGGCCCGCGCGTCGACACTCGACGCAGCAACCGTGCGGTTGTCGCCACAAGAGGCGCTTTTCAAAGTTGCCTCGGGCGGATCTGGTTCGACTGACAACCACATCGTTCTGAACACGTTCGACGGCCGGCCTGTCTATCGCATTCGAACAGGCCGCCGCGAGACGGTTGTCTACGCTGATACGGGCGAACCGCGAACCAGGGTCACGACCGAGGTCATCGATCGCGTTGCCACTAACTGGACGAACCAGCCACGTGAACTGGCGCGAGTCGAACCGGTTCGGGACGTCGATCAGTGGACAGTTCAGGGACAGTTCCGCAATTTTCAGCCCCTGTGGAAGTACTCGTGGCCGGACGGCCAACAGGTCTACGTGTCGGAAGCGACCGGTGAGATCGTGCAGTACACGACCTCACGGTCGCGTCTTCACGCCTATCTCGGACCGATTCCACACTGGTTGTACTTCACGGCGGTGCGCAAGCACGCGGCGCAATGGAGTGCGTTGGTCATCTGGGCATCGGGCATTGCGACCATCGCTGCCCTTGTCGGGCTTGTCGTCGGCGTCTGGATGTACTCGCCATCGAGGCGGCACCACCGTGACGGAGCCGCGACGAGCATTCCGTACCGCGGATACAAACGATGGCACATGACCCTCGGATTAATCTTCGGCCTCGGGGCCGCGACGTGGGCGTTCAGTGGAATGCTGTCGATGGAGCCGTTTCCGGCGCGCCGCTCCGACGCGGCAGCTTCATCAGCCGCCCGAATCTCGGGCGCGCTACACGGCGATTTTCCATTCACCGCGTTCGAAGCAAAACATCCGGCGGAAGCACTCCGGCAGCTTGCGACCGGATCGGTCAAAGAACTCGAGTTGACGGGATTTGCCGGCGAAGCGGTCTATCTCGCAAGGCTCGCGAACGGCGATACGCGAGTCGTGCCGGTTGCCGGCCAGCCTCTCGTTGAATTCGATCGCCAACGAATGATCGATGTCGTCCAGCGTGCGGCGAGCTCGAGCGGAGGCGCCGACATCCGCGTGGTCACCGAGTACGACACGTACTATCGCGATCGGCGCCGACAACGTCCGCTGCCAGTCATCCTCGCTCAACTGCATGACGACGAGCAGACTCGGTACTACATCGATCCCAAGACCGCGCGCACCGTCGGGACCTACACCTCCGGTGACTGGACGAACCGATGGCTCTACCACGGATTGCATTCGCTCGACTTCCCGTGGCTCTACAATCACCGCCCTCTTTGGGACATCGTCGTCATGACTTTCATGCTCGGTGGAACGGCGCTGTCGCTCACGTCGATTCTGCTCGCAGGGAGGGTGCTGCGCAGGAAACTGACAAAGAATCGCTCATCACTAGACATTTCTCATCCCCAGGATCTCTCGCGCCGGCGTGCGGTCGCCGGTGCAGCTGCGTCACACTGCGACCCTGTCTTCGAGAAGGACAGGAGAAAG